>WNGA01002710.1_pt1 | contig 26804 bp, 23 predicted proteins | sample 5400061 | NCBI WGS metagenome assembly WNGA01 (sample SAMN13153366, study PRJNA577476) | soil metagenome | isolation source: 100 cm soil or saprolite under grassland replicate 2 | place: USA:California | collected 2016-06-15 | reverse complement strand
TTACTTCCCCATGAAGAACTCGGGGTCGAAGGAGCCGCTGAGCTGCGGGAATACGACTGGGTACGGACTGGGTTGTGGTCGAATGACACCGTTGTCGCTGTTGTAGGAGATCCCGCTGCTTCGCACCACCACCCCGCCGCTTGCCACCTGGGACGACCTGCTGCCCGACCAGGCCAAACACCTCCCCACCGAGCTCGCCCAGGTCGATGCCTACCTCGACGACGAGCGCTTCCTCGCCCCCTGGTACACCCTGTTCTCCGCCCGGCTGGGCCGCCCCTCGGTCCCGATCCCGACCCTGCTGCGCCTGCTCTACTTGAAGCACCGCTACCAGCTCGGCTACGAGAGCCTGTGCCGCGAGGTCTCAGACTCGATCGCCTGGCGTCGCTTCGCCCGCATTCCCTTGGACCAACCCGTCCCGCACCCCACGACCTTGAGCAAGCTGGTGCGGCGCGCCGGCCCCGGCGTGATCGACCAGCTCAACACTGCGCTGGTTGGCAAGCTGGCCGGCGACAAGCTGCTGCGCGGGCGCAAGCTGCGGGTGGACACCACGGTCGTCGGCGCGAATGTGGCGTACCCGACCGATGTGGGGCTGCTGGCGCGCGCGACCGGCAAGCTGGCCGGCACCGCCAAGCGGGTGCAGGCCGCCGGGGGCGCGCCCCGGACCAGGGTCCGGGACCGGCGGCGTGCGGCGCGGCGCCACGCCCATGAGGTCGCCCGGGCGATGCGGTCGCGCAGCGGTGACGCCAAGCAGCTGGTGTTCGCGGTGACCAGGCAGGTCGCCGCCGTGGCGGAGGCGCAGCTTGCCGACGCCGACCGGATCGTGGCAGGCGCCCGCCGGGCTCGGGCCCGGACGCAGCGCCGGAGCGGGGTTGGGCTACTGGCGCTGGCCGGGGCATGGCGCTGGTCGACACGCTCCAGACCACCATCCAACAGACCCGCCGGCTGCTGGACCAGGCCCGGGTGCGCCTGGCCGGTGGCATGCCCGACGGCGCGACCCGGCTGGTCAGCCTGCACGATCCCGACGCCCGCCCGATCCGCAAGGGCCGCATCGGCCGCCCGGTCGAGTTCGGCTACAAGGCCCAGGTCGTCGACAACCCCCAGGGGATCGTGGTGGACCACACCGTCATGGTCGGCAACCCACCCGACGCGCCCCTGCTGGTCCCTGCGATCGGGCGGGTCATCCAGCAGACGGGTCGGGTGCCTGGGGCGGTGACCGCCGACCGTGGCTATGGCGAGGCCGGGGTGGAGCAGCAAGTGGCCGCCCTTGGCGTGGCCCGGATCGCCATTCCCCGCAAAGGCCGCGCCGGCCCCGCCCGCCAGGCGGTCGAGCGGGGGCGGGGGTTTCGTCGGCTGGTGAAATGGCGCACCGGCTGCGAGGGCCGCATCAGCCAGCTCAAGCACCGCTTCGGCTGGGCCCGCACCCTGCTGGACGGCGTCCAGGGCGCCCAGCTGTGGTGTGGCCTTGGGGTGCTTGCCCACAACCTCGTCAAGGCCGCCGGCCTGCTGGCGGCCAAACAACGCAAGCCAGCGTGACGACCACGCGCAGGGGCCGATCGCCGATCCTCGACTGAAGGCCACTGGACGGTCACTACTCACCCGAGGACCTTTTTCATGGGGAAGTAATTTACAGTAGTTCCTTCACCAGACCGACGAGAAACGACGAGGGCGGGGGCGGTGAAGCCCACCCCCGCCGTCCGTCGATCAGCTTCGGCTGGCTGCGCTACGGCCGCTACGCGACCGGTTCGAACCCCGTCTTCTCGGAGGGGACGCACAGCAGCTCAAAGGAAGTGATGGTGAAGGTGTCGCTCTCGAACTGGTTGAAGACGCCGAACCGCGTCGCCTCGGTGCGCTGCGGCCCCTTGATGTCGTAGCAGGTGAGGTGCACCTGCCGCTCCTGGATGCGCGTCCTCACCCCGGCGTGGATCTTCTCGACCGGGTTGCAGAACAAATCTGGCTGCTCCACCCGAACCGTGTCCGAGCCGAACTGGTCATCCAGGGTCACGCTGGCGCCGACCGGCGCCCCGGTCACGTCGTAGCACCAGAAGTGGTTGAGCCTCTTGGGGAACCCGAGCTCCCCGACCAGCTTCTGGGTGGGAACGAGGAGCACCCGGGCACCCACGGCCTCAAGCGTCCGCGGGCCAAACTGGTCCTGCGTGAACACCCGCAGGTGCGGGGTGAGCTCGTGCGCCGCCCCGTACATCGTCAGATGCTCCTCCGGTCGCTCGATCGGGAGGCCATTCTTGGACGTGGGCGCGCAGAACTGCAGCGGCTCGTCCACCGTCAGGGTCACGTCCTGCAAGAACTGGTCGCTGAGCGTGACGGCCTGCGCCGGCTGGGGGGTCTGCTGGCTGACGATGTAGCAGCGGAAGTGGGTTTCCCTCTCGAAGTTCACGGGGCCCGCCTGGGCGGTGGATACCCCGCTGGCCACCAAGAGACCGACTAGCGCAAGCATGCCCACCCAGCGCGTCTTTCGCTTCATCTGCTCCTCCTCTCCGCCTCCGCGTGGGAGTTGCCCGGCGGCTCAGATGTCGGAGTGAGCGTTCCCGCGCACGAGATCTCCCACGAGAGGGGGCCCGCGTTCCGGGGCGATGTGGGCGCGCTGGAGCCGAGGCTTTCGGCATGGCCTGCGGCAGACACACTGCGGTTCCCTCACTAGGAACCCCCGAGTTCAACGCCGCCGCTGATGGTTCACGGCACCTGTGGCGAAAACGCCGATAGGGTACAGCGGCGCGACCGCGCGGGGAAGGTGTCATCTCTGGTCACCTCGCCAAGGTGCCCGCTCAAACCGCAAAGACACGCTGCTACCGCCTGGTCACCACCGGCGGCCTGCGACTGCCCGCCGCGATCCAGCATCCTGGATGCTGATGGCACCAGCGGGACCAGGGTCGAGAAGTTCTACAGAGAATCGCCCCGTTCCGGTGACAGGCACGAACGGTGCCCCTGCAGCCATTGGGCTGCACGGCCTCGGCGCTGTCACCCGAAAGCGCGAGCCGCTGTAACAGGCCGGCACGCCCAGCCTCAATCGCGCACCAAGTCGTAAGTTCGGCAAGTCCCGGCAGGTCCCGCTGCATCCAAGCGCGGTGCCGGCGCTGCGCGGCTACCAGCGGCTACGCGACCAGACCCACCCCAGCCCGGCCACCCCGGCGCTGCCTGGATGGGCTCGGCAGGGCCGTCCTCCCGTAACGTCGCTCAGTTTTGTCCTGCTGCTCACCCCGACCGGGTCGCTGCCCTCGCCGCGCTGGCGCTGGTGGGCCAGGGTGACCGTGGCGGCGCCGGTCACCTTGCTGGTGGCGGTGGCGGTCGCGAGTGGGTCGCTGAACCCGCAGTATCAGCTCGCGGGCGGCGGGCCGTTCGACTTCCGCGGTCTCGGTGGTGCCCTGCTGGTCGTCAACCAGGTGGCCTTGGCCGTCACCACCCTCGCCCTGGTGGTCGCGGCCGGGTCGCTGGTGGTGCGGTTCCGCCGCGCCCGCGGGGTGGAGCGCCAGCAGCTGCGGTGGGTGGCGCTGGCGGCCGCGCTGGTGGTGCTGTCGGGGGTAGTCGTCCTGTGCGGCTTGGCGGTGGGGGCCACGGCCACGGTCGTGGTCACCTGGGCGATCGGTGCCTGCGTGGCGATCCTGCCGGTGGCGATCGGCGCGGCGGTCCTGCGCTACCGGCTCTACGACCTGGACCGCATCATCAGCCGCGCCCTCGCCTACGGCCTGCTGACGGTACTGCTGGGTGGCGGCTACGCCGGGGTGGTGCTTGGGCTCGGCCAGCTCCTCGGCCGAAGCTCCAGCCTGGCGGTGGCCGGGGCGACCCTGGCGGTCGCCGCGGCATTCCGGCCCGCCCGCCACCGCGTCCAGGCTGCGGTCGACCGCCGCTTCAACCGGCGCCGCTACGACGCCGCCCAGACGATCCAGGCGTTCAGCGCCCGGCTGCGCCAGCAGGTCGACCTGGACACCGTGACCGCCGAGCTGCTGGCGGTGGTCGAGCAGACCATGCAGCCAGCCAGCGTGTCGCTGTGGCTGCGGCATTCCAGCAGTGCGTCCCAGGACCAGAGCGGGACGGCACATCCCGTGCGGCTTGGCAGCCGACGGCAGCTTTCCAGACTGTTCGAAGGCATTTGTGAAACAGTCGCTCAGGCTCGTAAATTGAATTAGGAGGACCGAGTCGTACGAGCCGCTTGACTCCGGGCGGGTCGATCGCACGGCGCGGGCCTCCTCGTGAAACGGCACGAGGAGCACAATTGCGCCATGCGGGCTAGGACTCCCACCCTCCTCGTCTGGTCGCTCACCGCCGTCTCGGCCGGGCTGGTCGGGCTCGTGCTCCTCTTCGCCGCCCTGACGCGCGGTGCCGCGGTGCCGGAGAACCTGGCGGTGCGCGGGACCGACGTCCTCTACCTGTTCGAGTTCCTGGCGTTCGTCGTCACCGGAGCCGTCGTGGCATCGCGCCATCCCCGCAACCCGATCGGCTGGATTCTGCTCGTCGACGGTCTATTGTGGCAGCTCATGTCCGCCGCGGCGGTCTACACCGCCTACGCGCTGTTCGCCAGGCCAGGCGGTCCACTGGCGGGCTGGGTCACGGCCTGGCTCCTTGATTGGGGCTGGGTCCTGCCCCTAGCGCTGCTGCCCTTCTTCTTCCTGCTGTTCCCGGACGGCCGGCTGCGCTCCCCTCGCTGGCGTCCGGTCGCATGGCTCGCGGCGCTCGCGCCGGCGCCGATCATGCTGCGAGACGCGTTGGCTCCTGGGCCGCTCGAAACAGTCCCTTCCGTCACCACTCCCTTCGGGCTTCCCGGGACTGAGGGGCTACTGTCCACCGTCGGAGCCGTCGCCGAGGCGCTCCTCGCCCCCCTCGTCCTCGCCTCGATGGCGTGCTTCATCCTGCGCTTCCGCGCGTCGCGGGGCGTAGAGCGGCAGCAGTTCAAGTGGCTCGTGTACGCGACCGCCATCCTGGTCGCAAGTCTCGGCGCCGGATCAGTCCTCTCGGCCCTCGGGGTGCCCGCTCAGGTCACGAGCTACTTCAACGTCGTCCCGCTCTTCGGGCTCCCGATCGCCGTGGGACTCGCGATCCTGCGCTACCGCCTGTACGACATCGATCGGCTCATCAACCGCACTCTGGTCTACGGGCTGCTCACCACCATCCTCGGGCTGGGCTACGCCACCATCTCTCTCGTCTTCGTGCTCCTGCTCGGCAACGGCGGGACCACCCCGCCGAGCTGGGTGGTGGCCGGCTCCACCCTGGCGTTGGCCGCCGTGTTCCAGCCCGCCCGGCGGCGGATCCAAGCAGCCGTTGACCGGCGCTTCAACCGGCGCCGCTATGACGCAGCCAAGACCATCGAGGCGTTCAGCGCTCGGCTCCGCGACGAGATCGACCTCGACACCCTGAGGGCGGAGTTGCTCGCCGTGGTGCACCAGACCATGGAGCCAACAGCAGTCTCGCTGTGGCTGCGACCTGCCGCCAGAGTTTCACACGGTCACGCGGTGGAGCCGAGCACTGTCCAGCCTCCGGGCCGCCCGGTAGCCTCAGGACGCAGGCGCCGCTGATTCCCTTGAGGCTCGTAACGGGCGCCGTAACGATCCCGCGACGGTCACCGAGGATCCTGCTGCCAACCACGCAGCAAGGAATGATCGTGCGATGACCACCACCACACCAGTCAAGCAGCGGTCGTTTACCTGGAGACGCCTGGTCGTCCTGGCGGTGGCAGGCGACCTCGTGCTCCTGTTCGCCCAGGGGGTGGTCCGCCAGGACCGAGAGGCGCTCACAGTCGCCGCGGCGATGCTGCTGGGCGCCGCGCTGCTGCGCCTTCGTGGCGGGCTGGCCGGGCTCCTGCTGTTGTGCCTGTCGTTTGCCAATCTCGAGCTGTGGATGCTGCCGGCCGCGCTCAGTAACGCGGGCCACCGCCAGGGGCTGGTCGGCATCCTGCTGCCCGCTACGCTGGCGGCATTCTCGCTGGCCGGCCTGGCCGCCAGCGTGGCCGCGATCGCGCGCCGGCGCGACCCGGCCGCGGGCGGCGGCGCGACCCGCTTGGCCGGGCTCGGGACGATCGGCGCGGTCGCCGTCGCGCTGGCGGTCGCCGTCGCGCTGGCGGTCGCCGCCGCGGCCGGGCCCGGCCCGGCCCAGCCGGCGCCCGCCGGTGAGATGGCGGTGGGGACTTCAGCAACACGGTTTTCCACCCGGCGACCCTGACCGCCCCGAGCGGCCGGGTGACCGTCGACCTGACCAACCACGACCTGTTCTGGCACTCGTTCACGATCGACCAGCCCGCGCTGAACGTCGACGTGCCGGTCGGTGGCGTGCGGCGGGTCACCTTCACTGTCCCGGCGGGCAGCTACCAGTTCTACTGCCGGGTGCCCGGCCACCGGCAGGCCGGCATGACGGGCACGCTCAGGGTCGGCTGAACGGGCGGAGATGAGCTGGGTGGAGCGAGAACCACGGCGGTGACCGCTGCCCTCGCCCCGCTGGCGCTGGTGGGCCAGGATCACTGCGGCTGTGCCAGTCGTCTTCTTGCTGGTGGTGACGGTGGCGCCGAAGCCGTCGCCCTTGCGGTACCAGGCGCTGGACAGCCCGTTCGACTTCGATGCCTTCGGCTTGAACCAGCGACTTGGCACGCTCGCAGCACCTGCTGTGGTGACCCGTCGTCAGAGAAGCGGGATGTCGGTGAGCGCGCGGTTGACCGCGTGCTTGTCGAAGGTGGCCGGGTCATGCCGGTCGCCGAGCCACTCGAGCCGCTCGGCGTGCTGGGGGTGCTCGGGGTCGGCCAGGATGTCGAGCAGCTCGGTGTAGCCCCACACCCCGCCGCAGTCCTCCGGCGGTCCCGCACGGCGGCCGGCCACGCAGACGGCATGGGGCACGCGGTCCGGCGGCAGGATCTCCTCGACCACGAGGTCGTGCTCCCAGGAGTCGCCGAAGTCATAGGTGTAGCGCAATCTGGCGCCCACGGAACGGGCGACCTCGGACAGCGAGGCCGTGCCCTCGTCGGCGAAGCGGCCCTCGAAGTCGTCCAGGCCCAACTCAGGGCGCGAGTAGCGACGACCACTGGCCTCGAAGGCATGCAGATGGGAGTCTGTCCAGCCAAACACCGTCTGAATGACCTCGTGCAGCCGAGCGAGGGACGTACCCGCGGGCAGGCGCAGCCGCCGCCAGATCGGCGGCCGTGCCCCTCGTAGGCTGATCTTGACCTGGTACACCGCGTCTTTGGCCGGGGCGATGGCTGCCTTGGACGATCCGGCCCCCTTCGACCTGCCGGCTTGCTGCGTGGCGCGCCGCCGTGACTGCGATCGGCCGAGCGTGTCGAAGCCCCGCCAATCGGGTGTGGCATCCACCGGCCCTTGTCCAGTCAGGACGCCATGGACCTGTGTGGCCACGACCCCACCGAGCTGGTGGAGGATGTCGTGGCGGTCCGCACCGGCGTCGCGGAGCCGCTGGGCGGCCTGCCACGCCTCGGGCGGGTCGTCGTCCCACAATTGGTTGGCGACGATCTCGTGGATCACAAGGTGCAGGCGAGGGCTGGCGCCGTCGACCTCGCCGTCGAAGGTGGGATCGGCCAGCGCGGCGTGGTACTCGGGGTGCTCGCCCTCGATCAGCAGGCGTCGCTCGTCAGGGTCACCAGGGTCCAGCGCAGGAAAGTCCTCGTCTCCGATGCGGGTGCCGAAGTAGGGCATGGCGAACATCCGGCGGTCGATCGCCTCCCGCACGCTGTCCAGGCCACCAGTGGTGTCAAGGCCCTGCAGGAACAGCCGAACCGGCGAAGCGTCCGCGGTCTCCTGGTAGACCTCGCCGAAGTGCGCGCCGCATTCGGTGGCGACGTTGACAAGCTCGGCAGTCGCCTCAGCTGGCAGACCGGTGCGCTCGCCAGCCCACCGCACCCACGCGATGACGACCGCTGGCATGGCGTCGCGGTCGGCGTCGTCCAGCATGGCCTTGGCCGGCACCCAGTCCAGCAGGAACCCCTCGATCTTGGCCGGGCTGACCCGCAGCAGCTTGCCGCCGTCGTAGTCGGCGCCAAAGTCCACAAGCAGCCGCACGCAGAACGGGACCGCCTGGCCATCCGGCAGGCCACGAGCGTGCGGTGAGGCCAGGAACTCGGCGGCGATCGCCTCCCTTTCCGCCTGACCGATCTCCCGGTCCGGCTCGTCCGCGCGTTCGGGCTCGGGCATGGCCCGGCAACGGGCCAGGGCCAGCGCCCGGCACTGCCGCAGCTGCTCGCTCACCTCCGGCATCCAGGTGGCATCGGTCGCGGCCAGGCCCTGCTCCAGCAGCCGCCGAGCCTCGGCCGGGTCGACCCGATCGAGCACCGACAGCGGCTCCGACCGCGCCGCCTGGCGCAGCTTCCGCAGCATCGCCGCTGGCTCCACGGTCACGAACAGATCCTTGACCCAACCACCCAGATGATTGAAGTCCACCAGCGCCACCAGACCATGCCGCCTCCGCCCGTAGCTGAACATGACGAGCAGGCTCGCCTGGTCGCCGTACACGTCCGCCCACCGCCAGCACTCGTCGACGCGGACCCGACCGATCTCCCCCGCCCACGGCGGCTCCGCCACGCCAGCGGCGGCCAGTGCCGCTGCCGCAGCCGACGCCGCCTCACGCTGCGCCTCGGTAACCCCTACCACCGCAATCGCCCGCAGCAATGCCAGCGCCTCCGGCGTACCGGCACGGGCCGCATGGTCGACCGCGCCCAAGCCGAAAAGGACCTCCGGGTCCTCGCCTGGCGACAGTTGCTTCCACCACGACCCGATCAGCTCGGAGGCAGACACCTCCACCTCCAGCGGGTCGGCCACCTTCGCCAACGGCCGGAAGGCACGAAGCATCTCAGCATGCAGGCCGTCCAGGGCATCCAGACCGGCGCCGGGACGCACACCGCCCGACCGCCTGAGCGCACGCCTGCCCTGCTGCTTCTTCTTGCGGCCACGGCTCACTGGACTCATGGGGCAATTCTCTCAGCACCTCCGGCGGCACGCACAATCGCGGGCCGGCTCGATCATCGGGACCTCAGGCGCGCTCGAACACTGGCTTCAGTGCGAAGTACACATCGCGGTACCGGCGATAGGCGTCGGCGTAGATCTCGTGACGCTCCGGATCGGGAGTCTGCTCCTCAGGCTGATACGCGACGAACGCGTCCACAGCCTCCGCCACGCTCGAGTGCATGCCCGATCCCACCGCCGCCAGGATCGCCGCCCCGGTCGCCGTCGTCTCCACGCTTGTCGGGACCCGGACCGGGAGGCCCGTCACGTCCGCCTTGATCTGCCGCCACAACGCTCCCTTCGCGCCACCCCCCACGATCGTGAGCCGAACGACCTCCAACCCGGCGTTGCGCATGGCCTCGAGGATGTCCAGGAGGGCGTAGGCGCTCCCCTCGAGCAACGCGCGGGTCATGTGGGCCCTGGTGTGGGCGAGCGTGAGCCCGTAGAAGACCCCCCGGGCCGCCCCGTTCCACTCGGGGGCCATGGCTCCCTGCATGCACGGCAGATACACCAGCCCGTCCGCGCCGGCCGGCACGGCTGCCGCCGGGGCCGTTACCAGGTCGTAGGCGTCGCCTTCACCGCGGGCCTCCGCGGCCCGCTCGAGCGGCGAGAACTGGTCCCGCCACCAGCGAAGGCCTCCGCCCGAGACGAACCCGGGGTTCTCGAGGAGCCAGACGTCAGGATCGGCGTGCGGATGGCACTCGACCAGCATCGTCGGGTCCTCGCGCGCCTGCGCGGAGGCTGCGCACACGGGCTCGGCGGTGCCGACCACGTCGCACACCTCTCCTGGGGCGAAGACTCCGGCGCCGAGCGTGGCCGCCATCTCGTCACCGCACCCCACTGTCACGACCGTCTCGGGCTCCAGGCCGGTGGCCTCGGCGAAGGCCCGCGTGAGGCCGCCGACCGCCTGCGTCCCCGCGGCAAGCTCTGGAAGCATCTTCGGGTCGATGCCGACGCCTTCCATGATGGGCGCGGACCACGTCCGCGCCCGTGGGTCGAGGAGGGCGAGCGATGAGGCGTTCGAGTAGTCGACGGCGAGAACGCCGGCCGCGTCGCGGAGCACGAACGATCCCGGCGGCATGAGGTTCGCCGCCTCCGCGAAGACCTCTGGTTCCTCGTCGCGAATCCACATGGCTTTGAACACCGCGTGTGAGGAATCCAGGTTGGCTCCCGTGTGACGGTAGAAGTCCGCCCGCGAGATCCGCCCGGCGAGGGCGGCCGCCTGGGCCTCCGCCCGCCGGTCCATCCAGATCATGGCAGGCCGGAGGGGTTGGCCCTTCTGATCGCACACGACCATCCCGTCGAGCTGCGACCCGAATGAGAGCCCCTTCACCGCCGACGGCCCCTCTGGCACCTGCTTCACCAGGCGGCTGATCGTGGCGTGCAGCGCCGCGGTCCAGAGGCGAGGGTCCTGCTCGGCCCAGCCCGGGTGAGGAAAGGAAACGTCGTAGGCCTCGTAGGCCGAGGCCAGCAGCACGCCGTCGGCCGCGTAGAGCGCCGCGTTCGTCCCCTGGCTACCGACGTCACAGCCGATCACGTAGGGCCCGGTCACGGCAGGATCACCATCTTGAGCCCGGTGCCCGAACGGATCGTCTCGAACGCATCGCCGATCCCGTCCAGCGGAAACCGGTGCGTGACGACAGCCGCCAGCTCGTCCCGCCGCCGGTTGAGGTAGTCCATGGTGATCCGGTACTGACGGGGGGTCGCCCCGTACGCGCCGAGGATGGCGAGCTCTTTGTAGTGGAGCTGGTTCATGTCGAGCCGGCTCACGGGGTTGTGCTTGGGGAGCCCCGCGAAGTACACGACTCGAGCGCGCCTGGCCGCCATCATGAGCGCCCATTGCTGCGCCTGCTCAGAGGGGGCCGCCACGCTGATCCGCTCGGCCCCGGCCGCGCCTGTGCGGCTCATCACCTCGGACACGGCGTTGTCCTCGCCGACCACCCACGCGTCGTCCACGAACCGGCCCACCGCCTGCAGGGCGATGTCCAGGCGCTGGCTGTTCACGTCGCACAGGAGCACCTTGCCCGCTCCCCGGTCGCGCGCCATGACCGATTGCCAGCACCCGATCGGCCCGGCTCCCAGGATCACGACGGTGTCGCCAAGGTCCACGTCGAGCACCTCGATCCCGTTCAGCGCGCAGGCGAACGGGTCGGCCACCGTGGCCAGGTCCGACGGCAGGTCGTGCGGCAGCGGGATCAGGTTCCTGGTGGCGATCGGCGGCACCGCCGCGAGCTCCGCATAGGCGCCGGGGAAGGGATCGTAGCCGTACAGCAGATGGTGCTCGCAGAGATTCTGGAACCCGCCGCTGCACTGCCGACACTCGCCGCAGGTGAGGATCGAGCCGAGGAACACGCGGTCGCCCTCCTTCACCCCTGGGGGAAGGGAGGCTTCGGGCCCGACGCGCTCGAGGATCCCCACAGGCTCGTGCCCGAGGATCCAGGGGCTCGGAGCTCGCGTGTCGCCGTTGAAAAACGTCCGAGCGTCGGTGCCGCAGATCCCGCACGCCTCGACACGGAGAACCGCGCCGCGCGGGTCCAAGGCCGGCTCGGCGGCCTCTCTGACCTCCACCGAGTTGCGCTGGGTCATGAACACCGCTCTCACGATGCCTCCTCGCCCCCTTTCCCCCGCAGTTCCTCGTAGGCCTTGCCGGCGCTCCACCGCTCCCGGATCACCCGGGACAGGGCGCGGGTGATCGCTTGGGGTGACCGATGCATGAAGATGTTCCGGCCCACGGAGCAGCCGATGCCGCCGGCGGCCATGGCCCGCTCCATCCTCAGGAGCAGCTCCCCATCCTCGAGGCGGGAGCCGCCGGCCAATACCACCGGAACGCCGCTCGCGGCCTCCACCAAGCGGCCGAACGAGTCCTCGTCACCGGGCCAGTTCGTCTTCACGATGTCCGCGCCGAGCTCGGCGCAGAGCCGGACGTTCCGCCGGAGGTATTCGAAGCCGTACTGCTCCTTGAGCTGCTCGACCAAAGCGTAGGTGGTCGGGAACTCCGCCTCGGCGATCAGTGGCATGCCGAGCGCCGCGCACTCCCGACCCACACCGGCAAGCGTGCGGATCATCCCGGGTTCCGTGGCCCCACCCAGTGCCGTGAACAGGACGACGGCGTCGGCGCCCAGGCAGGCGGCCTCCTCCACCCGGGCGATCTGGACCACCTCCGGCTGTGCCTCCCCTGGGTTCGCCGACGCCGAGAGCAGGAGCGCGAGCGAGGTCGTCGGCGAGAAGGCGGGCTCCGCGAGCCGGATCATGCCCTTGGACATCATGACCACGTTGGCCCCGCCGGCCACAGCCTCGGCGGTCCTTGTTTCGATGCTCGCCAGCGGCTCGAGGAAGGTCGGCGAGGTCATCCCATGATCAAGGGCGCAGATGAGCGAGACCCCGGCCGGGTCGATCACGCGCTTGAGGCGCATGGACTTTCCGACCTGTGTCGTCACGTGAACCTCCTTCCGGGGCCCCGCCGGACCACCGAGAAGTCGAAGGCGTCCGCGAGGTGAAACTCGTGGGAGGAGAGCACGGCAGCGCCGTCCTCCACGTAGTCCACCTGCCAGATGTAGAGGAGGAGCTCGCCACGGGGCACGCCCAGGCGGCTGGCGACGGCCTGGTCGGCCCGCACGGGCCGGAACCTCGCGACGCCGTGGTGGATGACGATACCGAGGTCCCGCTCGAGCACCTCGTAGATCGATTGGCGGAGCATCTCCTCGACGACGACCTGCGCCCGGTCGCCGACCAGGCTGCTGGGGAACAGATCCCGGGACACGACGACGGGCTTGCCTTCCGCGGTTCGCACTCGCTCGACGACCAGCAGGTCCTGGCCTGGCTCCAGCCCCAGGCGCGCCGCCTCACCGGCGGAGGCGGGCTCGATCCAGTGTCGTCCCCGCGCGATCCCAGCCGTCATGCCGGCCGAACGGATGGCTTCGGTGACGCCGAAGTTCAGGTCCAGGCTGTTCGCCACGCGAGGACGCTCGGCGACGTAGGTCCCTGAGCCCTGCCGTCGCCGCAGCAGCCCCTCGCCCTCCAGGGCCCGGAGGGCCTCACGGAGGGTGGCCCGCGACACCTGGAACTCCGCCGCGAGGTCAGGCTCGGACGGGAGGCGGGCCCCCGGGGAGAGCCGCCCCTGGTCGATCCACTGCCGCAGCTCGTCATGGACTGAGACCGAGCGCGGCCGCGGCCGGACCCTCCTTGCCCCGTGTGGCGTCTGCATCCCGAAAGAGTATATGTCAGACAACTTTGGAGTGGTCAAGGGCAAGACGTCGATCACCAACAGGATGCCGAGCTGGGCTGGCACACGCTGGCTTGACTCGCTCAATGCGCGCTCTTACTATGCCGCCAAGGTCGACGCAATGTCGGACAAATTCCCGGACCGGCAGTGGTCGAGGGATAAGGGGGTTGGCCGTGGCTCAGGAGCGACGCAGAGTCGGATCGGTGAGCTACGAGGAAGCGGGAGACCACTACTTCGTCAAACGACGGCTCAGGCGGCACGCGGCCTTCTGGTCGCTGTGGTCGCTGGGGGTGGCGGCCGTCATCTCAGGCGACTTCTACGGGTGGAACCTCGGGCTCGACGCGGGCGGCTTCGGGGGACTGCTGCTCGCGACGATCTTCATCACGATCATGTATTACGGCCTGTGCTTCAGCATCGCCGAGATGTCGCCGGCGCTCCCGCACACGGGTGGCGCCTACTCGTTCGCCCGCTCGGCGATGGGGCCCTGGGGCGGGTTCATCACCGGGCTGGCCGAGAACATGGAGTACGTGATCACCCCGGCGGTGGTGGTGGGAGCCATGGGCTTCCTGATGCACGACATCGTCACGGGGCTGTTCAACGTCGTGGGCGAACCCTGGTGGAACAGCCCTGTCACGTGGTGGGCTGCCTTCTACGTCGTGTTCGTCTGGATCAACATCGTCGGGATCGAGGCCACGATGCGGTTCACCGTGGTCATCAACATCCTCGCTCTTGGCATTCTGGGGTTCTTCTTCATCTCGGTGATCGCGTCCGGGAAGTTCGACGCGAGTCTGTTGACCAATATCAAGCCCGATCCTGGAGGGTCGAGCTTCCTACCGCACGGGCTCGGCGGGATCTTCCCGGCCATACCGTTCGCGATCTGGTTCTTTCTGGCGATCGAGGAGCTGCCGCTCGCGGCGGAAGAGTCCCACGACCCCAAACGTGACGTCCCGCGGGCGACGATCTGGGGCTTGACGACGCTCGTCATCACGGGAGCGCTGACGCTGTTCCTCAACACCGGCGTCGACGGCGGCGCGGAGAAGATCGGCGTCTCGGCCACGCCGCTGTTCGACGGCTTCAAGGGGGTCTTCGGCGACGGAACGGCCGCCGAGCTGCTCGCGCTGATCGGGCTGGTCGGATTGATCGCCAGCTTCTTCACGATCATCTACGCCTACGGCCGCAACACCTACTCCCTGTCGCGGGCCGGCTACTTCCCGAAGTGGCTGTCGCTCACGCACGGCAAGCGCAACACGCCGCACATCGCCCTGATCGCCGGCGCGGTTGTCGGGTACGCCCTGGCGGTCCTTATCTACCAGCTGGGCAAGAGCGGCGGCCAGTTGGCCGGACAGATCGTGGGCGCGCTGCTGTACATGGCGGTGTTCGGCGCGGTCATCTCCTACTTCATGCAGTGCCTGTCATTCATCCTGCTGCGCCGGAAACTGCCGAACATCGACAGGCCCTACCGCAGCCGCGTCGGCCAGTGGGGAGCGGGGATCGCCGGCGCCATCGCGCTCGTGTCCCTGATATCGCTGTACTCCAACACCGACTACCGGCCGGGCGTGTACGGCACGCTGATCTATTTCGTGCTCGGCATCCTGTACTTCGCGATCGCGGGCCGGCACCGTCTGGTGCTCTCCCCTGAGGAGGAATTCGCCCTCACCAGCGGCGGGCACGGGCACCCCGAGACCGAGGGCTACGGCACCACGCACGTCACGGACATCGGTACGGGGGGCGAGGCCGTGACCAAAGAGCCCACCGCCTGACGTGGAAGGGGGCTGCTGCTGCCGCCGGACGACAACGGAGCCGAGGAAACGGTCGCCGCGCTGGACGGGCTGGTCGTGAGCGGCGGCAACGACATCGACCCAGCGTTGTACGGCGCCCAAGCCCATCCCAAAACCAGTGACGTGCGGCCGGAACGCGACCACGCCGAGCTGGCGCTGCTGCGGGAGGACCGTGACGACCGCCTGTTCACCGCGCTGGTCGAGGCCGCGCGGGTCCGGCGGGCCGCGCGAGGTCACTCCGGGGTGACGTAGGCGCCGGAGATACCGCCGTCGACGAGGAACGTGCTCGCGGTGATGTACGAGGCATCGTCAGAGGCCAGGAAGCAGGCAGCCGCGGCGATCTCCTCAGCCTCGGCGAAGCGGCCCATCGGCAGGTGGACGAGGCGCCGGGCGGCCCGCTCCGGGTCGTTGGCGAACAGCTCCTGGAGCAGCGGGGTGTTGACCGGGCCGGGGCACAGCGCGTTGACCCGCACGCCGCGGCGGGCGAGCTCCACGCCCAGCTCTCGGGAGAGCGCCAGCACGCCACCCTTGGAAGCGGTGTAGGAGATCTGCGACGTGGCCGCGCCCATCACGGCCACGAAGGAGGCGGTGTTGATGACCGACCCGCCGCCGCGCCGCAGCAGGTGTGGGATGCCCTTCTGGCAGCACAGGAACACCGACCTGAGGTTGACGTCCTGCACCCGCTGCCAGGCCTCCAGGGTGGTGTCCAGCACCGAGGCGTCGTCGGGCGGCGAGATGCCCGCGTTGTTGAACAGGACGTCGATGCCGCCCAGGCGCGCCGCGGCATCCTCGTACATGCGCTCGACCTCGTCGGCGTCGGTGACGTCGGCGTGCACGTAGAGCCCGCCGATCTCGTCGGCGACCCGCTTGCCTGGCTCGTCGGCGAGGTCGGCGACGCAGACCCGCGCCCCCTCCGCCGCGAACCTGCGCGCGCTGGCGCGGCCGATGCCGCTGGCCGCGCCGGTGATGACCGCTACCTTGCCGTCCAAGCGTCCGATGGCGATCGCCCTCCCCTTTGGGTCACGCCGCTCACAGGCGCTCGAACCCGCGGTATCGCTCCCAGTCGGTCACGGCGGTATCGAACGCCTCGAGCTCGACCCTGGCCATGTTGCAGTAGTGGTCGACCACGTCCGAGCCGAACGCCTCGTGGGCGATCTCGCTGACGGCGAACAGGTCGCGCGCCTCCCGCAGGCTCGCGGGCACCCGTGGCCTGTCCGACGCGTAGGCGTTGCCGACGAGCTCATCCTCCAGGGTCAGCCCCTTGTCGATGCCGTGCAGGCCCGCGGCGACGATCGCCGCGATGGCGAGGTAGGGGTTGACGTCGCCGCCGGGCACCCGGTTCTCGGCCCGCAGCGACAGGCCGTGACCGACAACGCGCAGCGCGCAGGTGCGGTTGTCGCGGCCCCATGCGACCGCGGTGGGCGCGAAGCTGCCGGCCACGAAGCGCTTGTAGGAGTTGACGTTCGGCGCCAGGAACAGGGTCAGCTCGCGTAGGCAGGCGAGCTGGCCGGCGAGGAACTGCTCCCCCATCTCCGAGAGCGCATGGCCGGGGCCGGCGAGCAGCGGCTCGCCCTGACTGCTGCGCAGGCTCAGATGGATATGGCAGGAGTTGCCCTCGCGCTCGTTGTACTTGGACATGAAGGTCAGGCTGCAACCTTCCTGCGCGGCGATCTCCTTGGCGCCGTTCTTGTAGATCGCGTGGCCGTCGGCGGTACGCAGCGCCTCCTCGTAGCGGAAGGCGATCTCGTGCTGGCCGTCGTTGCACTCGCCCTTGGCCGACTCGACCCGCAGACCCGCGCCCGCCATGCCATTGCGGATGCGGCGCAGCAGTGGCTCGATCCGCGCCGTGCCGAGCAGCGAGTAGTCGACGTTGTAGTCGTTGGCCGGCGCGAGGTCGCGGTAGCCCTTACGCCATGCCTCCTCGTAGCTGTCGCGGAAGACGATGAACTCCAACTCGGTGCCGACCATGGCCTGCCAGCCGCGGTCGGCGAGCGCCTCCACCTGGCGACGCAGGACCTGCCTCGGCGAGGCCACCACGGGGCTGCCGTCCTCCCACTCGAGGTCGCACATGACCAACGCGGTGGCCTCGTGCCAAGGGATACGGCGCAGCGTGGCCAGGTCAGGGCGGAAGACGAAGTCGCCGTACCCCCTGTCCCACGAGCTCATCGCGTAGCCGTCGACCGTGTTCATGTCGACGTCGACGGCCAGCAGGTAGTTGCAGCCCTCCGCGTTGTGCTGGACCACCTCGTCGAGGAAGTGGCGGGCGGCGAGCCGCTTCCCCTGCAAGCGGCCTTGCATGTCGCAGATGGCAAGCAGCACGGTGTCGATGCGGCCGGCTTCGACCTCGCCCCGCAGCTCATCGACGGTCAGCATCCCTGTCACCGACACGGTGCCCCCTCCCGATCCCACTCGCCCCTCCGCACGGTCGACGAAAGTATGAGCCGTTTCGCCAAGCGGTGCGATGGCCTGCCGGGGCTCGGGTACCTGGCGTTCCTCAGGGACGGACCACGGCCTGCACCCGCTGGACCGTGTTGTTGGCGAAGCCGCCAAGGTTCCATGGCCGCTCCAGCGGCTGGCTGTTGCCGGCCTCGTCGACCGCCCGCGAGCACAGCTCGTACTCGCCGGGCGTGGCCTCCCACGGCGACGACCAGCCGACCCAGGCCCACCGAGCAGGGCGCTCGCCGAGGTCGGCCGCCCGCCAGGTCGCACCGCCGTCGATGCTCACCTCGACCCGGGCGATGGGCGCCCGACCCGACCAGGCCCGCCCCCGCAGCAGGTGGCGGCCGGCCTCCAGCAGGCGCGTCCGGGACAGGAAGTCCGGGATGCCTGGCGGCAGCAGCAACGAGCGTGGCTCGATCCGGGTCACCGGCACGCCGGGATCATCCTCGGAGGACTGCAGCAGGTAGGCCGGAGTCTGCTGGTAGCCGCGGAACGGCTCGGTCACCACCGTGATCCCGCGCAGCCACTTGACCGAGGTCATGCCGTACCAGCCGGGCACCACCAGCCGCAGCGGGAAGCCGTGCTGCGGCGGCAGGGGCTGACCGTTGACCGCCCAGGCCAGCAGCACCTCGTCGCGGAGCGCCTCGGCGAGCGGCAGGCTGCGCTCGTAGTCGTGCTCCACTCCGCCCTGCACGCCCCGGTCGGCACCGGTGAACACCACCTCGACGGCGCCGTCGAGCATGCCGGCTTCCTCCAGCAGCGGCCGCAGCGGCGTGCCCGTCCACTCCGCCGTCCCGACGGCCTCGTGCAGCCACGGCTGGCTGACCGGCCGGGGCTGCAACCACGCTCGGCCGTTGCCGGCGCACTCCATGGTCACCGGCGTGGTCACGGCCGGCCGCCGCCGCAGCTCGTCGAGGTCCAATGCCAGCGTGCCGCGGACGTGGCCGCCGATCTCCAACCGCCAAGTTCGCTCGTCGACCGCCGGGATGTCGAAGTGGATGAGCAGGTAGTGCAGGCCGACCGGGGTGAGGTCGTAGCGCAGCGCCTCCAGCGGCATCCCGTGGTTGCGGGCCGCCAGCTGCAGCTCCTCCAGGGTGATGCCGGGCGTCTCGTCGGCCGGCACCGCCTGCCGACCCTGATCGCCGGCCGCGCGGGGACCGCCAGCCTCCACCGTTGGCTGCCTGCTCATGACTGCTCCTCCCCCCTCAGAAACGCTCTATCCACATCATCGTCGCAGGACATCACGGCGCCAACCCCGCCGGCCTCAGGCGTAGGCGCGGAGCTCGGGCCAGATGCTGGACCACGGCGAACGCTGGCCGGCGCAGACCCACACCGGTCTCCCGTCCTCGTCGTTGTCCACGCCGGCGGCGTTCTGGATACTGCCGAACCGGTGGCAATCCGTCCAGAAGCGCTCGACGCGCTCCTGGCTGAAGCCGACGAGCACCGCGGCTCGCGCGTCGTCGGGCGGTGGCCCGTACCACCAGTCGGTGTTCTGGCGACTGAAGGCCGCCTCGGCAATGTCTGGCGGCCCGAAGCGGCGCACCGCACCGGCCTCGCCGTAGTTCGACCCCACGACCACCGCGTCTGAGCGGCCGAGCGAGCGGTACGCGGCGACGACGGTCCGGCTGAGCGCGGGCCAGCCGATCTGCTCGCCGAGGTCGTAGTTCACGGCCTGCAGGGGCACCGAGTGGAGCACCGAGGGCGGCAGCACCGGCAAGGCGACCGGCGCCGCCAGTAGGCCGCCCGCCACGAGGACGCCGACGGCCGCACGCCGCGACCATCGAGCTCGACCCTGGTTCAGCCGCCGCTCGAACACGACCGCTCCCGCAGCGAACAGCGCCGTGTACATCGGGGCGGTGAAGTAGGGCCGGTCGCCGATCACCACCGCGATCGTCAGCGCCACCACCGCGAACGCGATCGCGATCGCCCGGTACGGCCTCCGCTCAGGGTCGCGCCACAGCCGGACCAGCCCGGACAGCCACACCGGCGCGGTCACTGGGTTCATGAGCAGGAGCTGCAGCGGGAAGAAGGTGATGCCCACGACCAGGCCGGAGTGCTCCCGGCGGAGGTTCCGGCTCATCTCGAACATCGCCCAGCCGTGATCGGCCTGCCAGGCGAGCGACGGCGCCCAGATCGCCGCCGCGACGACGGCTCCCGCCACGACCCACGGGCTCCACAGGAGCCGTCGCCGCGGCGTGGCGAGCAATCCCACGCCGAGCCCGAGCAGCAGGAAGAACACCGTGTTCTTGTCCAGCAGCGCGACCCCGACCAGGACGCCCACCGGCAACCACAGGCGCGCGTTGCCCGTGCGGAGGATGCGAAGGACCAGCAGCAGGATGCCGGTCCACGCGAGGATGTCGAACGGTGTCGTGCTGAGCAGATGGCCTGACCCGAACAGCACGCCGGAGAGCGCGATGCACAGCGCGGCGAACCACTGCGCGAAGCGTTCCCCGCCGAGCTCCCGGGCCATGAGCGCGGTCAGCGCCACCGTGCCACCGGAGGCCAGCGCCGGCGGGAGCCGCAGCGCCGGCAGCGCGCCCTGGCAGCAGGCGTCCGCCAGGCGGGCGATGGCGATCACCAGCGGGCCGCTGTCCACCGAGCCCCAGGCCAGGTGGGCCGACTGCTGCAGGTAGTACAGCTCGTCGCGGTGGTAGCCGTAGCGCCACGACACCGCCACCAGCACGGCGGCGACGGCGACGGCGACCGCGGTCACGGGCCGCACCGCGAACGGCGGCAGGCCCTTCCGGCCCGCTCGCTCGACCTCTCCCACCTTGGCCCATGCCGCCATCAGGCTCCTTCCGCCCGGCCGCCAATCCTCCCCCGGTTCGAGGGTCAGCGCCACCGGCAGCCGGTGGCCGGATGCACTGTCGTCCACACTGGGCCCACACCTGTGGGTTCCCGGCGAACCAGACCCCCAGCGACCTGCTGGCCTTCATCAGAGCCTGAGCGCCGCTCCAACCGTTCGGCGCCTATACCATTACCCACCGCAATGTCGATCGGATAGGCGCTCGGACGATGACCAGCATCCCAGCACCGACGCTGTATCACCGATTGCTGGGCTGGCACGCTCCGGCCATGCGGCGACTGCTTGTCGCGACCTTCATCGGAGTGGTCGTCGCACTCGTGCTGCTGAGCCTCTCGACGTGGCAGCTGGCCCTGCTCGGGGGCTGGGACGCCGGCACGTTCACCTTCCTCACGGCCGTCTGGCCGATCATCATCCGGGCGGACAGCCTACGCACCGAGCACCTGGCCACGCGAGAGGACGACACGCGCGGCATGGCTCGACTGCTGCTGCTGGGAGCGAGCATCTCCAGCCTCCTGGGGGTCGGCCTCGCGCTGCGCCATGCGGGGCAGGAGAGCGGCCAATCACGGGCGCTGGACATCAGCGTCGCGCTGCTGACGCTGGTGCTGTCGTGGATCGTGGTCAACACGGTGTACACCTTGCGCTACGCCGACCTGTACTTCAGCTCGCCTGCCGAGGCGATCGCTTTCGGCGACGCGGCGGAGCAGGAGCGGCGCGACTACCGCGACTTCGCCTACGTCGCCTTCACGATCGGCATGACCTACCAGGTGTCCGATACGACGGTGCGCGATCCCCGGACCCGGCGCAGCGTGCTCTCCCACGCTCTGCTGTCCTATCTGTTCGGCGTGGTGATCGTGGCGGCTGCCGTCAACCTCATCGCCGGACTGCTCGGCTCATCCCACTGATCGAGCTCGCCGACCAGGTACAGCACGGGATGCGGGAGACGAGCCCGGTGCCCCTTGCTAGCCTGTGGAACCGTGCGCGATGGCCTGGTGACCTTGTTCCTGTGCGGCGACGTGATGCTGGGTCGCGGCGTCGACCAGATCCTGCCGCACCCCGGCGACCCGACGCTGCGGGAGCGGCACATCCACGACGCCCGGACCTACGTCGAGCTGGCGGAGGCGGTGAACGGGCCGATCCCTCGGCCGGTCGACTACTCCTGGCCCTGGGGGGAGGCGCTGGCGGTGCTCGACGAGGCCGCCGCCGATGTCCGGGTGGTGAACCTGGAGACCAGCATCACCCGCAGCGGCGAGTTCGCGCCGGGGAAGGCGGTGCACTACCGGATGCACCCCGCCAACCTTCCCGGCTTGGCGACGGGCCGGCCCGACGCGTGCGCGCTGGCCAACAACCACGTGCTGGACTTCGGCCGCCGTGGGCTCGAGGAGACGCTGGAGGCGCTGGCCGATGCGGGGCTGCGGGCGGTGGGCGCGGGACGCGACGCCACCCAGGCGCGGCGACCAGCGGTCGTCCCTGTCGATGGCGGCGGGCGGGTCCTGGTCTGGTCGTTCGGGATGGCGTCCAGCGGCATTCCATGGAGCTGGGCCGCGACCCAGGAGCGGGCTGGCGTCGACTTGGTGCCCGAGCCATCAGACGCCTGGCTCACGGAGGTCGCCGACCGGGTAGGGCAGGCGAAGCGACCCGGTGACGTCGTGGTCGCCTCCATCCACTGGGGGTCCAACTGGGGGTACGACGTCTCAGCGGATCAGGTCCGCTTCGCGCGTGGGCTGATCGACGGTGGTGTCGACCTTGTGCACGGCCACTCTTCGCACCATCCACGCCCAGTGGAGGTCTACCGCGACAAGCTCATCCTGTACGGCTGCGGCGACTTCATCGACGACTACGAGGGCATCGGCGGCTATGAGGCCTACCGCGATGACCTGCGGCTGTTGTACCTCGCGTCGGTGGATCCGGACACCGGCGGACTGGTCGGCATGCGGATGGTGCCCATGCGGGCTCGGCAGCTGCGACTGCGGCGCGCCGGGAGCGAAGATGCCGCGTGGCTGCACGGCGTCCTCGACTGGGTCAGCCGCGGCTTCGGGTCACAGATCGACCTCGGACCAGACGGCGTGCTCGCTCTGCGGCGGACGTAACGCCAAGCGGACGGGCAGCTCAGGGTGTCCGTGATGCTCGGTGTGGTGTGACGGCAGTTGGCTGGGCAGTTGCCATGAGCACCAACTCCTGTGGCTGTCGAGGCTGGGTGCGGTGCTGGACGCCGGTGGTGTCGCCGCCCTCGTCGCCGGGGGGTCCACGGCTGGCCAAGCCCGCACAGCTCGTCCCAGGCCCGAGTTGCGCAGCACTTCCACGCCGGTGAGGATACGGCGGTGTCGACTACCCGTTCTCCGCGGTCACCGCGCCAGCCCGGCCAGTCGCCTGGCCGACCCGCCGTGCGGCGCTGTCGGCGTGGCCACACCGCAGCGGTTGTGGGCGCTGCGCTGCTTGCCGTCCTCGCCGCGTCCTGCGGCTCTGACGACAGCCCGACGGCCACCTCCATCCCGCCCACCACGGTCGCGCCGGCCACCACCGCGGGGCAGACCCTCAGCGGCACGGGTACCGCCTGAGCCTGCCCAGCGGCTGGAGCGACAGGACCGCCGCGGCGCGCAACGCGGGCTTCAAGCCCGACCTTGTGGCCGGCAAGTCGGGGTCATACACCCATGTCGACGTGATCCTTGCGCCACGCCGGGGATGGACCCTGGCCGACTATGCGGCAGCGGGCCGCCAGGTGGCGGCGGCACAGTTGCGGGCCCGCCTGGGGCCGGCGCAGCAGCGCAGCCTCGCCGGCGCCCCGGCCATCGGCTACGAGTTCACCTACTCCCAGGACGGCAGGCCCGAACACCGCCGCCAGCTCAACTGCTGCAAGGGCGACATGGCCTACGTCATCACCTTCACCGCCTACCAGCAGAACTTCCCCGCCGACCGCGCCGCGCTCGACCAGATCCCGCCGAGTTGGGCGTGGACCTGAGCCTGCTGGGGGCTACCGGGTCAGCGCGCGAGCAGCCTCGGGTCCCGGTGGCCACCGGTGGGTGAGCACGCTCGGAGCCTGGACCAAGTCGCGTCCGATTGAGAGGCGCCGGCCGCGTCGACCCAGGTCGAGTCGGTGGCGGAGGTCAAGCTGTGCCGCCACCATCGATGACGAGGTCGTGGCCGACGGTGAAGCCCGACTCGGGTGAGGCCAGCCACAGGACCGCGGCGGCGACCTCGTCGAGGGTGCCGACCCTGCCGATCGGCAGGGCGTCGCGTAGCCGTTGGGCGCGGTCGGCCTGGGTTTCGCCAGGCCGCATGGACATGGCCGTGTCGATCGGGCCGGGGCTGATGGCGTTGATGCGGATCCCCTGACCGATGTATTCCCGTGCCGCGGCCCGGGTCAGCGTGCTGACCGCTGCTTTGGAGGCTGCGTAGGCACCCAGCCAAGGCAGTCGCAGGTGCGCGCCGACCGTGGATGCGGTGTTGACGATGACTCCGCCGCTGTTGTCGCGCATGTGGGCGATCTCGTGCTTCATACAGAGGAACACGCCGGTCAGGTTGACGGCCAGCACGCGGTCCCAGGCGGCCTGGCCCATGTCCGCGATCGGACCGGCCTCGAGGGTCCCGGCGTTGTTGAAGGCGATGTGCAGGCCGCCGTAGCGCTGGACGGTCACGGCGACGAGCCGGGCGACGTCTTGGGAGCGCGACACGTCAGCGGTCACCGCGCTGGCGATGCCAGCCTCGGCCTCGATCAGCTTGACGGTCTGCGCGAGCGGCTCGGCGCTGCGCCCGGCGACCACCACGGTCGCGCCCTCGCGGGCGAAGGCGCGTGCGGTCACCTGGCCGATTCCGGTCCCGCCGCCGGTGACGAGGGCGACCTTGCCGGCGAAACGTGCGGTCATGAGTGCTTCTCCTCCTGCTTGTGCTTGGTGCCGCGGGGCCGCAGCGCGAACAGGGCGGTGAGGACGAGGACGGCGGCGGCGACCCGCAACGCAAGGGCGTCGCCGGTAGAGGTGTCAGTGGAGGAGGCCGAGACCAGACCAACCAGGACGGCCAGGCCGAGCGGTGGGCCGACCTCCATGGCCGTGTTCACCAGCCCGCCGATGAGCCCGAGGTGCTCGGGGGACGCGTCGTGGGCTGCCGCGACCGTGGCGCCGGAAAACGCCAGCCCGGCGCCGAAGGGAAAGACCAGCAGCCCCGCATAGGGCAGGCCGGGCCGGCTGAGCAACAGCAGCCCGGCGGCGGCGAGGAGCAGTCCGACCGCAAGGACGAGCCGGGCGCCGAGGCGGGGGATGAGCCGTCCGGCCAGGGGCCCGGCGGCCACGATCGCCGGAACTACTCGGGGCGCGGCCGCGGCAACCACGGCCGACACCGCCACCGGCAGCAGGAACACCCAGCGCCACGGCAGCCAGGTGATCACCACACCGGACAGGACGTTGCCGGCGGTTGCGCCGGCGCTGCTCAGCACGCCCCAGATGGCCGTCGCCCGCGCTCGCCGCGGCGCATCCGGGAACACCGAGCCGAGCAGCGCCAGCGCCGCGCCGGCGCCCTGGGCAAACCGCGCCGCAAGCAAGGCCTGGAGTCCTGGCGCCAGGCCAGCCACGGCCGAGGCGAACCCGAAGACCGCCAGGCCGGTCAGGAACACCCGCCGGTGGCCCGGCAGGTCTGCCAGCCGTCCACCAAGCAGCAGCAGGGCCCCAAACGACACGCCGTAGGCGGAGCTGACCAGGACCAGGCCCGAATGGTCGAGGTGCAGGTCAGCTTGAATGGCGGGCAGTGCCACCGTGATGAGGGTGATCGTCGCGATGAGGGTGACCTGCACAGCGCCAAGCAGCGCGAAGGCCGCACCTGGTCGGACGGTCCGCGGGATCGAGCGCATCGCCATCGCCTGTGGTCCCATTACCAGACCGATCATTCTCCTATCGAGGAAGGAGGGAGTCCGTCTCGGCGCATCGCCGGATCCCGTCAGGCCAGGGCGGCGAGCGCCTGCCCGGCAGCGTCGCGGAGCCGATCAGGATTGGGGTGCGCCCGGCCCAGCACCCGCATGCCCTGCAGGACGACGAGCAGGAACCGGGCGAGCGCCCGCGGGTCCTTGCCGGCCGGCACTTCGCCCTGCGCCCGAGCGCGGGTCAGCGCCGAGGTCAGGGCGGTCTCCAGGGTGTCCCAGCTCGACTCGACCCGCTTTGCCACCTGCGCGTCCCGCGACCCAAGCTCCACGGCAGCGTTGACCACCATGCAACCACGGCGCCGCTGGTCGCGGATCGATTCCTGCGCGTACGCCTCGACCAGCGCTCGGACGGCCGGCAGCGCAGGTCCTGGCTGGGACAGCAGCTCCACGACGTCAGGGTCGCGGATCTGCAGGTAGCGCTCCAGCGCCTTCACGTACAGCTCGTGCTTGCCGCCGTAGGTGCCGTAGATGCTCGCCCGGGCGATGCCCAGATGCTCGACGAGGTCGGCCATTGACGTGGCGTCGTAGCCGCGTTCCCAAAACAGCTCCAGCGCTCGCTGGAGCACCACGTCCGGATCAAACTCCTTGGTCCTTCCCATGCCCAGACTGTACGTAAACAAGAACGAACGATCAAGAATGAGCCGCGGACGATAGCCCTCGCCGCAGCACGACCACGGGGCCTGCATGGCGCGAAACCAGGGTGCTGCGGCGCACGGCGGCCGCGGCGGCACGCCGCGGTCCGGCCTGCCCAGCTCGAACACGACCCGCTCGTCGTTGCGGCGCTGACCACCGCCAGGCCAAGCGCGCCAGATCGGCGTCCACTCGCCGCGTGGCCGGCGCATGCGCAGACGGGCCGTCGAGGCGACGATTCCTACCGGGTCCCGCAACGACCCTCCGCGTCGCTGTCGGCGCAACGGGCCCCACCCGAACCTGCTCCGCGCCAGCGGCGGGCCGCGGGCATGCCAGCTGAGGCCTCAACGACCCCTCCCGTGGTTGGCGCCACAGCGGGTCCGCGCGCTACGGCCGCGTTCGGCTGCCGGGCAGGCGATGCGCGCAGCACTGTTCGCCGACCCGCCACCACGATCTACGCCACGACGGCTGGCCTGTCGAGGCCACCGACCGCTGCACGGCCCGTGACCGGCGCGTGCGTCCGCTACCGCCTGGCCCTAACCAAGACTCGACAGCACCGAGCATCGCGGACACTCTGGCTCATTGATGGGATCAGGTGGCGGGTGCGGGTCGGGTCACCGTGGCGCGGGTCGGGTCACCGTGGCGGGACGTACCACCGCAGTACGGGCCGTGGCAGACAGTGTCCGGCCCGTCCGATAACCTCGAGTCGTGACCGTCCACGAGCTCTCCCGCCTCGACGCGCGCCGCATTGCCGTGCGCGCGCAGCGCTTGGACCGCCCGCGGCCGACCGAGCTGCTTGACGTGGTGCGCCAGCTGACGCTGCTCCAGATCGATCCGACCGCCGCGATCGCGCCGAGTGCCGATCTCGTGGCCTGGAGCCGCCTTGGGTCGTCGTACTCGCCAGCCGAGTTGGACACCGCACTTGCGGACCGGACGCTGCTCGAACTGCGGGCGATGATCCGGCCCAGCGAAGACCTGGCGCTCTACCGCGGGGACATGGCCGACTGGGAGTGGGCCGAGCGCGGGGAGCTGCCCGGCTGGCGGGCGTCCCACCGCGACTGGGTGCGGGCCAACGACGCGT
>WNGA01005963.1_pt1 | contig 26807 bp, 26 predicted proteins | sample 5400061 | NCBI WGS metagenome assembly WNGA01 (sample SAMN13153366, study PRJNA577476) | soil metagenome | isolation source: 100 cm soil or saprolite under grassland replicate 2 | place: USA:California | collected 2016-06-15 | reverse complement strand
ATCGGGCCGTCGCCGCGTGTGTGCACGCTATGCTCGGTGTCGCCGGCCACCAGCGTGACCTCCGCCTGCGGCACTTCGCCCGTTTCCGAGACGACTTTCAGCGCGACGAGCTTGTAGTGCTCGCGCTCCGGCGTCACCTGCTCGTCGGAGACTAGCGCATGCAGGTCCTCGTCGAAGACCTCGCCCTTCTTGTCGGCAAGCTCCTTGAAGCGTGCGAAGGCGTGATTGACCGCCTCCTCGGTGCCCAGATCGATGCCGAGCTCCGCGAGTCGCGTCTTGAAGGCATTGCGCCCCGAGAGCTTGCCCAGCACCAGCTTGTTGGCGCCCCAGCCGACGTCTTCCGCGCGCATGATCTCGTAGGTTTCGCGGTGCTTCAGCACGCCGTCCTGGTGGATGCCGGATTCGTGCGCGAACGCGTTCGCGCCGACGATCGCCTTGTTCGGCTGCACCGGGAACCCGGTGATGCTGGAGACGAGCTTCGACGCCGCAACGATCTGTGTCGTGTCGATCCGCGTCGTGCACGGAAAGACGTCCTTGCGCGTCTTGACGGCCATTACGATCTCTTCGAGCGACGCATTGCCTGCGCGCTCGCCCAGGCCATTGATCGTGCACTCGACCTGCCGCGCGCCGTTCATCACCGCGGAAAGCGAGTTGGCGACCGCCATGCCCAGGTCATTGTGACAGTGCACGGACCATACGGCCTTGTCCGAGTTTGGAATACGCTCGCGCAGGGTCTTGATCAGTGCCCCGAACTGCCACGGCATCGTGTAGCCGACGGTGTCCGGGATGTTGATGGTCGTCGCGCCGGCGTTGATCGCCGCTTCGACGAGGCGGCACAGGAAGTCCGGCTCGGACCGGCCCGCATCCTCGGGGGAAAACTCGACGTTGTCCGTGTACTCGCGAGCCCATCGGACCGATTTGATCGCCTGCTCGAGGACCTGATCGGGCGTCATGCGCAGCTTCATCTGCATGTGAATGGGCGAACTCGCGATGAAGGTATGCACCCGGCCCGAATGGGCGCCCTTGAGCGCGTCGCCGGCGCGCCGGATGTCCTTCTCGTTGGCGCGAGCGAGCGCGCAAATCGTGCTGTCCTTGATCGCCTGCGCAATCGCCCGCACTGCCTCGAAATCGCCGTTCGACGAAGCGGGAAATCCTGCCTCGATCACATCGGCCTTCAGGCGTTCGAGCTGCTTGGCGATGCGCATCTTTTCTTCGCGCGTCATCGACGCCCCGGGACTCTGCTCGCCATCGCGCAGAGTCGTATCGAAAATGATCAAGTGGTCTGGCATGATCGGCTCCTACAAGCTGGGTCTACTGCAGTTCCTCCCCGCCGCGTTGCTTCGGCGGGCTCGCACAACCAAGGGGCGGGGTCGATTATCTGCGCGCGGGGCGCAGCAGCAGCAGACCGCCGAAACCGGCGATCGGAAGGAGACGCGAGAGAAGATTGCTTTCGCGTTGGCTGCTCATGGGGGAACTATAGCCGGATCGGCTCGCGCGCGCAACTGGCCTTGGGTCCCGCCCACCTGACGTTAATCGCGCCGGCGCTTGAGCGCGAGCCACGCCGACCAGACATAGCCCGACAGCGCGTAGGCGACGAACCCGGCGAACAACACGATCGCCGGTTGGACGCTCACCAGCACGAAGAACAGCGCGATAAGGAAGACGACGACGAAGGGCACGCTGCGTCGCAGATTGATGGTCTTGAAGCTGTAGTACTTGAAGTTGCTGACCATGGTGAGGCCCGCGAACACGGTCACCGCCCACGCCCACCAGCGCACGCTATCCGGATCGATGGCATTGTCGTCCATGATCCAGACAAAACCCGCGACCAGCGCCGCTGCCGAAGGACTGGGCAGCCCCTGGAAATAGCGCTTGTCGGCGACCTCGAGCATGGTGTTAAAGCGCGCCAGCCGTAGCGCAGCGCAGACGCAATAGACGAATGCGGCGAACCAGCCCCAGTTCTTCATGCTCAGCAGCGCCCACTCGTAGACGACCAATGCGGGCGCCGCGCCGAAACAGACCATGTCCGAGAGGCTGTCGTACTCGGCGCCGAACGCGCTCTGTGTCTTGGTAAGCCGTGCGACGCGGCCGTCGAGCCCGTCGAGTACCATCGCGACGAAGATCGCGATCGCCGCATGATCGAAGCGGCCGTTCATCGCCTGGACGATGGCATAAAAGCCGGCGAACAGCGCCGCGGTCGTGAACAGGTTGGGCAGCAGGTAGATGCCGCGGCGGCGAATGCGGTTCTTGGCGAGCGCCCGCTCCTGCTGATAATCCCCCATTTGAACTAGCCTAGCAGCTACCCACCGGCAAGACAACGCCGCTCTAAGCCGGGATCAGCTCTCGGCGAGGATGGTCGTCGTGGCGTACACGGCGTCGCCCACCGCGACTTTGGGCGTCGCATTCGGTGGCAGATAGACATCGACCCGCGAGCCGAAACGGATGAAACCAAAACGCTGCCCGCGCGTCAGGCGATCGCCGGGTCCGACGTAGCACAGGATGCGTCGCGCGATCAGCCCGGCAATCTGCACGCAGACGATGTCGACGCCGTCCGCTCTCGTGATGTGCAGCGCATTGCGCTCGTTCTCGAGCGAGGATTTGGCCAGAGCGGCATTGAGAAACCCGCCAGCGTGGTACCACCGGTGCTTTACTTCGCCATCGACCGGACTGCGATTCGAATGGACGTTGAATACGTTCATGAACACGCTGATCTTCAGCGCGTCGCGGTCGAGATAGGGGTCGCGCGCGCGTTCGACGAGCATTACCTTGCCGTCGGCCGGCGACAGCACGGCGTTCGCCTGCTCCGGCACGGCGCGCGGGGGATCGCGAAAGAACTGAGCGATAAAGACGACGCCCAGCCACGCGATGGCGGCGAGCAGCCACAGGCCGGTCCACGTCAGCGCGAGCGCGATGAGAATCGCGATCGCCAGAAACGGCCAGCCTTCGCGGGCAATGACGGGGTGCGGGTAAACGGCTCCGGACATCGGCAGGCTATTTCGTCGACTCGTCGATGCGCCGCCCGAGGTCCCGCGCGTCGCGCTGCAGTTGCTGCTCCACGCCGCGCGCCCGCTCGATCGGAGCAGTCGCTGCGGGTGTCGCGAGCGTCGGATCGGTCGGCGCGGGACCGACGCCCCCGACGCCGCGGGGGCCGGCCTTGATCGCTGCGTCGGTGCCGGGCAGCAAGCCGTAGGTTTTCAGCACCGTCTGCGCCAGCAGCGCGACGATCCCCAGCGCGATCAGGAGGCCGACGAGGCCGATCCAACCGCGCTGCCGTTGCGCTCGGCTCATGTCGACGGCAACGCCGCTAATTCCTCGTCTGGTCCACCAGCTTGTTCTTCTTGATCCACGGCATCATTTCCCGCAGCCTGCCGCCGACCTGCTCGATTGGGTGCTCCGCGGTCATGCGCCGTCGCGACAGCAGCGTCGGCGCGCCGGCGCGATTCTCCAGGATGAAGTTCCGCGCATACTCGCCGCTCTGGATGCGCGCGAGCGCCGCGCGCATTGCGTCCTTCGTGGCCGCGTTGATGATCAGAGGTCCGGTCACGTATTCGCCGTATTCCGCGTTGTTCGAGATCGAGTAATTCATGTTCCCGATCCCGCCCTCGTACATCAGATCGACGATGAGCTTCAGTTCGTGCAGGCATTCGAAATACGCCATCTCGGGCGCGTAGCCGGCTTCGACCAGCACCTCGAAGGCATTCTTCACCAGTTCGACGCAGCCTCCGCAGAGCACGGTCTGCTCGCCGAACAGGTCGGTTTCGGTTTCCTCCTTGAACGATGTCTCGATGACGCCGGCGCGCGCGCCTCCGATTGCCGCGGCGTAGGAAAGGGCGAGGTCGCGCGCTTTCCGGCTGATGTCCTGATGCACCGCGATCAGCATCGGCGTGCCGCCGCCCTGCACGTAGGTCGAGCGCACGGTATGACCTGGCGCCTTGGGCGCGATCATCACCACGTCGAGGTCGGCGCGAGGCATCACCTGCCCGTAGTGGATGTTGAATCCGTGCGCGAACGCGAGCGTCGCACCCTTGCGGATGTTGGGCTCGACCTCTTCGCGGTAGACCGCGGCGATGTGCTCGTCGGGCATCAGCATCATCACGAGGTCGGCACCCTTCACGGCATCGGCGACCGCGGCGACCTTGAGCCCGGCCTTCTTAGCCTTGTCCCAGGACGCGCCCCCGGCGCGCAATCCGACCGTTACCTTCACGCCGGAGTCGTTAAGATTCTGCGCATGCGCGTGGCCCTGCGAGCCGTAGCCGACGATCGTGACTTTCTTGCCCTTGATCAACGACAGGTCCGCGTCCTTTTCGTAGTACACCTTCATGTCGATTCCCTTCTTCTTGGCGTCACTCCCGCCAAAGCGGGAATCCAAGGGCGCGTGAACGACGCTGGGTCCCCGCGACCCTGTCCCCGCGAAGGCGGGGAGCCGAGACGACCAAAGCTAAACACGCAGTATGCGCTCTCCGCGCCCGATGCCCGATGCACCGGTGCGCACCGTCTCGAGGATGGCGCCCGGCTCGATCGCCTGCAGGAACGCGTCGAGCTTCTCGCCGGGGCCCGTGAGCTCGATGGTATAGCTCTTGTCGGTGACGTCGAGGATGCGGCCGCGGAAGATGTCCGCGAGGCGCTTCATCTCGTCGCGGTCCTTGCCCGCGGCGCGCACCTTGACCAGCATCAGCTCGCGCTCGATGTGATTGCCATCGGTAAGATCGACGACTTTGACGACCTCGACCAGCTTGTTTAACTGCTTGGTGATCTGCTCGACGACGTCGTCGGAACCGGCGGTGACGATGGTCATCCGCGACATCGTGGCATCCTCGGTCGGCGCAACCGTGAGCGACTCGATGTTATAGCCGCGCGCGGAAAACAATCCCGAAATGCGCGACAGCGCACCGGCTTCGTTCTCCACGAGAATCGACAGGATGTGGCGCATGGCTACAATTCTTCGGCGAAGATCATTTCCGTGAGTCCCTTGCCGCCGGGAATCATCGGAAACACGTTCTCGGCCTGATCGGTGATCATATCGAGGAACACCAGCCGATCCTTGAGCTTGAATGCCTCGCGCAACGCGCCCTCGACGTCGCCGGGTTTCTCGATCTTCATGCCGACGTGGCCGTACGCTTCCGCCAGCTTGGTGAAATCGGGCAGCGCGTCCATGTACGACTCGGCATAGCGATTGCCGTAGAAGAATTCCTGCCATTGCCGGACCATGCCCATGTACTTGTTGTTCAGGTTCACGATCTTGACCGGCAGATGATACTGCTTGCAGGTCGAGAGCTCCTGGATGCACATCTGGATCGAGGCTTCGCCGGTCACACAAGCGACGGTCGCACCGGGGTTCGCGAGAACCGCGCCCATCGCGGCCGGCAGCCCGAAGCCCATCGTCCCCAAGCCCCCCGAATTGATCCAGCGTCGAGGCTTGTCGAACTTGTAGTACTGCGCGACCCACATCTGGTGCTGGCCGACATCCGAGGTGACGATCGCGTCGCCCTTGGTGATCTCGTAGAGCTTCTCGACTACGTACTGCGGCTTGATCAGTGCGCTCTTGCGGTCGTACTTGAGACAGTCCTTGCGCTGCCAGTCCTTGATCTGCCCCCACCACTCCTTGAGCGCCTGCGCATCCGGCCGCTGCGGCGAGGATTCGATCAGCTTCAGCATCTCATCGAGCACATCGGCCACGTAGCCGACGATCGGCACGTCGACCTTGACGCGCTTGGAAATCGACGACGGGTCGATGTCGATGTGGATGATCTTGCGGTCGGGCCGGAAAAAGTGCGTCGGATTGCCGATGACGCGGTCGTCGAAGCGCGAGCCCACCGCAAGCAGCACGTCGCAGTTCTGCATCGCCATGTTCGACTCGTACGTGCCGTGCATTCCGAGCATGCCGGTGAACTGCGGATCCGTGCCCGGGAACCCGCCGAGCCCCATCAGGGTATTGGTGCACGGAAAACCGAGCAGGCGAACGAGCCGCGTCAATTGGGACGACGCGTTGTTCAGGATCACGCCGCCGCCGGTGTAGACCATCGGCCGCTTCGCCTCGAGCAGAAGCCCGACCGCCTTCTTGATCTGGCCCGCGTGTCCCCGCGTGACGGGGTTGTACGAGCGCAGCGCGATCGTTTTCGGATAGCTGTACTCGGCCTTTGCCTGCGTGACGTCTTTGGGAATGTCGACCAGCACCGGCCCCGGCCGTCCGGTCTGCGCGAGATAGAATGCCTTCTTCATCGTCACGGCGAGCTGCGCCACGTCCTTGACGAGGAAGTTGTGCTTGACGCAGGGCCGCGTGATCCCGACCGTGTCGCACTCCTGGAACGCATCCTGGCCGATGGCGTGGGTCGGAACCTGACCGGTGATGATCACCATCGGTATCGAATCCATGTACGCGGTCGCGATGCCCGTGACGGCGTTCGTGACGCCCGGCCCCGAAGTTACGAGGCAGACGCCGACCTTGTGCGACGAGCGCGAATAGCCATCGGCGGCATGCGCCGCGCCCTGTTCATGCCGGACCAGGACGTGCTTCACCTGCTCCTGCTTGAACAGCTCGTCGTAAATGTTGAGAACCGCGCCGCCCGGATAGCCGAAGACGTACTCGACGCCTTCCTCCTGCAGGCAGCGGATTACGATCTCTGCGCCCGTGAGCTGCATGGATTTCCCACCTCAAGCCAAAATGAACACGTTTGCCCGGCGCCGCTCCCGCGGGTCGGGGTCTGCAAAACGCGCCGCGCCAGGGTCAGGCGCTCAGTTCAAGGCTTTTTCGGGTTGAAAGCCGCGATTGCAGCATCGGCCGCATCCCATCGGGTTACTCCGGCAGCGCTTGTGGCGCGTCCGGAGGGGACGCCAACGGCCGTTTTTGCAGAACAGCACGAATTCCCGAAGAATCCGTTGATCAACGTTACCGGCATCGCCGGCATTGGTCAAGCCCGCTGCATTGCGTCAATTCCGCGAAGTTTTCGCCTGACGGACACCCAGACTTGTCGTGAAGCACCTCCAGCCCACCGGCGGCAATGACAGCCGGTCGCTGCGCCGCGTCTATAATCGCTGGAACAAAGCCGCTCGGAGGACATGCAATCGCTTCGCATCAGGAACTCTCAGCCCTCCTCGCGGAGGTCGAGCGCCGCGCGTTCAAGCAGGCGCTCTTCGCGGTGCGCGACGAGGATGCGGCGCTCGACATCGTACAGGACGCGATGCTCAAGCTGACCGAGAAATACGCCGCCAAGCCGGCGCAGGAACTGCCGATGCTGTTTCAGCGCATCCTGCAGAACACCATTCACGACCATTTCCGGCGTCAGAAGGTGCGCTCGACATGGACGACGCTGCTCTCTGCGTTCGGGCACAAGGATGACAAGGACGATGACTTCGATCCGCTCGAAACTTTGCCTGCGCGATCCGACTCGAACTCCGCGGCAGATCCTGCCCAGCAGCAGCAACAGGCGGAAATCGTCGCCCTGATCGAACAGGCGTTGGCAAGGCTTCCCGCGCGTCAACGCGAAGCATTTCTATTGCGTTACTGGGAAGAACTCGATGTGGCGGAGACCGCCACGGCCATGGGCTGCTCGGAAGGCAGTGTTAAGACTCACTGCTCGAGAGCCGTTCATGCGTTGGCCGAAATGCTCAAGGCCAGAGGGGTGAATCTATGAATGAGCAAGAAATCGCAAAGAAAATAAAGAGTTATCTCGACCACGGGACTGCAGATCTCAAGGCCGGCACTGCGTTCAGGCTGCAGCGGGCGCGGCAGCTCGCGTTGACGAGGCTTTCCGCACCGCAGCAAATGCCGGAGTACACCTTGGCCGGGGCGGGTGGCGCGACGTTCGGCGGCCGGCGCCGATTCTTCGCCGATGCCCGCATCTGGATCGGTGTCCTGCTAGTCGTCGGCAGCCTGCTCTCCTACCAATACTGGCAGGCGGCACAGCAGGCGCACGACATCGAGGAAACCGACGCGGCGATCCTGTCTTCCGAGCTGCCGATCGAAGCCTATCTGGACCGGGGGTTCCAGGCTTGGCTCAAGCGCTCCGAGCCCTGATGGCTGCCGCTCTGCTGGCGATTGCCGTCGCCAGCTCGCCGGCCATAGCGGTCGCAGTCGGACCGCGCGCGCCCTCTTGGGCCGAGCTCTCGCCCTCCGATAAGGAGGTGCTCGCGCCGCTCGCCGCGGAGTGGGATTCTCTCGACGCCGCCCGGCGGCAAAAGTGGATGGGCATCGCCAAGCGCTATCCCACTATGGCGCCTCCGGAGCGGGAACGCGTGCAGCAGCAGATGGGGGCGTGGGTGCGCCTCACCCCCGAGCAGCGGCGCCAGGCGCGCGAGCAGTACAAGTCATTGAAACAATTGCCGCCCGAGAAGCGCCAAGAGGTCCCGCAGAAGTGGCAGGAATACCAACAGCTTCCGCCGGAGAAACGCAGGGAGCTGGACAACCGCGGTGGTGCCCCGCCGGCGACCCAACAGCTCCCGCCGGAAAAACGGAAGCAACCGGACAGCCGCAGCGGCGCTCCGCCGGCGGCGAAGCCGTAGTCTGACGGCGACTTCGGTGGCCGGCGCCGTGCAGCCTGCCGGACTGGCACGCAGGCTTGCAGCGTCCGCGTACGAAGCGCTCCTGCTCGTTGCCCTGCTGCTGCTGGTGGGCTTTGCCATGCTTCCCCTCGTCACTCCGTCCGACCACATGACCCTCGGCGTCTTGCCCGACGCGGGTTCGGGTCAACCGATCCCTTACCTGATGTCGCCGGCGGCGCGCGCGGTTTCGGGTACCTTGTTGTTCGGCGTCTGCGGCGCGTATTGCGTCGGGCTGTGGAGCGGGGGCCGGCGCACTCTGCCGATGAAGACATGGCGAGTCGCGTTGCGCAGCGCCCGAGAAGCGCGTGTCAGACCCGAGACCGCGATGCTGCGCTACTTCGCATGCTGGATCGGACCGGCGCTTGCCGTTGCGGGCTATCTGGCGCTCGAGCCTTCGGGGCACGGGCGCTGGGCGCTCGCCCTGCTGGCGGTCAATTACGCCTGGGCCATCGTCGACCCCGACCGGCAGTACCTGCAGGATCGCATTGCCGGCACGCGACTCCTCGTCCTGCCGCCCGGAGGCTAGCGATCCGGGCACATCGGGCGCGGCGTCGCGTTTGATCGCGACTGCCGTCAAACTCGCGAGGCGGGATTTTCCGCCTCGTAGCGCGCGACGCTTTCGACGATCTCGTTCTTCGCCTCCTCGGCACCGACCCAGCTCGACACGCGTACCCATTTGCCGGGCTCGAGATCCTTGTAGTGCTCGAAGAAATGCGCGATTTGCCGCGTCGTGATCTCGGGAAGATCGCGCGGTGATTCGATCGACCGGTAGAGGCTCGACAGCTTGTCGACCGGGACGGCGAGGATCTTCGCGTCGACGCCGGCCTCGTCATCCATCTTGAGCATGCCGATCGGCCGGCAGCGGACGACCACACCGGTGATCAGCGGCACCGGCGAGAGCACGAGCACGTCGCAGGGATCACCATCACCCGACAAGGTGCGCGGAATGTAGCCGTAATTGCACGGATAGCGCATCGCCGTCGACATGAAGCGATCGACAAAGACGGCGCCGGTTTCCTTGTCGACTTCGTACTTGATCGGATCGCCGTGCATCGGAATCTCGATGATCACGTTGCAGTCGTTGGGAATGCCCCTGCCGGCGGAGACGCGGTCGAGATTCATGCTCAAGTCTAGCCGATGGTTGGAAAGCAATTATAGTAATCGCATTTCCATCGAGTCCACGGTCCCCGCGGCGGACTCATGAGCATGCCGCCCGGATGACGTCGGACAAGTCCGAGACCAGCTTCACCATGTCCATGCAATCGCTACACCCGCAGCCGACGATCGTCGAGCAGGCGTATCGCGTCATGAGCTATCGGGCAACCGGCTGTTCGTCGACACCATGGGTCAACTATGGAATCACCTGCGCCGCGCGATGCGCGGGGTACTGCGGCATCGCGAATACCGGAAGGCGATCTGGACTGAGCACGGGCAGATCCCGCGCGCCATCGTCGAGAAAAACGTCGACGGCGCATCCGCGCTGGCATCTGCGCACTTGCACAACGCCGCCAACGTCCAACTCGTCCTGCCCATGCAATCGTACGGCGACGCCCGTGGACGGCGCACGCCGCGAATCAAGCGCCAAAGACCTTCAGGCGGGGCCAACAGTTGCCGTGTCGTCGAGCGAGCGGCCGCGATACGCCGCGCCGTAGTTGACATACACGTCCCGTGCGCTGGCAAACGCCTCCCGCTCCGCGGGCTTAAGCTCGCGGAATGCCCGGGCGGGACGCCCCGCCCAGATCCAGCCCGATCTGATCGCAGTCCGCGGTTCGACCAAGGCGCGTGCGGCGACGCAACCCTGCGCTTCGACGACAACGCCATCGCCAAGTTGCGAAGCCATGCCGATCAAGGCGTCATCTCCTATGATAGCCGCACCCATGCGGACATTGTGGCCGATAGTTACCCCGACGCCGATGCGCAGCTCGCCACGCCGCGCATCGGTGATCAGCAGCGAGTTGTCCTGCACGTTGCTCCGTTCCCCAATCACGATTCGACCATCGCCGGCGACAATCGCACAACCGAAGTAGATTCCGGCATCGTCGGCGAGAGTCACGTCGCCGACCACAATGGCGGTTGGCGCTACGTAAGCGCGCGCCACGCGCGGCGCACGCCCGTCGCGGGCGTACAACGTGCCACCGCTCGCACCAGGCGGCAGGAATGGCGTGATGTCTGGCGGAGGCACATCCAGATCACGGACCAGTGGATGCGGTGCATCGCTGCGCAGGCTCGCTGCAGCGATGGCCAGTTCCCCGGCAGCAATGGCGCGCACCGGTGCTACTGGATGGCCGGCGTAGATCCATCCGCCTGGCAATTGCTTGCGCGGCGGAACCAGGCTGCCGGCGGTGATCAGCGCGTTCGCGCCGACAACGGCACCATCCATTACCACGGCCGCATCACCCACCACGACCCCGTCCTCGACAGTGCAAGCATGAACGATCGCATACCGCCCGACCGTGACGCCGTTGCCGACGCTTGCTGCCAGGGCATTGTCCTCGATGTGCACGGTTGCCCGCTCGCCGAAGAAGACATCGGCGCCCACCCAAATAGCCTCACCGTCTGCGCGCAGCGTGGCGAGCGCGCGCAACGTAAGCCCGGACCCGCAGCTCGCGCGGCCGATGACCGCAGCACTCTCCGCCAGGTCGGTCGGTGGGCTCAGCAACGGCGTGAAGTCGAGATACGATAGCAGCATGAATCGTCAGCGTGTAGCGACCGGCTCAGGCGCCTTGTAGACAGTACGCGAGGGTAATGAGCTGGGTTGCGCCGGCGGCTCGGTGCGACGCGCTCGACGACCGGCCATTCGCCTGGTCCAGCCAACATGTCAAGCTAAACATTAGATCATTCATCTGGTCCATGCCGCCATGAGTCGTTTGTGCCCCGTCACGAACGGGCGGGCACGCGAAGTCCGCGCGTCAGAACACCGGCTTCTCCCGATAGGTGCCCCACAGTCCCTTGAGCGTTTCGACGATATCGCCCATCGTCGCGCCTGCGGCTACGAGCTCGATCGTGATCGGCATGATGTTCTCGCGTTCGTTCTTGGCGACCTCGATCAGCTTGTCGAGGAGTTGCCTCACGCGCGCGTTGTCGCGCTCGCGGCGCACACGGTTGAGCCGCGCGATCTGGCGCGCGGCGGTCGTCGCGTCGTAGGGATGCAGCTCGATGTCGAAGGTCTCTGCCGGATCGACATACTTGTTGACGCCGAGCACCGGCTTCTCGCCGCTCGCCTTCTTGAGGGCGGTCTCGTAGGCAAAGTCTGCAATGCGCCTCTGGAACCAGCCTTCCTCTGTCAGCTTGACCGTGCCCCCGTTCTGGTCTGCATACTCCACGATTTTGAAGATCTCCCGCTCGTATTGCGTGGTCAGGCTCTCGAGGAAATACGAGCCGCCGAGCGGGTCGACGACGTTGGGCACGCCGCTCTCGTCGGCGATTACCTGCTGCGTGCGCAGGGCGATTTTCATCGCCTCCTCGGTTGGGATCGCGAACGCCTCGTCCATGCCGTTGGTGTGCAGGCTCTGTGTGCCGCCGAGCACTGCGGCGAGCGCTTGCAACGTTGTACGCACGATGTTGACCTGATACTGCGGCTTGGTGAGCGACGCGGCGGCGGTCTGGCAGTGGAAACGCAGTCGCATCGATTCCGGGCTCTTGGCGCCGAAGCGCTCGCGCATGATCTTGGCGTAGACGCGGCGCACGGCGCGAAATTTCGCGATTTCCTCGAAGAAGTCAGCTTGGCAGACGTAGAAGAACGCGAGCCGCGGCGCGAATTCGTCGACCTGCATGCCAGTCTTGGTCACCTCCTCGACGTAGGTGATCAGGTTGCACATCGTGAACGCGACTTCGTCGAGCGGCGACGATCCCGCCTCCGAGATGTGGTAGCCCGAAATGTTGATCGGGTTGTAGCGCTTCATGTTCCGCGCGCAGAAAGTGATGCAATCGCGCACGATGCGCACTGATGGCGCGACCGGGAACACCCACTCCTTCTGCGCCTGGTACTCCTTCAGGATGTCGGCTTGGATCGTGCCGGAGAGGCGATTGAGGTCATAACCCTTCTTTTGCGCAAGCGCGACGAACATCGCGAGAAGGATCCACGCGCTCGGATTGATCGTCATCGATACCGAGATCTGTTCGAGGTCGATGTCTTCGAACAGATGTTCCATATCGGCCAGCGTGTCGATCGCTACGCCCTCGCGGCCGACCTCGCCCTCGCTCAGCGGGTGGTCGCTGTCGTACCCCATCAGCGTCGGCATGTCGAAGTCGGTGGACAACCCGGTCTGGCCTTGCTCGATCAGGTATTTGAAGCGGCGGTTGGTGTCTTCGGCCGTGCCGAAGCCTGCGATCTGGCGCATCGTCCACAGGCGGCCACGGTACATCGTTGGATACGGGCCGCGGGTGAACGGGTACTGACCGGGAAGACCGATGTCCTCCAGTGGCGTGTCGCTGACATCGAGCGCGGTGTAGACGCGCTTGGACCGGAACCCACCCAGCGTGCGGAAGTCGGCCTGCCGCTCCGGTGCGCGCGCGATGAAGTTCATCACTTCGTTCTTCTCCCAGCCTTCGATTTGCGCGGCAAGCGCCTTACGCGTCTCGGCATCCGGTGCGGCCGAGTCGCGAGCTAAGGGATCATTCATCTGCTGTCTCCGATATGTAGGTCTGCAAGCAGCCGCTCGGCGGCGCGGTGTGGACTTAAGGTACGCGCATTGAGCTCCGCCAACAGCGTCGCGATCTTGCCGTTGCGATGCCGCTCGAACCGATCGCGCAGGATTTCCTCGCCGGCCTTGAGCAGCCGGCGCTCATTGATCTGCTCGCGGCGCGTGGTGATCTCGCCCGTTTCGCCGAGCGCTGCCCAGTGGTGATCGATCGCGACCAGCAACTCGGCGATGCCCTCGTCGAGCTGCGAGCTGGTGGGCAGCACTGGCACCCGCCATTTGCCGTTCCGTGAAAGCGAGACCCCGAGGGCAAGCATGCCCTTTAAATCGGCGATTGCTCTGTTGGCGTCGGGCTTGTCGCATTTGCTCACGACATGTACATCGGCGATCTCGAGAATCCCTGCCTTAATCGCCTGGATGTCGTCGCCCAAACCCGGTGCCGAGACAACAACCGTCGTGTGTGCTGCACGCGCCACCTCGATCTCGTCTTGACCGACGCCGACGGTCTCGATGATGACGAGGTCGTAGCCCGCGGCGTCGAGCACGTCAACCGCCTCCAGCGTCCCTGGTGCGAGGCCGCCGAGCGAGCCGCGGGTCGCCATGCTGCGAACGAATACGCCAGCATCTCCGGCGAGGTCGCCCATGCGAATCCGGTCACCGAGGATGGAACCACCCGAGAACGGGCTCGATGGATCGATGGCGACGATCGCGACCTTGCGCCCGGAGCGGCGAATTACCGCGGTGAGTTTGGCCACCAGCGTCGATTTGCCGCTGCCCGGTACGCCCGTAATGCCAACAATGTGCGCGCGGCCCGCGTGACCGAATACCGTGTCGAGCGCCGCGCGGGCCTCTTCGACGCCAGATTCGGCCCGCGAGAGCAGCCGCGCGATGGCGCGCACTTCGCCCGCGAGCACGCCGGGCACCAGATCGAGCGACGGGAGATAGGCCATTATGAGCGGCGCAGTGGACTAGCTTCCAAGCCTTGCGTTCAACTCGCGGAACACCTCGCGGTCGTCGATGACGCGTCGCGCCTTGAAGTCGGTGCGCGGGAACGTTCCCGGCGTCACGATCTCGACCTTGGCGCGCAGTCCCAGCATCTTTTGCAACTGCCGCGACGCCTCATCGCGCAGCGCCCGCATCGCCGCATCGCCCGCTGCGTCCACGTTCGCGGCAGCCTCGATGCGGATAACGAGCTCGTCCATCGTGCCTTCACGACTGATGACGATGCGATGCTCGCCGCCGTAGCCAACGAGCTGGTTGACGACGGCATCGACTTCGCTTGGATAGACGTTCTCGCCGCGAATCGTGAACATGTCATCGATGCGGCCGAATACGCCCTGCGGCAGGCGGGGATAGGTGCGCCCGCAGGGGTTGGGTGCGTTCTCCCACAGCGTGAGATCGCCGGAGACAAGTCGGATCATAGGCTGCGAGGTCCGCTCCAGGTGGGTATATACGGGGGTGCCCCGCTGGCCGTAGGGCACGCGACGGAAAGTCTTGGGGTCGCATACTTCGGTGTAGACGATGTCCTGCCATAACAGCATGCCGTCGGTCTCGGCGGTGCCGGAGATGTTCATGAATGGCGTCATTTCCGCCATCGAGCCACAGTCGATGACCCGGGCGCCGAAGGTGCCCGCGATCTTGTCGCGCACGCCAGGTACGGATGCGCCGGGCTCGCCAGAGAAAAACAGCGTCTTCAGCCCGAACCTCGCCGGGTCGAGGCCTTCACTGCGGGCAACCTGGGCGAGATGCAGCGCGAAAGACGGCGTCCCGTAGAACGCTGCTGGCTTCATCAGGTCGAGCCACATCGCCGCACGCGCCGTCATGCCCGGCGCGCCGGCACCGAACGGGAAAGCCTTCGCCCGCAGCCGCTCGGCGCCCGCCAGTGAACCCCACGAACCCATGTACAAGCTGAAAATCGCGGCGATGAGCACCATGTCGCCGGGCCGGATGCCCATGCCCCACATGACGCGCGCATGGGCGTTGGCGATCGCGTCCCAGTCGCTGCGCCCGATCGCGAACACTGTCGGCTGCCCCGTGGTGCCCGAGGTGCCATGAATATGATGGACCTCGCTGTCGGGGATGCAAAGGTAGTCGCCAAAGCGCGGCGCGCGCGACTGCGCCTCGCGCAGATCCTGTTTGGTGATAACCGGCACTTTTTGCTCGAAGTCTTCGAGTGAGCGCAGCTGGCCAGGGTGAAAGCCGGCCGCTTCCCACTTCTGGCGATAAAACGGCGCGTGCTCCCACGCGTAACGCGTTACCTGCTTGAGCCGCTCGAGAATCGCGCGCTCGCGCTCACCAGCGGGCATCGTTTCGCGCTTCGGGAACCAGTAGCGCGAACCGGTCGGGGGTAGGTAATCGGCGTCGTAGCACGGCGGGAATGACCAGGATTCCATGTTCTTGCCATTAGCGCGCGCCGCGCTCGGCGACCACGCGCCGGACCATGGTTACGATAACGTCGGGTGGAGCGTCCTGCAGCAACAATTCCTTGACACCCAGCGCCTTCAGCTTGGCGACGTCTTCGTCGGGGATGACGCCGCCACCCACGACCAGAATGTCGTTGGCGCCGCGTTCGTCGAGGAGCCTCAGCAAGCGCGGGAACACGGTCATGTGCGCACCGGATAGGATGCTGACGCCAATGACGTCGACGTCCTCTTGGATTGCCGCCTCGACCACCTCTTCCGGCGTACGGTGCAACCCGGTGTAGATCACGTCCATGCCCGCGTCGCGCAGGGTGCGTGCGACGATCTTGACGCCTCGATCATGGCCGTCGAGGCCGACCTTGGCGATAATGATGCGAATGCGCTGATGGGAAAGCTCCACGTGTTCCTCTTAATTCGGCCAGGCTCTCTGCATGCGGAATTCAGTATACGAGCTTGAATAGCCACGCAAATGCTACAAATCCAAGAACGCCCGCAGGCCAAGAGCAGCGAGATGCTCGAGCGCTTCAACCAGGAGTTCCGACGACGGACCGGGTGGGTAATCAGGCTGCGACCCGGCCAAAGTCCGGCTAGCGTGGAAATGCCAAGCTGGGGCTGTCAGCGGGCACGTTGGTCCAGCGCCTTATCCGGGCAGTGACAATTCCGATGGTAACAAAAGGGGGGCTTATTGACTGGCGCGGCACTCTTGCAACGGGAACAGACCCCCGCTCTGGCGGGTGAACTCGTGGGCGCGACGAATCCGCATCGGCGCGCCGGGACATCTAACCGGCATTCCCCTTTCGGAGGCCGATCATGAAAGTGTTCCTTATCGCCTTCGCGGCCCTCGTCCTCGCGGCGCTCGCCACGATCGCCGCGGTTTCGTTTGCGCGCAACACCCCGACCGGCGAGGTGGTGCGCGAAGACCGAGCCGCGACCGGATTTCACCGCCTCGAGATCGATGGGCAGGTCGAAGTGACCCTGGTCCAGGGCGCCGCGGAAGGCGTGACCGTCGAGGCGCCGTCCTCGATGTTGCGACGCGTGCGAACGGAGGTGCGCGACGGCACCCTTTTCATTGACGCCGCGGAACAGCGCCGGACGTGGCAGTGGTTCTCGGGACGCCGCGGCCGCCACACGCCCCGCGTAACGGTCAACTTGCGCGAGGTCGACCGGATCGAGGCCGCCGGAGCGGTAACCGTGGCGGCCGACAGCCTCAAGGCCGGCGAGCTTCGGCTCGATCTCGCCGGAGCCTGCTCGCTCAAGATCCGCGACTTGCAGGCGACAACGCTGCGGCTCGACGGTTCGGGTGCCATCAAGGCCAATATCGCCGGCAAGGTCCAGCGCCAGCGCGTCGACCTTTCCGGCGCGGGCTCGTTTCAGGCGAGCAAGCTCGCCAGCGACGAGGCGGTGATCGGAGTCAGTGGCGCAGGCAAGGCCGTCGTCGATGCCGCCAACTCGCTCGAGGTCGATATCTCCGGCGCCGGCGCCGTCGAGTATCTGGGCGATCCGAAGGTCAAACAATCGATCAGCGGCATCGGCAAGGTCAGGCGACGCGAGCGGTCCTAGCCTCCTTGTTCTCGCGAGTCGGTATGCAGCGTTGCGTGTCGGCTAGAGCGTCGACTCGCCACGCGCGATCCCCACGCTGCGCGCGGGGCCCCTCGCTACGGGCTCGCGCCGCTAGCCCTAGGTTGCGGCGTCGGGCTCTCCGCGTTCCGGTCCATAGAAAAACACCCAGACCGCGAAGTCGTCGGAAAAGTCCTCGAAGCGGTGTACGACGCCTGCTTGCGCGAAGAGCACGTCGTGCGGTCCTCGAAGCGGTGTACGACGCCTGCTTGCGCGAAGAGCACGTCGTGCGGTCCGAACCGATGCCGTCGTCCGCCGTTGACGAACCAGCCTTCGCCTCGCGCAATGACGTAAATCTCGTCGCGCACATGAGGCGACTGCGTATCGTTGCCGCGCGGAGCGTAGAGCTTGACCTGCAGCGAGCCGTGCTCGAACACCGTCGCGGACCGCTTTCCATCCGGAGTTGGCAGAAGCTCCGCCGCCTCCGCCAGCGTGATCCTGCAAATCTGCGCGGGATCGGTGTTCCGGGTCAGCTTTCGCATCGCGCTTTCTCTAATGCAATGAGGTGTGCTCGACGGCGCCGACCGCGTCCGGTTTGAACAGCAGCGTCATGCCGGTCTGCGGGTCGCGGTCCGGATGCACGCCGGGAAGCATTCGTACATCGGCAACCCGGCAATCGCGCAGCAGATCGACGAGCATCGACGCGACATCGACTACCCGATCGGTCGGAAACAACGGGCACCGAAAGCCCTCGGCCCGCAGGGGGTCGAACGGACTGGATAACGACAAGCGCAGCTCGCCGCCCCCGGGCGCCGCAACCGCGCGATGCGCGCTGATCACCGCCGCAGGTTCGCCAACCCGCGCACGTAGCCCCCGGATTGCGTTGCTCGCGAATAGTTGCGCGCCAATCTCGCGTTGTGCCGCCCGCCCCTGTTGCAGGGCGGCCGGCGGCGATTGCGGCGCACGCGGCAGTGCGAGCACAGAGACTTCCGGCAAGGCGAGTTGCCGGGCAAGCTCCTTGGCGAGCGGCATCGCCCAGCCGGCGCCGTCGGTAGCGGCCAGCACATCGACTTCTGGCGCCGCGAGCGTCGTGCCGATCAGGAAACGCAGGTGCACGCTTTGCTGCCCCGGCTGCACCTCGATTGGCGTCGGTGGCAGATCGCGCGCCACGATCTCGCGTCTTCCCGCCAGCCGTTGCCATGCCAACAGTTCGCTCAGTCGAGGAATGTCAATGGCATCGGCCGCGACCAGGGCGTTGGCAAGCCCGAACGCCTCGTTGCCTGCGAGCGCGCGATACTCGAGCAGAATCGCGGCCAGGCGCGCGGTATCGGACAGGACGCCCGCGACGCTGCGGACGGAGGCCGGAGTATCCACGGCGGATTGACTGCCCGCGATGACCACAATCGGCACGGCAAAGAGCGTCGCCGCTACGCCGTCCGCCGCGCTGCGCCGCGATGCCACGCCCCAGGCGTCGATGAGGCGCCGCCACAGCTGACGCGCGATTGCGACCGAAGGCGCCGCGGCGATGAGGTCGGCGAGGAGCAATGCATCACCGGATTCGAGCCACTCGGCCAGTGCCGTGGTCAGCGTGCGATCGATCGCGTCGGCGCGCGCAGCGCTGGTCGCCGCGAGACTCGCTCCGGCGAGCTGGACCAGCGGTGCGTGCGATGGCTCCGCCCGCTCGGGAAACGTGCGCGGATCGGCAATGTCGATGGGCACGCGGCCATTTTCTCATGCGGCCGGTCGCGTTGTGGCACCAGATTGAGGCGCCGATCTTCTCGCGTAAGATAGACGCGCTAACCCGCCACCCGGAGGCAACCATGTACCGCAACATCCTCGTCCCCACCGACGGATCCAGGCTGTCGCTGAAGGCTGCTGCGCACGCGATCGATCTGGCCAAAGCCATCGGCGCCCGATTGACCGGATTTCACGCCTCGCCCGATTACCCGCTGCCGGTGTACGCCGACGGCGTAGTCTTCGAGCCGCTGTCGCGCAAGGAATACGCGGCCCAGTGCAAAAAGGAGGCCGACCGCCTTCTGAACGCCGTCGCCGTCAAGGCGCAAGCCGCCGGCATCGCCTTCACCAGCGTGTCGGCGATCTCCTCTTCGCCATGGGAAGCGATCCTCGCCGCGGCGAGGAAGCAGAAATGCGACGCGATCGTCATGGCCTCGCACGGCCGGCGCGGCGTGGCGGCGCTGGTGCTGGGCAGCGAGACCCAGAAAGTGCTGACGCATTCGAAGCTGCCGGTGCTCGTCGTTCGCTGACCGGCGCAGCGATCGCTCGAGGACGGGGGCTCGCTGCGCCCGGTTTTCGCCCAAGCTCTTGCCGTTAGGAGCACGCGCGCCACGCTTCGGTCGTGGAATGTGCAATCGGCACGCGGCGCCGGCTCCGTTCCGGCCGATTTTGCTATTCTAGCCTTCGCGCGTCGGCAAACGCGCTCAAGGGGCACGAGATGCGGATAAAGCGGCAACTCTTTCGGCCCGAACGCCGCAACAGGACGACGCCCAGTTTCGAAGCGCCGCTCTTGTTCGGCCTGGGCACCGACGGCCAGGGCACTCTGCCCTGGCTCGCGCAGAATTTATCCGCGATCTTCACGATCCTGCTCTCGGCGGTGCTGATCGCGGCGCTCGCCGCAGTGCTATACGCGATCGTGCGCGAACTCCGTCGCAACACCGTTTTCCTCGATCCGATCGATGTACCGCGCGCGCTGGCCGCGCGCGGCTACTCGCCCGCAGTCGTCGCCGAGCGATTGCTCGACGCGCTGTTGACCATGCAGCGCTGGGCGCCGACGCTCAAGGAGCTGCGTGGTATGGACGCGAGCGCGGCGCTGGTGGATTTGCTGGTGCCAGGGCGTTTTTCGCTGCAGGCGATCGTGCGCTACATCCATCGCCTGCTGCGCATCCCGGAGGCGCACGTCGGCGGGGAGATCACGCGGGAGGGCGACGGCTACGAGCTCACGCTGCGCAGCCGCGATCAGCGCAGCGTAACCATCATCGGCGTACAGCGCAGCGGAGACATCGGGAGCCTGCTTGCCGCAGCCGCCGAGGACGTGCTGCGCGTGGTCGATCCATGGATTCTGGCGCATCACTATTTTGCGCAGGAAACCAGAGAGCAGCCGCCGGAATTCACCCGTACGCTGGCGACCTTGGAGCACATGCTGCAGCACGCCCCCGCGGCCGAGCGAGCCTGGGCGCTCAACATGCAAGGCATTTGCCTGATGCAGCAACGGCAACTCATGCAGGCGATCGAGCGGTTTCGCGACGCTGTCGCGGCGGGGCCACAACTCCCGTTCATTCATCAGAACTGGGCCAACGCGCTCGATCTGATGGGACGCTTCGACGAGGCCCGTGCGCACCGCGTGCGCGCCCTCGAGATTCCGGCACGGACGGCGAATCTCCTCGCCAACGGCGCGATCAACGCATCGCTGCTGCACCGGCACAGTCAAGCCTTGGCTCTTGCGCGCCGCGGACTCGCCCTCGAGCCCGAGAGCGGTTGGGCCTGGGGCGCGTGGGGTCACGTCCTGTTCGGTTTGCATCGCTTCGAGCAAGCGGCGGGCGCTTGCGAGCGTTCGTTGGCGTTGGGAGCGCACGAGAGATACTGGTCGCCGCCGCTGGCGATGGTCTATGCAGCGCTCGGACGGCCCGAAAAGGCGCTTGCGGCCGCACTAAACGAGATCGAGCGGGCTGGCGAAACCGAAGAGGCGCTCAAGGGCATGGGATTCGCGCGGTTGGCCGCTGGCGATGCGCGTGGCGCAGTCGCGAACTTCGATGCGGCCCTCGCGAATGCACCCGGCGCCGGCGATGCTGCGTACGGAAGAGCCGACGCGCTCCTCGCGCTCGGCGAGCTCGAGCTCGCCCTCGCCTATTATGAGCGCGCGGTGGCGGTCGATCCGTTCTACCCGCAGGCACACGCCGGCTGGGCGCACGCGCTGCGGGCGCTCGGGCGGATCGAGGAAGCGCCCGCGCGATTCGCCGTCGCGGTCCGCGTGGACTCGGCTTACGCGCCGGCGTATCGCGGGTGGGCGGACACGCTGCAAGCGCTGGGCTGCAATGATGAGGCGCGGCCGCTGCTCGAGCGCGCCGAAGCGGTCGAGCGACAGAATCGGGAACCATTGCCGCTGCGCTAGCTCGCGCTCTCCGGGGAAGGCGCAAATTGGGTTAAAATCAAAGCTTTGCAAAACAAAGCTTGCCCATGCGTGTGTCCCGATTCTTTCTGTCGACGCTCAAGGAGGCACCTGCCGAGGCCGAGCTCGCCAGCCACCGTCTGATGTTGCGCGCCGGCATGATCAAGCGCCTGGCGGCGGGTATCTACACGTGGATGCCGCTGGGCTTGCGCGTGCTGCGTAAGGTCGAGGCGGTCGTGCGCGAGGAGATGAATCGCGCCGGCGCAGTCGAGCTTCTGATGCCGGTCGTGCAACCGGCCGAGCTGTGGCAGGAATCCGGGCGCTGGGAAAAATACGGCCCGGACCTGCTGCGCATCAAGGACCGCCACCAGCGCGACTTCGTGATCCAGCCGACCTCCGAAGAGGTCATCACCGACATCGCGCGTAAGGAGCTGAGAAGCTACAAGCAGCTGCCGGTCAATTTCTATCATATCCAGACCAAGTTCCGCGACGAAATCCGCCCGCGTTTCGGCGTGATGCGTTCGCGCGAGTTCGTGATGAAGGACGCATATTCGTTCGACGCCGACAAGAACGGCATGCTCAAGTCGTACCAGTCGATGTACGACGCGTATGCGCGCATCTTCACGCGGCTCGGCCTCAAGTTCCGCCCCGTCGCCGCCGACACCGGCCCGATCGGCGGCAAGGCTTCGCACGAATTCCAGGTACTCGCCGAGTCGGGCGAGGACGCGATTGCATACTGCGCGAACTCCGATTACGCCGCCAACGTCGAGCTCGCCGAAGCCGTCGCGCCTGGCGTCCATCGCGCCGCGCCGGCGGAGCCTTTGCAGAAGCTGCCGACTCCCGGCAAGTCAACGTGCGAGGAGGTTGCCAAGCTGTTGCACCTGCCGCTCGGGCGCACGGTTAAATGCATCATGCTTAATGCGGCGGGCCGGGTGCACATGCTGCTCATTCGCGGCGACCACGGCTTGAACGAGATCAAGGTGGGCAAGATCCCAGCGCTCAACGACTTCCGCTGGGCGAGCGACGCGGAGATCATCGCCGCCACCGGTTGCGCGCCCGGATATCTCGGCCCGGTGGGCATCTCCGCCGACATGCCCTTGATCGCCGATCGAACCGTCGCGTTAATGAGCGATTTCATCTGTGGCGCCAACGAGGTCGACTATCACCTCCGCGGAGTCAATTTCGGGCGCGACTGCCGCGAGCCCGACGTGATCGCCGATATTCGCAACGTGGTCGCAGGCGATCCCTCCCCCGATGGCAAGGGCGTGCTGGAAATCGTGCGCGGTATCGAAGTCGGACACGTCTTCGCGCTGGGCACGCTTTATTCGCAGGCGATGGGTGCAACTTTTCTCGACGTCAATGGCCAACCGCAGCTCTTGGAGATGGGCTGTTACGGCATCGGGATCAGCCGCATTGTCGCGGCCGCGATCGAGCAGAACAACGACGAGCGCGGCATCGTCTGGCCAGCGGCAATGGCGCCCTTCAGCGTCGCGATCGCCCCGGTCGGCTACGATCGCAACGAAGCGGTGCGAACGACTGCGGATCGTCTGCACGACGAGCTCGAGAGCGCCGGCATGGAAGTGCTCCTCGATGACCGTGGCGAACGGCCCGGCGTCATGTTCGCTGATCTCGAGCTGATAGGCATTCCCCATCGGGTCACCGTCGGTGAACGCGGCCTCAAGGACGGCAAGCTTGAGTATCAGAGCCGGCGCGACAGCGCCGCGACGGCGGTACCTGCGCCGGATATCGTCGGGATTGTGCAAAGCAGGTTAGAATAGCTGCCCTCCATGGCGACCTTCGTGCCCGCTTCGCGCATCCTGCGGCTTCCGCTGGGCCGCATTTTTCTCGCGGTGCTGCTTTCGCTCGCGCCGGCCGCGGCGCATGCGGGCGCGCAAATCGAAGAAGCGCTCGCCGCAAACGTACAGAATTCGATGCATCGCAGCGTCAGCGACTATCCGGCGCCGCATCTCGTGTTCGCGACCGACGTCGAAGGCTTGGCATGGCTGGCGGACATGTCGTCACGCCTCGCGGCGAAAATACCGGATTGGCCGACGCGCCGCGATTTTCTGGTCACCGTGCAGTACGAAGCAGCGCGTGCCGGCCTCGATCCGCAGCTCGTACTCGGATTGATTCAGCAGGAAAGCAACTTCCGCAAGTACGCGGTGTCCTCGGCTGGCGCGCGCGGCTACATGCAGGTAATGCCATTCTGGCTGCGTCAGATCGGAACCCCCGAGCACGACCTGTTCACGCTGCGCACGAATCTCCGTTACGGCTGCACGATCCTGCGCTACTACCTCGATCTCGAGAACGGCGATCTGTATCGGGCCCTCGGCAGATACAACGGCAGCCTTGGTCGCGCCGAGTATCCGAGCGCAGTGCTCGCATCGATGCAGCGGTGGCTATGGAGCCCCGCGCTTGCAAGCGGCGGGGGACCCGGCAGCGCTCGAGTCCGCGTGAATATCAGTCAGTGAACGGTGTGCCGCGTTACCGCGGCCGTTTCGCACCGTCGCCGACCGGGCCGCTGCACTTCGGGTCGCTCGTCGCCGCGCTGGCGAGCTATTGCGACGCGCGGGCAGCTGGCGGCGAGTGGCTGCTGCGGATCGAGGATGTCGACACGCCGCGCAGTCGCAGTCGCATCGCCGATGGAATACTCGCGACGCTGGCAGCGTACGGCTTCGAGTGGGACGGCGAGGTCGTTCGTCAGAACGAGCGCGCCGCGCTGTATCAGGCGGCGCTCGACAGCCTTGCGGCGCGCGGCCGGATCTTCGCCTGCGCCTGCACGCGCAGGGAGCTTGAAACCGCGCCGTTCGGCACCGGCGGAGAACGCAGGTATCCCGGCACCTGCCGCAACGGTGTCGCGCCCGGCCGCAAAGGCCGCGCGCGGAGGCTCCTGGTTACCGACGAGGCGATCGGCTTTCACGACCGCCTGCAGGGTTGGCAGGCGCAACGCCTGGATCGCGACATCGGTGATTTCGTCGTCAAGCGCGCCGACGGAGTCTTCGCCTATCAGCTCGCAGTCGTTGTCGACGACGCCGCTCAGGAGATCACGCATGTCGTGCGCGGCGCTGATCTGCTCGCGTCGACGCCACGCCAGATCTCGCTGCAACGCGAGCTCGGACTGCCGACGCCCTCGTATCTGCATCACCCGGTCGCGATCCTCCCCAGCGGAGAAAAGCTGTCGAAGCAGACAGGCGCGCCGCCTCTGGACGACACCAATCCGCTGCCCGCTCTCATGCGGGCGTGGGATTTCCTTGCGCAGGCACCGCCGCCCGCCGCGCCGGCATCCCTCGCCGAGTTCTGGGAGTGGGCGAAACGCGCGTGGGCGCCTACTGCGCTGCCACCGGTCCTCATGCTACCGGTCCCGCGGTGAACGGCACACGCGGTATAATTCACACGACCTGTTGCGCCGATCCGGTACGGTGCGCCGCGATTGCCGCGGTGGCGCCGCGTCTCCGTTTTTCCCGTCACCCATGACCACGCTCGTCGTCGTCCGCAAGAATAACGAAGTTGCGATTGCCGCCGATTCGCTGACGACCTTCGGCGACACGCGGCTATCTGCCCAATTCGACCGCATCTACGACAAGATCGTGCGCTATCGCGATAGTTACGTGGGATTGTGCGGCAGCGCGGCGCATCAGCTCGTGTTCGAAAGCCTGCTCGCGCAGCACAAGGAGCTCGATCTCGGCAGCAAGGCCGCGATCTTCGAGACTTTCCGCAAGCTGCATCCGATTCTCAAGGACCAGCATTTCCTCAACCCCAAGGAGGAAGAGGATGATCCCTACGAATCGACGCAGATCACGGCGCTGATCGCCAACGGCAGCGGCATCTTCGGCGTGTACTCGATGCGCGAGGTCTTCGAGTACACCCAGTTCTGGGCGGTCGGGTCCGGGCGCGAATTCGCATTAGGCGCGATGCACACGTTGTACCGGCGGCTGCGCAGCGCGACCGCGGTCGCCAAGGCCGGCATCGAGGCGGGTGCTACCTTCGACAAGAACTCGGGGCTGCCGATGACGCTATACTCGCTGCCGCTCAAGAGCCCATGAGGACGGCTGAGCGGTGATCCCGCCGTTCAACGACAATCTGACGCGGTTCGTGATGGAGCGCGCCGCGGTGCGCGGCGCGGTGGTCAGTCTCGACGCGGCGTACCGGGAGATCCTCGGCTGCCATGCATACCCCGCCGGCCTCAGGCGCCTGATCGGCGAAACGCTGGCCGCCGTTTGCCTGCTGGCCAACTCGCTCAAGTTCCAAGGCAGCCTCATCCTCCAATTGCACGGCGCAGGAACACTACGCCTGCTCGTCGTGGAATGCGATGCATCCCTGAGCCTCCGCGCCACGGCGCAATGGGAAGGCCCGGTCCCCGACGATGCGCTGTTGGCCGATCTGGCCGGCGATGTGCACGCGAGCCGCATGGTGCTCACGCTCGATCCCAAGGACGGAGGGCCGCTGTATCAGGGCGTCGTCGCGCTCGAGGGAACATCGATCGCCGCGCTGCTCGAGCATTACCTCGCAAAATCGGAGCAGATCGAGAGCCGTCTGTGGCTCCGCGCCGCAGACGGGCGCGCGTGCGGGTTGCTGCTGCAGCGGATGCCCGGCGCCACCGATGCCGATGCCACGACGTGGCGACGCGCTGCGGCCGCGGTCGACGCCGCGCCGGCGGCATTCGGCGCAACGGATGCGCATGCGTTACTCGCGTCCCTGTTTCCGGACGACGACGTGCGCGCGTTCCGCGCGCGCGTTCCACGCTTTGGCTGCTCGTGCTCGCGCCAGCGCGTCGCCGGCGCGCTGCGACTGCTGGGGAGCGCCGAAGTCGAGAGCATACTTGCCGAGCGCGGCCGCATCGGCGTCGATTGCGAGTTCTGCAACCGACGCTATGAATTCGATCCCGCGGAAGCGCGCGCGCTCTTCGATGCGCCGCCGGCCGCGGTGCATTAGGCCGAAACCCGAACCGTGAGCATCTATACGCCGCAGACGTTTGCCGCACATGACGGGACGGCCCTCGCGCGTCTCGTTCGAGACCATCCCTTCGCGACGCTGATCACGCCGGGCGATCCGGAGCCTTTCATCAGCCATCTGCCGCTGGAGCTGGAGGATGGCGGGCCGCGCGGCATGCTGCTGGGCCACATGGCGCGCGCCAACCCGCACTGGCGGCACTTCGGCAACGGCGCATCGGTTGCGGTGTTTCACGGGCCGCACGCGTACGTTTCGCCGTCATGGTACGCCGATCCTGCGACCGCGGTGCCGACATGGAACTACGCCGTCGCCCACGTGCACGGCATCGCGGCGCCGATGAGCGACGAAAGTCAGACGCGCGCGCTGCTCGACCGGCTGGTCCGCCGTTACGAGGGAGGCCGTCCGCAGCCATGGCAGCTGCAGCTCGACGGCCGTCCGCTCGAGGCACTGCTGGGAGCGATTGTCGGATTTCGTCTCCACATCGAGCGTGTCGACGCGAAGCTGAAATTTTCGCAAAACCGCAGCGCCGAAGATCGCGATCGCGTGATCGCCGCGCTGCGCGGCGAAGGTCATCCGGAG
>WNGA01006050.1_pt1 | contig 26811 bp, 25 predicted proteins | sample 5400061 | NCBI WGS metagenome assembly WNGA01 (sample SAMN13153366, study PRJNA577476) | soil metagenome | isolation source: 100 cm soil or saprolite under grassland replicate 2 | place: USA:California | collected 2016-06-15 | reverse complement strand
ACGATGAGGCTGTCGTACGGGATCTCCATCCGCTGGCCGATGGGGTTGATCGCGGAGACGACGCGTTGGTCGAGGTCGAAGCCCGTGACCTCGGCGAGCTCGACGCGGCAGTTGCGCGTGTTCCGCGTCACGTCGCGCAACGGCGGCCCGATCTGTCCCTCCGACAGGATTCCGGTCGAGACCTGGTACAGCAGCGGTTGGAACAGGTGGTAGTTGTGCCGGTCGACCAGCGTGACGTCGACGGGCGCCATCGCCAACGCCTTCGTGGCGAAGAGGCCACCGAACCCGCCGCCGATGATGACGACGCGGTGACGTTCCGCGACGCCTCCCTCGGTGCCCTCGTCCAGCCGGTTGCCCTGGTCGAGCTTCCAGAGCATCAGGAGTGCGGGTGCGACGAGCACGGCGCCGATGATGAACGCGATGACCAGCCACAAGAGCACCGAACCCGGAGCGGCGGCCTGATCGATCGTCAACGTGGTCGGGAGGATGTACGGGTACTGCGCCGCCCCCCAGGCGAGGAGCACGGAGACCACCGTCGCGACGGCCAGGAGCCGGACCCGGGTGCCGCCGAACTGCCGCCACAGCGCGCCCAGCGTGGTGAGGCCGAACACGCCTGATGCGATCACGAACGGGAGCCCTTCGTGCAGCAGGCCGTGGTGGATGTACGGGGCGTCGTCGCGCAGCACGAAGAAGCCGACGACGGCAGCGAGCCCCGCGAAGATGCCGATCACGAACGCGCGCGTCCGGAAGTACGCCGCCATGACGTCGTCGTAGTAGCGGTTCGCGTCGGCGACGAGGAAGGTCGCGGCGACGAACGCTGAGATCAGGACGCCGAAGATCCCGACCGCGATCGACGTCGAGTTCAACCAGCTCGACCAGAGACTGCCCTGCTGGTTGCCGGGCGGGACCCGCCCCGACGCGATGCCGCCGAGCGCGGCGCCGAGCATGAACGGCGTGACGAGCGACGAGATGCCGAATGCAGCCGTGAGCACGCGCTTGCGCCCGGCCTTTTGGGCGATCTTGCGGAACGCGAACCCCGAGCCGCGGACGACGATCCCGATTCCAGCCAGGATGATCGGGACGAACAGCGTCTTCATGATCGAGCCGAACGCCTCGCTGAACGCCGTCCAGCACACGATGGCGGCGAAGATCAGCCAGACGTTGTTGGCCTCCCAGACGGGCGCCATGGCGTGATCGATGAGCCCACGTGGTCGCTCGCCCCGCCGATCGCCGCCCGCGAACAGGTCCCAGAACCCTGCCCCGTAGTCGGCGCCCCCGAGGACGGAGTACATGATGACGCTGAACCAGAGGATGCACGCGACCGCGATCGCCATCAGACGCCGACCTTCTCGGGCGCTGGCGATCGTTCGTGGTCACCGAGGCGCAACGGTCCCCGCGGCCCGTAGGGGACGTCGGAGTCGGCGCCCTCGTCCTGGGTCCGCCACCTGCGTGCGAGCACGCGCAGCGTCGTGATGAGCCCGGTTGCGACCAACAGGTACAGCACGACGATGATCCCGAACGTGAACCAGATGCCGCCGTGGTCGGTCACGGCGTCCTTGGTGCGCAGCACGTTGTAGACGATCCACGGCTGGCGACCGACCTCGGTCACGAACCAACCCGTCTCGAGCGCGGCGAGCGTCGCCACACCGGAGACCGCCGCGGCGCGGAGGAACCAGCGCGTCTTCGGCAAGCGTCGTCGTCGCCACCACACGAAACCGAACCACACCGCGAGCAGCGCGAGCGCAGACGCGATCAGCACCATGATGTCGAAGGACCAGTGCACGATGTTCACCGGCGGCCGGTCGTCGTCCTTGACGGTGTTGAGACCCTTGATCTCGGTGTCGGCGCTGCCGCCGGTGAGGAACGACCCCAGATCCGGGATCTTGATCGCGTATTCGATGCTCGCGTTGTCGTCCTGACCGTTCCCGGGCAGGTAGCCGAAGAGTGCCTCGGGCTCGTGGGTGCCCGACTGCTGGACGCCCTCGATGGCGGCGAACTTGACGGGCTGTTCGCGAATCACCATCCGTGTGATCTGGTCGCCGACGACGAGCTGCACGGGGGTGAGGATCGCCGCGATGGTGAACGGGATCAGGAAGCCGAGGCGGTGGTAGCGGTCGTTGCGGCCGCGCAGCATGCCGACCGCGTACACGCTGGCGACGAGGAAGCCCGCGGCCAGATAGGCGGCGATGACGAAGTGCGTCACCTCCCACGGGAACGCGGGCGTGAACATCGCCTTGGCGACGTCGACGTTCTCGGGCAGTCCCTTCGACGAGAGCTTGAACCCTTGGGGTGTGTTCATCCACGAGTTCACGGCCAGGATGCTGATGGCGCCGAGCACGGACGCGAACGGGATGGGGACGCCTGTCCAGAGGTGTGCGCGCGGGGTGAGCCGGTCCCAGCCGTAGATGTAGACGGCGATGAGGATCGCCTCGAGGAAGAACGCGATCGCCTCGAGACCGAACGGCAGTCCGAAGACGCTGCCGAACTTGCCCATCAAGCCGGGCCACAGGAGCCCGAGCTCGAACGACAGGACCGTGCCCGTCACGGCACCGACCGCGAACGTCACGGCCATGACCTTCGACCACCGCCGCGCCAGGAGCAGCGCGACCTCGTCGCGCTTGCGGATGCCGCGCCAGTTCGCGATGAGGGTGATGGTCGGCAGCGCCACGCCGATAGGGACCAGCAGGATGTGGAACGCGAGCGTGAAGGCCATCTGCTCGCGGGCGGCGAGCAGCGTCGAGGAGGCGCTCGACGCGACGACCGTGAGGTTCACGAGCGGGCTACCCCATCCGCTCGAGCAGGTGCGTTCCGACGCGCAGCGTGTTGGCGATGATGGTCAGCGTCGGGTTCACGGCGCCGATGGACACGAAGAAGCTCGAGTCGATGACGTAGAGGTTGTCGAGCTCGTGGGCCTTGCAGTTGAGGTCGAGCACCGACGACTTCGGGTCGTCCCCGAACCTCGCCGTTCCGGCCTGATGCGCCGTCGCCGAGATCGCCATCCCCTCGTGCAGGTACACGTTGCGCCGGTGGGTGTGCTCGTCGAAGCCGAGGTCGCTCAGCATCGATTCGAACTTCTTGCGGAGCCGCTTCAGCGGTTCGGTGTTGTTCTCGTCGGCGAGGGTGAGGCGAGGGGTCCCGTCGTCGTCGATGGTGAGTCGGTTGTGAGGTTCGGGGAGGTCTTCGGCGGAAAGCCAGAAGTCGACACCGTGCAGAGCGACCGTGTCGAGTGAGGCTTCCGGCGTGAGCTTGGCGCCCCACTTGACGCGCCGGGGCGCCATGGCCCGGAGCTGGATGCCGTCGGACTTGCCGAGCATCTGGATGGCGCCGAACGGGTAGTCCCAGTCGTCGCCCTTCAGGTACCAGTCGTTGAGCGCCAGGGTCTTCTGGAAGCGAGTCGGGTTCGGCTCGCGCGAGAGTGCCATGAGCGCCATGTTGTTGTGGCGCATGTAGTTCCGGCCCACCTGGTCGGAGCCGTTGGCGAGGCCGTTGGGGTGCCGGTCGTTGGCCGACTGCAGTAGCAGGAGCGCGGAGTTCAACGCTCCGCACGACACCACGACGATGTCTCCCGAATACCGAGCCTCGGAACCGTCGGCCGTCGTCGCCACGACCGCCGTCACCTCCCGGCCGGCGTCGTCGGTCTCGAGCCGCTCGACCTTGGCATCCGTGACGAGCTCGAGGTTGGGATGCTGCGTCAACGCGGGGTCGACGCAGACGGTCTGAGCATCCGCCTTGGCGTCGACGAGACACGGGAAGCCATCGAGCCGGTCGCAGCGGATGCAGGGGCTGGTGTGCGTGGCGGACCCGTCCGCTTCCTGATCCAACATGGCGCCGACGGGGAGGTGCGATGGGTGCAGCCCGAGGCGCACGAGGTCGTCGTGGAGTTGCTGAATGCGCGGCTCGTGCTTCACCGCCGGGTACGGGTACTCGCTGCTGCGCGGGCCGTCGGTCGGGTCCTCGCCCGCTTGCCCGTGCACGAAGTAAAGGCGCTCCGCGTCGGCGTACCACGGCTCGAAATCCTGGTACGACAGCGGCCACGCGGGGGAGACGCCGCCGTGGTGCTTGATCTCGCCGAAGTCCTGGGGACGGAGCCGGAGCAACGCGGCGCCGTAGAACTTGGTGTTCCCGCCGACGTAGTAGTTCTGCTCCGGTGTGAACTCGTCGCCTTTCCGGTCGCGCCATTCCTCGTCGGTGGAGTACTTCCCCTGCAGGAAGACGGCGGTCGTGTCCCAGTTGTCACGCTCCCGCGGGAGGTAGCCACCCCGTTCTAGGAGCAGGATCCGCTTTCCGGAGGGCGCCAGCTTCCACGCCAGCGTTCCACCGCCTGCGCCGCTGCCGATGATGATGACGTCGTAGTGCTCGGTAGCCGGCATCGCGGCGCGCTCCCTACAGCCCGGGGCTGGTCTGCATGAGGCCGCCGTCCGTGAACACCGTGGTCGCCGTGATATAGCCCGCTTCGTCGTCGGCGAGAAACGCAACGACGTCGCCGATCTCCTCGGGCTTGGCCAGTCGCCCGAGCGGGATCGCGTCGTCGAGCGTCTTGAGCTTCTCAGGGTCTGCGACGGTCGACACGTTGATCGGCGTGTCGACGGCTCCGGGTCCGACGCCGACGACGTGGATGTCGTGCGGTCCGAGCTCGACGCCCGCCGTGCGGGTGAGCATCCGCATCCCGCCCTTCGACAGGCAATAAGGGGCGTTGCCCGGCATCGGCCAGTCCTCGTGGACGGAGCTGATGTTGATGATCCGCCCGCCGCCGCCCTGGGCGATCATCTGCTTGGCGGCGAGCTGGGTGCCGAAGAACGCGCTCTTGAGGTTGATCGCCAGGACCTTGTCGTACTGGTCTTCGGTGGTCTCGAGCACCGAAGTGCGCGTTTCGACGCCGGCGTTGTTGACCATCACGTCGAGCCGGCCGAAGGCCTTGACGGCTCGGTCGACCAGCCGCTCGAGATCCTCGACCTTGCTCACATCGGCTTTCACGCCCGTCGCCTTGTCACCGAGCGCCTCGATCTCGTGCTCGAGCTCCTCGGTCGCGTGCTCCTGGGCGACGTAGTCGATGACGATGTTGGCGTGCCGGCGGGCGAGCGCGAGCGCGATGGCCTTGCCGATGCCGCTGTTCCCCCCGGTCACGACCGCGACCTTGCCCTCGAGTGACATCCGTGGCCTCCTCGCTGCGACGTCGTCCCAGAGGTGGGATCCAATTCTGTGGCAATCCGGGCACGGCGTCGTCATCCCATGAGGGTGATGACACTCCGCCCCACGGCCCTGCAGAGTCGAGCCAGCGGCCCGCACGAGGAGACCAGCACCGATGTCCAGGTATCCGCCCATCGCCGACCACGGCCTGATCGGCGATCTGCAGACCGCAGCGCTCGTCACCACCGACGGCACCGTCGACTGGTTCTGTTGCCCCCGCTTCGATTCGCCGAGCATCTTCGCCTCGTTGCTCGACGACCGGAAGGGTGGCCACTTCGCGCTCCACGCCGTCGATGACTGCGTGACCAAGCAGATGTACCTCCCCGACACGGCCGTCCTCGTGACCCGGTTCCTGTCCTCGAAGGGCGTCGCCGAGGTGATCGACTTCATGCCGATCGAGAACCCCGGCGTCGTGACCGACCACCACCGCCTGGCCCGCGCGGTGCGCTGCATCCGCGGCGAACTGGACTTCGAGGCCGAGATCCAGCCGCGGTTCGACTACGGGCGCGAGGCCCACAAGACGCAGGTCAAGGGCACGGACGCGGTGTTCGAGGCGCCGTCGATGACGATGCACCTCACCGGCACGATCCCGCTCGAGGAGCACAACGGTGACGTCCGCTCCCGGTTCACCGTGCGCGCCGGCGATTTCACCGGCGTGGTCCTCGAGTCGGCACAGAAGAGCGAGATCGGCCACGGCGAGATGATCCAGGTCTTCTCGGACACGGTCGAGTTCTGGAAGGACTGGCTCCACACGTCCACGTACCGGGGCCGGTGGCGGGAGGCCGTCGCCCGCTCGGCGATGACGCTGAAGCTCATGACGTACGCACCCACCGGCGCGCTGGTCGCGGCACCCACGGCCGGACTCCCCGAGCAGGTGGGCGGCGAGCGCAACTGGGACTACCGCTTTACCTGGGTCCGCGACGCGTCCTTCTCGGTCTACGCCCTGCTGGGGCTTGGATACACCGAAGAGGCGGCGGCGTTCGCGCTCTGGCTGCGGAACACGATGGAGCAGGACGTGGCCGCCGGCGAGTCCCTCCACCTCATGTACCGGGTCGACGGGAGCTCCGACCTGAAAGAGGAGATCCTCGATCACTTCGAGGGCTACCGCGGTTCGGCGCCGGTGCGGATCGGCAATGGCGCCGCGGATCAGTTGCAGCTCGACATCTACGGCGAAGCCATGGACTCCATCCGGTTCGTCGACCGGTCGGGCGCGCGGATCGCCGACCGGGGCTGGAACGACATCGTGCACATGATCGACTGGCTGTGCGAGCACTGGGACCAGCCCGACGAGGGCATCTGGGAGACCCGCGGCGGGCGCAAGGGGTTCACGTACAGCCGACTGATGGAGTGGGTCGCGTTCGACCGCGCGATCCGTATGGCAGTTGACCACGGCCTTCCCGCCGACCTCGAGCGGTGGAGGAAGGAGCGCGACCAGGTCTACCGCTGGATCCAGACCAAGGGCTGGAACGACTCTATGAAGGCCTTCGTGCAGTACGAGGGCAGCGACGTGCTCGACGCCTCGCTGTTGCTCATGCCGCTGATCGGCTTCGTATCCCCGTTCGACGAGAAGTGGCAGTCGACGTTGTCGGCGATGGACAAGGTGCTCGTGTCCGACAGCCTCGTCTACCGGTACGACCCCAAAGCATCGCCCGACGGCCTCCAGGGGGAGGAGGGCACCTTCTCGCTGTGCACGTTCTTCTACGTCGACGCGCTCGCGCGTTCAGGTCGCCTCGAGGAGGCGCGGCTGGTGTTCGAGAAGATGCTCACGTACGCCAACCACGTGGGGCTCTTCGCGGAGGAGATCGGCCTCACCGGCGAGCAGCTCGGGAACTTCCCGCAGGCGTTCACGCACCTGGCATTGATCAACGCGGCGGTGAACCTCGACTACCAGCTCGACCACGGCGCCGGGCGCGTCGACGTGGTCAGCCGAGGTCCCTCGAGCTGACGGTCTCGTCGTCCTGCAGGGCGCGCCGGCGCCGGGCGGCACCGAGGTTGCTCACGAGGAGCGCGATCACCGTCACGAGATAGAGCTGCCCGATCAGCGCCTCGAGCACGGCCATCGCCCGACCGAGCCCGTTGGCCGCCGTGAGGTCGCCGTACCCGACGGTCGTCTGCGTCACGAAGCTGAAGTACAGGTAGTCGGCGACGGTGGCGTGCGCCTGCTGGGCGAAGAACGGCTCCGACTGGATCGTGCCGACGGCGGCGTACGCGAACGACCACAGCATCCCGAGCAGGATGTAGACGCACAGCGCGCCGAGGACCGTGTGGATGTCGATCACGCGCCGCCGGGCCAGGGAGTGGATGATCACGACCGGCGCCGCTCCCACGAGCAGCAGGCTGAGTACGAACAGAGAGCCGGTGTAGTTCTTGTCGCCCGCGAACAGGCCGATGGTCGACGACACGAGGGCGATGACCACGACCGTGACGGCGATCCGCCACAGCCTGCGACTCGAGCCGGACGCCGACAGCGCGGCGAGCAGGGTGGCGCCTTGGAGGATGACGGCGACGAGCGGGACCCAGTCGCCGGTCGGCCCGACCGCGAGAAAGACGAAGGTCGCGAAGAGCAGGAGCAGGACGATGCCGAAGCGGTACGCCGGCACGCGAGCCTCCCCCCGGTCGCCGGCCCGAGCGGGTGAACTCACGAGATCCAGGCGCGCGCCCTCCGCCAGCGCCATGCGAGCTCCAGCACACCCCAGAGCGCGAGGAGGAACACCCAGAATGGCGCTCGGGCCAGCGGCTGTCGCCGGAGGTGCTTCATGCGGCCTGACCCGTCCTGCATCGGGTGCTCCTGTTCTCGAGCGGCGTCATCTTCGCCGTCGGTCGTCATTGGACGTTCGCGTCCTCTTGTTGGTACTCGGCGAGCAGCGCCTGCTCCTGGTCCTTCTTCGGGTAGAGGAAGAAGACGAGTGCCGCGCCGAGCACGATCGCGACGATACCGGCCGTGTAGGCCCAGTTGGCGCCGTCGACGAACGACGACTTCGCGCCGGCGAGGATCTGGTTCGCGTACTGCGGTTGGAGCTTGGCGACGTTCTCGGCGCCGGCGAAGGATTGCTGGAGCTGGTCCTGGGTCGTGTCGCTGATCTGGTTGCCGTTCGGCGCCGCCGCGATCGAGCTCGCGACCGCCGCCGCGTACCCAGCAGTGAGGAGTGCGCCGAGGATTGACTGCATGATGGCGCCGCCGAGGTCGCGCTGGAGGTCGGCGGTTCCCGAGGCCATGCCGGCGCGTTTCACCGGGACGGATCCCGTGAGCGAATGCGACGCCGGCGTGCCGGCGAACCCGACCCCGATGCCGACGAACGCGTACGCGAGGCCGACCTCCCAGTACGGGGTGCCCTCGTCCCACAGCACAAGCATCGTGAGGAAGCCGAGCAGCACGAAGACGTAACCGGTCAGCAGCGTGACCCGTGCTCCTCGCGCCTCCACGAGCTTCGCCGATCTTGGCGCGACGAGAACCATGAAGACGACCGCGGGCAGGATCGCCGCGCCTGCCTGGAGCGTCGAGTAGCCGAGCACGTTCTGCAGGAACTGCTGGCCGATGAACGCCGCCGCCATCAGCGACCCGAACACGATGATCCCGGCGCAGGCCGCGACCCAGAAGATGCGACGCGCCGCGACATGGAGGTCGTACAGCGGGTTCCTGGCGCGGCGTTGGCGGATGATGAATGCAAGCGTGGCGGCGAGCGCGATGATGCCGAGCCCGATGGCGAGTGCGCCTTTGTTGGGGACGGGAGCGAAGTTGATCGCGACGATGAGCGCTCCGACCATGACGGCCGCCAGGATGCCGCCGAGGTTGTCGACGGGATCGCTCGTCTCGTTGACGTGGCTCGGCACCAGCATCACTGCCAGCACCAGCGCCAAGGCGGCGAGTGGCAGCGTCACGAGGAACACCGAGCCCCACCAGAAGTGCTGGAGCATCGCTCCGGCGACGAGGGGGCCGAGGGCCGAGAGCGCGCCGCCGATCGCGGACCACAGCGCGATCGACTTCGTGCGGGCGGGACCTGACCACAACGCAGTGATCAGGGCGAGTGTCGTGGGGAAGGCCATGCCGGCCGACACGCCGCCGACGATGCGTGCGAGCACGAGGAACCCGTCGGACGGGGCGTACGCGGCCGCGATGCACGCCGGGATCGACAGGGAAATGCCGAGGATGAGCATCATCTTGCGCCCGTAACGGTCTCCGAGCGCGCCGAGGTACAGCACCGACGCGGCGAGGCCGAGCGAGTAGCCGACGGCGATCAGGTCGAGCGAGGTCTGCGATGAGTCGAACGCCTTGCCGATGTCGGGGAGCGCGACGTTGGCGACGGACAGGTTCAGGTTCGCAACGGCCGCGACGAGGATGAGAGCGAGGAGCACGAGCCCCGCGCGCGCCGGTGCGGTGGCGGTCTCGACTGCGCTCGGTGTTGCGCCGCTCGGCGTCTCTGTCTTCGCCATCTCGGACTGCCGGACGCTACTCCGCGGCGGCGGCGGCTTTGCCGACCGTCGCCGCAGGAGCCGGAGCCTGCGACGGCGACCGGCTAATCATCGAGAAGACCCAGCTCGCGGGCTTGCTCGACGGCCTCTGCACGGGAGCTCACGCCGAGCTTCCGATACGCGGCGATCGCCTGGGTCTTCACCGTGTTGCGCGACACGATGAGCTCCTCGGCGATCGCCTCGAAGCTCAAATGCGTCGGGAGGTAGCGCAGCACGCGCATCTCAGCGGGTGTCAACGGCGTCGCGGCGAGGCCGACCGGCACGGCAGACGCGTCGGTCATGCGGTCGACCTCGCGCAGCCGGTCGGGGAGCACACCGGAGTCCGGGTATCTCGCCAGGATGCGGCGGGCTTCGCGGACGAGCATGCGCGCCGCGCCGACGTCGCCGAGCAACAGGGCGGTGCGCGCGAACGAGAGTCCGGCGTCGGCGATCATGCACGGCCCGATGTCGACCAGCTTCTCGAGGAGCCACAGCCCGTGCTTCGACGCGCTTCGGGCGTCGGCGGTCTCGCCCCGTCGGGCGTGCGAGAGCGCTGCGGCTGCGAAGACGAACGCCATCGCCGGTCGCTCACCGAGGCTGTATCGCTCGACCACACGCGTTGCCTGGTCCACCCGTGACGCCGACTCCGACAGATCCCCCTCTTCGATCGCAAGCATCGCCAGCTGCGCGAGGCAGTGCGCATGGATCGACGGCATGAGCACACCGGCGAGGCGGACTCCCTCGTCCAGGCGTTCCCTGGCGAGCTGTCGATCACCGAGGAGGCGTAGTGCACTGCCTTCGAGGTGGCGCGCCAGCGGGCGGAAGGGGCTGTCCGGCCGGTCGAGCTCGAACGCTTTGGCCGCGTCGTCTCGTGTGCTCGTAAGCCCTTCGCAGCCGGCGAGAGCACGCAGGAGCAGGATCGCCGAGCGCAGCGGCGTGTCGTCGGGGAGCACGACGTCGCCGCCGCGCTCCGCCAGCGACGCCCAATGGCTGATGCTTCCGGTGTCACCGGTGGTCAACGACCACCACGCGGCGGCGAGGGCGAGGGGTGGATGCTCCGCGACTTCGTCGGCCCCGAATGGCTCGAGCCAACGACTCACCGTCGCCGTGCGGCCGCGGGTCAGGTAGGTCGGGGCGTTGCACCAGACGAGGGCGGCCCTGCGATCGATGTCACCGGCGGCGCGTGCGTGGTCGAGTGCGCCGTCGATGTCGCCGTGCTGCTCCCACCACACACTGGCTCGCTCGTGCAACGCCTGCTCGAGCTCGGGGTCGAGACGATGGAGCTCGCTTCGGAGCATGTCCCGAAAGAGGTGCTGGTAGCGGTACCACTCGCCTCGCCGGTCGAGCGGCACGAGGAAGAGGTTCGAGGCTTCGATCGCTTCGAGCAGCTGCCGCGAGTCCGTGCGCTCGAGCACGCTGTCGCAGACCCGGGCCGAGAGCCGATCCAGCACCGACGAGCGGATCAGGAACTCCCGCACGGGGCTCGGGAACGCGGCCAAAGCCTCGTCGTGGAGGTACTCGGCGACCAGCCGATCGTGCCCGGCGAAGCGCTCGGCCGTGGCGGCGGGATCCGTCGACTCGCGCAGCGCCATCGCCGCCAGGTACAGGCCGGCCGGCCATCCTTCAACTCGAAGGACGAGGGACTCGAGCGGCCGCCCGTCGAGCTCGACGCCTGCATGCGCCAGCAGCGTGCGGGCTTCGTCCTCGCTCATCGCGAGGTCGCGTGCACCGATGCGAACGAGCTCCCCGTTGGCGCGCATGCGGGGGAGCGAGAGGGGCGGGTCGCTGCGGCCCGCGAGGACGAGTTGGGATCCTGCCGGCATCTGCTCCGCCAGCAGCTCGAGCACGGCCAACGACCGGGGCTCGTGCAACAGGTGCACGTCGTCGATGACGAGCACGAACGGCACCAAACGGTGGGCCAGAAGGTTGCCGAGACGAGGCAGGCGGATGCTGGCGAGGTCGGCCTCTGACATCGCAAGTGCAGCAAATGTTCGGGGGTCGATTGCCTCGACGGAATCGAGCGCGAGTGCGAGGTACGCGAGCAACGCCGACGGATCGTTGTCCGCGTCGGTAGCTGTCAGCCAGGCGTACGGCCGCTCGACCGCGTGGGTCCACTGGGTGACGAGCGTGGTCTTGCCGTACCCCGGCGGCGCGACGACCAGCGCGACGGTCGCGTCATTGTCCTCGAGGCGCGCCGCGAGATCCGGACGAGACACGTCGCCGGGGCGGAGCTCAGGCCGTCGAAGCTTGATCTCGCTCGGGACGAACTGGAGGACCCCCTCGAGGAGATCCCCCTTGGTCACGCCGGAAGCCGGCGTCTCCTGGATTGGTCGACCTGCCACTCCGAACAGCGTGACCGGTCCGAGCGCGCCGAGTAAAGGGTAGGAGGCCTTCGATCATGAACTTTTGGTGCTGGTCACTCCGTCGGGATGAGCTCGAGCTGCTCGAGCAGGGAGACTTCGTCCCAGTATTGGCGGAAAGCCCGAATACGGTCGCCCTCGAAGTCGGCGACCGTGACGCCGCGTAGCGTGAAGCGCCCGCCCGTGGGTTCGATCACGACGTCGTCGTCGACGATCAGCTGCCCGGAATGCGTCGCGGTCGCGACCCACTCGACGCACGCCTGCTCGTCGCCGACGTCCAGGGGCGTCACGTCGAGGTCGATGTCGGAGAACGCCTCCTGACGGTCTTCGAGCTCGACCGCGAGCTCGGCCGCCGACGACACGGTCATCACCGGCGACCAACCCTGCACGTCGTCGGCGTAGAGCTGGCGCACCACGCGGCTGTCGCCGGCCACCGTCGCCTCGATGGCCTGCACCAGCACCGCAGCCCGATCGGCACTCGATCCCATCACGCCTCCCCAGTTTCCGAGCAGCGAACGCCTAGATCCCGAGGAGTTTCGCCTTGGCCGCCGCGAACTCCTCGTCGGTGAGCGCGCCCGACGCGTGCAGCTTGGCCAGCCGCTCGAGCTCTGCCGTCGAGTCCGTGGTGGCGGCAGGCGCTGCGGGCGGGGGTGCCGGCGCGGCCTGCGCCTGCTCGTTGCCCTGGTTCTGCTGCGTGCGGCGCTGGCCGGCCTTGTACGCGACGGTCGCCGTCGCTGCGCCTGCTGCGACGCGCATCAGCGGACGGCGTGGTCGGAACATCATGCCCATCTCTGCCTCCTCGTCTGTTTCGGACAGTACGAGGAGCAGCGCGGTTCGTCATCATCCCCAACGGATGAAGCGGCTTCGGGCGGGAGCAGCCTCGGCGCTACCGGCCGGAGTCGAGCTGGTCCTCGGGGACGAGACCGAGCTCCCGGAGCTCTTCGGTCGACCTGCCCTGCAGCTTGCGTCCCAGCAGCGGGCGGCCGTCGGCGTGCCGGAACACGCCGGTCGGTTGGGCCGCCAGGGGCTCCTCCCAGCCGCGATACAGCGCCGTCACGCGGAACGCGAACCCGACAACGAACGCGATGGCGGATGCCGCCAAGGTGTCGAGGCCGCCGTCGTAGCAGGCGATCCACACGACGCCGGTGAGCAGCGCGGTGCCGACGAACCACTCGCCGCGCACGAACTGCTTCGGTGGTACGCCGCACGTGACGTCGATGAGATAACGACCGGCCGTCGGGGTGATGACGGCGAGCGCGAGCGCCGCAAAAATCGGAAGCGCCGCCTGGCGGGCGGCGTAGGCGCCCACGATCGCATACCACGGGAGTGCGAACGCCGTGGCGAACTGGAACAGACCTTCACGGAACAGCCGGCCGTCGCCGAAGGCAAGGAAGTACCCGAGCACTCCGAACGCGATGCAGAGCGCAAGGTATGCGGGGTTCGTGAACGCGACCGGGACCTTGTTCAGGATCACATCCCGCGTGACACCCCCTCCGATGCCGCCCAGGATCGCCATGAGAAGGATGCCGACCACCGTGAACCTCTTGTAATGGTCCGGACGGCGCGCGAGGAGCGCGCCGGCGAGGGCGTTCGTTGACGCCGCGATGAGGTCCAGGCCGGTGAAGTCGCCCGTGAACTTCCAATCGCCGAAGTACACCGCCAGCACGGGCAGTTGGACGACCGAATCGAGCATGATCACGACCCCTCTCTGCGACACCCAGCGACTCGGCGCTGGCGTGTCTGTAGCCTCCACGTCGGACACGCCTTCGGCAACCCGGCCGTGGAGCTCGGAGCCGAGAGGAGCACGTGATGGGGGAGCAACTCGTAGGAACCGTGACGCACTACTTCGGCAAGCCCCAGGTCGCCATCGTGGAGATCACCGCGGGCGAGCTCAACGTCGGCGACGACATTCGGGTCACCGGCCACTCGTCGGACTTCACCCAGAAGGTGGCGTCCATGGAGCTCGAGCACGCGCCCGTTGAATCCGCGAAGGTCGGCGACAGTGTCGGCATCAAGGTGTCCGAGCGCGCCCGCGAGCACGACAGCGTCTACGTGGTGACGGCTGACTGAGCCGCGCGGCTCGTCGACCCGAGAAAATCCGAGAGGACGCAGCCCGGCGTGCGTGTAGACCGAGGACATCGAGACGCGCTATCGCCAAGCGACTCCGACCGACATCGAGGCCGTCGCCGCGCTCCATGCCGAGAACTGGCGCCGGCACTACCGCGGCGCGTGGCCGGACGCATATCTCGACGGTGACGTCCACGCCGACCGCCTCACGGTGTGGACGGATCTCCTCACACGGTGCTCGCCCGACCACTGCACGATCGTCGCCGAGAGCGCCGGCGTCCTCGTGGGCTTCGCCCACACGGTGCTCGACGACGACCGGACGTGGGGCGCCCTGCTCGACAACCTCCACGTCGCGTACGGCGTGACGCGTTCCGGGATCGGCTCCCATCTCATGGCGGAAACGGCGCGCGCGGTGCTCGAGCGAAGGCCCTCGACCGGCCTCTACCTGTGGGTGCTCGAGCAGAACACGGCCGCCCAGGCCTTCTACGAGGCGCGCGGCGGTGCGTGTGTGGGGCGCGGGATCGCGCATCCACCGGGCGGAGGGTCGGCGCCCAAGCTCCGGTACGCGTGGCCGGATCCTTTGGTGTTGCTTGCGACGGCGACAGGAAGAAGATGACAGAGCCGGAGATCGACATCGAGTCGATCGGCAAGGAGACGATCGAATTCGTTACCGTGCGTCCCGACGGCGACGGCTGGGTCGGTGACGCGCCTGAGTGGTTCGGCGAGGTTCTGTTCGGCGGTTTCGTGGTTTCCCAGGCCGTTCACGCGGCGACGCGCACCGCGCCAGAAGGCGGGCGTATCCATTCGTTGCACGGGTACTTTCTCCGCCCCGTCCTGGCGGGGCTGCCGATCTCGTACCGCGCCGTTCCTCTCCGGGAAGGGCGCACGTTCGTGATGCGCAGACTCGAAGCGATGCAGGACGGCAAGCCGGTGTTCTCGATGATGTGCTCGTTCACCGCCGACACCGAGGGGTACGAGTACGAGCTGCCGATGACGCCCGAGATCCCACCGCCGGAGGAGCTCGCGACCGAGATCGGGCCCGGTCCGTGGGAGGCCGCATGGTTGGGTCCCACCCCAGCGGCGGCCGACGGCACGCGTCGCTCGACGCATCGTGCGTGGTCGCGCATCCCGGTCCCGCTTCCCGACGATCCGCATCTGCACGCGGCGCTGATCGCCTTCGTCACGGACATCACCGGTACCGGCGGCCGGCCGCTGCATCTCGAGGGCGACGTCACGGGGATGGTCAGCCTCGATCACGCGGTCTGGTTCCACCGGCCGCTCCGAGCCGACGAGTGGCTCTTCTACGACGTGCACTCACTCGTCAACACCGGCGGACGCGGCGTGCTCCGCGGGACCATGTACGGGCCGGACCGCCGCGTCGCGGTCTCGGTCGCGCAGGAGATGCTCCTGCGGCCGGTCACTTAGGTTCTGGGTCCGTACCCCGACGGAGGTCGCGCGAACGGAGCGCGAGAGGTCGAGAATTTGACCGTCCCTGTGGCAGCGTCAACGCTCGATCCTATGGATGCCGCGACTCGATACGCGCGAAGTAGCGACGCGCATATCGCCTACCAGGTCCTCGGCGAGGGACCGCCGGACATCCTGTACCTGTCGTCGGGCACGATCTCGATCGACTCGATCGACGACGAGCCGGGGTTCGCGCGGTTCCATCGGGATCTCGCGTCCTTCAGCCGGCTCATCCGGATGGATCTTCGGGGTGTCGGCTTGTCGGACCCGATCGACCCGTCCGTCCCGCCCGCACTGGAGCAATGGGTCGGGGACGCGCTGGCCGTCCTGGACGCGGCGGGATCGGAACGCGCGGCGTTGTGTGGCGCCGACGAGGGCGCGCTCGTCGCAATGCTGACAGCGGCGACGCATCCCGGCCGGATTGCTGCCCTGATCCTCTTGAACGCGTATCCACGTCTCGTCCGTGATGTCGACTATCCCCAAGGCCTCCCCGGTCATCTCGTCGAACGCTTCGCGCAGTCGGTCATGACCGACGACGGAAGCGACGGCACGTTTGCCGACCTCGAGATCTTCGTGCCCAACGTGGCCTCCGACGTCACGTTCCGGCAGTGGTGGCAGCGCGCGGGGAATCGTGGCGCGAGCCCTGCGACCGCGCGAGCCCTCACTCGAACACGCTTTCAGAGCGACCTCCGACCGGTGCTTCCGGCCATTCAAGCGCCGACGCTGATCGTGCACCGCAAGGACAATCGAGCCGTCCTCGTCGGACACGGGCGGTACCTGGCCGAGCACATCCCCTCGGCGAAGTACGTCGAGCTCCCCGGTGACGAGCACCTCCCGTACGTAGGCGACAGCGGCGCCATCGTGGCCGAGATCGAGGAGTTCCTCACCGGGATGCGCCGCGTCGAGACGGACCGCGTCCTGGCGACCATCTTGTTCTGCGACATCGTCCAGTCGACCGATCTCGTCAGCGAGCTCGGCGACCGCCGCTGGCACGCCGTGCTCGACGGGTACTTCGCGATGATCCGCCGCCAGCTCGAGCGCTTCGGCGGGCGCGAGGTCAAGAACATCGGCGACGGCCTGCTCGCGACCTTCGATGGCCCCGCCCGCGCGATCCGCTGCGCACAGGCAATCCGCGACGGCGCCCGGCAGCTGAGCCTCGACGTGCGCGTAGGGCTCCACACGGGCGAGGTCGAGGCCATGGGCGACGACATCGGCGGGCTTGCCGTGCACATCGGCGAACGCGTCTGCGAGAGCGCGGAATCGGGCGAGGTGCTCGCGTCGCGCACGGTGGTGGACCTGGTCGCCGGATCGGGTATCACGTTCGGTGACCGAGGTGAGCACGAGCTCAAGGGTGTTCCCGGCCGGTGGCGGCTCTATGCGGTCACGTCGTGAGCCGCTCCGGTGGAGGGGAGGCGACCACACATGACCATTGATCCCCACGAGCAGGCGGTCCTCGACGCGGTGCCGAAGGATGAATGGCGCCCGGCGGCGTCGGGCAAGTCGTTCGCCGTTGACGACCCCGCTACGGGTGAACCGCTGTGCGAGGTCGCCGACGGCGACGCCACGGACGCGATCGCGGCGCTCGACAGCGCGGTGAACGCGCAGGAGTCGTGGGCGGCGCGCCCGCCGCGCGAACGGGGCGAGATCCTGCGGCGCACCTACGAGCTGCTCACCGAGCGCGCCAACGACCTCGCGCTCCTGATGACCCTCGAGATGGGCAAGCCGGTCGACGACTCGCGCGGCGAGATCGGCTACGCGGCGGAGTTCTTCCGCTGGTTCTCGGAGGAGGCGCCGCGTATCGACGGTCGCTACACGATCGATCCCGCCGGCCACGGCCGCTTGCTGATCCTGCGTCAGGCCGTCGGCCCGTGCCTCCTCATCACACCGTGGAACTTCCCGACCGCGATGGGGACGCGCAAGATCGGGCCCGCGGTCGCGGCCGGGTGCACGATGGTGATCAAGCCGGCCGCGCTCACGCCGCTGTCGATGCTCGCGCTGGCCCAGATCCTCACCGAGGCCGGCCTCCCGCCCGGCGTGCTGAACATCGTGACGACGACGAGCGCGGGCGCGACCACCGGCCCCGTGATCCAGGACGCGCGGCTGCGCAAGCTGTCGTTCACGGGCTCGACCGAGGTCGGCCGGCAGCTGATCTCGGCGGCGGCGCCGAACGTCCTCCGGGTGTCGATGGAGCTCGGCGGCAACGCGCCGTTCCTCGTCTTCGAGGACGCCGACCTCGACGCCGCCGTCGACGGCGCGGTCCTGGCCAAGATGCGCAACATCGGCGAGGCGTGCACCGCCGCCAACCGGTTCCACGTGCACGAGTCCGTCGGCGACGAGTTCGCCGCCCGTCTCGCGGAGCGGCTCGGAGGCCTGCGCGTCGGGCGGGGGACGGAGCCCGGCGTCCAGGTCGGGCCGCTCGTCGAGGCGAAGGCCCGCGAGAAGGTCACCGAGCTGGTCGACGACGCGCGCGAGCGGGGCGCGAAGCCGCTCGTCGGGGGCGAGCCGCTCGGTGGGGCGGGCTACTTCTACGCACCCACCGTGCTGGGAGACGTTCCGTCGGACGCACGCGTGCTGCGCGAGGAGATCTTCGGGCCCGTCGCGCCGATCACGACGTTCATGACCGACGACGAGGCCATCCGGGACGCCAACAACACCTCCTATGGCCTCGTGTCCTACGCGTACACGCGCGACCTCGACCGGGCGTTCCGGGTGATCGAAGGGATCGAGTCCGGGATGGTCGGGCTCAACCGCGGGCTCGTCTCGAACCCGGCGGGGCCGTTCGGGGGCGTGAAGCAGTCGGGGTTCGGTCGCGAGGGCGGCCACGAGGGCATCAACGAATACCTCGAGGTGAAGTACGTCGCCATGGAGGTCGGCGGGTAGGTTGCCGGGGCGACGCAGAGGAAGCACCTGCTGAACCAGGGTGATCGGAGGACTGCGGCATGGCCGGGTCGAGCGCAACATTGCATGAGTCGCCGGAGAAGCTGGGGCCCGAGACGATCGACCGGCATCGGGCGACCGTCTCGATCATGGAAGAGCTCGAGGCGATCGACTGGTACGACCAGCGAGCCGTGGCCAGCGACGACGACGCGCTCCGCGAGATCCTCGAGCACAACCGGGACGACGAGAAAGAGCACGCGGCGATGGCACTCGAATGGCTGCGCCGCCACGACTCCGCCCTGGATGAGCAGCTACGCAAGTACTTGTTCACGGAGGGTTCGATCACGGCAGAGGAAGGCGCCCCCGGAACGGGCGATGATCTCGACTCCGGCTCGCTCGGGATCGGCAGCCTGCGTGAGGAGGCCTCCCCGTGAACCATCTGCTGCGTGAGCTTGCTCCGGTCTCCGGCGAAGCGTGGACCGCGGTCGAGGAGGAGGCGTCACGGACGCTGCGGCACTTCCTCGCCGCCCGAAAGGTCGTCGACTTCTCGGGACCGCACGGGTGGGCCCACTCGGCGGAGACGCTCGGCCGCGTCGACGCGCTGGGCGCGTCGCCGACGGACGGCGTGGATGCCGCGATCCGGCGCCTGCAGCCACTCGCCGAGCTGCGTACACCGTTCGAGCTCTCGCGCCGCGAGCTCGAGGCCATCGACCGGGGCTCCCGCGACTACGACCTGCAGGCGGTGATCGATGCCGCCCGGCGTGCCGCGACCGCGGAGGACACGGCCGTGTTCCACGGCTACGACGCCGCCGCCATCGCCGGCATCAGCACCGCGACGCCCCACGATTCGTTGAGCATCCGCGATGACTACAACGACTACCCCGGCACCGTGGCCCGCGCCGTCGCGAGGCTGCAGGAGGTCGGCATCGGCGGGCCATTCGGGATCGCGCTCGGCCCGCGCTGCTATCGAGGCGTCATCGAGACGACGGAGCACGGCGGCTACCCGGTTCTCGAGCACATCCGCCTCATCCTCGGCGGTCCCGTCGTGTGGGCACCGGCGGTGAACGGAGCGATCATCGTGAGCCTCCGGGGCGGTGACTTCCAGCTCACATGCGGCGAGGACTTCTCGATCGGCTACCTCGACCACGACGCGGACAGCGTGCGTCTGTATCTCGAAGAGAGCATGACGTTCCACGCGCTCAGTCCCGAAGCGGGTATCGCGCTGACGTACGGCGACTGAATTCAGAGAATCGCAAGGTCGTCGCCCTATCCGCGCGGCGGGGCCGCGGGTACCGTGCGTTGCATGTGGAAACGTGCAGTGCGGGTGGGCGGGTACGTCTTGCTCGGGTTCGTGATCGGCTCCCTGATCCTCGGCACCGTGAAGGGCAACACCTTCGTCGACAATGTCGTCTACGGCGTGTGGACCGGGGTGATCGCGGGTGCGGTCGTGGGGCTGATCGTGTTCGGAGTCTCGGCGGCGCGTAGCCGCCAGTAGCCGCGAGCCTCGCGCCGGCTAGGAGTCGTCGGGGGCGAGGAACGGGCGGAACCGGTCGAGGAGGCCGTCGACGCCGGCGCCGTGGAGCGTCATGCCGCCGTCGACCACCAGGTTCTGGCCCGTCATGAACCGGGCGAGGTCCGAACACAGGAACACCACGACGTCGGCGATGTCCTCGGGCGTGCCGATCCGCGCGAGCGGCGTCTTCGCCTCCATGTGCTCGACCATGCCCTCGAAGCCGAGCAGCAGGTCGGTCAAGCCGGTGTGGATCATCCCCGGCGACACCGAGTTGACGCGGATCGTCGGCGCGTACTCGTGGGCCGCGTTCGCGGTGAGGGCGACGACGCCCGCCTTTGCGGCCGAGTACGGCGCCTCGCCTGCCGACGGGCGCGTCCCGCTGATCGATGCGGTGCTGACGATGCTGCCGCCTCCTCCGGCCAGGAGGTGCGGCGCGGTGGCCTTGATGCCGTGGAAGACGCCGCCGAGGTTGAGACCGACGATCCGTTCCCATTCCTCGACCGGCCAGTCGTGCACCTGGGCCATGGTGCTCGCGCCCGCGTTGTTGAAGACGGTGCTCAGGCCGCCGAGCTTGTCGGCCGCGTCGTCGGTCGCGACGCGGAGCGCGTCGTAGTCGGTGACGTCGACGGTGTACGCGAGGCCGTCGATCTCCTTCGCGACCTGCTCGGCGGCGTCACCGTTGACGTCGATGACCGCCACGCGGGCGCCCTCGTCGGTCATGCGGCGACACGTGGCCCGGCCGATGCCGGAACCACCGCCGGTCACGATTGCCCGTTGCCCGTCGAGCAGACCCATGCGCGCCTCCTAGGGGATCCGCATCGTACCCACGGCGTCTTCGGGGCGACGCGGTGAGGCACGCGCCGCGCCGCAGGCTTCAAGGTCGACCAAGATGGCCGCGATGTGGACGGCGACGCTCAAGGGCATCCTTGCCCGCAAGCTTCGGCTGGCGCTCACGACGCTCGCCGTGCTTCTCGGGGTGGCGTTCGTCAGCGGGACCTACGTGCTGACCGACACGCTGCAGCGGTCCTTCGACGAGATCTTCCAACGGACGGTCACCGACGTCGACCTCGTCGTCCGGGCCCGCGATCCGTACACGGGCGGAGGGTCGCAGCGGACGCGCATCCCCGACACCGCGCTCGCCCAGGTACGCGCGGCCGGCGGCGTCGCGACCGCCGACGGAACGGCGTTCGGGTACGCGCAGTTCGTCGATCGCGACGGGCACTCGATCCAGAACGGGCTCGCCCCGACGTTCGGGCTCACGTGGCCCGAGTCCGGCGCGGGGCCGCTCCAGCTCGTCGACGACGGAAAGAGCCATCCCCCTCGCGGTCCGCGCGAGGTGCTCGTCGACGCCGGTACCGCCCGTGAGCATCACCTGCACGTCGGCGACCAGGTGCGCGTGCTGCTCCAGGGTCCGGCGGAACGCTTCACGATCGCGGGCCTCTTCGATCTCAAGGGCCAGTCCGACCTCGGCGGCGTCACCGTCGCGGCGTTCGACCTCCCGACCTCCGAGCGCGTCCTCGCGACGCCGGGGGTGATCGACGCGATCTACGTGACCACCGACCCCGGCGTGTCGCAGCGCGCCGCCTCGCTGAGCATCGCGGACGCGCTCGGCGCAGGGTACGAGGTTGTCCCGGCGGCGAAGCTGGCCGAGGAGCGCGCGGAGCCCGTCCGACAGGGCGTCGGCAACCTGCGCAACGCGCTCGCCGGATTCGCGGCTGTCGGGCTGGTCGTCGGTTCGTTCATCATCTTCAACACGTTCGCGATCCTCGTCGCGCAACGCACCCGCGAGCTCGGGATGCTGCGCGCCCTCGGCGCCAGCCGAGCGCAGGTCCTGGAGTCGGTCGTCGCCGAGGCCGCCATCATCGGGACGGTGGCCGCCGGCATCGGCCTCGCCGCGGGTGTGGGTCTCGCGCGCCTGTTGTTGCGAGTGGTCGGCTTCGCACGTCTCGGACTCGGGGCGCCCGAGGCCGGCGTCGTCGTCCTCGGCCGGACCGTGGTCGCGGCGCTGGCCGTCGGGCTCGTCGTCACGGTGGGCTCGGCGATCATCCCGGCCGTGCGCGCGGCGAGGACGTCGCCGGTGGCGGCGATCAACGACCTCTCGCGCGCGGGGCCGGCGCGGTTGGGCCGCCGAGCGGTGCTCGGCGTGCTCGTCGCCATCGGGGGACTGGCCGTGCTCGCGCTGGGTCTCCGGATCGATCCGGCAGACCTGGTGCAGCGCGTCCAGGTCGTCGCCGTGGGTGCGCTCCTCGCGTTCTTCGGCGTGGTGACGCTCGTGGCGACGTTCGCCCGTCCGATGTCCCGCGCGATCGGCTGGGTGCTGTCCCGCCGCAACGTCACCGGACGTCTCGCCCAGGGCAACGCGATGCGGAACCCGCGCCGGACGGCGGCGACGGCATCCGCGCTCGTCGTCGGGCTGAGTCTCGTATGCCTGGTTGCGATCCTCGCCGCGTCGGTGAAGTCGTCGATTCGCTCAGGTGTGCGCAACGGCGTCCGCGCCGACTACGTGATCAGCGCCCAGGATCTCACGCCGTTCTCGCCTCAGGTGGCCACGCAGGTCGCCGCGCTCCCCGCGGTGCAGGCGACGACCGGTCTGCGGCTCGGCCGTGTGCGGGTCGACAATCGCCAGCAGCTGCTGATGGCCGTCGATCCGGCCGTGCTCGGGCAGGTTCTCGACCTCGACATCCGGGAGGGCGGGGTCGACGGCCTGACGAGGGGCGGCATCGTGCTCGCCCAGGACGAGGCCGACCGCTATCACGTCGGCCCCGGCGACCGGCTCGTGATCACGTTTCCGCTGACCGGTCCGGCGGAGGTGCCGGTCGCCGGGGTGTACGCACGCAAGCAGTTCACCGGTGGCTTCCCGGTCCCGCTCGGGCTGCTCTCGATCAGGAGCGAGGAGCAGAACTTCGGCGGCACGCAGCAGGACACCCTCGTCTACGTGAAGGCGAAGCCCGGCCAGACCGCCGCCGCGCGCACTCAGATCGAGCAGTCCCTCGGCAACAACTTCCCGAACGTCGAGATCAACACGCGTTCCCAGTTCGAGGACATGCAGGAGGGGACCGTCGACCAGTTCGTCTCGGTCCTGGTCGCGTTGCTGATCCTGTCGGAGATCATCGCCGTGCTCGGGATCATCAACACTCTGTTGCTGTCCGTGTACGAGCGGACGCGCGAGCTGGGGCTCCTGCGCATCGTCGGGATGTCGCGGAGGCAGGTCCGGCGGATGGTGCGCGGGGAGTCGATCATCATCGCCGTCATCGGCGGCATCGTGGGTCTCGGTGTTGGTGTCTTCTGGGGCTGGGCGTTCACGACCGCGCTGCGCGAGCAGGGCCTCGACCAGTTCGACGTGCCGCCGCTCCAGGTCGCGGCCTTCCTCGTCTTCTCGGTGATCGCCGGCACCCTTGCCGCGCTGCTCCCGGCGTGGCGCGCCTCCCGCCTCGACGTGCTCGAGGCCATCGCCGAGGGAGCCACCAGGACTCGACGCCGTTTCAGGGGGCGTCGACGTCGACGGGCCTCTCGTCCGCGGCCTGGGAGCGACGCCCGACGAGCTCGATCAGGGCGAGGTACACGAGCAGCAGCACCGCCAGCACGAGGATCGTGAGCGGACGCGGCTGGTCCCAAGCGAACAGGATGACGAACGCGAGGGCCACGCCGGCGACACGCAACGCGACCTTGTGCGCGGCGACCCAGGCGCCGACGGGTCCCGGTTCCCAACCCGACTGGTCCGCTTGGCGCCCGAGGCCACCGATGAGCCGACCCGCGCCGGCGCGGGTGCGCACCGCGATCCGCGACGGTCCGCTGAGAAATGCGGCAAGAGCGACGACGAGGCTCAGCACGGCGATGGTTCGGATGCCGTTGCGGAGGAGGTTGGTCAGAATGTCGAAGGTGGCGGAAGCGGAGTCGCGATTCTTCGCCACGTCGAGATAGGCGGATCTGGCGAGCGCGAGCAATGCGGCGGTGATGGCCATCGCGACGACCACGCCCAGGCTCCAGCGCATCAGCGTGCGCCGCCGATTGCCGGAAAGAAGGAGCGCGATCGCGAGCACGACGAAGACGAGCACGACGAGCACGATGCGCAGCCGGTCGAGCAGGTGAACCGCGCGGCGGGCCTTTTCGAGCTGGCTTGCGTCCAACAGCTCGACTTGCAGGTTCTTCTTGCTGGCGCTCTGCGCGACGGAATCGAAGACCGTGACGCCCCGGTCGTCGAGGCGCTGGACCACCGTCTCGATGATCGGTGTCAGATCGAGGACCACCTTGCCGTTCTTGATCGAGACGTTCTTGCCCTCGCCCGTCAGGGCCTTGACGACGGCTGCGTGGGCGCGTTCGTTGGCGTTCCGCCACAGGGTCTTGAACTGATCGCTCGCGAGGGCTCGGGTTGCGGCGTCGCGTGTGAACGTCTCGACGCCCGAGGCGATCGGTGCGGCAAGGAACTGGGCACTCTCGGGAAGTGCGTCCTTCGCCCGCTGCTCGACGTTCACCTCTGAGAACAGCTTGTCGGTGATCCGATTGGCGACGTTGTCGGTGATGGCCCTGTTCGACGCCAACGGCGCGACTGTCTCGACGTACTTGTCCGTGTCGAGGACGAGATTCCGGACCCATACGGTCAGACCGGCGACGGGCACCAGCACAACGCTTACGATCACGAGGATCGCGACCAGGGTTCGACGCCAGCGCGGCAGCTTTCGCGCCGGTGCGGAGGGCTCGTTCCCGTCCGTCATTGGCTCACCTTCCGTACCGCGGCGCGTCAGGTTGCCGCATCCGGAGGATGTCCCGCACCAGCAGCGGTTGCATCACCCGCATCGGGTGAATGGGCCTCGCCACGCAGAGGGTCGCCGAGGGGTCAGCCGCTACCATCGTCGCCTCACCGGGCGGTTAGCTCAGGGGGAGAGCACTTCCTTGACGCGGAAGGGGTCAGAGGTTCAAATCCTCTACCGCCCACACTGAAACTGCAGGTCAGCGGGGGTTTGCGCCCTCGCTGATGCGCGTCACGGCGCCGTTGGGCCGCGGCTGGGCCGCGAGAGATTCGGCCCAGGTGTCCGCGAGCAGCGCGTCGAGGCGGTCGTCGGGTCCCCGGGAACAGGTGCCCGTACGTCGCGAGCGTCGTCGTGACGCGCGCGTGTCGCAGCTTCGCCGCGCAGGTGCGGCGATGTCGGGAAACCAGCGACCGGCACCTGGAGCGCCGCGCCTACGAAGCGCGTGTACTGTCCAGCGACGCATCGAAGGGAGCAGGCGATGCCAACGCTGCACATCGAGCACCGGGTCAGCGACCTCGCTACGTGGATATCGGCGTTCAACCGCTTTGCCGAGGCCCGTCGCCAGGCAGGCGTGCGAGCCGAGACCATCCAGCGACCCGTTGACGACCCGAACCACATGGTGATCGACCTCGACTTCGACACCACCGGCGAGGCCGAGAAGTTCTTGGGCTTTCTCAAGGACCAGATCTGGGGAATCCGTGAGAACTCGCCGGCGCTTGCGGGAACTCCGGAGACGATGATCCTGGAGACCGTCACGATCTGACGATCGGTCCCAGGCGCCGATCAGTCAGCGCTTCGAGCGAATGCGTCCGCGGCCCTGTCGGGCGTTGATCGACGATCACTCCCGCGCACCCTTGGTGCCAGTGTGTGAGCTTGCTTTGGCGCGTGCGCGTCCGCCGGAATTCAAGTTCGTGGAGCGCGATGAAAGTCTCGATCGGTGGGCGTGAAGCCGTTTCGTAGCTTCGCTCGGGTGTGGCACAATTGTGGCCATGGACACGGAGTCGTTGCGGTCCGTCAGGGACCGGCTGTCGGAGTTCGTCGAGCGGGTCCAGCGCGAGCACGACCGGGTCACGATTACCCGCAACGGCACGCCGGCGGCGGTGCTGATCAGTCCCGAGGACCTCGACGCGCTCGAGGAGACGGTCGAAGTCCTCGCAGACGGCGAGGCGATCAAGGAACTTCGCGAAGCTGAGCGCGCCGTCGCCGCCGGCGACGTCGTGCGCGGACCAGACGACGTGCGCAAGCTCCGTGGCGGCTGACGACGAGCCGTACGAGCTCGTCGTCGCGGGGCCTGCCGCACGAGCGATCGCAGAGGCGCTTCCCGAACCGGTTGCCGTCGCGGTCATCGACCTTGTCACCGGGCCGCTGCTCACGGACCCGAGGCGTGTCGGCAAACCACTCCGGCGAGAGCTCGCGGGGATCTGGTCGGCGCGTCGCGGAACGTTCCGCGTCCTGTACCGCATCGACGACACGCGACACGAGGTCGTCGTCTTGCGAGTCGAGCACCGCCGCGACGTCTATCGAACACCTTGACCCGCGCGCGTCAGGACCGACGCGATCTGGGCCGCGGCTGGGCCGCGGGAGATCGAAAAACGCAGCTCACGGGTGATCACCAGCGAGCATCGTTTCCGCAGGTCAACCACCGTTTGCGACGCGCGCACGATGCGCGTGCAACAGCACTGGCCGCCTTGACGCGGAAGGGGTCAGGGGTTCAAATCCTCTACCGCGCACACTGAACCTCCTGATCAGCGGCACTCTACGGTGCCGTTGATTCGCGTAACACCGCCGTTGGGTCGGGGCTGGGCCACGAGATCTTGCGGTCAATGGCTCGGACACGAGCGGCCTTCCCGCGCTGAAATGGTCGAATGCCTGAGCGCGACCAATCCGAGCTGACCGACGCAAAGACGCGGGCAAGCTCGGCCGGGATCGTCCTGTTGACGCTGGCCGCGGGGCAGTTCCTGATGACCCTCGACAGCTCGGTCATGAACGTGTCGATCGCGACCGTCGCCAAGGACGTCGGCACGACGGTGACGGGGATCCAGACGGCCATCACCTTCTACACGCTGGTGATGGCGTCGCTCATGATCACCGGCGGCAAGGTGGGGCAGATCCTCGGCCGCAAGCGTGCCTTCGCCATCGGCTGTGT
>WNGA01003449.1_pt1 | contig 26811 bp, 26 predicted proteins | sample 5400061 | NCBI WGS metagenome assembly WNGA01 (sample SAMN13153366, study PRJNA577476) | soil metagenome | isolation source: 100 cm soil or saprolite under grassland replicate 2 | place: USA:California | collected 2016-06-15 | reverse complement strand
GCCGCCGCGCTCAGTTCACCCGAAAAGGGTGATGCCGCTCGCCCCCGCGTCACGTTTTTGTCTGCTGAGGGGACATCGTAAGTTCTGTTGTGTCGCTTGCCGGGGAAGTGATCGCGGCAGGCGCCGTTGCCGCCGGGGGGTCGGGGTTGCTGGCGGTCAACCGGTGCCGGCCATTGGTTGTCAGCAGGGCGCCCGCGACCGAGCGCGGCGCTAGCCCGTGATGCCCACAGCTCCCTGGATCCGGCAAGCGGCCGCTGACCGCACGGTGAGCACCGGCATTGGTTTGGCCGGAATCGCGACATCCTGGAGCCATTCCAGGCTACGTTGGACGTTGCCACTCCGGGCGACCATCTGCCGTGCGGGAGGGGGGACGCATGCATCAGCATCTCGCGCACGCCGGACCAGGCAACGGAGGATCGCTCGCGGCAGCCGCGGTCGTGCGACCCGAGGCCGGTCGCATGGGAGAGCGGTCCGAGGCCGGTGGCGTGGGAGAGCGGTCCGAGGCCGGTGGCGTGGGAGAGCGACCCGAGGCCGGTCGCCTGGGCGGGGACAGCACCGGCCGGCCACTGCTGATGTCGAAGCTGACCGTCCCCGGCCTGCCGAACGAGTTCGTCGCGCGGCCGCGGCTCGCCGAGATTCTCGATGCCGGCGCCCGAGGTCCGGTCACCCTGCTGACGGCTCCTCCCGGTTGGGGAAAGACGGTCGCCCTCAACTCCTGGGTACGCACGAGCCGCACCGCCATACCAGTCGCCTGGCTCACGCTCGAGCCCGGCGACGGTGGGAGCCGCTTCTGGTCGTACCTGCATGCGGCCCTCGTGGCCGCCGAGCGACCGGCGAGCGAGGAGCGAACCCGGCTGCCGCGTCCAGACGCGGGCAGTGGTGAGGTCTTCCTTGCCCGCCTGGCCAATGCGCTGGCCGAGCGGGAGAACCCCATGGTGCTGGTGCTCGACGAGCTCCGTCACGTCAACGACCCGCAGGTGTTCGAAGGGCTCGACTTCCTCCTGCGGCACGCGGCGGCCCAGCTGCGGCTCGTCATCGCCAGCCGGGGAGACCCGGCGCTGTCGTTGCACCACTGGCGGCTCAGCGGTGAGCTCACCGAGCTGCGCGCCGACCAGCTGTCGTTCACCGTGGTGGAGACCACTGAGCTGTTCGCCCGGCACGGGCTCGCCCTGCCGGACGCCGAGATGCGGGCACTGCGCGACCAGGCCGAGGGGTGGCCGGCGGGGCTGCGTCTGGCGGCGCTGTTGATGCGCAAGCATCCTGACCCACCCAGCTTCGTGGAGGAGTTCTCCGGCGAGCACCCGATCATTGCCGAGTATCTGACCAAGGAGGTGCTCGCCGGCGTGCCGGCGGAGCGGCTCGACGTCCTGCGGTGCATCTCGCTCGTCGACCGGTTCTGCGGCGCCCTGGTGGACGCGCTGACCGGGCGCAACGACGGTGAGCGCATCCTGGCCGAGCTGGAACGCATGGGCTCGTTCGTGGTCTCGCTGGGCGGCCGCCGTTCGTGGTTCCGCTTCCACCGGCTGCTCGCCGAGGCGCTCCGGGCGGAGCTTCGGCGCGAAGCACCCGAGATGGTCGTGGACATCCACCGCCGGGCCGCCAGGTGGTACGCCGCGGAGGGCCTGCCGGTCGAGGCGCTGCGCAACGCGCTCGCCCAACGCGGCCCGATCGCGCCACCACCCGAGGAGGCGGTACGCGCGGAGCCGGAGCTCGCCCTCGCCTATGCCGCCGAAACGTTGAGCCGGCACGACGTCAACGTGGTCGACTCGTACCTGCGGCTGGCCGAGCGGCATGAGCACGTGCTGAGCCCGCAGCGCCGGCGTCAGTTCGAGCTGGTGGCCACCGCGCTACGGATGGCGCGAGCGCGAGCGGTGGGCGACACCAACGGCGTGTTGAAGAAGGCGCCGCAGGTGCTCGCGCTCGCCGGTGAGGAGCCCGGAACCGACGAGCGGGAACGCCGGCACGCGGCGTGTGCCCGCGCGGTCGCCCACACGGCGCTCGGCACCGCCTGGCTCAACGTCGGGGACCTGGACGCGGCCGAGGAGGCCTTCGATGACGGCTTGGCCAACGCCGAGCGCGGTGCGCTGCCGTGCCCGCGGTTGATCTGCACCAGCCGCCTGGCGATGATCCGGGCGATCCGCGGCGAGCTACGGTCGGCCGACCGGACCGCGCGCCTGGCGCTGAGCATGACGCTGTGCAACGCCGCCAGCCGCCTGATGCACGTCGCGCACGCCTATCTCGCGACCGCGATCGTGTACTACCACTGGGACCGGCTCGACGAGGCCGGGCGCTACCTGGACCTCGCCGCGCGGCACAGCGATCCGGTGGCTGAGCCGGCGCTCGCCCTCGGCATCGTCATCGCGAGAGCCTGGCTGATGCAGGCTCGCGGCGACCTCATGGGCGCCTACGAGGTCCTGCGGGTGGCTCGCCGGGACCTGAGCGCCATCACGTGGCCGCAGAACCTCGCGCAGGTGTTCACCGCCACCGAGGCGAACCTCTGGACGGCGTGCGGGGACGCGGACACCGCGCGCGAGCTGGTGGCTTCGGAGCTCGAGCAGACCTCGGTACCGTCGGCCGCGGCGGCGGTGGCACTGGCTCGGGCGTACCTGCGCGACGACAGCCCCGCCAGTGCGCTCGAAGCGCTTCCGGCGTGGACCGACGCCGGAGGCTCGTCGGCGTATCTCTGGGTACGGCTCGACGCCGGGTTGGTCGCGGCGCTGGCGGCGCACATGGCCGCCGACCACCGGCGCGCGACCGAGGCTCTGGAGCAGACGCTGCGGCTTGCCGAGCCGGAGGGCTTCCGGCGCGTCTTCACCCGTGGCGGCGCGCAGGTTCGCGCCTTGCTGGTCGAGCACCTCGACTCGGGCACGGCCTACTGGGCGATGGTCAACGAGCTGGTCGAGGCGGCCGAGCAGCAACCGTTGGGCGATCGGCGGCCGGCGCCGGTGCTGTCCGACCCGCTGACCGAACGTGAGCTGACGATCCTGCGGTACCTGCAGGGAATGCTGTCCAACCTGGAGATCGCCTCGGAGCTGTTCCTATCGGTGAACACGGTCAAGACGCACGTCCGCCATATCTATCGCAAGCTTGACGCGGCACACCGTCGAGAGGCCGTTCAGCGCGCCCGTGAGTTGCGTCTGTTGTAGCGGCCGTGGCGACCCTCCAAAAGGCGCTGTCGTGGTTTAGCGTGACATCGCGGGGAAGTGTTGCCTGGTGGAGGCGCGATATTGATGATTATCGATCACCCCGCTAGGGTGACGACAAGCGTACGGAGCGCATGCTTGGCTCGCCTGTATTGATCAGATGAGGCGAGGCGTCTGGAGCTGTTACGCATGGGCAGCCGAGGCTACGACGACGGCGGAGCCGACCTGACCGGCGGGGACTCGCGGAACATTCGTTACAACCATGTTTCGCGTGACGACGGCGAGATTTCGGCTCGCTGGTCCGTTGCCCGTTCACCCCTGGCGCATTCCGGTCCCCGCGGCGGCAGCTCCTTCACACAGCCCGAGAGGTTCATCGGAAACGCGAGGCGGCAGGTGCCCGAGACGGCACCTCATGTCACTAATGTGCATCGCAGAACTGGGGGGCGCGGAACTCGTATGCGTGGTATGCCGACAACCGGCGCGGTTGCTTTCGATCAACCGCATATGGCCTTGCTGGCGCCCGACACTCCACCCCACTACTTAGCTCGACGGCGGCTCCTTGCTCAGCTGGACACGGCGGCCCGCGGGCCGGTCGCTCTGGTGTCGGCTCCCGCCGGTTGGGGCAAGACCGTCGTGTTGTCCGGATGGGCGCGCACCCGCGCCGCTGCGGGACACACGGTCTGGCTTACCGCCGAGGGCGAGGACGCACCGCGGTTCTGGTACCGGATGCGCGCGACGCTGGCCGAAACCGGCGGCGTCGACCTCGACCCGATCGGGCACGCGGCCACCGAGTGCGGGCTGAGCGACCTTGTCGAGGCGCTGGACGCTGTCGGCGAAGCGGTCACCGTCATCGTCGACGACTGCGACCGGATCCCGGACGGGCAGGTCTTCGCCGGCCTGGAATATCTCGTACGGGTGATGAACGGCCGGCTGCGCCTGGTACTCGGCTGCCGGACGGACCCGCCGCTGCCGCTGCATCGCTGGCGGGTCAGTGGTGAGATCGGTGAGCTGCGCACCGACCAGCTCGCGTTCACGGTCGGGGAAACCCACCAGCTGCTCGCCGAGTACGGGGTGTCCCTGCCCGAGACGGTCATGACCGAGCTGCACGCCGTGACGGAGGGGTGGGCGGCGGGCCTGCGGCTGGCCGCGCTGGCGATGTCCGACCATCCGGAGCCGGAGCAGGTCGTCGCGGATCTCGGCGTGCACGACCAGGTCCTCGACTACCTCACCGCCGAGGTGCTTTCCCAGCTGCCGCCGGACGTGTGCCGGCTGCTGCTGGACGTCTCGGTGGCCGAGCACGTGACCGCGGGTCTGGTGCAGGCGCTGACCGGGCGGGTCGACGGTGCGCGGGTGCTCGCCGACCTCCAGCGCCGGGGGGCGTTCGTGCGCCGGTGCGGCGGTCCGGGCGAGTGGTACTGCTTCCATCCGCTGTTCAGCCGGGCGCTCTACGCCGAGCTGAGTCGCCAGCAGCCTCAGCGGGCGCAGGAGGCGCACCGGCGAGCGGCGGGCTGGTACTCGGCACACGGCCCTCCCGTGGAGGCGCTGCGCCATCTGCTCGCGGCGCAGGAGTGGCATACCGCGGTCGAGCTGCTGCGGCGCCACTGGCCCGACATGGTCGTCGGCACACGTCGGCGCAGCCTCCGCGACATGATGGTCTGCGCACCCGGACCGGTGCACTCCGACCCGCTGCTGGCGATGGCATTCGCGGCCGAACGTCTTGACGCGGGTGACCCGGTCCGGGTTCGTCGTTTCCTGCGCCTTGCCGAGGACGGTGCGAACCAGGTACCCCGCGACCAGCGCCCCTTCGCGGCGATGATGGCGGGGTTCCGGGCGGCCGAGGCGAGGCTGAGCGGGGACATGTACCGGGTACGCGAAGCCGCGTCGCACCTGCTCGCCGCGGCACCGGCGGGCGACCTGAGCCCCGCGCCGACCGAGGCGGCGCGGGCGCTGGGGCTGGGCCTGCTCGGCACGGCGAACCTGCACCTGGGGGAGACCAAGGAGGCCGGACCGCGGCTGCGCGACGGCCTGAGCCAGGCTCGGCAGCTCGACCTGGACCAGGCGCAGGTCTGCGCGGGCAGCCACCTCGCGGCCTGGTACGCCTTCCGTGGGCGCCTGCGCGCGGCGGTCCGCACCGGCCGGGAGGCGCTGGCGGTGGCGGACCGGCTGGGGCTCACGCACGTGTCCGACCTTGGTTGGGCGCGCTTGGCGATGGCCGAGGCGTACTACCAGTGGGACCGGCTCGGCGAGGCCCGGCGGCTGACCGAGGAGGCCGTCAGCCACGCCTGCAGCGACTCGCTGTTGCTGATCGCGGCGGCGATCCTCCAGGCGAAGCTGCGCTTGGCGGCCGGCCGGCTCGCCGACGCGCACGGGGCGCTGACCATCGCCAAGCACGAGGCGATGCGGGTGCAGGTCGGCCGTACCGCGTTGCGTGCGATCCATCTCGTCGAGGCGGAGCTGCGCCTCGCCGGTGGCGATCTCACCGCGGCACGCCGGCGGCTGTCGACCTGGCGGGACGAGGAGCCGTCCTCGGCATGGGCAGCGGTCATCGAGGCGTCGATCCTGCTGGCCGAGGGCCGGGCAGCGGCCGCGGCTGCCGCGGTCGCCCCGTATCTGGCCGCCGCCGACGCGGCGTCGTCGTTGACCTGGATCGTCCGCGCCGGCGTGGTGACCGCGCTGGCGGGCAACGTCCTCGGCGACCGGGACCGGGTGACGCGGGGTCTGGATGTCGCGCTGGAGGCGGCGGAAGAGGAGGGCTTCCGCCGGGTCTTCACCGCGGCCGGGCATGCGCTGCGGGAGCTCATCGACGCCGTGGCACCGACCATGGCGGTGTACCGGCCGGTGGTCGCCGAGCTCGCCGAAGCGCCGGACCCGGTCTCGCCGTCACCGCCCGTACCGCCGGGCATATCGGAGCGGCAGGGAGTGTTCGGTCATCTGGTGGAGCCGTTGACCGAGCGGGAGCTGACCGTGCTGCGGTACCTGCAAGGCACACTGTCCAATGTGGAGATTGCCTCGGTGCTGTACGTGTCCGTCAACACCATCAAAACACACGTCAAAAACATCTACCGCAAGTTGAACGCGGGTCGCCGGCGCGAGGCGGTGCGGCGTGCCCGGGACCTACGCCTGCTATGACGAACGCCTGGGCATGAGCTGGAACGCAACCACCCCGGGCGGGCGAGCCGGTCTCATCAGCAATGGCCGAGGATCGGCGGAAGAACCAAACGTCGTGGGAGGCAGACGAATGGTGGATCTCGACTCCGCCCCGAGCGCGCGGCTGGTCTCCGGTCCGGTCGCCGACTGGCAGTCAACGGCTGGCTGGGCGTTCGAGCCCGGGCGGCCGGCGCTCAACGTCAGCTCGCGCACCGGGGCGGAGCTCCATGAGGCGCGCAACCGGCTGCTGGCCGACCAGCGCCTCATGGCGACCCAGCGACGGGTGCTGGCCCGGCAGCGTGAGATCAACAGTCGGCTGCAACGGGCGATCCTGCCGCAGCCCGAGCCCGCGGCGGCCGACGTCAACGGGATGCGGGTAGCGGTCCGCTACCAGGGTGCCGACCGCAGCGTCCAGGTTGGCGGCGACTGGTACTTGAGCGATCCGCTGCCCGGCGGGGACCTTCTGCTCGCGGTCGGCGACGTCACCGGGCACGGCCTCGCCGCGGCGGCGACCATGGCTCAGCTCCGCTACGCGATCACGGCGCTGGCCGTGGCGGGACACCAGCCGAGCGAGATCCTCTCGGCGCTCAACCGGCTGCTGTACCACCAGCCGACCAACGCCGCGGCGACCGCCGTCGTCGCCCGCTACCGCCCCGACACCCGAACCCTCACCTGGGCCCGGGCCGGGCATCCGCCCATCCTGCTGGCCAGCCACGGCGGCGTCGGGTCGCTGTGGGAGCCGGCCGGGACCATCCTCGGCGTGTACTCCGACGCCGGGTACGCGCATGCCACCCTGGAGCTGCACAGCGGAGACCTGTTGCTCATGTACACCGACGGGTTCGTCGAGGACCGTCACGGCGGCATCGACGAGGGGGTACGGGTCCTGTGTGACCAGGCGCGCCTGGCGCTGCAGGTCCCGTTGCGGGACCGGCCGAGCGCGCTCGTCGGGCGGCTGAGCCTGCGCAACCCGAAGGACGACGCATGCGTGCTGGCCGCCGAGCCGCTCTAAAGCGGGTCGCGATGCGACGGGACGGTTCACCCGATCCGGAGGATCACGTATCACCCGCCCTGGCGGGAACGTGTTATCCAGGCACAACCGGTGTCGAACTGGAGGCCAATGTGACGGGTTACCGTGCCGGGCTGGCCGTCCTGGTGAGCACAGCGGCCGTCTCGCCGCGGTACCCGTACGCCGTGGTCATACGCCGCTCGCGTCCGGTGCGGTCGGCTTGCGCCGGCGAGTTCGCGCCTGGGTGCCTTCACCGGTGTGCCGGCCGTGTCCGTCGCGCGGCCGGCACGCTGGAAGACCTTGCTGGTCCGGGGGAATGGGGCCGCGCCGGCCCCGGTCTGGGGTTGACCGGGGCCGGCGCGGCCGGCACCGTCTTACAGTCTCGCTCCTGACCGCCGTCACGCCGCGCCCGTCCGCTGGGCGCGGCCTTTCGCTGCTCCGGGTTCGATCGTGGCGCGGCGCGCGGCCACGCCAACCGCACGAGGCACCCCGGTGTGGCTCGGCTCGGCGGCCCGGTGCCGTCCCGCCACCTGGTGGTGGTGCTGCGGCTCGGCGTAGAAGCTCAGCCCGATCACGCCGATCAGCGTCGCCAGGAAGCCGATCGCGGCGAGCCACTCCCGGCCCGCGTAAATTTCGTCGCCGAGCAGGAGCAGCCCGAGCACCGCCGCCGGAGCCGCCGCGGAGGCGTCCATTGAGGCCACCGCGGCCGTGGTCGACCCGCGTTGCATCGCGAGCCCGAGCAGCAGCTGACCGACGACCGAATGGGCCAGCAGCAGGTACAGCAGCGGGTGGGTGACGAAGGCGTCCACGGAGTGGACCGAGGCCAGCGGCCGGGCCGCGACCGCCGCCGCTGCGAACGCCAGGCCGGCGAGGGACCCGAGGCCAACCGAGCCCATCGAGCCGTGCAGCCGTACCGCGAAGAAGCCCGACCCGCCGATCACCACCAGCGCCACGGCCAGGCCGAGCACGCCGGCCGCGCCGAGCTGCCGCGACGGCGCCGGCTTTGCCGCGATCACCAGCCCGGTCAGGCCTAGGCACAGCATCCCGAGCAGCGCGATCTCCGTGCCGGGCAGGCGCCATTTCAAGACGAGTACGCCGAGCAGCGTGGTCACGCCGAGCCCCGCCGCCACGGCCGACTGCACCAGGAACAGGGGCAGGTCCCGGCGGGCGAGCAGCGCCAGCCAGAAGCCGGTGAACTGGAAGAGCAGGCCGAACAGGTACACCCTGTGCTTGCCCAGGCGTAACAGCAGGGTCGGGCTGAATGCGTGGTGTGGATCGGTCCGCGCAACGGCGATGGACTGCAACAAGTTGGCCACCCCGTAGGCGAAGATCATCGTCGCGAGGAACAGCCAACTAGTGGAGACCACCCGCAGAGGATAGCCGGCGGCGCTCAGCCCGACATTCCAGGCGACCATCCGGGGGCACCGGCGCCGCCGGCCGGCCAACTCGGCGCCGCGGCGTCGCCAGCCGGCGCTCCCAGCCGCTCCAGCACGTCGGCGTGCAGCTTGCCGTTGGTCGCCACGGCGTTTCCACCCGACGGACCGGGCCGGCCGGTCAGGTCGGTGAAGGTGCCGCCCGCCTCGGTCACGATCGGCACGAGCGCGGCGAGGTCCCACAGCGACAGCTCGGGCTCGACCATGATGTCCACGGCCCCCTCGGCGACGAGCATGTAGCCGTAGAAGTCGCCGTAGGCGCGGCTGCGCCAGGTGCGTCGCATGAGCTCCAACATGGCCGGCAGCCGGCCGATCTGCTCCCAGTGCGGCAGCGAGGAGTAGCAGAACGAGGCGTCGGCGAGCCGGCTCACCCCGGAGACCCGGATCGCGGTGGCGGCGGCGCGATGCCGTCCGGCGTATGCCCCGTGCCCGACAGCGGCCCACCAGCGCCGCCCGAGGGCCGGCGCGGACACCAGGCCGACGACCGGCCGGTCGTGCTCCATCAGCGCGATGAGCGTGGCCCAGATCGGCACGCCGCGCACGAAGTTCTTGGTCCCGTCGATCGGGTCGAGCACCCACTGCCGCGCGCCCGGACCGGCAGCCGCCTCGGTCGCGCCGTACTCCTCGCCGATCACCCCATCGCGCGGCCGGCTCCGGGCGAGCGTGCCGCGCAGCGCCTTCTCGATCGCCGTGTCGGCGTCGGAGACCGGGGTGAGGTCCGGCTTCGCGGTGACGTGCAGGTCGCGCGCGCGGAAGCGGGCCACCGCCATCGCGTCAGCGGTGTCCGCCAGCACGTGCGCGAGCGCGAGATCGTCGGCGTACCGGGCCATGGCGCAGAAACTAGCGGACCGGATCGATGAACACGAGCTAGCGTCGGACATATGCGTGCAGAAGTCCTGGCGGGACTGCTCGCGGAGCCGGTGCGGCTGCGTGCTTTCGCGGCCGTTGTGCTCGGCGCCGCCACGCCCAGCGAGGTCGTGACCCGTACGGGCCTGCCGAACCGCGAGGTGGTCGCCGCGCTGCGGCGGCTGGAGCAGGGTGGCCTGGTCAGCGCCGTCGACGGGCGGCTGGCCGCGCGGGTCGAGGTCTTCAAGGAGCTCGTACGGGAGTACGCGCAGCGCGAGGACCGCAGCTTGCGAGGACCGCAGTCGCAAGCCAGCCATATCGCCGCAGCGGCACCGCAGGAGCCGCTCGACGACGCTGGCCGGGTGTTACGCACCTTCGTGGTGAACGGACGGCTGACCGGGATCCCGGTGGCCCGCGGCAAGCGGCGCATCGTGCTGGAGCAGGTGGCCGCCAGCTTCGAGCCGGGTGTGAAGTACCCGGAACGGGCCGTCAACGCGATCCTGCGCGCATGGTTCTCCGACCACGCCTCGCTGCGCCGCTACCTGGTCGACGAGGAGCTGCTGGCCCGCGAGAACGGGGTCTACTGGCGGGTCGGTGGCCCGGTCGACCTGGGCTAGCCGATCGGCCGCCAGCGGACGTAGCGAAGCGGAGTCCGCGGTCAAGCGGCCGGCATTTAGCGGAACGTGATCTCCAGGTCGGCCACCTGCCCGTCGCGCCAGCGCATGACCATGGTGCCCGCCCCGCCGGCGTCCCAGGCGAAGCGCGCCCGCGCGGTGTCGGCGCCCAGCGGTTCGACCGACACGATGCTCATGGTGTCGGTCGGCGGGTTTGCCGCGTAGGCCGCTCCGATCGCCTCCCGGCCGACGAACGGCCCGGCCGGCACGTTGGTGAAGGCCATCCGCGCGTCTTCGGCGAACGTCGCCACGAACGGCGCCCAGTCGCCGCTGCGGAAGCCTTCGTTGAACAGCTCACAGTGCTTCCGGACGGCGGCGTCGAGATCGACTGTCATAACTGGCTCCCCCGGAGGTCGGGCTCCTCGCCGGAGCGGGAGGCGAGAAGGCGTCGGAACGAGGCTAGCCGGCGCGGGTCCGCGCCGCCGGCCGCGACGAGGGCGTCCAAGCCGCAGTCCCCACTGGCTCCGGTGTGGTCGCAGTTGGGCTGGCACGCGGTCGAGGCCTGTACCAGGTCGGGAAAGCCATGCAGGAGGCTGTCGGCGGACACGTGGGCCAGGCCGAACGACCGGATGCCCGGCGTGTCGATGATCCAGCCGCCGCCGGGCAGCGGCAGCGCCACCACACTGCTGGAGGTGTGCCGGCCCTTGCCGACCGAGCTCACCACGCCGACCGCGCGGCCGGCGTCCGGTACCAGCCGATTGACCAATGTGGACTTTCCGACCCCGGAGTGTCCGATGAGGACTGACAGTCGCCCGCGCAGCGCGTCGCGCAGGGCGGTCGGATCCTCCTCCGGGCGGCACAGCACGTACGGCAGGTCCAGCTCGGCGTAGTAGTCGAGGACCTGTTCCGGGCCGGCGAGATCCGCCTTTGTCAAGCACAGCAACGGTTCGATCTCCGCGTCGTACGCGGCGACCAGGCACCGGTCGATGAACCCGGTACGCGGCGGCGGGTCCGCCAGCGAGCTGACGATGACCAGCTGCTCGGCGTTGGCGACCACGACCCGCTCCTGCCGACCCTCTACAGTGGACTCGTCGTCGTCGGCGGAGCGCATCAGCACCGAGCCGCGCTCGGCCACCGATACGATGCGGGCCAGCGTGTCCGGCCCGCCGGACAGGTCGCCGACCAGGCGCACCCGGTCGCCCACCACGACCAGACCGTGGCGGCCGAGCTCGCGGGCCCGCATGGCGACGACCCGCCGGTCGCCGGCGACCACACAGGTGTAGCGGCCCCGGTCGACGGCGACGACGAACCCGTCGACCGCGTCGGCGTGGCGGGGGCGGATGCGGGTACGCGGCCTGGAGGATCGACCCGGGCGTACCCGAACGTCATCCTCGTCGTACTCGCGTGGTCGCCGCAGCAGCGTCTCCTTCAGCCCTCACCCACCATCGCCGACCATAGTGCGGGGAAGTCGGGCAGCGTCTTGGACGTGCACGCCACGTCGGTGAGCTGGACGTCGGCGACCGCGAGGCCGATCACCGCGGCGGCGTGCGCCATCCGGTGGTCGTCGTAGGTGTTGAAGACCTCGCCGCGCAGCGGCTTGGGACGGATCTCCAAGCCGTCCGGCAGCTCGATCACCTCGGCGCCGAGCCGGGTCAGCTCCCGGGCCAGCGCGGTGAGCCGGTCGGTCTCGTGGCCGCGGATGTGCGCGATGCCGCGCAGCCGGGACGGTGAGTCGGCGAGCGCCGCCAGCGCGGCCAGCACCGGGGTGAGCTCGCTGACCTCCGACAGGTCGGCGTCGAGCCCGTGCACGACCCCGCTGCCCCGCATGGTGAGGCCCTCCATGGACAGCCGCGGCTGGCCGCCCATCCTGCGCATCAGGTCCCGGAGCCGGTCGCCGGCCTGAGTCGTGCTGCGCGGCCAGCCGAGCACCGTGACCGAGCCGCCGGTGACCAGTGCGGCGGCGAGGAACGGGGCCGCCCCGGACAGGTCGGGCTCGATGTCCCAGCCGCGCCCCATCAGCCGGCCGGGCTCGACGACCCAGATATCGGCCGCACTGTCGTCGACGCCCGCCCCCGCGGCCCGCAGCATCTGGACGGTCATCCGCAGGTGCGGCGCGCTCGGCACGGGTGGTCCGACATGACGGACCACGATCCCGCGGTCGAAGTCGGCGCCGGACAGCAGCAGCCCGGAGACGAGCTGGCTGGACGCCGAGGCGTCGATGGTCACCTCGCCACCGGTGACCCGCCCGACGCCGTGCACCACCAGGGGGAGGCCGTCGGTCGGGCTCGCCTCGACGTTGACGCCCAGCCCCCGCAATGCCCGCACCAGCGGCGCGAGCGGGCGTTGCCGGGCCCGGGGATCGCCGTCGAAGGTCACCGGGCCGTCGGCGAGCGCCGCCAGCGCCGGCAGGAAGCGCATCACGGTGCCGGCGAGCCCGACGTCGACCCGCGCCGGACCGGTCAACGGCCGGGCCCGGACCACCCAGAACTCATCGTCCATCGTGGACACGTGGGTACCCATGGCGCGCAGCCCCGCCGTCATCAGCTCGGTGTCGCGGGCTTGCAGCGGCGCGCGCAGGGTGCTGGCACCGACCGACCCCGCCGCGAGCACCAGGGCCCGCGCGGTCATCGACTTGGACCCGGGCAGGCGCACCGTCGCCCGGACCGGTTCGCGTGCGGTGGGGGCGCTCCACGGAACGGCCGGCCGGGCGGTGGCGGTTTCGGACACGTCTCATAGTCTGCCGGGCCGGCGTTGTCCGTCGCGATGGGACGATCACGTGCTCCTGCCCAATGGGAACCGATACCCTCGGCAAGCATGTGCGGCCGGTACGCCTCCACCCGCAGCCCGGGCGACCTGAGCGCGCTGTTCGAGGCGGATGACGAGATCGGCGACGGCCTGCCGCCGGACTACAACATCGCCCCGACCGACCCGGTACCCATCGTGCGGCTGTCGCAACGGGTCGGCGGCAGGGTGCTGTCGCTGGCGCGTTGGGGTCTGGTACCCACCTGGGCGGCCGACACCAGCGGCGCGGCCCGCATGATCAACGCGCGGGTCGAGACGGTGGCCACCGCCCGGGCGTTCGCGTCGAGCTTTGCCCGGCGCAGGTGCCTGGTGCCAGCCGACGGCTGGTACGAGTGGCTGCGCGTCTCGGCGCGCGACAAGCAGGCGTACTTCATGACGCCGCGCGACGGCGGCGTGCTCGCCTTCGCCGGCCTGTGGTCGGTATGGGGCAGCGACCGGTTGCTGACCAGCAGCATCGTCACCGGTCCGGCCGTCGGCGAGCTCGCGCTCGTTCACGACCGGATGCCGCTGGTGCTGCCGCCGCAGCGCTGGGCGCACTGGCTGACCGCGCCGCCAGACGACGCGGCCGCGCTGCTCGCGCCGCCCGGCGAGGACTACCTGGCGACCCTCGACATCCGGCCGGTCGGCCCGCGCGTCGGGGACGTCCGCAACGACGGACCTGATCTTGTTGAGCGTGTACCGTCGGTTACTGATCTCACGCTCTTTTGACCTATTTCGCCCGCCTTTTAGGTAACGGGTTTTTCGCAATGAGGGCCAAGACTCTTGTCTTGCTGCGTCATAGTGCGATAGAAACCACCGCCGGTGGGCCACTCGGTTCGATGCTGAGCCGTGCCCGCCGTTGCATGTTGTTCAGTCGCATGTCGTAAGACCCACGGGGGAGGTGGGTGGATGACCAGGGCGAGGATGCCACGCCCTCACGAGGTAGCAGCGGCACGCCGCGATCCGCGGCTGTTGCGCGCTGTGAGTGAGCGGCAGCTTGATCCAGCCTGGCGCACCCGAGGATTGTGCCAAAGCGTCGATCCGGAAACGTTCTTTCCGGCACCCAGTGAGCCGGCCGATGCAGCGGTGGCGCTGTGTCGCACCTGCGAGGTGCAGGGGCCGTGCCTGGCCTGGGCGCTGGAGGTCGGTGACTGCCACGGCGTGTGGGGGGCCACCACGCCGCGCGAACGCAGGGCCATGCTGGTCGCATGGCGAGCTGACGTGCACGGCGTGCCGGACTCCGATGACCGGCCGCTGGAGCGCACGATCGAGCGGGGGGTCTGGTTGGGGCTGCCGGCTCCGCGGGTACACGCGGAGGCGCTTGACCCGGTTGGGGCCGCACTGCCCTGAGCGAGTCCCAAGTCACCGAGGTCGCGACGCCGCACGGTCCAGCCCGAGTCGCGGTTGACCTGCCTGCGTCGCGACCCGTGAGCCGGCTCGTGCTCGGCCATGGCGCGGGCGGCGATGTCGGCGCGCCCGACCTTGCCGCCGTACGCAAGGCGGCGCTGGCGGCCGGTGTGACGGTGGTACGCGTCACCCAGCCGTACCGCGTGGCCGGCCGCCGGTCACCGGCACCCGCCGGGCAGCTTGACGCCGCTTGGGTCGCCGTGGTCCGGTCGTTGCCGGTGTCGAAGGTGCCGCTGGTCGTCGGCGGCCGGTCCAGCGGCGCCCGGGTCGCCTGCCGTACCGCGGCCATGCTGGGCGCGGTCGGCATCGTCGCGCTGGCCTTCCCGCTGCATCCGCCCGGCAGGCCGGAGCGGTCCCGTGCGGCCGAGCTGGACACCGGGCTGCCGACGCTCGTGGTCAACGGCGACCGGGACCCGTTCGGCGTACCGGAGCCGGGTGGACCGGTCGAGCTCTGCCTGCTCGCCGGGGAAGGCCACAACCTGCGCCGTGATCCGGCGGCCGTCGGTGCCGCGGTGGTGGAGTGGTTGGCGCGGCACGGCTGGGCCCGATAGATCGTCCTTTGTCGATGGCTGGCGCCTCGCCGTGACGGCATTCGGCCGTGGGCGGAATGATGCGCCCGTCCCGGTGCGTTACACCGGCCGGAGGTGGAACCTGGTGGCACCAACCAGAGAGCGGGACGTGCGGTGGCAAGAGATCCTCAACGGTCCATCGTGGCCCGCGGCCGCTGAACCGGTTGACGCCCAAGCGGCTCCCAGCTGGCCCCCGGTTTCGCTCGGAACTGGGACATCCAGGTCGACCCACGACGGGTCCGGCGTATCCTCGGCGGGACAGTCGAGGGGAGACCGGCGAGTGGTGCGCACCGAACGGCCGGATCAACGCCGCGACCGCTTCGAGCGGGACGCGCTGCCGTTTCTGGACCAGCTCTACGCCGCGGCACTGCGGATGACCCGTAACCCGGCCGATGCCGAAGACCTCGTGCAGGAGACCTTCCTCAAGGCGTACGCGGCGTTCCACCAGTTCGAAGAGGGCACGAACCTCAAGGCCTGGCTCTACCGCATCCTGACCAACACCTACATCAACTCGTACCGGCGCCGGCAACGCCAACCGATCCAGGCGCCGACCGAGGAGATCACCGACTGGCAGCTCGCCGAGGCCGAGTCGCACACCTCCAGCGGCCTGCGTTCCGCCGAGACCGAGGCGCTCGACCGGCTGCCCGACTCTGACGTCAAGGAAGCCCTTCAGGCGCTGCCGGAGGAGTTCCGGCTGGCGGTCTATCTCGCCGACGTGGAAGGCTTCTCCTACAAGGAGATTGCCGACATCATGGGCACTCCCATCGGCACCGTCATGTCCAGGTTGCACCGCGGTCGGCGCAACCTGCGCCGCCTGCTGGAGCGATACGCTGCCGACCGGGGCTTCTCCCGCGCCCCTTCGGGCCAGGAGGTATGACCGTGAGCGAGCGAAGCGAGCGAACCAGTTGGCTCAGCAGCTTGGCGAACGCCGGCACCTCGCGAAGCGAGGTGGCGACGTGAGCTGCGGCGACCCACACGAGACCGACTGTCGCGAGGTGCTCGCCGAGGTGTACCTCTACCTCGACCTGGAGTGCACCGACGACCGGCACGACCTCATCCGCCGGCACCTCGACGACTGCTCGCCGTGCCTGCGGGAGTACGGCATCGAGCAGGAGGTGAAGGCGCTGGTCGCCCGCTGCTGCGGCAGCGAGGTGGCGCCGCTGGAGCTCAAGCAACGGCTCCGCCTCAAGCTCGCCGAGCTCGTCTTCGAGGCCGACAGCCGGGAGTACCTGCCCGACTAGCGCTCTGCCCGCCAGGTTCCGGCCGCTTGTGGTTTGATACCGATCGCAACGCTCTGGTACTCCTGGCAAGGGGGCACGATGGCCGATGAGATCCGCGCCGAGATGGTGGCCAACGTCTGGAAGGTGGTCAAGTCCGTCGGCGACCCGGTCGAGGAGGGTGACACGCTCGTCATCCTCGAGTCCATGAAAATGGAGATTCCGGTGATCGCCGAGATCGACGGCGTGGTCCAGCAGATCGCGGTCAACGAGGGCGACGTGGTCCAGGAAGGTGACCTGATCGCGGTGGTCGGATGATCGTCCGCGAAGCGCGGCCGGCCGGCTTCGACGCGGTCGCCCGCCTCACCGTCGCGGCGTACCGCGAGGACCGCCAGCTCGAGGGCGAGACCGGTTACGACGAGCTTCTCGCCGACGTGGCATCCAGGGCCGAGACGGGCACGCTGCTGGTGGCGGCGGACGAGCAGACCAGCCGGATCCTCGGCGCCGTGACCTTTGTGCTTCCGGGCAGCCCGTACGCGCAGGTCGCCGCGCCGGACGAGGCGGAGTTCCGGATGCTCGCGGTCGACCCCACGGTGCAGGGCGCCGGTGTCGGCGAGGCGCTGGTCCGGGCCTGCCTGCAACGCGCCGCCGAGCACGGCTGCACAGCCGTCACGATATGTACCCGGGACTTCGCCGCCGCCGCGCAACGCCTGTACGCCCGGCTGGGCTTCCAGCGGGTTCCGGAGCTGGACTGGTCGCCCATGCCCGGGGTGGACCTGCTGGCCCTGCGCTACACGCTCACTCCGCCGGCCGAGCTCACTCCAGCCGAGCTCACTCCAGCAGCTCCAGAGCCACCAGCAGCGCGGCTTCCCGGCGCTGGTCGTCGGTAACCTCCGGCTCCCGGACGATGAACCACGTCGCGTGCAGCGAGATCAGCGCGAGCGACGACTTGATCCGCACCGGCAGCGGGTCGGTCGGCGCGGTCAGCACCGACATGAGGTCGGCCATCCGCTCGCGCATCTGCTCGGTGGACCGCTTGCCCTTCAGCGACGCCTGGTTGCGTTCGTAGAACCGCATCACGTCGTACCGCCGGCCCCGGTGCAGCTCGTCCGCGTACCGCCGGATGAACTCGCGCTTGGTCTCGATCGTCTGGGGTTGCGTGCGGGCCCAGGCGATCAGCTCCTCGATCGCGGCGAGCCGGTCCTGGGTCAGGCTTTCGACGATCTCGTCCTTGGTCCGGAAGTGGTAGTACAGCGCGGCCTTGGTCACGCCCAGCCGCTCGGCGATCTCGCGGAGCGAGGTCTGCTCGTACCCCTGCTCGATGAACAGCTCGAGCGCGACGGACTGGATGCGGCTGCGGGTGTCCTGGACCTCGTCGCCGGGAACCGGTGTGGCGTGGTCGACGTCAGCAGCACGCCGCTGACGCATTCGTGGCTGGCGCGGCGGCGCGTCGTTGACGTGGGCCATCAGGCCTCCCAGGATGCGCGAACTTACTTGACGGCCGGCAAGTAGCAGCATACAGTTCCACTAGCCGGCCGGCAAGTAAGTAGACGTCCACACTCCGGGGGAGCGTACCGGTGACCGAGACCGAACCACAGCACATGGAGAAGCAGCTGCGAATCGTGCTGCCGAGCCTGATGCTGGCGATGCTGCTCGCGATGCTCGACAACATGATCGTCGGCACGGCGATGCCCCGCATTGTCGGAGAGCTCGGCGGCCTGGCCCACCTGTCCTGGGTGGTCACCGCGTACATCCTGGGCACCACCGTCTCGACACCGATCTGGGGCAAGCTCGGCGACCTGTACGGGCGCAAGGGGATCTTCCTCGGCTCGATCGTCCTGTTCCTGATCGGGTCGGCGCTGTCGGGCATGTCGCAGGACATGGTGCAGCTCATCGGGTTCCGGGCGGTCCAGGGTCTGGGTGCGGGCGGCCTGGTTGTGGGCGTGATGGCCATCATCGGCGACCTGGTGCCGCCCCGGGAGCGGGGCCAGTACCAGGGCATGCTCGCCGGCATCATGGCCATCGCCATGGTCGGCGGCCCGCTGATCGGTGGCTTCATCACCGACCACCTGTCGTGGCGCTGGGCCTTCTACGTCAACCTGCCGCTCGGCGGGCTCGCCCTGCTGATCCTGATGACCCAGCTGCACCTGCCCAAGTACCGCACCGAGCACCGCATCGACTGGCTCGGCGCTGGCCTGATGGCCGTTGGCATCACCGCCATCGTGTTGGTGACCACGTGGGGCGGCACGCAGTACGCCTGGCGCTCGGCGCAGATCATCGGCCTGTCCGTGCTGGCGGTGCTGGCCCTGGCCGCGTTCGCCGTGGTCGAGCGGCGCGCCGCCGAGCCGGTCCTGTCGCTGAAGCTGTTCACCAACCGCAACTTCGCCCTGGTCTCCGGGATCGGGTTCGTGGTCGGCTTCGCGCTCTTCGGCGCGGTGACGTTCCTGCCGCTGTACCAGCAGACCGTCCAGGGCGCCTCGGCGACCAACAGCGGCCTGCTCCTGCTGCCCCTGATGGCCGGCCTGCTCGTGACCTCGGTGGTCGTCGGCCGCGCCATCACGAAGACCGGCCGTTACAAGGTGTTCCCGATCGTCGGTGGCGTGCTGATGGTGGTCGGCATGCTGCTGCTCGCCCAGCTCTCCTTCGACACGTCGAAGACCGCCTCGGCGCTCTACATGGTGGTCCTGGGTCTGGGTATGGGCTGCCTGATGCAGACCACCATCCTCATCGCGCAGAACAGCGTCGAGCCGCGCGACCTCGGCGTGGCCAGCAGCGGGGCCACATTCTTCCGTTCGATCGGCGGGTCGTTCGGCGTCTCGCTTTTCGGCGCCATCTTCGCCAACCGGCTCACCCATGAGGTGGCGGCCCGGCTGGGCCCGGAAGCCGCGTCCCGGCTGAGCGGCCGCGGCGGCGGTGGCGGCCGGCTCGACCCGGCCACGCTGAAGCTGCTGCCCGCGCCGGTCCGCGACGGGTTCCTGCACGGCGTGGCGTACGCGATCTCCGGCGTGTTCGTCTGGTCGGTGCTGTTCGCGATCGTGGTGCCGATCCTGGCCAGCTTCATCAAGGAGATCCCGTTGCGCGGGCGGCCGGACACTGCCCAGGTGGTCAAGGAGGACAGCACGCTGGTCTCCGTGGACTGACCGCGGTAGCGGAGCGCTCTGCGCAAAGCTGCTCGTTCGTTGCGTGCTCATGCGCGATCGTGGGATCATCCCGTCAGTACTGCGCAACGGCAGGGGGAGCAATGGCCGAGCCCGGCAGCGGAATGTCAGCCGACATCGCCGAGCAGCCCGAGACGTACGCCCGGCTGCTCGACACCGTGGCCACCGACATCGCGGCGGTGGCCGCGCGGATCGTCGCCTGGGAACCGCGCCACGTGATCTTCACGGCGCGGGGAACCTCGGACCACGCCGCGCTCTACGGGGCGTACCTGACCGAGATCCGCCTCGGCATCCCCGCTGGGCTCGCCTCGCCCTCGGCCATCACCGTCTACGGCGCCCGCCCCGACCTGCGCGGCTCGCTGGTCATCGGGGTCAGCCAGAGCGGCGGCTCGCCGGACCTGGTGGAGGTCGTCCGGGTCGCCCGCGAGCAGGGGGCGCACACGCTCGCCATCACCAACAACCCGTCCTCCCCGCTGGCCCTCGCCGCGGAGCTGTCCATCGACCTCGGCGCCGGCACCGAGCGCGCGGTCGCCGCCACGAAGACCTATACCGCCGAGCTGCTCGCGCTCCTGTTGCTCGTCGAGGGAGTACGCACGGGAAGCGGCGCCCCCTCGGCGGATGAGCGGGCGGCGCTCGCCCAGCTGCCGATGCACGCCACGGACGTGCTGGCCGACCCGACCGCTGTCGAGCTGGCCCCGCGGTACCGGTTCGCCGCCACGGTGGTCACTACGGGTCGGGGGTACGCCTACCCGACCGCCCGCGAGGCCGCGCTCAAGCTCATGGAGACCTCATACCTGGCGGCGCTCGCATTCTCCGGTGCCGACCTGCTGCACGGCCCCCTCGCCATGGCCGACCCCGACGTGCCGGTGCTCGCCGTGGCCGGGGCCGGTCCCGGCGGGCGCGCCATGCGCGACGTGCTGGCCCGGCTCGGCGAGCGGCGGGCCGATGTCGTCGCCGTTGGACCGTCCGATGTGGAGGGTGCACACCTGCGCATCCCGACACCCGAGGTCGACGAGCGGTACGCACCGCTGCTGGACATCCTGCCGTTGCAGCGCCTCGCGCTGGCGCTGGCGCTGCACCGGGGCGAGAACCCCGACGCCCCGCGCGGCCTGGAGAAGGTCACCAGCACGCTCTAGTGTCCGCATGGCAGGCTTTACCCGTGTCCACGCTGCGCGACCTCGTGGAGGAGCACACCCGCCTCGACCCGGCCGACGTTGAGCATCTGCACCGGCTCGCCGGTGACTGGCAGCTGGTCTCCGACCTGTCCTTCGCCGACCTGCTGATGTGGGTGCCGCTCAGCGCGCCAGTCAGCGGCCGCACCCAGTTCCTGTGCGTGGCACAGGTGCGCCCCACGACGGCCCCGACGGCGTACCAGGACGATCAGGTCGGGCGGATCGCGGGCGGTCCCGAGGTGGCGCACCTGGCCATCGCGCGCAGCCAGGCCCGGATCTGGCGGGAGGGGGACCCGGTCTGGTACGGCGACACCCCCGCCCGCCACGAGGCGATCCCGGTGCACCGGCCCGGGAACCCCAACGTCATCGCGATCGTCGGGCGGGACACCAACCTGTCCACCGCCCGTACGCCGAGCCAGCTCGAGCTCAACTACCTCAACACCGCCGACGACCTCGCTCAGATGATCGCCGACGGGACGTTCCCGCCGCAGCGGCACGCGGGCGAGATGACCAGCGCGCCCCGGGTCGGCGACGGGCTGATCCGGCTCGACGCCGGTGGCAAGGTGACCTACGCCAGCCCGAACGCCCAGTCGGCGTACCGGCGCCTGGGGTTGGCGGCCCACCTGGTGGGCGAGGACCTCGCCGCGCTGACCGGCCGGCTGGCCGACGACCCGCTCGAAGGCAGCGACACCACCGAGCGGATGCTCTCGGCGCTGCGCGGCCTCGCCCCCGCTCGCAAGGAGATCGAGGCGCGCGGCGCGACCGTGCTGATGCGAGCGCTGCCCCTGATGCCGGCCGGCGTGCCGATCGGCGCGCTGGTACTGGTACGCGACGTGACCGAGGTGCGCCGCCGGGACCGGGCGCTGATGACCAAGGACGCCACCATCCGCGAGATCCACCACCGGGTGAAGAACAACCTGCAGACCGTCGCCGCGCTGCTGCGGCTGCAGGCGCGCCGGGTCGGCGTACCGGCCGCCCAGGTCGCGCTGGAGGAGTCGGTACGCCGGGTCGCCTCGATCGCGCTGGTCCACGAGACGCTGTCGATGTCCTCGGACGAGGCGGTCGAGTTCGACGGCATCGTGGACCGGGTCGCCGCGGTCGCCCGCGAGGTGGCCTCGCCGGAGACCCGCGTGGTCCTGCGCCGCGAGGGCACCTTCGGCGTGCTGCCGGCCGAGATCGCCACGCCGCTGGTCATGGTGCTCAACGAGCTGCTGCAGAACGCCCTGAAACACGCGTTCGCCCCGGGTACCACCGGCGAGGTCGTCGTGTCGGCGCACCGCTTCCGCCGGCAGCTGCACGTGACGGTCGCCGACACCGGGTGCGGGCTGCCGCCGGGCTTCGCGCTGGAGGCCAGCGAGCGGCTGGGGCTGCAGATCGTGCGTACGCTCGCGACGGGTGAGCTGCGGGGCTCGATCGAGCTGCGGTCGAGGGCCGACGGGGGCACGGAGGCCGTGCTGGTCGTCCCGCTGACGAAACATTGACTCGTCACATGCTGAGACGAGGCTCACTCGGCCATGGCGTAAGGACCGCCGGTCGTGGGACGATTCTCGCTATGCATGCAGCGCGGTTGCGGCTCGTAAGCCGCCGGCACGTCGACTACGGTCGCGTCCGCAGCGCCATGTGTCCGGCCATCTGACGCCGCCCCGCTTTTCCCTTGCGGGCGCGCTGAGCGCCGGCTCTTTCATGTTGACACTGACGTCATCCGGTGCGTCTGCGCGTCCCCGTGCCGAGGAGGACGCCCCACATGACGATAACCACGCCGAGGCCGGCGCCAGTTCGCCGCGCCCGTGGCGAGGGGCAGTGGGCGGTCGGGCACCGGGAGCCGCTCAACCCTAACGAGCGTACGAAGAAGGACGACCCGCCGCTCAACGTTCGCCGCCGCATCGAGAGCATCTACGCCCATCACGGCTTCGCCAGCATTGACCCCGCCGACCTGCGCGGCCGGTTCCGCTGGTGGGGCCTGTACACCCAGCGCAAGCCGGGCATCGACGGCGGTCGCACCGCCATCCTGGAGCCGCACGAGCTCGAAGACGAGTACTTCATGCTGCGCGTGCGCATCGACGGCGGACAGCTGAGCCTGGCGCAGCTGCGGACGGTGGCCTCCATCTCGCAGCGCTACGCCCGCGACACCGCCGACGTGACCGACCGGCAAAACGTGCAGCTGCACTGGGTCCGCATCGAGGACATGCCCACCATCTGGGAAGCGCTCGAAGGCGTCGGGCTGACCACGGCTGAGGCGTGCGGCGACACGCCGCGCGTCATCATCGGCAGCCCGGTGGCCGGCGTGGCCGTCGCCGAGGTGCTCGACGGGACACCCGCGATCCGCGCCATCGCCGCCCGTTACATCGGCCACCCCGAGCTCGCCAACCTGCCGCGCAAGTACAAGTCGTCGATCTCCTGGCTGCCCGACACGCCCTACGAGGCCAACGACATCGCGTTCCTCGGCGTGGTCCACCCGGTGCACGGCCCGGGCTTCGACCTGTGGGTCGGCGGCGGGCTGTCCACCAACCCGATGCTGGCCAAGCGCCTGGGCGCCTGGGTGCCGCTCGACGAGGTGCCCGAGGTGTGGGCCGGGGTCACCCGGCTGTTCCGCGACTACGGGTACCGCCGGCTGCGCACCCGTGCGCGGCTGAAGTTCCTCCTCGCCGACTGGGGCGTGACCCGGTTCCGCGAGGTGCTTGAGCAGGAGTACCTCAAGCGGCCGCTGGTCGACGGCCCGTCCCCGGACCTGCCGGAGAAGCCGATCGACCACGTCGGCGTGCACGCGCAGGCCGACGGGCGGTGCTACGTCGGCGTGACACCGGTTGCCGGGCGGGTTTCCGGCTCGATGCTCGCGGGCCTGGCCGACGCCGCCGAGGCGCACGGCAGCGGGCGGGTGCGCACCACGCCGTACCAGAAGCTGCTGGTGCTGGACGTGCCACCGTCCCAAGTGGACTCGCTGGTGGTGGCGCTGCGGGCGATCGGGCTGGAGGCGGCGCCCTCGGCGTGGCGGCGCGGGACCATCGCATGCACCGGCATCGAGTACTGCAAGCTCGCCATCGTCGAGACCAAGGCGCGCGCTGCGTCCCTTGTCGCAGCCCTCGAGGAGCGTCTGGCCGAGTTCGACGCCGACATCTCGATCCACCTCAACGGCTGCCCGAACGCCTGCGCGCGCACGCAGATCGCTGACATCGGGCTCAAGGGCATGCTGGTGCCCGGTCCCGGAGGCGAGCTGGTCGAGGGGTTTCAGGTGCATCTCGGCGGCGGGCTGGGGCTGGCCGCCGGCCAGACCGCGGGCCTGGGCCGGAAGCTGCGCGGCCTGAAGACCACGTCGGCGGAGCTGCCCTCGTACGTCGAGCGCCTGGCTCGCCGGTACCTGGCCGGGCGCAAGGACGACGAGTCCTTCGCGCAATGGGTCGGGCGCGCCCCGGAGGAGGACCTGCGATGAGCGAGCGAAGCGAGGAGCCGGCATGAGCGAAGGCCACGCGGTGCTGCTCTATTGCCCGTACTGCGGCGAAGAGGATCTGCGTCCCCATGAGGACACACATGGCGCCTGGGAGTGCCGCTCCTGCGCCCGCGTGTTCTCGGTGAAGCTGCTCGGACTGTCCACTGTGGTCAAGGAGGTATCCCGGTGACTGTGACCGCGATCCGCACTCAGAAGGAGCTGGCCGACCTCGCGGCGCGGGCCGCGGTCGAGCTGGAAGACGCCACCGCCGAGGAGATCATCGGCTGGGCGGTGGAGACGTTCGGATCCCGGTTCTGTCTGACCAGCTCGTTCGCTGACGCGGTCCTCGTTCACGTGGCGTCCCGGGTGGCGCCAGGCATCGATGTCGTGTTCCTCGATACCGGCCTGCACTTCGCGGAGACCCTCCAGGTACGAGACCAGGTGCGGCGCACGCTTCCGGTGACCGTGCTGTCGGTGCAGCCGAAGATCACGGTCGGCCAGCAGGACGGCCTCTACGGGCCGCGGCTTTTCGGCCGCGACCCCGACGAGTGCTGCGCGATCCGCAAGGTGGAACCCTTGGAGCGGGCGCTGTCGCGCTACGACGCATGGGCCGCTGGGCTGCGCCGCGACGAGGGACCCACGCGGGCCCGCACCGCGGTGGTGGCCTACGAGCCGAGCCGGGGCAAGGTGAAGGTGGCGCCCCTGGCCCGCTGGACCCAGGCCGACGTGGACGCCTACATCGCCAAGCACAACGTGCCCGTCAACGACCTGATCCGCCAGGGGTACGCCTCGGTCGGCTGCTGGCCGTGCACCCGGCGTACCCAGCCGGGGGAGGACCCTAGGTCGGGCCGCTGGCCGCTGTTCGACAAGACCGAATGCGGGATTCACCGGTGAGGTTGCCGGTCGTACTGGTGGCACACGGCAGCCGCGACCCGCGCGCGGCGGCCACCACGCGGGCGCTCGCCCGGGTCGTGGCGCGTCTGAGCCCCGGCAGTCCGGTACGGGTGGCCTTCCTCGACCACGCCGGCCCCAGGGTCGGTGAGGCGCTGCGCCCGTTCGGGGCCGACGAGGTGGCGGTGGTGCCGCTGCTGCTGACCGCCGCGTACCACGGACGGGTCGACCTGCCGGCCGCGCTCGCCGAAGCCCGGGCGGCTGGCATCGGCACCGGCGCGATGCTGACCGACGCCCTCGGTCCGACCAGCTCGCTGGTGCCGGCCGCCTTCGCCGGTACCCGCGACCGGGCGGCACTGTCTACTGTGGACCAGGTGGCGACCGCGCTGGGCGCCGCCCTTGGCGTTCCGTGCCGTTCGGGGTACGCCTCGGCGGCAGCGCCCACCGCTGGCGAGGCGGTACGCGAGCTTTGCACGGCCGGCGCTCGCCGGGTCGCTGTCGCCGCGTACTTCCTCGCCACCGGGCGGCTGTACGGCAGCGCGGCGGACTCGGCGCTCGCCGCGGGCGCGGTCGCCGTGGCCGAGCCGCTGGGCGACGCACCCGAGCTGGCCCGCCTGGTCCTCGACCGGGTGGCGCAGGCCCGCACCCGAAGCCTGGTGGGCGCCGCCCGGTAAGCTGCCGCGCTCGGTGCCGGCGTTGCCGCATTACGATGCGTTCGAAGGGCTGCCCCTCGGGCCTGCCGGGCAGTTGGCGGTGCTCGCCGGCGCGATGGTGGAAGACGGCGCCGACCCCGCTCGACTCGTCGAGCACGTCGTGGCGGGCGCCGGCATGGCGTCGGAGACCGCGGCCGAGTTCGTCACCGCCTGGCGAGAGCTGGTCGGGGAACAGGCCGCGCTGCCGGAACCCGTCGAGGAGCAGGAGGCGTTCAACGCGGCACAGGCGGCCCTGGTCCGGCCTCCCGGACGGTCGCCTTGGCGGCGCGGGCCGGAAGGCGTGTCAGAGGAGGAGGCGTACCTGCTGGCCGAGGGCTGGTTCTCGCTCAGCGCGTGGGCCTTGCCGCTGAACACGTTGCTCCAACTGAAGGAGGTCCGGGTCGCGTTGCCGCTGCGGCAACAGCTCACCGAGGCCATCGGTGCGGTCGCCCCGCTGCGAAGCGATCTCGCGTGTGCCGTCGGGCTGCTCGCCGTGCTCGACGACGAACGGTTGGTCGTCCTGCACCGGCCAACGGCGCGCGGCTTCGAGGTGACCATCAGCGGCATCGGGGACAACTTCCAGCTGCACACCCTGCTCGCCGCGGCGTTGAGCGGCCCGGCCGCCGAGGGGTTGCTGGAAGGCGTCCGTCCCGACCCGAGCTGGGTCGCCGCGGCAACCGACGGTCCGTTCGAGCCGCCTGGCGGCCCGATCGCCGGCCAGTTCAACCTGGTCGACGCGTACGGACAATGGATCTGGAACGAAGGGCGGCCCGCCGACATCCCAACCCTGGAGGGGCGCCTTGTCGTGGTCCTCGACCCCCCGCCGTACGAGCGGACGTGGAACATCGGGCGCACCTATCCGATGATGCGTCCATACATACACCTGGATCGGATCATGCCGGCGGACGAGGCGGCCGGCTGGCTGGGCCGGGTCGCCACGCCGGCACCGCCGGCGGCCCGGTCATCCTCACGGCGCCCTAGCAAGCCTGTTGACACGGGCAGGTAGGCCGGGGGCTGTCCTGGCATCTCTGCCTGGCCGGGCCTGCGCGGCGGTTGGCTGGAGCGGCTTCGTCCTGGGTCTGGTATGAGCCGGCGTCGAACAGGTCCGCGCGAAACTCTAGGAATCGCGGCGGTGCAGGTCGAGGATGAGGTCGACTACCAGTGCGGTCCAGCCCGTCTGGTGCGCCGCGCCGAGCCCGGCGCCGGTCTCGCCGTGGAAGAACTCGTAGAACTGCAGCAGGTCATGCCAGGCCGGGTCGCGCTGGAACAGCTCGTACCCGCCGAAGGACGGGCGCCGGCCGTCCGGACCGT
>WNGA01002703.1_pt1 | contig 26828 bp, 29 predicted proteins | sample 5400061 | NCBI WGS metagenome assembly WNGA01 (sample SAMN13153366, study PRJNA577476) | soil metagenome | isolation source: 100 cm soil or saprolite under grassland replicate 2 | place: USA:California | collected 2016-06-15 | reverse complement strand
ATAGCGGTTTAGCCTCGCCGGACCACACCGGGGCATGCCGCGGTTTCCTCCCTCGAGGCTTGTACGACGCCTGCCGCGCGGCGTCGTCACGTCCTCACCCACCTGCGTTTGAGGGCAGGCATCGCACAACCCTTAACAAACTGCGACCGTCGGAGAACAGGTGGCTCGCGGCCAAGAGCGACCGCTGTGCAACTGCTTGACTGCCGCTCCGCTGACTTAGAAGGCGCCGCGGCGATGCACGTTGGCAGTCATGAAACGCGCTAGGAGCTTCGCAGGCTTGACGTATGATCGAGCCTGAGACATTGGGGCCAGGATCGCACCGCGACCATCGCCTGAGGCAGCTTCGAACGCTGCGCCATATGGAACGCTTCTACGACGCCTTCAACCGCTTCGACGCCTATTTGCTCCTGCATCGGTTGCAGCAGGCAGGTATCGCCGCACACGTGTTCAACGAACACGTGCAGAGCATCGTCGGCGACGTGCCGCCGGACGTCGCGCAACCTCAGGTATGGCTCGAACGCGCCGGCGACCGGCCGCGCGCCGAGGCGGTGCTGGCTGCGTTGCAGGCCGATCGCCGGAAAACGGGGAGCGTGCGATGCAGAAAGTGCGGTGAAGACAATCCCGCCACCTTCGACCTCTGCTGGCACTGCGGCGCCGATCTGCAGGTGTCGTAGCCCGGGTTGAGCGCGAAGCGCGATGCCCGGGACCGCGTTTCATTGAAATGTTGCCCCGGGCATCGCTTCGCTCAGCCCGGGCTACGCACCTACGCGGCAACGTCGTCCTTGCCGTCCAGTAACTTGCGTGCGCGCATATCGCCAGCGGCATTCACGTTCGTCGCAGTCGGCATTGTGCTGCGCGTGCGGCGCCGCAGGACCACCCACCATATGGCGCCGCCGCTCACGAGCAGCGCGAAAGGCCCGAACCATAGGATCCAGGTAACGGGCTTCACCGGCGGCTTGTAAAGTACGAAGTCGCCGTAGCGTGCGACGAGATACGCCTTGATCTCATCGTCGGTCTTGCCCGCAAGCGCAAGCGCCCGCACCTCGCGCCGGAGATCGTCGGCCAGGTCAGCGTTGGAATCGGCAAGCGTTTGGTTCTGGCACACGAGGCAGCGCAGCTCGGTTTCGAGGCGCTTGAGCCTCATGTCGAACGCGCTCATGCCGGCCGCGTTTTCAGCGTTGGGAGGCACGGAGTCCGCTGCGGTCGTGGCGCCAGCGCAGGCGAGCAGCAGCACAGCGATCGCGGCGCGCGCGATCACTTCTGCAGCTCCCGCACCATGGGCAGAATCTTCTGCTTCAGCGCCTCGGACGTCAGCGGGCCGATCTGCTTGTAGCGGACGACGCCGGCCTTGTCGATCAGGAACGTTTCCGGGACGCCGTACACGCCGTAGTCGATGCCGACGCGGCCATCGCGATCGACGATCGACGCCGTATACGGATCGCCGTGCTGCGCGAGCCATGCGCGGCCGTCGTCGGGTTTGTCCTTGTAATCCAGGCCATACACGGGAACGATCTTGGCCCTGGCGAGCTCCACGAGCAGCGGATGCTCGACACGGCACGACACGCACCACGAGGCCCATACGTTCAAGAGCCACACCGTGCCCTTGAGGTCGGCGGTGGCCAGCGTCTCGCTCGGAGCGTGCAGCTTGGCAAGCTCAAAAGCAGGCGCGGGCTTGCCGATCAGCGGTGAGGGCACTTCGCGCGGATCGCGGCTCAGGCCTACCCAGAGGAAGGCGACGAGAATCACGAAAATGGCGAGCGGAAGCGACCAGCGAAACGATTTCACCGCCTGTCCCTCGTTCAATCCGCCGGCGCGCCCGCGCTGGCCGCGGAGACGATAGCGGCGCTCCTGCGCCGAATCGCGAGTCGATAGCGCCGGTCGCAGACTGCGATGATCCCGCCTAGCGCCATCAGGAACGCGCCCATCCAGATCCAGTCGATAAACGGCTTCAAATAGATGCGCACCCCCCAGGCGCCGTTGATGTCGTCGGTGGCCAGCGGCTCGCCCAGCGACACGTAGCGATCGCCGAAAAGTCCGGTGTCGATCGCCGCGATCGTCATCGACTGGCCTGAGGCGTTGTAGATCCTCTTTTCAGGCTTGAGCGTTTCGATGAACCGGCCGTCCTTGCGCACTTCGACCGTGCCTGTCAACGCGCGATAGTTCGGTCCGGGACCCGGAATGACGCCGAGGAACTTGAACGCGTAGCCGCCGACATCGACGGTCTGCCCGACGTCGAGGCGCACGTCCTGTTCGCTTTCGTAGCCCTTGACCAGCGTGACGCCGACGATGAACACTGCGACGCCAAGATGTGCGAGCAGCATGCCGTAGTAGGAAGGCGAGTTCGCCGAGAGCTTCGCGATGAGCCCCTGCCGATGCGAGCTGGCGAGGCGCGCTCCCAGGTTCACGATGCTGCTGACGATGACCCACAGCGCGAGGAACAGACCCGCGGCAATCAGCGGCGACCAGCGTCCCAAGATGAACGGCAGGATCATCGCGGCGGCGACGGCCACGCCCAGCGCCCACTTGAGCCGCGTCCATAGGTCGGGCAGCGAAGCTCTACTCCAGCGCGCCATCGGACCGATGCCCATTAAGAATACCGCGGGCGCGAGCAGCGGGTAGAACACCGCGTCGAAGTACGGCGGCCCTACGGATATCTTGCCGAGGTTGAGCGCATCGAGGAACAGCGGATAGAGTGTGCCCAGCAGCACGCTCGCCATCGCGACGATGAGCAGGATGTTATTCGCGAGGAGCGCCGATTCGCGCGAAACGACCCCGAAGATGCCGCCCAGTCCGACTTTACCGGCGCGCCAGGCGAAGAGCGTGAGCGACCCGCCGACGACGAGCGCGAGGAATACCAGGATGAACACGCCGCGCGCGGGGTCGGTCGCGAACGCGTGTACCGACGTCAATACGCCAGAGCGCACGAGAAACGTTCCGAGCAGCGACAGCGAAAAGGCGAGGATGGCGAGCAGCACCGTCCAGCTCTTGAACGCGCCGCGTTTTTCGGTGACCGCGAGCGAATGAATGAGCGCAGTGCCGGTGAGCCAGGGCATGAACGACGCGTTCTCGACCGGATCCCAGAACCACCAGCCGCCCCAGCCCAGCGTGTAGTAGGCCCAGCCGCTGCCGAGCGCGATGCCGATGGTGAGGAATGCCCAGGCGACAGTCGTCCACGGCCGCGACCAGCGCGCCCATGTCGCGTCGAGCCGCCCGCCGAGCAAGGCCGCGATCGCGAACGCGAACGCGACGGAGAAACCGACATAGCCCATGTAGAGCATCGGCGGATGGATCACCATGCCCGGATCCTGCAGCAGCGGATTCAGGTCGCGTCCCTCGGGCGCGGGCGGCACCAGCCGATCGAACGGATTCGATGTGAACAGCAGGAAGAGCAGAAACCCCACGCTCACCCATCCCATCACGGCGATCACGCGGGCGAGCAGCACCGGCGGCAGGTTGCGCGAGAACAGCGTAACGGCGAACGACCAGCCGGCCAGCATCAGCGTCCACAGCAGGAGCGAGCCTTCGTGCGAACCCCAGGTCGCCGCAAAACGATAGTGCAAGGGCAGTTCGGAATTCGAGTTCGTGGCCACGTTCTGGACCGAGAAGTCATTGCCCAGGAAAGATGCAGCGAGACAGGCGAAAGCGGTCACGACGAGCAGGAACTGCGCGCGCGCCGCGGGTCTCGCAAGTGCCATCAGCCGCGGCTCGCCGTACGCCGCGCCGGCGAGCGGCAGCGTGGACTGCGCGATCGCGACCAGCAGCGCGAGGATCAACGCGAAGTGGCCGAGCTCAGGAATCACTTGCGCTCTCCCGGCTTGTTGACCAGAGTCTTGGTCGACATCGCCTCGTGCGCCTGTTTCACCGCATCCGCGGCGGCCGGGGGCATGTAATTTTCGTCGTGCTTGGCGAGCACCTCGCTGGCGCGGAACACACCGTCGGGGCCGAGCGTGCCCTGCGCAACGACGCCCTTGCCCTCCTTGAACAGGTCCGGCAGGAGTCCCGTGTAGGTCACCGGAATCGTCTGCGCCGTGTCGGTGACGCGGAAGCGCACGGTCAGGCTGTTCGGCTCGCGCACGAGGCTCCCCGCTTCGACCAGCCCGCCGACGCGGAACGGCCGCCCCTGCGGTGCTTCGCGCGCCGCGACCTGCGTCGGCGTGAAGAAGAACACGAGGTTCGACTGGAAGGCGTTGAGCACCAGCGCTGTGGCGATGCCGAGTGCAGCGACGCCGCCAATGATCCAGCCCAGACGCCGGGTGCGCGGCTTCATCCGGCGTTCTCGCCACGCTGCGCCGCGATGCGTGCGGCGCGAAAGCGCGTGCGCGCGGCCACGATTTCGATCGCGACGAGCACGACGGTCACGACATACGAGCCCCAGACGTAGAAACCGTAGCCGCCCATGGCGAAGAAGTCGGCGAGGCTCATCGCGCGGCTCCGGCAAGCGCTCCTGCCCAGCTCGTGCGCCGTTCGCGCTCGAGGATGATCGCGCGCACACGGACCATTGCCACCGCGATCGCGTAGAACCAGGCGGCGACTGTCATGAGCAGCATCGCGGTAAGCATGATCGACGCCATTTTAGGCGCTGCGGTCAGGCTGACGGTCGCGCCCTGGTGCAGCGTGTTCCACCATTTGACGGAGAAATAAATGATCGGCACATTGACGGCGCCGACCAGCGCCAGCACCGCGCTGGCGCGATCGGCGCGGCGCGGTTCGTCGATCGCATGGCGCAATGCCATGTAGCCCAGATACAGGAAGAGCAGGATCAGCTCGGAAGTCATCCTTGCATCCCAGGCCCAGTACGTGCCCCACGCTGGTCTGCCCCAGAGCGCTCCCGTCCACAGCGCAATGACGGTGAACAGCGCGCCGGTCGGCGCCAGCGCCTGCGCCATCATCGCAGACAGCCGGGCATTCAGCGTCAACGATACGGCGCACCACGCCGCCATGACCAGATAGATGAACATCGACATCCATGCCGCCGGAACATGAATGAAAATGATCCGGTAAGCGTCGCCTTGCTGCGCGTCGGGCGGAGCGACCACGAGGCCGAGCCACAATCCGGCGGCGGCGAGGGGTACTGCCAGCGCGGCGAACCACCGCGCCAGGCGCCCCGCAACAGGAAAGAACGACGCCGGCGAAGCGAATTTGAACCAGTTAATTGAATTTGAGCCCATCTCAATCTAGTGCGATACGGACCGCGGCCGCGGACGCCAGCGGTGCGCCGATGGCCGCGACGAGCAACGCGGCGCCCAGCACCGAGAGCTCGCCGCCTGCTGCCAGCCCGGCGCGCAACGCTTCGACTGTGCCTGCGCCGAAGATCAGAATCGGAACGTACAGCGGCAGAATCAGCAGCGCCAGCAACGCGCCGCCCGCGCGCAATCCGAGCGTCAGCGCAGCGCCGATCGCCCCCAGCAGCGATAGCGTCGGCGTGCCCAACAACAGTCCTGCGGCCAGCGCCACGAGCTCGCTACCGTCGAGCCCAAACTGCAGCGCCAACAGCGGGGAGAGAACTGCGAGCGGCGCTCCCGTCGTGAGCCAGTGGGCAAGTATTTTACCGGAGATCAGCGCTGGGAGCGGATAGGGCGAGAGCGCAATCTGCTCCAGCGTGCCGTCGGCGAAATCTGCCGCGAACAGCCGCGGCAGCGACAGGAGCGATGCGAGCAGCGCCGCGACCCACAGCACGCCGGGCCCCAAGGCGCGCAGCAGCGTAGGGTCCGCGCCGACGCCCAAGGGAAACAGGGTGACGACGACAACGTAGAACAAAAGCTGCACGCCGAGCTCCGCCTTGGAGCGCAGCGCGAGGCGCAAATCACGCCGCAGCGCCCACGCGATGCCCGGCCAGGCGCCGCGCGCGATCGGCCGTGGCAGGGCGGCTTCGCTCATGCGAGCAGGAGCGACTGAGGTGCGCCGGAGGCGATCGGCAGGTCCTGATGCGTCGCGATCACTGCGATTCCGCCTGCCGCGAGATGCGCCGCGAGCGCGTCGCGCAGCGTGACCTGGCCGGCATCGTCGAGCGCGGTGGCCGGCTCGTCGAGCAGCCACAGCGGCCGCGAGAGCAACCACAGACGCGCGAGGGCTACCCGGCGGCGCTGTCCCTGCGACAGCACGCGAGCGGGCAGGGCGCGCTGCCGCGACAGCGACCACGCAGCCAGCGCTTCGAGCACGGCGGGGCCTTGCGCGGGAGCGCCGTGCAGCGCCGCCAACGACGCCAGGTTTTCTTCGGCCGTCAGCTCATCCTTCAGTGCCGGCGCATGCCCGATGAAGATCGCGCAGGCCCGGAGCGCCGGATGAAATGGTCCGACTCGCTCGCCGCGCCAGAGAACCCGGCCTGCCGCGGCCTGCGTCGTGCCGGCGAGAATGCGCAGCAGCGTGGTCTTGCCGCTGCCGTTGGGACCGCGGACGAAAAGTGCCGCACCAGGCCCCAGCGATAGGCTCACGCCCGAAAAAAGCTGCGCATCGCCACGCCGCGCGGCAAGGTCCTGCGCTTCGAGCATCAGGGGACCACCTGATCGATCACAACTTTAACGCCGGCTGCACCGGGCTTGACCGGCGCGCTCCTGCCGGAGAAGTCGCCGGACTGCGGCAGCGCATTGCCGCTCTTGGAGATGCGCGCCTCGACGATGACCGCAGCGGCGCCCGAGAGCTTCGCGCCGGACGCCATGCCCATGCTGTCGTCGAGCGTGAATTCCTTCGGCAGTTCTTTCGCCGCGATGCGCAGTACTGCGAGCGGCATACGCGGGCCGTCCGCGGCGCGCGCGAAGATGAACACCGTATCGGTAAGTGCCACCTTGGTTGCAAGCGCAGGGCTGATGTCGACGCGGCCGGTAATCGTCGCAGTGGTCGCCGGTTTGGCGGGCTTGGCCGCGTCCGCCGATTCCACGCGCTCAGGCGCTGTGCCGGCGCTGGGGAGACCCTTACCCTCGCGTTTGGCGGACTCGATTTCGGCGATGATCACGGTGATCTGCTTCGCGTCCTCGGACGTTTGCGGAAACTGCGCGAGCAGACGCCGCCAGTACGACAGCGCGCCATCGAGATCGCGTGCCTCCAAAGCCGCCGTCGCCGCCAGCGCCAACGCCTTGCGGTGATTCGGATCGATCGCCAGCGCGCGTTGGGCCAGCGCAGCCGGCTTGCCGGCGAGCTTGCGCCCCTGCGCCATCGCCAGCACGTCGGCGTAATCCGCAAGCAGCGCAGCGTTGGCCGAAATGAAGGCGGCGGCGTGCGCATAAGCATCGGCGGCTTCCGGAAAGCGACCGAGCGCCTGATACGACCGCGCCAGCAGCACCCAGCCGTCTGCGTCGTCCGGACGCGATTTCAGTCTCTGCGCAAGGCTGTCGACCATCGCAGCGATCTGAGCGTCGGAAATCTCGTGTGCATTGCGGCTATCCGTTGCGGTGTTCACTGCGGCCGCTCCCGCACCCGGATTTCCCAGCCGCGCGTAAAGGATTACAGCGGCGGTCGGGATCAAAAGGAGCAACGCCGCGGCGGCGAACCATGCGCGGCGCGGCACGCGTTGGTTCGTCTCGATGCTGCGGACCATCGCCACCTCGTCGCTCAGCCTCCGCGCGAGCTCCGTTACCGCGGCGTCGCGCTCATCGGGCGTGATGACGCCATCCGCGCAGTCGGCGTCGAGCGCCTGCTTCTGGTCGCGGTACACCGCGATCGCCGCGGCATCGGAATCAGGTGCCGCCGCGACGTGGCGCGCGCGCAACAGCGGCCTGAGCAGCAGTGCCAGCGTGATAGCGATGAGCAGCGCGGCAAGCGACCAGAATACGAGCATTCTTAAGGAGGTGTCAGGGCGGAAAGTATGCGGACTGCATCCGGCAGCGCTGCAGGCGCCGATGATGCTCGGGCATTATACCGGCAGGCGCAGGCCTCAGTGGCGCGGCGCGGCCGCCTGCCGGTACCGCGAACGCTTTCGGTCCATGAACTCGGCGCCCGTCTGCTATCATGATTTCGCACCGCGTCGGAGCGATTCTCCCCGGAGGCGCCGCAATGTCTGACCAAAATATCCGCCAGAGCTCGCTCGAATACCATCGAGCGCATCCGCCGGGCAAGGTCTCGATCCTTCCGACCAAGCAGCTGACCAATCAGCGGGATCTTGCGCTCGCGTACACGCCAGGCGTAGCCGCCGCCTGCGACGAAATCGTCCGCGACCCTGGCGAAGCGCGCAATCTCACGGCGCGCGGCAATCTGATCGGGGTGGTCACCAACGGAACAGCCGTGCTGGGACTCGGCGCGATCGGGCCGCTGGCAAGCAAGCCTGTCATGGAAGGCAAGGCAGTGTTGTTCAAGAAATTTGCCGGTCTCGATTGTTTCGACATCGAGATCGCAGAGCGCGATCCCGACAAGCTCGTCGACATCATCTGCTCGCTCGAGCCGACGTTCGGCGGCATCAATCTCGAGGACATCAAGGCGCCCGAATGCTTCTACGTCGAGCGCAAGTGCCGCGAGCGCATGAAGATTCCGGTGTTTCACGACGACCAGCACGGCACCGCGATCATCGTCGGCGCCGCGGTGCTCAACGGCCTGCGAGTCGTCGGCAAGGAAATAGCCGCAGTCAAACTGGTCTGCTCGGGGGCCGGCGCGGCAGCGCTCGCCTGCCTCGACCTGCTGGTGAGCCTCGGCGTCAAGCGCGAGACCATCTGGGTGTCCGATATCGCCGGCGTCGTCTACGCGGGGCGTAAGGAGGAAATGGACGACAACAAGGCGCGCTACGCGCAGAAGACCGAGGGGCGGAAGCTCGCCGACATCATCGGCGGCGCCGACATTTTCCTCGGCCTGTCGGCAGCGCGCGTGCTCAAGCCGGAAATGGTGAAGCAGATGGCCGACAAACCCCTGATCCTCGCGCTCGCCAATCCGGAGCCCGAGATCATGCCCGACGTCGCCAAGGCGGCGCGACCCGACGCGGTGATCGCCACCGGACGCTCGGATTTTCCGAACCAGGTAAACAACGTTCTGTGCTTTCCGTTCATTTTTCGCGGCGCGCTCGATGTCGGCGCGACGACGATCAACGAAGCGATGAAGCTCGCCGCGGTGCGCGCGCTTGCCGATCTGGCCAAGGCCGAACAGTCGGACATCGTCGCCGCGGCCTACGGTATCGAGGACGTCAAGTTCGGCGCCGAGTATCTGATTCCCAAGCCATTCGATCCCCGGCTGATCGTCAACATCGCGCCGGCGGTCGCCAAGGCCGCGATGGACTCGGGCGTCGCGTCGCGACCGATCGTCGATTTCGATGCGTACCATCAGCGTTTGCTGCAGTTCGTGTATCACTCCGGCCTGCTGATGAAGCCGATCTTTCAGGCTGCGAAGGATTCGCCCAGGCGAATCGTCTTCGCAGAGGGCGAGGACGAGCGCGTGCTGCGCGCCGTGCAGGTGGTCGTCGACGAGGGCCTGGCCAAGCCGATCCTCGTCGGCCGTCCCGCGGTGATCGCGCAACGCATCGAGCGCTATGGCCTGCGGCTCCAGCCCGGTGTCAATGTGGAGATAACCAATCCCGAGGACGATCCGCGCTACCGTGCGTATTGGACCGAGTACCATCGTCTGACGGAGCGAAGGGGTATCACGCAGCAGCTCGCCAAGATCGAAATGCGCCGACGACTGACGCTGATCGGCGCCATGATGATTCACCTGGGCGATGCCGACGGCATGCTCTGCGGCACCTACGGCACTCATGATTCGCACCGCCGCTACATCGAGCAGGTATTCGGGTTGCGCCGGGGCGTCAGGACCTGCGCGGCGATGAACGCCGTGATACTGCCCGATCGCACGCTCTTCATCGCCGACACCTATGTCAATGCCGATCCGACGGCGGAGCAGATTGTCGAGATCACGCTTCTCGCCGCCGAAGAGATCCGCCGTTTCGGCATCACTCCCAAGGTCGCGCTGCTTTCGCACTCGAGCTTCGGGTCGAGCGCGCACCCGCAGGCGCAGAAGATGCAGTCGGCGGTGCAGCTGATCAACGCGATGGAACCCGAGCTCGAAGTCGACGGTGAAATGCACGGCGACGCCGCGTTGTCGGCCGACGTGCGCGACCGCGTTTTCCCGAACTCGCGTCTCAAGGGCGACGCGAACCTGCTGATCATGCCGACGCTCGATGCGGCGAACATCTCGTTCAATCTGCTCAAAAGCGCTGCCGGAAGCGGACTCACGCTCGGTCCGATATTGCTCGGCGTAGCCAAGCCGGCGCATATCCTCACGCCGTCGGCGACAGTCCGGCGGATCGTCAACATGACCGCATTGACCGTGGTCGACGCCAACGTCGAGCGCCAGCGTGCGTTGCTCTGACGCGTCTTGCCGCCGCGATTCCCTCTGGGCGCGCGACGCTGTGCGTGACCTGCGCTTCTTACCCGCGCATTGTAGAAATTGCACAGGGCATAGTGGTGCGATGCCGAACGCCTTGGCGTGTCCACGGGTATAGGTTTGCTCTGCCTCACCGGCACGAATCCTGCTGGCTTTCGGCAACGGCGCCGGCGCTTAGCGTATACCGTACGAAGGCATGAAGCGACGAGGAGAAGGGATATGTCCAGGAAACCAGCAATGAGCGATGCAAAGCGGTCGGGCAAGCAACCATTCCTGACCGACGTCAAGACGCTGCGCGAGCGGGCGCGGCAGCATATCGCCGGCGGCGCCGTGACCGAGGGCTATGGCGGCGACACCGAAACGGCGGTCAAGGTCCTCAATACCGCGCTGGCGACCGAGCTCGTTTGCGTGCTGCGCTACAAGCGGCATTACTTCATGGCGAGGGGCATTCATTCGGGACCGGTTGCCGCGGAGTTTCTCGAGCACGCCGGCGAGGAGCAGGAACACGCCGACCGTATCGCGGAGCGCATCGTCCAGCTCGGCGGCGCACCGGATTTCGCTCCCGATGGTCTTTCGGCGCGCAGCCACTCCGAGTACGTAGAGGGGAATTCGCTGGTCGACATGATCAAGGAAGATCTAGTCGCCGAGAGGATCGCCATCGATAGCTATCGCGAGATGATCGGTTATTTCGCGCCGTTCGATTCGACCACGCGCACGATGCTGGAGGAGATCACGGCGACGGAAGAAGAGCACGCCGACGACCTCGCCGACCTGCTCCAGAACCTGCCCAAGGACCTGAGGAATTAGGCGCTGCGGATACCGGGCCCCGCGGCCCGGGGCGATTGCATGAGAACGGAGCCGCAGGTGAAATCCTTCAGCATCGATTGCGAGCTGGAATACGACGTTCTGCAGCAAACGCTGTTTCTGTTCAATATCGCGGTGCCGCCGGCGTCGGGGCAGCGAGTACGTTGCGAATCGATCACGCTGGAGCCGGCAGGTCAATTCGATGAGTTCTGCGATGCGACGGGAGCCAACCGCCTCCTGCGCGTCAACGTCGACCCTGGCCACTTCAGCGTCCGCTATCTCGCCGGAATCGATCTCGACGCGCCGTCGATCGATCCGAGCGCGGACCGGACGCCGTTGGCTGTCCTTCCTCCGGACGTGATCCCCTACGTCCTTGCCAGCCGTTATTGCGACGCGGAAGCGCTGTTCGCACTCGCGTGCGAGGAGTTCGGCAACATTGCTCCGGGCTATGCCCAGGTCGACGCGGTGTGCCGTTGGATACGCGCGAATATCGAGTACCGGATCGGAACCTCGTCGCCGACTACCACCGCGCGCGACGTAGTGGCGAATCGTGCCGGCGTATGCCGCGACTTCGCCCACTTGGCAATCGCATTGTGCCGGGCGCTCAACATTCCGGCGCGGTTCGTTACCGGGTATACGCGCTACGAGGACCCGCCGCAGGATTTCCACGCCGTATTCGAAGCGTATCTCGGCGAGCGATGGCAGCTTTTCGATCCGACCGAGCTCGCGCCGATCGATAGCATCGTGCGCATCGGAACGGGCCGCGACGCGGGGGACGTCGCCTTTGCGACACTCTTCGGATCCGCACGCTTGCGCCGCCTCAGTCCGCTGGTCGAGCCCTCCAACGACGCTGCGCAACTCGTACGCTTGCAAACTCCGACTTCGGGTGTCCTGCTGGCGGCATAGAACACGGGTCTCGTGCACGTAGGACGCAGTCCGACGCCAGATGCGGCATGTCCCACAAAAAAAAGGGATGCCTGCCGATACACCGCGCGCGCCGTGCGGGGCAAACTTACTTTGGGCGATTGAAAGGGCCGGCAATCGCGGCCCAAATGGTACGGGAAGGGATTCTTGTTGAGGAGCGCAACATGAACGTGAAACCGACATTACTCGTAACCGCGCTGGCGGCCGCGGCGCTGCTGACCGTTGGCTGTGAGCAGCGCGGCACCGGCGACACCGCCAAGGCGACCACCGGTCAGATGACTCCGCCGACGGCGACTGCGAAAATCGAGGCGAAGACTGGTCAGGCGGCCGACAAGGTTGCAATGGTGGCGGACGACACGGCGATTACAGCCAAGGTGAAAGCGGCGATCCTGGCCGAGCCGGGGCTCAAGTCACTGCAGATCAATGTCGACACGAAGGACGCGACCGTAACGCTGAGCGGGAACGTAGACTCGGATATGTTGCGTGACCGCGCGAAGCAGATCGCGATGTCGACCGAGGGCGTCAAGAACGTCGTTGACAATCTGAGCATCAAGACAGGGTAAGCGGGCGTTTCTCGCCCAAAGCGCCGGCCGCTAGGCCGCGCGCTTAGTACTCGGGATCGAGATTATAACTGTCGTGCCCGATCCCGGCTCGGCGGAGACGGAAACGTCGCCGCCGAGTTGCTGTGCGCGTTCCCGCATGCCACGGATCCCGAGCGAGGTCGGCTTGCGCAGATCCTGTTCGGACAAGCCTATGCCGTCGTCGCGGATCTGCAGCACGAGAGTATCGTCGTTCGATGATAGCTTTACCGAGACTTCAGTTGCCTTCGCATGACGCGCGACGTTGGTTAGCGTCTCCTGAAAAATGCGGAAAAGAGCCAGCGCGATGTCGCGCTCGACGTGAAGGCCGGTCTCCGGCGCGTCGACGTTTACGCGGGCGCCCGTATGCTTGGCGAATTCGGTCGCCTGCCAGCGCAGCGCGGCCGAGAGGCCTAGATCGTCGAGGACGCTGGGACGCAGATCGGTGACGATTTTGCGCGTAGCGGCCACGGCCGCTTCGATCAGCTTGCCCATCGCCGCCCGCTTTTGCGCGACGGGGCCCGGAGCGCTGTCCAAATGCTCGCCTAGCCAATTGAGGTCCATCTTTAGCGCTGTGAGCGTCGACCCGAGCTCATCGTGGACTTCGCGTGCGATTCGTGCTTTCTCCTCTTCGCGGATCGTCTGCAGGTGGCGTGACAGCGCGCGCAGTTCTTCGCGCGAGCGCTCGATCTCGAGCTGCGCCAAGCGTCCTTGCGTGTCGTCGAACACCAACCCGTCCCAGAGCACCTCGCCACTGTCGAGCCGACGAGGGCGCGCGCGGATGTTGATCCATTTCTCGTTTGCGCCGTGTGGCGGAAGGAGCCTCCCTGCCCAATTCCAGGTCGTGAACTGCGTCGCGGACGCGTCCAGCGTGACAGCAAGGTGCGTACGCTCGGAAGCCGGGACCAAGTTGAAAAACGATTCGGCATCGGCCCTGACCTGCGCTTCGGGCAAGCCGGTTAACGCCTCGCAGCCCTGGCTTACATAGGAGAACGAAATGTGGCCGGCACCGTCGCGCAGGAGTTGAAATACCATCCCGGGAACATTGGCGGTCATTCCCTCGTAGCGGGCCTCGCTTTCGCGCAGGGCGATTTCCATGGCGCGGCGTGTCGTGTTGTCGTAGCAGGAGCACAGATACCCGGCAAATTGGCCCTGCATATCGTGATACGGGCGGCCGACGCAGATCATGGATCCGTAGTCGCCGTTGGCGCGGCGCAGCCGAAACTCGATTTCGAACGACTGCATCGCGCCATATGCCCGATCGAAGGTTGCGCGCCAGCGCGCACGATCGTCGGGATGCATTCCTTCCGTCCATCCGCTGCCCAACTCGGCTTCCCGCGACCGCCCCGTGTAATCGAGCCAGGCCTGATTGAGGTAGTCGCAGGAGCCTTGCGCATCGGAGCGCCACACCAGGTTTGGAAATCCGGAAAACAATGCGAAGTAGAAATCGCGTGAGCGTTCGGTCTGCTCGCGCAAGGCGATCCGCGGAGTGGCGTCGCGCGTGATCACGGAAAATCCCCGCATGGCGCCGTCCTCGTCGCGGATCGCGGAAATGATGTCGTCACCGCAATAGCGCGTTCCATCCTTGCGCAGATGCCAGCATTCCTCCTCGAACCAGCCCTGGCGCGCCGCGACGAGGAGCTCGCCTTCGGGAGGCGGTTGCCGGTCGGGCGGATAGAGGATCGAGAAGTGCCGGCCGATGATTTCCTGCGCGGCGTAGCCATTGAGCGCCTCGGCGCCCGGATTCCAGCTGGCGATGCGCCCCTCGGGATCGAGCATGTAGATCGCGTAATCCTTGATCGCGTCGATGATGAGCCGGGTGCGTTGCTCGCCCTCGCGCAACGCCTGCTCGACCTGGCGTCGCGCCTGAATATCCTCGCGTAGCCGGGCGTTGGTCGCTGCGAGCTCGTGGGCGCGGCGGCGGGCCGTCTGGAAAAGGTAGGTACACAATGCGAGCAGCGTCGCCAGCACCGCGCCCAGACCGAGCGCCGCCTCCGGCAAGGCCGAATCTTCACGCCGCAGATATTCGTCCGTCGGCGTTACGCGGAGCGTCCAGCGTACATTGGCGACGTTGATGCTTTGCTCCTGCGTCCGTTCCGGTCCTGCGCTGGTGGCCCCGGCCCGATTGGCGAGCTCGCCGCCATCCAGGAGCACGATCTCGTAATCGTCAAAGCGCTCCCCGAGGAGCGAGGAGAGCCACTCTCCGCCAAGCGCGGCGGCCACGAGGCCGCGGAGCGTCCCGTCCGAGTATGCGGGAACGTAGATCACGAAACCCCTGCTTCCCGAAAGCTGGAGATCGACGTAGCGCGACAAGGTTGGTCGACGCGATTGGACGGCTGCGTCGACCGCGCGCACTCGCTCGGGATCCGAGCGGAGGCTCAAGCCGATGGCACTAGCCTGTGACTGCGGCACGACCGATCGGATGAGCAGATCTTCGCCGGCCCAGCCGATGCCTTGGAAGTTGGGCGCTTCGTTGAGCAGGGTGGTAGCGTCGCTCTGCCAGCGTTCCGCGACAAATCCGTAGATCAGCACGCGGTCGGCTAATTGCTCCAGCTGGCGAATCCGGACGGCGAGCGCGCGCTCGACCCGATTCTTGACGTCCGTGGCGACCAGGCGCGTGCTGCTATCGATGAAACGTGCCTCCTGCACGAGCAATGCCTGCCAGAGCACGAGGGCACAAACGAACACGGCGAACCAGACGATGCCCGGTGTCCAGCGGCGAATGGCGCGTTGCTCGTCCTCGCTGCGGACCAGCGCGCCGGCGAGGACACCCCCCGCGAGCAGCACGAAGAGCAAGGCGCCCACGCGTTCGCCGCCGGTTAGGAGCAGCCATTGCGACGCGATCACGCCGAGGGTCCAGGCGGCAAAGAGCAAGACCGACGCGAGCGCGAGCGCGATCGAGGCGAGCAGCGAGACCAGCACGGAGCGAACCGGCCCATGCGCTTTCGGCCCAAGCGCCGCGAGCGCGCAGCCGAGTGCAACGAATACCGCCGCCGTCAACACGCCCATGTCGTTGTAATTTCCCGGGCCGTAGGGAAGCCATGGATTGGCCGCCATCGGGTGGATCTCGATCCAGCCCGGTGCACCGTAGGCGGCAAGGCGGACAGCGCCGAATAGAATGGCGACCGCCGCGCACCAGCGGCCGATGGCCGAGAGGCCGATCGCATGTGCCGCCAACGCCAGGCCGGCAAACACGAACGCCCATGACGCGTCGTACTGAAGCCGCTCAAAGCCCGGCGGCGTGATCAGCTCGTGCCAGGACGCGACGCACCAGGCACCGATCGCGGCGGCGATGAGGCCGCTGACCATGAGGACCAGGATAGCCCAGGAAAACCTGCGTACCGGGTCGAGGAAAGGAATCACGAGGAATGGCATAGGGAACGACGCGACGTCACCGATGTTACCTCAAGCGAGCGTTGCGACCCGACAGCCTCGCCGGCGCGCCAAGCGGGAGTGCTGCACGCATTCGCTTCCGTTTGTAAAAACGATGCTGCAAATATTCCAATGTGCCCGAAGTTCGCGAGGGCTCGACGGCCTCCGCCCCGCGCAGGATCGATGGCACGTTGCTTGCGAGCATGGATGAAAGCAGCGGGCCAGCATCCAGCGAAGCGTTTCCCTTCTCGCGCCCGCGCTGGGCCGAACGCTGGCCTCGCTGCCCCAACAAAAGCAGTCGAGCACGGGCCGGACGATGAATCAAGCCTCGATGACGCTCGATTGTCGCGCGTTCAAGGCTTCGATTGGAGTCCTTGCCATCGTCGCGGCGGTCGCAGCCGGCAGTGGAACGGCGATGACGGCGTCGCTGTTTGGTGCGCTGGCCGCGCTCGCCTTGAGCGCGAGTGCGGCGCTCTCCGCGTTGTTCGAGCTCGCGGGATCCGATCGTGATCGCGTCTGGCGCGGAATCGCCTGGGCGGCGTTCGCACCGAGCTGGATCGTGTTCGCCGCGATGCTTGTGCACGCACCGTTGTCGTATCTGGACGGCCTGCGCATACTTGCGACGGGCCTGCTGACCGGTGGGGCAGCATTGCGCACTTGGCGCTGGCACGCACAGCATGGTTCCGCCAATCCTGGCGTATTTCTCCCTGCGATCTTCGCGATCATCGCGCTGGGGGCGATATGGAGCGGCGCCTGGGGCGAGCTTGCCGATAGGCCGGTCACCGCGATCGGCATCGCTGCCGCATTGGAGCTTTGCGGTATCGGCGGCGTTTGGGTGATGGAGGCGGTGGTGCCGCGCTCGATTAGTCCGGAGACGGTCGGCCCGATCGCTGCGCAGGCGCCGATTCACCTGGCGTAGGCGCTGCCAGGTACCCGCGTCGCGCGACGGAATCGCGACCCGCGGAAGATTCTTCTTGGTTGTAGGAGTTTGTCTTACAACGCCGACGCAGCCGCTTACACCAGAAACGGACGCAGGCCGATACCGGGAACATAGCTCAAAGGCGAACATGGCGCCGTTGCACACATGACCGGAGAGAGCCATGTTCGAGCCGACCACCGTATTCGGCGCCGAGTTGCAAACATTGCCATCGGGCGCTGCAGCGAGCCCCGACGTCCCCCGACCCAAGCGACGCGCGCACGGGCGCCTGCAGCGCCTGTGCGAGCTCTATGGCGCCTGCGATGCGATGCGCGCGTTATTCGATACGCTCGACAAGATCGCCGATGCGAGCGCCACGGTGATCGTTCTGGGCGAGAGCGGATCGGGTAAAGAATTGGTCGCCAACGCGATTCACCAGCTGTCCGAGCGGCGGCAGCGACCATTCATCGCCGTGAACTGCGGCGCGCTGCCGGAAACGCTGATCGAGAGCGAGCTCTTCGGTCATGAGCGCGGCAGTTTCACCGGCGCTGCGCGAACGCATCGCGGCTGCTTCGAGCGCGCCAACGGCGGCACGCTTTTCCTCGACGAAATTACCGAGATGCCGGTCGACATGCAGGTGCGCCTGCTGCGCGTGCTGGAAGCGGGACGTTTGTCGCGCATCGGCGCGGATCAGGAAATTGCCACCGATGTACGGGTCATCGCGGCGAGCAATCGCGACTTGCGCGTAGCGGTCGCCGCGGGCAAGCTGCGGGAAGACCTGATGTATCGCCTCTGCGTGATTCCAGTTTCGGTTCCACCGCTGCGCGAACGAGGTGGCGACGCACTGCTGCTGGCAGAGATGTTTCTCGACCGGCTCAACGAGGAGAATGGGACCGCCAAGACATTATCGGCGGAGGCGCGGCAACGGATCGCGTCCTATCGCTGGCCCGGAAATGTGCGCGAGCTGAAAAACGTCGTCCATCGCGCCTACGTCATGTCTGACGATGAGGTCGAGGTTGATACCGGCGGCGATATTACCGCAACCGTTGCGCCGGCCGCCGCACCGCGGGCGGCGGCCTCGACGGGCGACGAGGTCACCATACCGGTGGGGACGTCGCTGGAGCTCGCCGAGCGTGCCCTGATCATGGCAACGCTGCGTTCGCTCGATGGGAGCAAGTCGAAGGCTGCTCAGGTGCTGGGCATCAGCCTGAAGACGCTCTACAACCGCCTGCATGCCTATGGCGGCGCGACGCGGACTCCGCTCGATGCGTCGCCCGAGGACACGGGCGACGTGCGTCTCGCGGCTTGACGGATTGACGTGGTCTCCTCTGCGCGGGTGGTCTAGAATGCTCCTGGCCGGTCCAACTGACGAACGCCGGCAGGGGCTCAACATGGAAGGCGTCGCGGACACACGGAAGAAACGCATTCTTGTCGTCGACGATCACGCGCTGGTTCGCGCCGGCTTTCGCGAGTTGATCGACGATACCGAAGATCTGGTGGTCGGTGGCGAAGCGGGTACTGCCGCGTCGGCGCTGGAGCAGGCGATGGCGCAGGAGTTCGACGTCGTAATGCTTGACATCTCGCTGCCCGATGCATCGGTGGTCGAGACCGTCACGATGTTGCGGCGGCGGAGGCCGAATCTGCCGATTCTCATCGTGAGCATGCACGCGGAAGAGCAATACGCCGTTAACCTGTTGCGAGCGGGAGCGAGCGGCTTCTTCCCCAAGGCCGGCGAGGCCAAGGATCTGCTGGACGCGATCCGGACCATCGTTTCCGGACGCAAGTACATCAGCCCCTCGCTTGCCGAGGCGCTGGCGCTCGAGGCGTCCGGGCACGCACTGGAGCCGCCGCACCGACAGCTGTCCAACCGCGAGTTCCAGATTTTCGTGCAACTCGCTTGCGGGAAGACCGTGACCCAGATCGCCGACGAAGTGCATCTTTCGGTAAAGACGATCAGCACCTATCGGACGCGTATCCTGCAGAAAATGGATTGCTCCCGCAATGCGGATCTAACGGCGTATGCGCTGAAGCACAACCTGATGGGTTGAGGCCGCTTCGCGATCGCATGCGTTCACCCGTGCGAGTTTTCATCGTCGAAGACTCTCCTCTGATCCGGAAGCGGATCATCGACAACCTGCATGCGCTCGGCGGATTCGATGTGGTTGGATTTGCCGAGGCCGAAAGCCCGGCTGTCGCGGCGATCGTCGAGATGAAACCGGATATCGTCGTTACCGACATTCGCCTCAAAGAGGGCAATGGCATCGAAGTCGTGCGGCAGCTCCGGCAGAAGGCCTTCGCGTCTCGCCCGAGAATCTACGTGTTGTCGAATTACGCCAACGCCGAATACCGCCGCCAGTGCGAATTGGTCGGCGCCGACGATTTCTTCGACAAGTCCGGCGAGTACGATCGTTTCCTTGAGACCCTGCAGCAGGTCACATAAACCCTGCGGCGCTCCACGGGGCTCGATTTCAGCCGCGCAATAACTGCCACGCTTTTTGTAATCTTTGCCGCGTGGTTCCCCGCAAAGGCCGGCCTGCGCCTCCGGCGCGGCCCGTTCCGCTGCCGATGAAACACGCACGCCGACTGCGATCGACTGGCACGGGCCTTGCGTCATCTTTGGCGGGTGTGGGGCGCGACGCAGGTCCGCCCAAGATTCGAAGTCAATTCGTTATGCGAAAGGGGCCATCATGCTGCATTACGCCGTGGTGTTCTTTGTCATAGCGCTTATCGCTGCTCTGTTTGGCTTTGGCGGCATCGCCGCCGGCGCCGCGGAAATCGCGAAGGTGCTGTTCTTCATCTTTCTGGTGCTGTTTATCGTATCGCTGATCCTGGGGCTTTTTCGGCGCGGCAGCTAGGTTGCGCGCGACGCCGCTGAAGGCAGGCAGACAGATGCGGGCGATGAGCGCGCGCGAGGGGTGCTCGTACGATCTCGCGCGGGAACTTCGATGCTGACCTGGGCAATCATCTTCTTTTTGATTTCGGTCGTGGCCGGAATCTTCGGCTTCACCGGCATTGCCGTAGGAGCGCAAGCAGTAGCGAGGGTCCTGTTCGGGCTCTTCCTCATTCTGTTTCTCATCGTCCTCATCTTCGGCGTGCTCGCCGGCATCGCGCTCTTCTGACCGAAGTGTTCTCAGACGCGGGTGGAGTGGTCATTCTCTCTCCTCCGGTCGTTCTCCGCCCGCGTCTTTTTCTTGCAACAGTTGCCCGATCGAAGGAAACGCGCCGCGCCTCCAACCGGCGCCGCGCCATGCCACGCATGGCATGACGCTTGCTCGGCTTTGGCACCGGAGCGGTGGCTGGTATACGCGGTCATCGAACCGTTATCCGATTCATCGAGGAGAGCGAAATGGAACTGACGAGCAGCACCGTGGAACGCAAGGCCAGCCAGGCGCACGATGCAGTCGATGCGGCCGCGGCAAAGGCCAGCGAAAGAGCAGCGCCGACGATCGATCGCGTGGCGCGCGCCGCGCATGACACCGTCGACAAGGTCGCTCAGGCGGCGGGGCCGGCGGCCGATTGGCTCAATCAGAGCGCGGAGCAGTTGAAGGCGCAACAGCAGCAGTTGGTGGAGGGCTGCCGCAGCTCGATCCGCGAGCGGCCTCTGGTCGCCATCGGCATCGCGCTCTTTGCCGGCTATCTTGTCGGGCGGCTGTTGCGGTGACGGCTCACGCGGCGCTCAAGAGCCGCACCGGGGCGGTGCCGGATCGGTTGTCCGCGACGGAACGCTGATCGGGGTCCTTTCCGCACAATGATGGCACGTGGATTGCTAACTAGATGGTTGGGTGGCGAAAGTCATCATTATTTCAACTACGGCGAAGGGGCTGCCATGTTCAGGAAGTTGATCTATTGTTTCGCCGCGCTGGCGACCGCGCTCGCGCTCAGCGCGTGCAACACGATGGTGGGCGTAGGCAAGGACGTCGAGAAAGGCGGCCAGAAGATTCAGGAAGAGTCCAAGGAAGTGCAACAGAAACTGTAACGGCGGCAGCCGGGTCGCTCGCGGCGTGCGCTGCCAGCGGGCCCGAGCCGCCCCCGGATCCGCCTTGGAAACGACGGAGGCCTTGGACGCGGGGAATCCAGCGCTGGTCGCGAGCGCCGAGCGCGAGGCGACTGCGAGTGCGGACGCGTCCACGGCCGCCGCCGAGCTGCCCGGACCTGAGCTGCGGACGACTGCGCTCGTCTTTATCGCGCTGGTCGTCGTCCTGGCCGCAATCCGCATCGCCGAGGCGTTTTTCATACCGTTGGTCATCAGCGTGTTTTTGAGCTACGCGCTCTCGCCGCTGGTCGCCCGGCTCGAGGCCTGGCGGGTGCCGCGCACGATCGGCGCTGCGTTCGTCGTCCTCGCCTTTGTCGCCTTGTGCGGCGCTGCCGTGTATCGCGCCGGCAGCGACGCCGTCGACCTGCTCGAGCTGTTGCCGCAAGCCGTCGAGAAGGTGCGCGTGTCGTTTACCGAATGGCAACGGGACGGCGTCACTCCTCTGCAACACGTGCAGGAGACCGCGGCGGAGCTCGAAAAGCTTGCCGTAGCCGCGCAGCCCCCCGCCTCGGGTCGTACGCCCAAACTTGCACCTCCTGCCGCACCGACGATCGACATTCGGTCGATGGTCGTCGTCGGCACCGGAAGCGCGATCATCGCGGCCGGTCAAATTGTTTCCGTCCTGTTCCTGACCTTCTTTCTGCTCGCCGCGGGCCATCTGTTCCGCCACAAGCTGATGCAGGTCGTCGGGCCGTCGTTCGAACGCCGGAAGATCACGCTGCGGATTCTCGACAGTATGCATCGGCTGAACCAGCACTACTTTGCCGTCGTGCTCGTGATCAATCTTGCGGTGGGCATTGCGACCGGCGTCGCCATGTACGCGATCGGCGTCGATCGGGCGCTGGTATGGGGCGTGGCCGGAGCCATCCTGCATACGATTCCCTATCTCGGTGCGGCCGCGCTGGCCGCCGCGGCAGGGCTGGCCGCATACGTTCAGCTCGGCAGCGTCGCCTCCGCGCTCGCAGCGATCGGACTGGTGCTCGGCATAGCCGCGGCGCTCGGCGTGGGCCTGCAGACCTGGCTCATGGGGCGTGCGGCGAGAATGAACGCGCCTGCGGTTTTTATCTCGCTCCTTTTCTGGGGCATGTTATGGGGTGCGTGGGGACTGCTGCTCGCCGTGCCCATCATGGTCGCGGTCAAGACGGCGTGCGATCACATCGAGTCGCTGCATGGGTGGGGTGCGCTGCTGGGCCCGTGAAGTTGCGCACGAATTACCAGATACCACGTATAGGCGACGAGAAAGAATTACCGGGTTGCCCGCGACCGCGCGGGCGCTGTCTGTGCAAGATATTGTTTTAACGATGGGAATAAATCTGGCACGTCCATTGCAAAACACCGATTGTCGCGCCCAGGGCGCAGTAATCAACCGAGGAGTGCAGAATGAACTGGGATCGTGTGGAAGGAAACTGGAAGCAGATGACGGGCAAGGTCAAGCAGCAGTGGGGAAAACTCACCGACGACGCGCTCGCGCAGATCAACGGCCAGCGCGACGAATTGGTCGGCAAGATCCAGGAAGCTTACGGGATATCCCGCGATGAGGCCAACCGCCAAGTCAAGGACTGGGAGAAGTTGAACTAGGGCCGGGCGAAGCGCCGCTTCCAGCGGCAGCGTTGTGGACGACCTTCGAAAGGAGATTAAGACCATGTTGAGACGACTGACGATACCGGAAGCGATTTGCGCCGCAGTGCTGTGCATGTTTGCGATCGGCAGTGTCAATGCCGCGGGCACGGCCGAGCGGGACAGGAAAAACGAATACAAAGCCGCGGTCGCAAAGGGCGACGCCGACTACAAGGTTGCGAAGGACGCGTGCAAGCCCAAACAGGGTAACGACCGCGACGTGTGCATGAAGGAAGCCAAGGCCGAGCATGTCAAGGCGACTGCCGATGCGAAGGCGCTTTTGAAGTCCAAGGAGGCGAAGGCAGACGCTCGCGAAGACACGATGGTCGCGCAATATAAGGTCGCCAAGGAGAAGTGCGACGCAATGACGGGTGACGCGAAGGATAAGTGCGTTAAGGACGCGAAACTCAAGTACCACCAGTAGCATCGCTCGCATCGACGAGGTTGCCGACGCGGCGGCACCACCGGCCGTCGCGTCGGCTTTGCATCAGGCGCAGCGCTGATCGCTTACCATGCTGCGCGAGCCGCCGCTGGCGGCGACCGAGCATCGCCGCCTCAGCCTGCGCGACGGGAACGGTAGCACGCCTCCGACGGCTTGAAATTCCGCTGAAGGGTCGCCAATTGAGGCGACATGGCGCCCTTCGACCATCTGCCGTCGTCCGCGCGGCGAGTGGTGCTCGACGATTCGAGCGCCGACGCGGTCTATCCGCCGCCGCGTTCACCCGACCACGAACCCGATGAAGAGCTCCTCGATGCGTATTCGCGCGCGGTGAGCGGAGCGGTCGCACGCGTACGGCCTTCGGTCGTGCACATCGGTGTGGAGCGCCCGGCGCGCCGCGGGCGGGCGCAGAGCGGCTCGGGATCCGGTTTTATTATCACGCCCGACGGTTATCTCATCACCAATAGCCACGTGGCCGCCGGGGCCGTTGCGCTGAACGCAACGCTGCCCGACGGCCGCATCGTTGCGGGCGAGCTCGTCGGCGATGACCCGGACTCCGACCTCGCGCTGGTCAAGGTCGGAGCCGACAATCTTGCCTACGCGCGCCTTGGCGACTCCTCGCGCGTCCGCGTCGGTCAAATCGCGATCGCGATCGGCAGCCCGTACGGCTTTCAGCACACGGTGACCGCAGGTATCGTCAGCGCGCTCGGCCGGTCGATGCGTAGTGCGACGGGACGCCTGCTCGACAACATCGTCCAAACCGATGCTGCGCTCAATCCGGGCAATTCAGGCGGACCCCTCGTCGATTCGGCGGGCGCGGTGATCGGCGTGAATACGGCGGTCATTCTGCCGGCACAGGGCATCTGCTTCGCGATTGCTGCCAATACCGCCGAGCGCGTCACGATTGCGCTGATCCGCGAAGGACGCGTGCGGCGTGCCTATCTGGGGATCAGCGCGCAGGATCTCCCGCTGCCGCGGCGCGTCGTGCGCCACTTCGACCTCCTGCATGAATCCGGCGCCCGGGTCGAAACGGTGGCACCCGATTCGCCCGCGGCGCGCGGCGGAATGCGCGCCGGCGACATCATCGTCGCGCTGGGCGATGCGCCGGTCACCGGCGTGGACGATCTGCAGCGATTGCTGACGGGCGGTCGTATCGACGATGCGCTGGAGGTGATCGTGCTGCGGCGCGATCGACGACTTGCGCTATCGGTCACGCCGCGTGAGTCCGCGCCCGCCTGACGGCGCCATTCGACAGCTTGCCCCTTCCGGCAAGCCGGTGCGGCGGCCTCCTTGCTGCTGGATTGGAATACGAATCCTTCGCGCGTCGACCGTAGGAAGCCCTCGCCGCGGGCGCGCACGGCTTTTCAAGCGCCCGGATCTGTGGAAAAATGGAGCCAACTTGCTGAATCACAGGTGGTCGTGATGCTGGACCGTGACGGCTATCGCCCGAACGTCGCCATCGTCATCGTCAACTCGAAGAACTTTGTCTTCTGGGGCAAGCGGATCCGCGAACACGCGTGGCAGTTTCCGCAAGGCGGCATCCATCCCGGCGAGACGCCCGAGCGGGCGATGTTTCGGGAGCTGAAAGAGGAAGTCGGACTATTGCCGGGGCACGTCAAGATTCTCGGCCGTACCCGCGAGTGGATGCGCTACGAAGTGCCGGCGCATTGGATCAAGCGCGAATGGCGCGGCAGCTACCGCGGCCAGAAGCAAATCTGGTACCTGCTGCGCCTCGTCGGCCGCGACAGCGACGTCACCCTGCGCGCGACCAACCATCCCGAGTTCGACGCGTGGCGCTGGCATGACTATTGGATCCCGCTCGAGGCCGTCATCGACTTCAAGCGCGACGTGTATCGCCGCGCGTTAACCGAGCTCGAGCGCTTCCTGCACCATCGGCCGCAGACCCGGCGCGAGCGCCTGTACGGCTGGACACACGCGGTCATACCTTCGCCGTACAGCAACCCGCCGGGCGACATGTAGCGGCGTGAGCCCGCAGCGAGGGCCCCCGCAAGCGTAGCGAAGCGGGGATCGCGCGAGGCGAATCGACGCTTGAGGCCGACGCGTTTAACTTGCGCTAGATGTAATCGGTGCAAGGAGGCCGAGGCGCGAGCCCGCGGCGGATTCTGCGGCTCCGCCGTCAGCGGAACATCTCCGTGGCGCCCATGCCCATCATGCCGCCGCCGATGATCATCGAGACGATGAAACCGGCGAGCAACACGCCCAGCAGGATCCCGCAGATCACGACGACGATCGTATAGCCGAGAGCCTTGTCCTGCGGGCACTTCTTTAATACCGGCACGCCGAGATAGAACGTGTACCAGGCGTAGATCACGGCGAGCAGGCCGACGATCCCGCCCAGCACCGGCACGATAAGGAAGATGCCGGCGAGCCATGCGGCCGTGTACGAATACGCCGTCAGCTTAAGGGACTGCACGAAATTCTTCTCGCCGCCGAAAGTTACCGCCAGCGCATCGACAATCAGCGCCAGCACAAACGTGACGATGAGCGCGATCACATATTGCACCGCGGCACCCGCAATCGCCATGCCGCCGCTGCGAATCAGCATGGCCAGCGGAGCGATCGCCGCCAGAATCGCCACGTAGCCCAGATACAGCGACTGGGGCGTCGCGGCCTCCTCGGCGATCTTCGGCCACTCGCCCTTGGGCTGCAGCAGGATGTTCTTGACGCGTTCGACCAGATTCACGGCTAGCTCCTTTTCGTCGGTGTCGGGGGCTCGCGGAAGCGCGTTCTCGGACCTTTTTCTTGGCCGGCGTTTCGCTTCGCTGCGCCGAGTTTAGGGGAGTGCGCCGGAGCTGTCTAACCGCCGGCGCCGCATGCAGTGCTGCGCAGCCGTGTAGCCCGGGCTGAGCGAAGCGATGCCCGGGTCAACGAATGAAGACGCCGCCCTGGGCTTCGCGCTGCGCGCTCAACCCAGGCTACAACTATCCGAGCAGGACCAAATTGTCTCTGTGAATCAGCTCCGGTTCGTCGACGTAGCCCAGAATTGCTTCGATTTCCGACGAGGGTCTGCGCAGGATGCGTTGCGTCTCTGCGGCATTGTAATTGACGAGCCCGCGCGCGATCTCCCGCCCATCGGGGTCGCAGCAGCCAACCACTTCGCCGCGCTCGAACTGACCTTCGCATGTGACGACGCCGATCGGCAACAGGCTCTTGCCTTCACGCGCGAGCGCGCGTACCGCGCCGGCGTCGAGCGTGAGCCGGCCGGCGAGTCTCAAGTGATCGGCCAGCCACTGCTTGCGTGCGGCGAGGGTCATCGTTTCGGCGACAAGCTCGGTTCCGATCGCCTCGCCGGCGGCCAACCGCGAGAGCACCTTGTCCAGGTGCCCGCTGGCGATCACTGTCGACGCTCCGCTCCGCGCCGCGCGCTTGGCGGCGAGCACCTTGGTCAGCATGCCACCCCGGCCGAGCGCGGTTCCTGCGCCGCTTGCCATCGCTTCGAGGGCCGGGTCGCCCGCGTGCGCCTGGCGCAGCAGCGTCGCCGCGGGATTCTTGCGCGGATCTGCGCTATAAAGGCCCTCCTGATCGGTCAGCAGCACCAGGACATCGGCCTCGATGAGGTTTGTGACGAGCGCGCCGAGCGTGTCGTTGTCGCCGAAGCGTATTTCATCGGTCGTCACGGTGTCGTTCTCGTTGATGACCGGGATGACCCCGAGAGCAAGCAGCGTAACGAGCGTGGAGCGCGCGTTGAGATATCGCCTCCGGTCGGAGAGGTCGTCGTGCGTGAGCAGGATCTGCGCGGTGTGCAACCCGAAATGCGAGAACGCGGTTTCGTAGGCCTGCACCAGTCCCATTTGGCCGACCGCGGCCGCGGCCTGCAGCGCGTGGATGGCG
>WNGA01002702.1_pt1 | contig 26840 bp, 9 predicted proteins | sample 5400061 | NCBI WGS metagenome assembly WNGA01 (sample SAMN13153366, study PRJNA577476) | soil metagenome | isolation source: 100 cm soil or saprolite under grassland replicate 2 | place: USA:California | collected 2016-06-15 | reverse complement strand
GTGGAAACGAGATTGAATGCGAGGAGTTCTCCCCGGGCCACGAGGCTGCGCTGGAAATCTGAGACCCAAGGCACGAACAGGAGGAGGAACGGGGTCCCGCCTGCGACGACCGAGAGACCCGCCACGAGGCGCGAAACGTGTCCGGCGGTGACAAGCCGAGTCTGGTGCGGTTCGATAACGAGGATGTCGGACTTGGGAAGTCCTCGGTCGGACCGGTAGCCGATCCCGAAAATCTCTCGCCTGCGCATCGTTGGACTCTACATGCCTCTCCAAGCAAGAACCTTCTCCTTGTTCGATTCTCTCATGGAGCCCTATCGGGAAGGGCGCTCGTCCGCAGCGGGCCCTCGACGCGTGGCCGACCTTGAATCTCGGAAGGAACTACCCGAAACGCAGCGTGCCCTTAGTCCCCGTGTCCACTCGCCCGTTCGAGTTCGGCCACCACAGCTTGAACCAGGGGCTTCTCTCGCGCGAGCGTCCGGAGCATCTCCAGGACGGGGGGAAGTTCTGAGCGGGGGCCGATTTCGCAGAGCAGGATTGCCAGGAACTCGAGATGCTGGATGTCGGAAAGGATGAATTTGGGGGTCTGCAACCAGAGGTCGCGAAGGGCTTCATCACGCACGTAACGGTCCAGGGCAGGAAGAGCGTGCCGCTCGAGGACGCCCTCGATCTCATCCGCGATATGCTGAACTTCTGCCTCGTCTTGAATCGACCAAGGTCGGTTGAAATACGCGGGCACGAGGACGGGGTCTTGGATGGACGTGCGCCAGTGGCAATCCTCAGGCCCCGGGAATCTGGGGATCGTGGGACTCACAGGATAGTTCCACGGAGCTTTGACGCGTCCGGACTCGTTCAGGCGAACATAGAAGTTCCAGATTTTCGCCGAGAGGATGCCGAGGTCGGCCTCGAAAACGAAACTACCCTTCGCGGTCCCCTTCGCTCTTCGAAAGCCGACGACCTGGCAGTTCCGATCGACCCACTTGACGAAGCGTCGCTGCTTTCGCGCGAAGCCGCGTTTCTCGAACCAAGGTTCCAGCCGACCGGAGAGGAGCCTTTCGAAGGCTTTCACGGCGTTCATGATTATTCGCGCTATGGCAGGAATCGGATCACGAATGTGGGAATCCCATATTCCATGTTGATCCACATGTCCTTTATCCGTTGGTCCACCAGGTACGCCGACCCCCCAGTCTTGAACTCGGCATAATACAGGACCTTGCCTGTCGCCGGGTCGATCACCGCAGCATCATGGAAACGTATCCCAAACGGAGTCCTGACACCTGGTGGATGTTCGCGGACATCTTCACCAAAGGCCCGCAGCCACCTCGCACCCGCCACCTGGCCTGCGTCGCCCTGAAGTTCATTCAGCTCGAGCTGGGTCGCTCCAAACAATCTCCTGATGAAAGGAGAACTCGACCTGGCGGCCAACCTCGACAATCCGGCCGCCGCGCCAGCGCTGACGGCACCGATGACGGCGCCCATCGCAACTTCCCCGCCGAAGTCGTTCCAGCTCCACTGCGCTCCAGGCGTCAAAGCGTAGTTGGCGGTGTACGCAACGGCGCTCGACGCTGCCCCGGTTGCCGCCCCGACCGCGACGGTCATGCCAAACGCGGCCCAGACGCCCATCGAGGCCGACGGATTGAAAGTCAGGCCCCCGATCGCGCCGGCAAGAGCCCCTACCGCCACGGCACGCCAGCAAGAGTCACTCCACTGCCAGTTATTTTGGGCGGCGCAAATTACGCCTCCAACTACGGCTCCAATGATTGCACCCGCGATGGCGCCGAAAATCTCGCGCCCGGTCGGGTCGACGAATCTCGCGGGGTTGTTGGTGACGTACACGTATCGGTTTTGCGACTGGGGGTCCGCTAAACCGCCAAGCACTGGGTCCGCGCTCACGAACCGCCCGATCTCCGGGTCGTACTGGCGGGCCCGCAAGTACACCAAGCCCGTGGGGTCGTCGTGCTTCTCCGAGGTGAACTTGTACGCCTCGGAGCCGCTCGGCCCGTACGGTTTGCCGAAAGGCTCGTAGTCGGTCGAGAAAAGAGAGTTGCGCGACGCGTCGAGGACTTTCCGCGTCGAGCCGAGGTGGTCACCGAGATAGTACTGGACCGCGCCGGACGAAGTGATCTTCGCGATCCGCATGCCGTTCGCGTAGACGTACTTCGTGATCTGGTCGGCCTGGCCGTCGACGTGGGACTTCTCGTAGACCACGTCCTGCCCGGCGAAGATCGAGACGGTCCACGTCGTCGGGGACGTCACGTTCAGGCGTCGGCCCATGCCGTCGTAGACGTACGCCTGGACCGGTTGCGGGCTCGTCGGATTGTCGCAGCTCGTCGAGCTCATCGCGATTGACGTCACGCTTGACAGGAGGCCCTCCGGGCCCCAAGCGTAGCAGAGCCACGAAGCTCCCTTTCGAGAGCGCTGGTTCCCGTTCGCGTCGTAACCAAACGAGGTCATTGCGCCCGTGCTGTCCGTCATCGATGTGAGTTGGTTCATCCCGGTCGGTCCGTTGGTGTAAACATAAGTCGCATCGCTGCCGATGTTCACGGTCACGTAAAGTTGGGTCACCCGCGTCTGAGGCGCGCCACCGCTCACCTTCTCCATGCCGGCTTGGAGCGCATTGATGTCACTTGGGGTCCATTGCTGACCGTTCGCTGGATTCGTGGTCCACGTCTGGCTCACGGTGTCGTAGGCGAGGTAGTCCACGAATTGCGCTGTACCCGAGTAGTTGTTCACCCGCAGCTTGAGCCCCCCATAACAGTCGGGATCACAGAACCGATTCCAGACGCCGCGGGCGACCGCGGTGACGGTCACCGAATTGATAGTTCCGGATTGGGTTAGGTTCGCTATCGAGTAAAGGTCTTTGTAGCCGTTCGTCGAAGTGTACACGTACGTAGAATCGCCATCGGCGGTCGCCTCGTCCACGCGATCCCAATTCGCTCCTCCGCTGCCCGACTTCCCCCATTGCGTTGTCGAACCGTTACCGTCCGGGCGCAGGATGACGTTCCCGTTGGAGCCGCCGCCGTAGTGGAGCTTGACCCGATCCCCGATGGCATCGTAGGTATACGTGTGCGAGCCGAACCCGCCCGAGGCCGTCAGGAGGCGGTCGAGCTTATCGTAGGTGAAGGACGAGGAGCCCATTGTCAAGACATTTCCGGAATTGTCGTACGAGTAACCCAAGTCCAGATATGTCGTCTGCCCATAGGTTGCCTTAATCGAGGTCGGCCAACCCCGGCCGTTGTAGGCGTAGGATTGGTTGATCTGGTTCCCGAGGACGAGGTTCTTCGTCAGGTGGTCTGCGTTGTACGCAAACGATCCGTATGTGACGGTTGCGTCCTTGACTTGACCCGTGCGTCCGATGTTGTCGTAAACATAGCTGATGACGGCGTTGTCAGGGTATGTCACCTGGGTAACCCTACCAGCGGGGTCGTAGGCGTTTCCAACGACGTAGGAGACTCCGGAAATCGTGTCCGTTTCGGTCTTTACCCGGTTGAGCCCGTCGTACACGTAGCCAACGGTTTGGCTCGCGGTTGGTTTCGAGACGGTCGTCGGGTTGTTCGAGGGATCGTACGCGTAGGTCACGTCTGGATTCGCGAGTGTGCTGGAATAGTCGATGCTCTGCAGGCGATACCGCAAGTTCGATTCGTAGACGTAGGTGGTCACCTGCCCGCTGCGGTCCGTCTTGTTGTGGAGGTTCCCAACTTCGTCGTAGGAATACTTCTCGTACTTGGTCGTGTCAGGGTAGGTCGTCTTCGTGAGCCGATTCAAGTTGTCGTACTGGTGCTGGGTGACTTGGCTCAAGGCGTTCGTCACTGAAAGCAGATTCCCAACCTCGTCGTACGCGTAGGACGTTGTGTAGTAGCTCCATGTGTCGTAGTACTCCCGCACCGCGACGGTGCGTCCCGCGACGTCGAACAGGTACTGCATCTTCCGGCCGTTCTCACTGACGACCGTCCGGATGCGACTCACGTCATTGTAGGAAACCGTAAGAGGTGGCCCATTTCCCGGATACGTGACGGAGGTCGGTCGCCCGAGGAAGTCGTATGCATAGGTGGTCGTGAAACTGGCGGTAGAGTTTCGGGCGAGGGTCTTGGTCACAATCTGATCTTGGAAATTGTACCCGTATGTTTCCCAGGACGTCAACGAGGCGAATACATCGCGACGAAACGCCCTCGTCATGCGCCCGAGCGAGTCAAAGTACGATTTCTGGTAGAACCCCGACAGCGTACCCTGGGCGACCGCTGAGAGTTCCGACGCGGTCAGGACCCGATCATACATGAGCACCTCGTCCAAGCTTCCTGCCGCGATTCCGCTGGTCCCTCCGCTTGGGAACCCGCCCACTTTGAGAGTCCCCGCGTTCACGATCGACTTGGTTAGGCTCGCAGTGCCGCGGTTGACTCCGTTCACGAAGGCGGTCACGGTGAACCCGTCCCACGTAACGGCGGTATGGGTCCACACGCCCGCGGCGAACGTCGTGCTCGGGAGAGTGATTGCGACTTGGGTCGTCGGGCCCGTGTCCCCGTGCAGCACGACGACCTGCGGCGCGACGTTGTCCACGTTGAGCCAAATCTCGTAGCCGCTGGTCGACAGTTTTTCCACGAGCCGCATCGACTTGGTCGTCCCGGTCACACTATCCGGGTTGTACCACGCGGCGACGGTGTAGCCCAGCGAAAGGCTTGGGCCTGGCGCCGAGATTGTGTCCGCATTCGCCGCGTAGTGCCGGGCAGATCCCCCGAATTTGCCTGGTGCGGACGTCGGTCCGCTTATCGTCCCCTCGTTTCCGTTGCCCGCGAGGTCCTCCATCTTGCCGTTCAGCAGGGTCTCCATGTCGTAGTGGAAGAGCGCGGGCCGCGACGTCGGCTCATAAAGGGTCGCGACGCTCCCTACGTCGTCATAGGCGACCCTCATCGACGTGAGCCGGCCGTAGCCGTCGCTGAATAGGTCGCCGATGTTCGTGGCATTCAGCGCGGTGTTGAAAACCCGGACTTCGTCGATCAGGCCGATGAACGGGTCGGCGTCGAAGGGAGCGCGGTCCCCGACATGAAGCGCGTAGTTCGACGGGACGATGTTGCCCGTCTGGCCGTTGGCAGGCGCAATCGTTTCACGGAGGACACCGTTAATGTAGAACTTCCAGGTGGTCCCGGATTCGTACACGAAGGCCACGTGGGTCCACCGGTACGTTGGCACGGACGGGACGGCTTGGCTTCCGCCCCACATCATCGACCCGGGAGCCGATGTCTCGACGGCCGCTTGGAAGATGTTGTTGTTGATGGCGATTTCGTAGCTCGCCTCCTTGTCCAAGATCGTATTGAAGTTGGGCGATTGCGGATACACCCACGCCGCGATGGTGAGCTGGTTGCCGTTGATGTCAAGACTGCCCGAGTCGGGTGCCTCCACGTAGTCTCCGGATCCATCGAAGGCTCTCGCCATCCCCACTCGGCCAGCGGCCGGCGTGGTGCCGGAAATCGTCCCCATGTTCCCGTGGGCCGAGAGATCCACCATATGAGGTGGGGTTTCCTCGGTCGTCCAATCCATGTCGAAATAGAGCACTTCGGAGGAAGGCGGGCGATCGTATCGAGATTCGTCGGTTCTCCGGCCGAGGAGGTCGTACGCGTAACGCGTCATGTACCCGCGGCCGTCCAGCTCCGCCAGGCGCCACCCCGTTGTCGGGTCGTACGCGTACTGTCTCACGCCGGCGCCGTCCCCGACTTGCGTCACATAGGCCTTTGAGTACGTGGGGGAGTACAAGTAGGTGACATAGTTCCCTTTGGGATCGGTCACCGAAGTCAAGGTGCCGTACGTTGGGTCGTAACCGTAGCTCGTCTCTCGCCAGACCGTCGTCGGAGGATTGCCGGGGAGATCCTCTCGAACCTTCGTCCGGTCCGGGAGGCCCTTGGGCGTGTATCGCACGTACGTCTCTTGGTAGCCGGGGGTCGGGGCGCCGAGTCCCGTCTGGTTTTCTCGAATTCCCGCGACCCGGTCGTGAATCGAGGTGTCTATATCGGCGTTGGGATAGAAATTCGTTGCTGCGTAGTTGTAGACATCACCTCCCCAAAAAGACATCACGGGGCTCCGGTAGATCGGTACGTTCGAGGGATTGCTTATCACGAAGTAGGCGTCGATGGGGAAGACCGTAACCTTCGGAGTCGCCGCGGTGTAAACGCGAAGATAGGCTTCGGTTGCGGGGGGCGCCGGGACATCTGCATTCGTGATGAGCGTCCCGTTCGGATAGTAGAGCGCAGCCTTCCAGTAAGGCTGGAGGCCCGAGATGTGGATTTCCCCGGTCTCAAGATCCCCGCGGACCGAATAGTCCCATACGGCGAATCCGCCGTACAGCGTGTAGGCGAGACCGTCGATCGACTTCCCGGGTGTGGCGACGTCGTCCGCCCTGACGATGAACATGAGCCACCTCGTCGGCGGACCCGAGACGTCTCCGACGTGAAAGCGCGATGGGGTGCCGTCAGTTCCCCAATCGATCAGGTTCGCGCCCCAATACGCACGGTGGTCCCAGCCGCCTCCGTTGGTGTCGTGGAATTGGAGCATGAGTTCGCTAGGATATTCGTCGGCGATCAACGCGACGTATTGAATGTGGTAGTCGCCGCTGCTCGTCCCGAGGCGGCTCGTCGCGCTGTCGAAATAGTGTTGATGGGTTCCGGTCACGTACGTCGACTTATGGGAAGAAGAGCCCGACACCGGAAAGCCGTCATAGATCCACGGGCCGCACGAGCACCAGTCGAAGACCTCGTCGCCGTGGGGAGCGGCCCCGGACGGAAGGCCGTCCTCGACATAGACGTAGCTGTTCCGGAGGAAGCCGGTCCGAGTGCGGCTCGGGAAACTCTTCCACGGCTGCGTGAAGGTCCACGTGTCCCCACCCCAGAAATCATGCACCGGGCTCGAGTAGATGAGGAATCCTTCCGAATCGTACACCTTGACCGTATAGTATGGAAACGACAGGGGCCACGGGTATACGGTCGCGCTCGTGGAACCACTTCCGACCCGCACCGGCTCGAATTGGCCGGAGGAATCTTCCAAAGCGACGATTTGTCCCGACCGGAGTCCTTGGACCGTCACGCCGTCACTCTGGTACACCTCGGCCATGTCCACATACATCGTCGCCGCGCCGCATCCGGAGCAAGAGGCCTGGAAATTGATTCGGTCGATGCTTCCGCTGCCGACTAAGTTCGCATTGTAACTCAAATCGTTGACGGTGATTGTAAACGGGGTGGCGGAGGCCGTCACCTCGAACGCGATCCGGTACCACTGTTTCGCCTGGTACGGCGTGAGGTCCGTCCAGGCGGAGCCGGAATACCATGACACGTAACCGTTGTCTCGGAAACTCACGTAGGCGCGGACCGCCGACGTGGAGGTCCGCAGGAGGACGTAGTGCTGGCGGTTCGTTTCCTCCGGCCGAACGTACGCCTCGAAGATGAAGTATCCCGATTGAGCGGCAAACGTGTGAGTGGCCGCCGCGACGCCCGACGCGCCTCCCGTATGGGCGACCTTGAGGACGGGCGGGACGCTCGCAAAGTTCGCCGAATAGTCGAGACCGACCGTCCCGGCCGTCGTGTCCACGATCCAGTCGGAAAGGTCGCGGTCCTCAAAGTCATCGAAGAACAGGAGTCCGCTGACGGTCCGCGTGAGCCGGCCCGGCGCGACGAAGCCGCCCTGGGATCGCGTGTTCACGAACGACGCGAAGCGCTCATGGCCGATCGCATCCCGGCTGTAAATCAAGTTGCCCCAGTCGTCGTAGCTCGTGTATGTGGAGTAGGCAGGCGAGGTCGAGGCCCCCGGATACACGTCGACTTGCCCGACGCCGCCCGCGGGGTCGAACCACATGACCTCCTTCGCAAGCTGGGTGCCGGTCCCGGGCTGGGCGCAAGGCGCGCTCTTCCGAATCGAAACACTCTTGTGGGCCCTCGAGTCGAAGAGCTGAACCGTGCAGCCCTTCTCCACGCCCGCATCGTATGTGACCGCGCTGACGTAGCTGACCTTGCCATTCACGACCTGATAGCTGACCTGGTTCGCGCGAATGCTCTGGCCCGCGGCGTTCAAGGCTTCCTGTCTCGTGACGTAGTAAGAATAGAGATCGGGCCCGACCGGAACGGCGGGGTTGCTCCATGCATACGTGTCTTTCCCACCGGTCGGATACGTGATGCCGGTCAACAGGTATGGCGTCCGGGCATCGGTATGGTCGAACCGGGTCGCGCGGCCAAGGGAATCCGTCACCGACGCGAGGACGCTGACGCCATTCACGGTCTGGTAGCCGTACGTCACGGTCTGGGACCCCGTCGAAACGGAAGAGGGGACGCCGTTCAGGGTCGCGAATTGGACCTTCCGGCCGAGGGTGTCGACGATGTTGTCGAGGGTGGCGTACGAATAGTTGAACGTAATCTTGTTCCCGGAGAGATCCTTGATGTAACGCAGCCTCCCGGCCGTGTCGAACTCATACGTCGTTCCACTCTTCGTGTAGAGCACGAAAACCTGGCACGAAGGATCGCAGTTGGGCCGGGAAAGATACTTTACGACGAAGTGCTCGCCATCGTGGTTCTCGAGTACGGTTTCGCCGGTCCAGTCGAAGACGTACATCTGTCCGTCCCAGAGATGGATGTACTGGCTAGAAATCCATGGAAAATTCCACGCCCAGCCAGCCCCGAGCAAGGCGGCGTCATACGCCTCATACAGGTACGGGGCGGGCGACCCTCCGGCGGTCATGAAGGCGCGAGGTGTCGTGTATATCCGAGTGACATCCAAGTTCAGGCCTCGCCCCGGCAAGGAGAGATCGGTCTGCTTCACCGTGAGGAGGCCGCTGCCGGGGGAGACGTACTCGCTCATTTGGTGGAAGTACGTCTGGTAGGGCGAGAGCCCCTGTCGGTTCCAGGGGTCTCCGGTCTGGCTTCCCCAGTCCATCGGCGTCGACAGCGCGGCAAACATGACCTGATACGAGCTGGGATACTCGGTCCAAATGACGGCCACTTGGGCCGAGGCGGCCGGGATCGCCGACAATCCATACCGGCCGTACCCGGAGAACGCAAACGGCTCGGTGGCCTGATTGAAGAATTTCCACGACGGAAGCCATCGGTTGTAGTAGATGTGATAGGCGGAGTTCCAGAAGATGTGTGGGTCTCCGTCGGCATCGATGCTCACGGTAGGCTCGGTCGCATCCCGAGAATCGATGACCGCGTAGATGTACGACGAGTCGTAGGGATTGATCCACGCGTAGGCAAGTCCATGGGACGAATGTCGGTAGACGAGGATGACCTGCCATGGTCCGCCGGGCGTCGCGGGCGGCGTCGCCGCCGCCGACATGTGGTAGCGCGGCAGAACCACTGTGTCCTGGCTAACGGTGTAGCCCGCCGACCTGTACCATCCCGGCGAGCCATAGGTGAGGCTTGAGATGAAAGAGGCGCCACGTGTGGCCACGAGCAGGAAGACTCCGCCGTTCGGGAGGGCCAGAAGCCGTGCAATCGAATCCATGGGCGCGTTTGACACCGCGCCCGAATAGCTCAATGTGAAGGTCCCACCGGTCGGAACCGTGGACCGGTAGACGTAGTAGTAGGTCTGCGTAGTCGTTTCCCATCGAATGACGGAGACCCAGAAGTACTCGTCCGTACCGATGATCGCGCTCACCGGTCCGGCTCCCGCGAGGGACCACGAGGATGGCGTGTAGGAGCCGTACCATCGGATGAGCCCACCGAACATCAGGCCGGCGAGAACCCGCAGCGAGGTGAGCGCCTCTGGGACCCACGCAACGAGGACGGTGTCGCGCTTATGGTCGACGTCGAAACCCGCGGAGAGCCCGATTGTGCCGGAGCCGGTCGATACCGGAGCGCTCCAGTCGACCGCATTGCGGGACGTTGAGTAGACAATGTTGCTGCCATCGTACCAGAAAGCCCAGTACCGATCCCCGAACTGGAAGACCTTCCTCTGAATCGGGTAATTAGTGCCGAGCGCCGTTCCCGACGAACCAACGATCGTGGGGTCGACCGTTGGCATGCGGTCGGGGAATTCCACAAGAAGCGCGGACCCGGTGAGGCGACCGATTGACCCACGTCCAACGAACGCCGTCCCGGCCCCGGCGTCGGTCCAGTCGAAGGTGACGCGGCGAGGCCAATTAGCGCGGTCCGGTCCGGGTCCGATCGAGGCTCGCGTTCCATCGATGGGGGCACGGGTCGGGACCCCCGCGGACGAGAAGTCAAGCGAAGATTTGCCGTTCGACACGACCGTGTCGACTGTGAGTGCGACCCAGGTTAGGGCGAGTGGCGCCCCGCTCGATTGCTGGAGGTCTGCGGTGATCTTTGGCGGCCTGTTGGCGGCAAACAAGTACGTCAGGGTTACGTTCCCGACGAGTCGGCTCGCCTTCCTCAAGTCGTAGCGAACCTGGTACGCGTCGTCGCCTGCGCGCAAGACAACGGGGTCCACGAACGATGTCACGCCCGGGGCCTTGACGGTGAAAGTCGAGGCCGTGACGAGCACATCCCCTTCATGGCTTTCGTAACGCAGTAGGAACGGAAGGGCGCGTGGAATGACGTACTCACCAACAGAAGTCGAATATCGGTATTCCAGATCGGATGCGGTGAGTCGAGGAGCGGCGACGGAAGGGAGAAGCGTTGAAACTTCCGGAGTTGGCGGGATATAGACAGCGTTGACGCGACCCGGCGGTGGAGAGATTCCGCCAGGGGAATCCGTGGACCCGGTCAGCGGCGGGGCGGACTCCGACTTCGGGAGGTCGGTCGCAGGCTCCTTCGCGGAACTGGGAGCGTTTTCCAGGGCGACCTGTACGAAAGGTTGGAAGAGCACTGAAACCATGAGAAGCGCGGCGACGACTGCAAAGCCCATCAGCCAATGCTTACGCGAGCGTCGCGAGCTAGACCGGTTGTCTTCGTTCGCGGGTGACACACCCTGAGACGGATTGTGCACTACCCTCCCTCCAGTCCCGGCACTGGCTTCGGGGAGTATATGAAAATTCCGCTAAATGTTCACTCTGGCCCGTTTCGACGAACGCTCATATAACGATGGGCGCCATCCGATCGGCCGATGGCGTGGCGGAGCGTCCCGCGGATTCATGAGACGCGGCTGTTCCGGAAGCGGAACGTCGTTGGCGTGGGGATTGCCAAGAAGGTCGTCCGCGGCCGCGAGACGGATGAACCTTGCGTCGTGGTCTTCGTCGAGCGAAAGGTCCCAAGGGCGGAGCTCCGGCCGAAGGATCTGATTCCGGAGACGATCGAGACGATGAAAACAGACGTCGTCGAGACGGGACGGATCCAGGCGCTCCAGGCGAGGACGGGCCGGTGGAGGCCCGCTCCTGGCGGCGTAAGCATCGGCCATTACCGGATTACCGCCGGGACCCTCGCTGTCGTCGCGCGGCGCGCCGGAGTCCGGATGATTCTGAGCAACAACCACGTCCTCGCGAACGCCAACGCCGCGGCGATCGGGGACCCGATCTTGCAGCCCGGAGCGTACGACGGCGGGACGGACCGGGATCGGATCGCGACCCTCGAAGCGTTCGTCCCGGTCGTCTTCGACGGCTTCTTGGACTGGCTCTTGAGCCTCTTCGGGATCGCGCGGCCCGTGCGGAACGTGGTGGACGCCGCCCTGGGGAAACCGCTGAACGATGCGGACCTCTCCGACGAAGTCCTGGAGATCGGGACCCCCTCCGGGACGGCATCCGGCACGATCGGGATGTCGGTCAGGAAAAGCGGCCGGACCACCGGCCTCACGGAGGGCAAGATCACCGCGGTCGCCGCGACCGTCCGCGTGTTCTACGGCTTGACCCGCACGGCCCGATTCCGCGATCAGCTCGTGGCGTCGGCCCTCTCCCAAGGAGGCGACAGCGGCTCCCTGATCGTCGACGCCGACGACCGGGCGGTCGGCCTCCTGTTCGCGGGCAGCTCGAACACGACGATCCTCAATCCGATCGGCGAGGTCGAGCGTCTCCTCGGAATCGGATTCTGAGCGGAGTTGAAGCCGGGCTACCGTCGCCTGCCAGACGTGACGAGATCGGGCGTCCAGCGTCCACGAGTCCCGCTAGGAGCCGGCGAATTCATTCGGAAGGCCGCGGGCCGTCGGGGTCCCCTGCAATCAGCCTCGATAACGGCGGCATCCGGTTTATGTTGCCGTCCGAGAACCCCCGCGGCACGGGACCAGCCGTGGCCATCTCGCCCAATCGAATCGTCGTCGTCCTCCTCCTCGCGGTGGTCACCACTTCCATCGTATCCGGCGGAGCGTCCGGTCGGACGGTCCGGGGCCCGAGCGCGCTCCAGGCCTTGGTCTTTCAGCCCGGTGCGAACGGCACGGACTCGTTCATCGAGAGCGGCACGCCTCTCTGGAATTACGGAGGGAGCCCGACGCTCTGGGTGGGGCCGAACGCGACGAGCGGGTACCTCGCCCGGGGCGTCCAGCGCTTCGACCTCACGGGCCTCCCGTCGAACGCGACGATCGTGAACGCGACCCTCGGCATGTACGAGGTGCAAGGCGCCGGCGGCGAAGTCCGCGTCCTCCCGGCGTTCGCGTCGTGGGCGGAAGGCGATGGAGGTCATTCGTGGACCGTCCAGCCGGTCACGGTCCGCGAGACCGCGGGCGTGAACCGCACGTTGGAGCCGGTCGAGGTCGTCGTCCCGTTCCAGCCGAACTCGATCGCGGACCCCGCGCGGGACCTCCGCGTGTACGACTCGGTCGGCGAAGTGGCCTCCCAGGTGTACCGCTACGCGTACAACGGCGGCCAAATCTCGTCCGCGCACGTGTTCTTCGACGCGACGATCGGCGCGTACGGCTCAAGGACGTACGACATCGTGTACAGCACGAACGGGACGTCCGTGCCGGCGTACCGGACGGGCACGTGGACTGCGAGTCCCCTCTGGACGTACGGCCCCACGGGCGGTGGAGCTTCCGGGGCGACAATCGCGGACGTGGACAACGACGGCCGGCTGGACATCGTGTTCGGCGGGACGGACGGATACGTGTACTGCCTCGACGAGGGCGGGAACCTGAGATGGCGGACCCTCGTCTCCTCCGGCCAGAGCGTGCCCTTCACCCCGCAGGTCGCGGATGTGGACCGCGGCGGCGAACTCAGCGTGGTCGTGTCGACGAACGCGCCGAGCGTGGTCCGGCTCAACAGCACCGGTGCGATCGTCTGGACGTACAACAGCGGCAGCGTCCTCTTCACGACCCCAACCCTCGTCGACGTGAATGCGGACGGCGTCCTGGACGCCCTCGTCGGAAGCAACGCGAGGAACCTCGCCGCGATCGACGGTCGCACCGGGACGTCCCTTCCCTCGTACACGGTCCCCGTGGCCGCCTACACGCCGACGATCGCGGACATCGACGGGAGCGGTGCGCCGCGGATCCTCGTGGACGGGGACGACAAGAACATCCACGCGTTCGCCCTCGACGGCACGCAGCTCTGGGCCGCGAACGCGCCCGGCGGCTCGTTCCTCGAGGGGAGCGTCGCCTTCGGCGACGTGAACGGGGATGGCTTCCCCGAGGTCGTCACGGGCGATGTCAGCAACAACGGGATCGAGTTCGCCCTCTGGGCCTCGAACGGGACGACGGTTTGGTACCGGTCCCTGCCGTCGTACCGCCAAGGCGGCCAGACCATGGCGGACGTGAACGGCGACGGCGCCCCCGAGATCCTCGTGGGGGTCGCGTCGGGCACCGTGTACAACCTCCGCGGGGCCGATGGCTCCACGTTCTGGAGCTACAACGCCGGGACGACCCAGGCGGGGACGCCCGTCGTCGCGGACTTCGACCGGAGTGGCACGCGGCAGATCGCGTTCATCGAGGGTTCGGCCGTGGACGTGCTCACCGCCACGGGCTTCCTCGCCAAAGGCTGGACGATCTCCCCGCCGAACCTGAATCTCCGGAGCGCGTATCAGTTCCCGATGACGAGTCCCTCCGTCGCGGACCTCACCGGCAACGGGACCCTCGAGATCCTCGTGCCCACGGCCGCCGGCATGGCCGCGTACGGGACGGGCGGGCTGGACCACGACTGGCGCACGTGGGGCTACAACGTCAACCACACGCAACGGTTCCTCGACGGGGCATCGGGGAGCGGCGCAGGGATGCTCGATGAGAGCCTCGGTGTCCCCCAGGTCTTCCCGGCCGCGGGCGTCTCGTGGAACTATCGCGACGGGACGACTCCGTGGGCCACGTCCGGAGGAGATTTCGGACTCACGTCCACGAGTTCCGTGGCGAGCCCGGGTTGGATGACATGGAACGTCACGAACCTCGTCCAAGACTGGGTCGCGGGCCTCACGCCAAACGACGGGGTGTTCCTCCTCGAGGCGAGCGAGATCACGGGCTTCCTCCATGGGTTCCTCAGTTCCGATTCCCCGGATGCGGCGCACCGGCCGATCCTCACCGTCTCTTACACGTTTTCGTCCGGTGGCGGGGGCCGCGAGCCGCCTCGGATCGTCGGTCGGATCCCGAACCTTGTGTTGCCGGAGAACGCGGGTCCTGCGGCGCTGGACCTCAGCGCCTACGCCTCGGACCCCGACACGCCGGCAACGCAGCTGCGGTGGAACGTCACCGGGTTCGATCCGGCGGTCGTCGCGATCGGCGGGGCGAACATCCCGGGCGAATCCATCGTGACGATCTCGCCCCAGAGCGGCCGATGGGGCGATGCCTTGGTGACGTACTGGCTCACGGATTCCCAGGGAGGCTTCGACCGCCAGACCGCGTGGATCAATATCACCCACATAGATAGTCCGCCGACATTCGGTCCGCCGTCCCCGCTGTACGTGCCGGCGAACGACACGTACGTCTTCGACGAGGGCCCCTACATGAGCGATTCCGACACGCCGGCGGCGTCGCTCACGCTGACGAGCGACGACCCGGCCCACGTGTCCGCATCCGGGACGAACGTCTCCTTCTGGTATCCGGAGGCGTACCTCGGGCGATGGGCGTTCGTGAACCTGACCCTGAGCGACGGGACGTTCGGGGTCACGCGGGTCGTCGTGGTCAAGGTGACGACGGACCACCCGCCCGTCCTCCGGAGGTCCCTGCCCGACGTGACGTTGCAGGAGGGCACGCTGGTCCGCGGCGTGTTCAACTTGTCCGAGTACTTCTCGGATCCGGATCAGGACTCGTTGTTCTATTCGACCGGCTACACGCACTTGATTGTCGCGATCCGCGCGAACCTCAGCGTGGACATCCAAGCCCCCGATGGGTGGTGGGGCGTGGAGGACGTGACGTTCCGCGCGAGGGACCCGACCGGGGCGATTGCGGAAGACACCGTGCGGGTGACGGTCCTGCACGTCGACGCGCCGCCGGTGTGGGGCGCCGTCCCGGACTTGCGAGTGCGCTTCGATACGCCCTTCTCTTTCAACCTGGACCCGTACCTCAGCGATCCGGACACCGCGTCGTCGGACCTCGTCGTCAACGCCTCGGACCCGACGCACGCCCTCGTGTCGGGCCACCTCCTCACGCTGACGTACCCGTGGGTCATGAACGGCACCGTCCAGCGCCTTGTCCTCTCCGTCAGCGACGGCGCCTTCGCGGTGGACCGCACGATCCTAATAGCGGTAGGCTCGGACTGGCCTCCGATCGTCGTGACGAAGATGCCGGATACGTCGTTCGACGAGGGGACGACCCGCCGCGCGGCGTACCGGCTCTCGGATTATTTCGCGGACCCGGATGGCATCTTGCTCTTCTGGACCGTCGGGAATTCGAGGATTGGCGTGACGATCCAGGCGAATGGGAGCGTCGACCTCACGAGCGCGGCCGGTTGGTGGGGGACCGAGACGGTGACCTTCCGCGCTGCGGACCCACAGGGCGCGCTCCAGGAGGACACGGTCCGGATCACGGTCCTTCATGTGGACCGTCCGCCCACCATCCTCGCGGTGCCCGACGTCTTCCTGAACGTCACGACGACGTACCTCTCGCTCGTGTCGTACCTGGCTGATCCGGACACGAAGGTGTCGGACCTCGTGCTCGTGTCCACGGACAGCCCTCACGCCCTCATCCTCGGCCAAGGGCTCCTCTTGACCTACGTGGCGGACGCGGACGAGTCCATCGGCGTCGTCGTGAGCGACGGCAACCTGACCGGGACGACCACGATCCACGTGCGCGTCGTCCTGCCGGCGGGCATCGTCCAGGAGATCATCCCCAGTTGGCTCTACTGGCTTCCGATGCCGCTTGCGGCCGGCGCGCTCGGGGGGTTCCTCGTCTACCGCCGCCGCCAGCTCGAGTGGGCATTCCTCGTCACGAACACCGGTCTGCTCGTGAGCAGCGTGTCGCGCCGCGGCGATGGGTCGCTCGACACGGACCTGCTGACGGGCATGCTGACGACGATCATGGACTTCGCTCGCCGGAGCTTCTCCGACGAGACGGAGCGGCACCTCGAAGGACTCGAGCTCGGAGAGAAGCGCGTGTCGATCGTCCGGGGAGACCGCGTCTACCTCGCCGTCGTCTACCGCGGTCGGACCCCGGGATCGCTGACATCGAGGATGCGCGTCCTCGTCCAGAAGCTCGAGAGCCGATATCCGGGGGCGTTCGGGGACGTCCTCGACACGTCGAAGCTCGAGGGCATCCCGGTCGAGCTGGAACGCCTGGTGAGTCGCGGGAACCTTCCGTTCGTGCGCTTCGGCCTGGAGGGTCGCGCGGCGTGAGGCCGCCCGGTCGCCGGCTACGTGGTTCCCGCTCACAGGGATGGGTCGCCAGATGGTGAACTCATCTCCAGGTCGTCGCCGCAGTTCGGAGCAGATCGCGACGGAATCGGACGGCTGGCTAAAGCCGAAACGCATTGATCAGCAGGCGCGTGATCATCGCGGCGGTCACGGACAGGACGATGATCGTCAGCTGTCCGAGGATCCGCGAGTCGTACGGCCACGTGCGGATGTTCGCCGTCTCACGGATCTCCATCTCGAGGACTTGCAAGGTCGTCAGTTCCCGCAGGCGTTCCTCGACGCGCGCGAGCGGCTCGCCCTCCGGGTGCGGCTCGCCTTCGTGTAGGTCGGCCACCGCCTGGGCGAAGCGGGTTCGGATGGCAGAGACCTCGCGCCGCTTCACCTCCGCCATCTTGCGGCGGATGCTGGTCAGCGGGAGGAAGAACATCGGGATGCCGATGACCGTGAGGACGGCGACTGTCGACGTCGTACTCGGATCGCCCGCGAACGAATTCCCGACGAGGACGATTAGCAGGACCATGAAGTACAAGAACGCGAAGCGAAGAGAAAGTTGCCCGATGAGACGAGTGCCCAGCAGCGAATCCTCCCGATACGACTTCAGCCGGAGAGGCCGCTTCCCGAGTTCGTACAGCCCCAGCAGTCCCGTCGCGTAAATCCAGACGAAACTCAGAATCCCGAGCGTCAGGAGGAATCGGAGGATTTCAAGGGGGATGAGGTACAAGCCTTCGCGTCTTCCGCTGTCACTGAGGGCGAGCCCGACGCCGGAAATCAATTCGAGCCCCACGGAGATGAGGACGGGCCACATCGCCGATGTGAATCGAAAGGCATGACGATACGCCGGCTCCCCGTCTGGGCAAAGAGCAACGAGTTCTTCCTTGGCCGAGACGAGCCACACCCGCATCGCGCGGACTCCCAGGAAAACCAGGAAATCGACGAGGACGAAGACCGCGGCGTTCGCAATCCACTCCCATGTGACGTCGCCGCCATTCGCGACGGCGATCCGAGCCGCCTCTTCCCAGCTGCCCGTTCGGACGAATTCGACGACCAAGAACCCCGGCGCCGCGAGGAGATTCGCGAAGACGAACGCGGCGAGGACGTACGGGAGGTGGAGGGAGTCCAAGATCCTCTCGAACGGGGTCGGTTTCTCTGGGCCTTGTGCCCGCCGCGATGCGTCCGCCCCGTCCGCGGTCGCCCGCCGAACGCCCGCATGATCGAGTTCCAAGTTGCGTTCCCTCTGGGGCCGAGACCGATGGGGCCGACTTCGGATAATCCCTTCGCCCCACCTCTTTGGGGACGGCTCGATGGGGCGCCTTTCGTCCTACAGCCACCGGTGGCGGGTCGGGTAGAACTTGGGCCGGCCGTCCGGATGGCGCGCCTTGTACCGGACGTACCGCTCGTGCCACCACCGATACCGCGCGTCGGACGTGTGGAGCGGCCGGTGGGGCATCCGGATCAGGGTCTGCTCGACGGCCCACACGTTGTGCGGGGAGAGCCGCCAGTCCGCGCGGAGGGTCCGCAGGTCGAGGACGCCGTAGCCGTTGATCCGCCCGGTGAGGTCGACGAACGGGTCGACGTACGAATAGACGAGGTCGCGGATCGATCGGTAGAACGGCTGGCGGCCATGGAGGCCCGGGTCCCGCGACCGTGCGACCGTCCCGTACTTCCCGCCCCGTCGGAACAGGAAGACGACGTGATCGAGGTCGTCCTGCGACTCGAGGTCGACGACGATGGGCGGGAATCCGTGCTGCTCGAGGATCGTCGCGGCGCACAGCGCCCCCTCGAGGCAGTGCACTTGGTTCGCCCGCACGACGCCCCGGAACGTGCGCAGCGTCTCGCCCCGTTCCTCGTGATTGTAGGGCAGCGACTCGAGCCACCGCTGCACCTTCTCGGGGGAGGATGCGGCGTCTATGATCCGCCTCTCCCGGCGGGTGAAGGCCGATCGTGGAGGCGCCGCGGTCATGGTCGGCGGCGGAGGATTTCCGAGCCTTCGGACGCGGTCATCGGCCTCCCGTAGATCGGTGAGCCGGGTTGCTGGCGTCGCCCGCCGACGCGGAGCGAACCCGTGTCAAGGGCCGCGAAGCCGATCTCCTCGATGAGCTTCGCGACCGTCGCCTTCGCGGCCGCGTCGTCGCCCGCGACGAAGACGGCGAGCCGGTCCTTCGACGACGGCCGTCCGCCCGTCTCCAGGGTCTTCCACCCCATCGTGTTGAAGGCCTTGACGACGCGGGAGCCAGGGAGCCGCTTCGCGACCTCCTCGCTCGACGTGCTCTCCCCGACGTCCATGACTCGGCCCGCCGCCGAGTACGGATTCATCGCGTCGACGACGATCTTCCCGGCGAACCGCTCCGCGGGAGGGAGCTGGTCCATCCTCCGCCAAGGGATTGCCAGGAGGATGACGTCCCCGAACGTCGCGGCATCCGCAGGCGTCGTGGCCTTCGCCCTCGGCCCGATCGACGAGACCAGGGGATCCAAGGACGTCGGGTCCCGCGAATTCGATACCGCCACGTCGTGTCCCGCCCGGGCGAACAGCTTCGCGGCCGTCCCGCCGATGTTCCCTGCCCCGATGATCCCGATCCGCATGCGTCCGACTCTCCCGGGCGACCGGCAAGACGTTCGTCCGTTATGGAGCTTCGGAATCGAGTGACGGTCCTTTCGCCGACGTCACCGGAGGCTAGATAACCGGGTCGCCGTTGCGCCCGGACGGGCCCATGGCGTCGACCGGTTCGCCGGACACTCAACGGACGCGCGTCCCCGTCCCCCGCCAAGTGCAGTGGTTCATCGTCCTCCTCGCACCGTCGGCGATCGCTTACGGATTCTTCCTCGTGTGGATCCCGGCGTACCTCCCGGAACTCGGGTTCGACTCGGGGACGATCGGTCTGCTGCTCGGCGTCAATGGAGGCGCGTTGATCCTCGGATCGATCCCGCTGAGCATCCTTGCCGACCGGAAGGGCAAGAAGCGCGTCCTGCTCGCCGCGCTCCTCGTGTTCCCGCCGATCATCGCGACGTTCGCCCTGACGTTAGACGTGCGGATCCTCGTGGTCGCCTCGTTCCTCGCCGGCCTCGTCGACGGGGCCTTCAGCTCGACCTGGAATGCGTTGATCGCGGACCAGACGGTCCCCGAGAACCGCGATCCCGCCTTCGCCCTCTCCTTCGTCGTGAGCGCGCTGTCGACCGGAGCGGGCTACACGATCCCGTTATTCCTCCCGCCCCTGGAGGCGGCGACCGGCGTGGACTCGCGGACGGTCCACGTGGCCGCGTTCCTCGTCCTCGCCGCGGGCGCGGTCGTCTCGCCGATCGCGCTCTTCTTCCTCTTTCGGGGATACCGGGACGCGCCGCCGAGCCGGCAGCGGTTCTTCCGCGGGCGGGACTTGCGCCTCCTCGGGCGGTTCTCCGGATACAACGGCCTCATCGGGCTCGGGGCCGGATTCATCATCCCCCTCATCCCGACGTGGCTGTTCCTGAAGTTCGCCGTGCCGGACTCGTTCAGCGGTCCCGTGCTCGGCATCGCGAGCCTGACGATCGGATTCGCGGCCGTGGCGAGCTCTCGCCTTGCGAAGCGGTGGGGACGCGTGCCCGCGATCGCGGCGACCCAGGGCCTCTCGACGGCGTTCATGCTGGCCCTCGCGTTCGCGCCGAGTCCCCTGTCCGCCGGCGCGATTTACGTCGTCCGCGCCTCGCTGATGAACATGTCGATCCCCCTCGCCGACTCGTTCGTCATGGGGATCGTGGAGCCGGACCAGCGGAGCTTCGCGAGCGCCCTGAACTCCCTCGTCTGGCGGATCCCGAACAGCGTGAGTACGGTCGCGGGCGGCGTCCTCATGGCATCCGGCCACCTCGATCTCCCGATCTTCATCGCGACCGCGTTCTACGTCGCCGCGATCGGCTGGTTCTATTCGGCGTTCCGCGACGTGAAGACGACGACGTGAGAGGGCCGGGCGGACGCGGTCGCCGAGGGCGCTCCCGCGGCGGTTCGTTGGCGTCATACCTCTAAGTAGAGGTATGGTCTTCGGGAGCCCGAGAAGCGTCCCAGCGGCCGGGTCCGGTAGACCGCCTCGCGGTGTCCAAAGTCTTTTGACCGCCGACTCGTTCTCTACGGGCTATGCGTCTCGTCCTCCTTGGCCCCCCGGGCGCGGGCAAAGGCACCCAGGCCGAGAAGCTCTCCTCGTACCTCGGCGTGCCGCGGATCTCGACGGGAGACATCCTGCGGCGGAACGTCACCGACAATACGTCTCTCGGCGAGAAGGCGAAGGCGTACATGGACTCCGGGCGGCTCGTGCCGGACGACCTCGTGATCTCGATGACGGAACGCCGACTCAAGGAGCCGGACGCCAGGAAGGGATTCATCCTCGACGGCTTCCCGCGGAACATCGCGCAGGCGGAGGCGCTGTCCAAACTCACGAAGCTCGACGCGGTGGTGAGCCTCTTCCTCGAGCCCGAGGACCTGATCAAACGGAACACGGGCCGGCGCGTGTGCCCGAAGGACGACACGGTCTACCACATCCTGATGAACCCGCCGAAGAAACCCGGCGTCTGCGATAAGTGCGGCACGCCCCTCATCATCCGTGCGGACGATCGAGAGGACGTCGTGCGCAAGCGGATCGAGACGCACGAGCAACAGACCGCACCGCTCATCAAGTACTACCGGGACCGCGGCCTGCTGCGCGAGGTCTACGCGAGCGGGCTGATCGAGGAGATCTTCCTCCGGACGATCGAGGTCCTCAAGGCGTGAGGGGCATCGCCATCAGCATCAAATATGCCCGGGCCGTTAGACGCGGCTGCGCCCCTGTAGTCTAGCTTGGATAGGACAGAGGCCTGCGGAGCCTCTGACCTGGGTTCGAATCCCAGCAGGGGCGTCCGCGTTCCTGTTCAGGGGTTTTGCGACCATGGCGAATTCGTGACCGGGCGGTTACACCGGAACTCGGGAGTTGCCGCTATGGCAAATCGCTGCATGTGGCTCGACTGTTCGAGCCTCCCTGGGAAAACGTGACAACTCAAGCCGAATTGACAACCGCGGTTATCTGCCTCCACACGGTTGTCGGCCGCGGAGGGGACTTTTACGAGACGTGCGCTTCGAATCGTCGCGATCGTCTGCGCGGTCATCATGATCACCGTGCTCTTTCAGAGTCATGAGGCTTCGGCGACGTCGCCCACGGGGTCGGAGTACAACCACGCGTTGGCGTCGAACGGAGGTCTGGCGACGGCCTTGGGGTCGACGAGTCCGAACACGCCCGAAAAGGCGAACGACGGGACCACCTCGACGTACTGGCAGAGTTCGAGCACGACCGGATACCTGTCCGTCGGGTTCCGGTCCCTCGTCTATGTGAACGAAGTCCACGTCACCTTCTTGATGGTCGTGTATCCGAAGCTTTCCCTCTACCTCGACACGAGTGGGAACGGCAATTACGAAGCCTCGGAGAAAGTGTGGTCGACCACATCGAACGCCGGACTGAACGTAATCATCAATCCGACGACCGCGTATGCGCTTGGCATGAGGGTCACGATCGACGGGGCGAACCTGACGGCCAAGCCGAAGATCGCGGAGATCGAAGCATATCTCCGATACGACACGGATGGCGACGGGCTGACGAACGACCAAGAGTCGGGGACCGTGTACTACCAGGACACCTCGGCCGGTGGGCTGCCCCGGATGATCCCGGACGACGGGGTGAACGTCACGACCTCCGAGGCGACCCTGATCCAGTATTACGGCATCCCCGCCCGGGCCCTCGCGAACTTCACGGTGGACCATCCACGGAAGTCCGACCTCACGGTGGCCGTCGGCGTGTGGAACGGATCCGCCTGGGTCGACCGGCACGTCTGGGACCCCGGGCAGCGCCTCTCTCCCATCCGGATCACGCAGCCTGTTGCAGGGGCGTTCTACGCGGGACAGGTCCTCGTGACCGCGACCGTAGGGGACGCAGAGAACGTCACGAAGGTCGAGTTCACGATCGACGGGGCGTACGCGGCCGCCGTCACGCAACCGGTCGGACGGGACTACTCGTGGACGTGGGATACGACCGGCTTGGGCGACCGGCGTGTCCCGCTTCGGGCCACCCTCTACGACGCCGCCGGGCCCGGGCCGTGGGACCAACTCAGCGTGAACGTAAACAACCTTGCGCCCGGAGCGGCCTGGGTCTCCCCGCAGGCCGGCGCCACGGTGACCGGCGCCGCGACCCTGCGGGCAACCGCATCGGACTATTACGGCATCCAGAAGGTACGATTCTTCGCGGACGGGGTGCTGATCGGGGAAGATCTCACGGCGGACCCGGTCACGGGGGAATACACCGTCGTGTGGGACACGACCCAGTACTGCAACAACGCCCCGCGCACCCTATCGATCACGGCCATCGAGAATACTCCCGTCGCCCGCTCGACGACCGTCTACCGCCAGGTCACGACGAGCAACGACCCCCTCGTCTGCATCACGACTCCCGCCGCCGGCGGGACCGTGAGCGGGACCGCGTACCCGGTCCGGGCGTCGACCATCTCTGCGCTCGGCATCACGAAGGTCGAGTTCCTCGTCGTCGTCCCGCCGTTCCCCGGTTCGCCGCAGCTCCGCTTCACGGACACGGGCGCACCCTGGGAGTGGCCCTGGGACACGACCCGGGACCCGAACGGGCCCGTCCAGTTGTGGGCGAAGGCCTACAACATGCAGGGCAACGTCGATGCGCATGTCATCCAGGTCTACGTGATCAATGCCCAATGCCAAGTCGGCTGCTTCGGTCCAGCGACAGGTTCCATGGAGGCCTCCTCCGCCGTATCCTCGGAGCCCACCGCGACCCTCGGGGTGCTCACCGCGGAATGGACGCTCGGAGAGACCGATTCGGGGACCCGGGCGACCGTGGTGGTGGATCTCGTCGAACCGCAGACGAGCGCCAGCGCCGCGGAGAACGCCTCCCGCATCTTGCGGCCGTCATTCCCGATCTCTCTCTTCACGACGTATCTGAAGTGGCGGATCGTCGTCCGGGACTGGAGCACCGGGCAAGCCGGAAACACCACCGCGTTCACGCTTCGATTCGAGGTCAAGACCGACCCCAACCTCCCGAACGGCCGGGATACGGACGGCGATGGGCTCCTCGACGGGGCCGAGGTGTTGGTCTGGCACGCCCTCCCGGTCGTCCGGGACACGGACCTCGACGGCCTCGACGACCGCTACGAGACGACGCCGCACACGCTGACCGTGTGGACGGGGGGCGTTTCCTCGATCCTCGCCGCCTTCACGACGAACCCGGCTCTCGCGGACACCGACGGGGACGGCCTGACGGACGGCCAGGAACGGGGGATCGTCACGACGGGTCAATCGAAGGTCATTGGAGAGGTGGGCCTCGCCGCCGGCGTCACGGATGCATGGACGAAGGTGTTCCTCAGGAACAAGTACACCAGCCCCGTCGTGATCGCCCAGCCGCCGACGCAGAAGGACGGAGCCACCGGGGTCATCCGGATTCAATCCATCACCGACCACAGCTTTCAACTCCGCTTCCAGGAATGGTCCGCGGTCGGCGGACACGGTGGCGAAAACGTGACGTACCTCGTGCTTGAGTCCGGGAACCATGTCCTGCCCGACGGTACCGTGATCGAAGCGGGCACCAAGTCCGGAGTCGGGACGACCTACATGGCGGTGCCGTTCCGGGAGACGTTCGCGCAGAATCCGATCGTCCTGGCGCAGATCCAGACGAACGCCGACACGAGGGCGGCCGCCGCAAAGATCCGGTCGGTGGGGGCTTTCTCGTTCGAGACGTACCTGCGCACGAACCCGATCGGGACGCACGGAACCGAGACGGTCGGGTACGTCGCCGTCGCCCCCCAGGGGGACCCGACATCCCTCGCGACGTGGACCCGCCTGGCGGTGAGCATTGGCTCGGCGACATCGGGGACCGTCTCGTTCCCCAAGGCCTTCGCGGTTGCCCCCAGGGTCCTCTCCTGGTTCGCGACGGAGAACTCGAACGCGGATGTGAGCCTCCGGCTCGGTCCGATGACGAACGCCAGCTTCGGCTACGTGCGCGAGACGAGCGCGACGCCGGGCGTGGAGGTGTTGCACTACTTCGCCTTCGCAGGACCGGCGAACCTGACCGCGCGGATGACAACGAAGCCAACAGGCACCGGCGCCGCGGACACGGACGGGGACGGACTCTCGGACGGCGCGGAGGTCAACACCTACGGATCGAACCCGTCGCTCAAGGACAGCGACGCGGACGGCATCCCCGACAATGTCGAGGTGACGGATCGCACAATAACGATCCCCGTCAACGGCACGATGAAGTCGTTCACGTTCAAGACGTCGCCGACGTCGGACGACACGGACGCGGACGGGATCAAGGACCCGGACGAGTTGACGGGGATTCTGGATCACCGGGCGCTCTCCTCGGACATGCAGACCCTCCGGACCCCGGGCATCCTGCGGGACCTGAGCGGCAACGGAGGGGACGGGAGCATCCTCAGTGCGACGTGCGCGAGCTCCGTCGCCGGAAAACTCGGATACGCGTGCAGCTTCGCCGGCAGCACGGCCCGTATCCAATTCGCGGACTCCTCGCTTTCGGACCTCACGTCGTCCTTCTCGATCGTGGCCTGGGTCTATCCGACGACGACCTCGCAGCCGAGCGGGGCGGGGATCGTCGCGAAGGGCACTGGGGGCGGCGGGGAGTCATACGCCCTCGACGTCGCCAGCGGCTCCTTCCGGACGTTCTTCTGGAAGGGCGGACTATCCTACGTTGCCCAAGGCACGACCACCTTCTCGGCGAACACATGGTACCTCGTTGCCGCGGTGTACGACGGCCCGGCGGGCGTGCTGCGACTGTACATCAACGCCGGGACGCCCGTCGAGCGGACAGGCGTCCCCGCTAGCCTCGCGCTAAACGACCACGTCCTGACAATCGGGAGCCGGGAAAGCTCGGCGGCCTCCGGATACAACTTGGGGTTCATCGGCCGGATCGACGAGGTCTCGATCTGGGATCGTCCCCTCTCCGCGTCCGAAATCAAGGGATACTACAACCTGACGAGCTCTCCGACGGCGATCGTCGCGTGGCTCGACATGGAGACGCGGACATTGTCGAACGATCTGTTCGACTTCAGCGGGACCTCCCATCCCGGCGTCGCCACGGGCACGAGCGTGGTCGAGGGTCGGTCCGGGTTCGCAAGGAAGTTCGCCGGCGGGAGCGACGGCGTTTCGCTGAGCGGGAGCGCCTCCGTCACGATCAACTCAGGCATCACGGTTGACGCGTACACGCTGCTGTCCGCCTATCCGACCACGGACGCTGCGCTCGTTGCCCGGAAGGCGTCCTTCTACCTGAACGTCAGCTCCGACGGCCTCGTCCGGTGGTCCTTGTACCGAGCCGGATCGGTGTCGAGTCCCCTCCCGATCCCGCTGAACCGCTGGGTTCGAATCACCGCGACGGCGAGTTCGACGGCGCTGGCCGTCTATCTGGACGGCGTTTCCGTTGCGTCGGGCACGGCATCGTCATTCCCGGCCGCTTTGAACGCGATCACACTCGGCTACACCGAAGCGCAGGCGCATCTGGTTGGCTCGATGGACCAGGTCCTCGTGCTGAGCGTGGCGGCGGCCGCGAACACGATCCGGGACCTCGGAGTCGGCGGTATCCAGCTCAACCCGAACGGAACCGACACGGATGGCGACGGACTCGCGGACGGCCAAGAGCTGTTCGTGAAGAGCGTGAAGACGCCGAAGCGCTATCCGACGAGGGATTCCGACAGCGTGGCGACGGACAAGGTCGACCTCGCCCTCGGGGGCCCCGGATGGGCGATCAAAGGGATCGATGCGATGGTCGGGTTCACTCACGAGGACATGGGCCAGCTGTCCGCCTACCTGTATCGGACGTCCGGGGCGTCGTACGACCGGTCGATGACCCTCCGCCTCTTCGGGAACTCGGGCCAGGTGAACAACTTCACCTCGTACGATCTCCGGCAGAAGCCTGCCCTCGGCGGGAACTGGCTTTCCGTCGAGGACTTCCCGGCGGGGAGGACGTGGTACCTTTCCGCGTACGATCAGACGGTCGGCAAGGTCGGTGCGATCGAGTACCTCCAGATGCAGGTGACCGTGCACACGCTCCCGAACCGCGCCGACACGGACTCGGACGGCCTGAACGACTCGGAGGAGATCAACCTCGGCTCCGACGGCTACGCGACGGACCCGTGGAAGGCCGACACGGACGCCGACGGATGGTCCGACGGCTATGAGACGCTCACGAAGGGGACGAACCCCGTCGCCTG
>WNGA01006681.1_pt1 | contig 26849 bp, 30 predicted proteins | sample 5400061 | NCBI WGS metagenome assembly WNGA01 (sample SAMN13153366, study PRJNA577476) | soil metagenome | isolation source: 100 cm soil or saprolite under grassland replicate 2 | place: USA:California | collected 2016-06-15 | reverse complement strand
TCATTACGTGAAGGTCGCCGCATGCTTCAGATTGGGCTTCTACTACTTCTTTTCGGCCTGCTTGTCGGATTTGCCATACCCGCGTTTGTCGTGCCGCGCCTCGGGCTGACGGCGCATGTGCTTGGAGTGACGCAGGGCATCCTTCTGATCGTAATCGGATTGCTATGGACAAAGCTCAAGCTGACGCGGACGGCCTCCGGGATCGGTTTCTGGATGGTCGTCTATGGCTGCTTCGTAAGCTGGGCAGTCACGGCACTGGCCGCCGCGTGGGGAGCCGGCAGCTCGATGATGCCGATTACCGCGGGCCAAGCTCACGGTAGCGCGATTCAGGAGGGAATCATAACAGCAGGATTGGTGACGTCGGCCGCGGCGCTGATTGCCGCAACGATTCTGGTTCTGTGTGGGCTTCGAGCCTACACTCCAGAAGAATCAGATAAGCGGTGAGCCTCCCGGTGAGTGGCGGTTTTGACGGAGTACAAATAGATGGAGTGAACTATGCACATAGCGCTTCGGCATCTACTCTCCATTCTGCTTTTGCCTTTTCTGGTCGTAGTCGGCGTTCCCTTGTGGCTGCTCAATACTTTTGCGGCGGCCGACTCGCGTTGGGCTGGCAACTCGCTAATCATGTGGCTCTCGCACGCCGTCGGCGCAGTGGTTATCCTGCTGGGATTTGCGCTCTTCAGTTGGTGTGTCAGCCTATTCGCACGAGTCGGCCATGGAACCCTCGCCCCTTGGAATCCAACACGTAACCTGGTGGCCATTGGACCTTATCGGTTTGTTCGGAACCCAATGATTAGCGGAGTGTCGCTGATATAGCTTGGACAGGCGCTATTGTTTGGCTCATGAGCGGTGGGCATTTGGGCTGGGGCCTTTGTCGGTATCAATCACGTCTATATCAGCTCTGTGACGAGATTCAGCGACCACAGGCAGTTCGATGTGAATGCCGAAAAGGAAAGCCTGAAAGCGCCGGTGAAGCCGTAAATAAAGTGACGATCTACGCCTGCGACTAAACAGAACTCCGATTGACTATCGGAGTTCTTCTGAGCTATGATTTTTTCTATGTCGAGCAAAAAGCACAAGCCCTTGCCGGAACTGGGCAAGTTAGAGCGCGCGGTCCTGGAGCACCTTTGGCGGGCCGGCGAGGCGGACGTCGTCGAGACGCACCGGGCGGTAGGGGCGCGCCGCGGGATCACCGTTAACACGGTCGGCTCAGCGCTCGAGCGTCTGCACCGCAAAGGGCTCGTCACGCGATGGAAGATCTCGCATGCCTATCGCTACCAGCCAACCCTCGACCGCGAGAACTTCGTTGTCCGCCAGATGGTCGACGGCGCCGGGGGGATGCGCGCCCTGGCGGGCCGGGGGCTGCTGGCCTCATTTCTGGATCTCGTAGCCGAAGCGGATGATGCGGCGCTCGATGAGCTGGAGGAATTGATCGCCAGGAAACGAAAGGAGGGCCAGGCGTGAAGTATTTGTTCTTCATCACCTATCTTTTTGGTTCTCTGGCGCTGTATGTGGTTCTCGCTTCGGCGCTCGTGGGAGCAGTCGTGACTGCCGGACGCCGGCGGCTCGCGCGTCTGGAGCCCTCGGCGCAATCACGAATTGCGCTGGCGGCTGCAGTGGCTCCGGCTTTCCTCGGCGCGGTTTTCGAGGGTGGCGCGATTTATGACATCGTTCTATCCGGTCCCGCGGACTTTTGTCTGCGCCCCCATGATTCTGCGGCGCCATCCTTGATTCTCTTGCTCTCGGTTGCAATCCTCGCGGGGCGGGTCCTGACCTGCGGGATCCAAACCATCGTTGACGTCGTACGCGCAGTCCGCCTGGGCCGCGCCCTCCCGGGGGCGGCGCCTAAAGCGTTTATGGACTGTCTCGTGCTGCCGGTTGAAGAGCCGCAGGCGTACGTCCTGGGGCTTCTGAAGCCACGGGTCTACATCTCCCGGGGCTTGCTCAAGCAGACTAACGAGGACGACCTGGCCCCAGTGCTGGCGCACGAACGCGCGCACGCGGCCCGCCGGGATCCGCTCCGCCGTTTGATTGCGTCTGCGGGCCTCGTTCTGCATCTACCGGGAATCGCTCATCTGCTTGATAGGCTCCTGACGCGCACGCAGGAGATGGCCGCAGACGCCGATGCTGCCCGCACGGTCGGCGATCCGGTTCGAGTCGCCGAGTCGCTGGTCCGGTTTGCGCGCTTGCAGGGGCCCGGCCGGGCCACCGCCGTGGAGTTCGGGAGCGGTGACCTGGAGGCGCGCGTCAGGAAGTTGCTCGATTCGCATCAGCGCTGCGGCAGTGCGCCGTCCGCGGCAGCGTTGGTCGGCTGCTCGGCTGCCTTATGCCTGCTCGCCCTCTTCGCCGCGCACGGACTTCATTATCTAGGGCAAGCCCTGCTCCGGCTCCCCTGATCCGATGCGGGATGGCGGCGAGTCTACTTCTGGGTTGGCGCGCTTGAAACTCCGATCCATACTCGGAGTTTAGCCACCGTGAAGAATCACGATTTAACGAGGCGGTATGGGCCGCCATCAAGGAGAAGTGAGATGAGAACCAAAGAATGGTTGGCGGTTAGTATAGGAATTCTGTTCGTTAGCGCGGGGCTCGTGTGGCTGGTGTGGGACAAGGTCGCGGCGGCGATTGATGATCGTCCGGTCGCCCGCATCGTCGAGGCTCTGAAGATCGCGCCGGGGCATAAAATTGCCGACGTCGGTTCCGGCGACGGGCCGTTCGTCTTCCAACTGGCCGAGCAGGCGGGCGATACCGGAGTGGTCTACGCAGTCGACATCAACGCCAAAGCGCTACTGAAGGTCGAAAGATTGGCGAAAAAAAGAGAGGTGGGAAACGTCCGCACCGTTCTGGCCGCCGAGGTCGACCCGAAGATACCGGAGCCGGTCGATCTTGTCTTCATATCATCTACCCTCCATCACATCAAGGACAGGCCAGATTACCTGCGCACACTACGTCGATATTTGAAGCCCGCGGGCCGGATCGCCGTGATCGATCCGATTGACCGATGGCCTCCTTTTCATGGTCGGATGAAGTATACGCTCGACGAGCTTGACGGCTGGATGCGGGGAGCGGGGTTCAGGCGGGCAGAGAAACACGACTTCGTGCCCCACTGTTTCTATGTGATCTACGAGGTCGAGCGATGAAATTGCGGAATGACGCGGCGCTCAAAGCAGTGCTAGGGACCTGGCGAATTTCGGTGGAACGGCTGCCGCCAACCCGCGCGGAAATTACGGCGATTTATGACCGGAAGGCGAGGCATTGGAGCGCGATCCTGAGCCGGCTCGGTTATGATCAAGCCTACCGCAATTTGTTCCGCCGACTCGAGCAGTCCCGGGCGCTCGGGCATCTGCGTCACGACGGGCGCGTCCTGGATTGCGGGATCGGCACGGGGGCGCTCTCCCTGGCGCTCCTTGAAGCTCTCCCTTTCAAGTTTCATCTCACCGGGCTGGATCTCTCGCCGCGGATGATCGAGGATGCGAAGCGCCGCTTCACGTCTGCCGGCGCTAGATTCGATTTGTACTGCCGGGACGTTAGCAGCCTGCCGCTCGGCGGCGAAAAATTCGATCTCGTGATGTGTGGCCATCTACTCGAACACCTGCCTGACCCGCTGGACGGGATGCGGAGAATGGCCGAAGGCCTACGTCCAGGCGCGATACTGCTAGCAATCGTCACCCGGCCGGGCAGACTCGGCTCGCTCATCCATTTGCGATACCGCAACCAGTGCATTCATCCTGTGAGCCTGGCGCGCGGCATGAAACAGCTCGGTCTGACAAACATTCGCCTGCTCCAGCTAGACGCCTGTCCGGTCTGGTGTCGATGGTTGAGTTATGCCTGCGTCGCGACTAATCCCGGTGGATAAAATTCATGTCGTTACATATCGGCTCCTACGGCCGGATTCAGATTGCGAATTTCATTGTCGTGGGGCTCTTGTTCCTCGTGTTCGCCCGCGGCGTCGCGGAGGAGTTTCGCGAGGGGACAGCCTCCAGGCTCGAGCCCATGTTTCTTACGATCCTCGGCTTCTGCATCCTATTGTCCGGCCCGTTCGTGACGGATCTGGCTCCGGTGGCGATGTTTTCCAGTCAGGCGACATGGCATGGCACGGCGCATGGCGTGCTGGGCGCGATCGGGTTTACGCTCATGCCTTTGAGCTGTTTCGTGATTTATCGCCGCTTCCGGAGAAACCAAGTGTGGCAGACGTTTGCGGGGTGGACGCTCGCGGTGTGCATCATCATCGTGCTCGCAATCGTGCTTCTCAAAGTCGCTCAGCTTGGGGTGATGGGCGGTTTACTTGGTCTTTTTCAGCGCATCGTACTGGTCGCCTATTTCGGTTGGACGTTCGCTTTTGCCATGAAACTTCGTACGCACAAACCTGCCTCTTCGTTTACGAATTGCACCCTTGGCGGCTCGTTACCTGGGAAGAGTGCGTCAAGAAATAATGTCAAGTTATTACAAAGCAGTTGTTAGTAGGTTAAAGAATCGATCCAGATCGCTTTCGGTGACGTACAAGTGCGGTGAAATCCGCATCGACGAGCCGCGAATGCCGACGTATATGTTTTGTTCCTCGAGTCGGGCGGCGACGTGTTGAAGGCTCTCACCCGGCGCCTCGATGCCTAGCATGTGCGGACCTCTCTGGCCGGCGGCGACTACTCGAAGCCCTAACCCGTCCGCCCGTCGTTCGATTGACGCCGTCACCTTTGAGAGCGTGGACGTAATACGGGCAATGTCCCATTCTAGCAATTGCTTGAGCGCGGCTATCGCCATCGGCGTGAGCGTTAAATTGGATTGCTCGCCGACATCGAACCGCCGTGCGCCGGGCTGATACTCATCTCGATAGTCAGTACGGGAGAAGTCTTCCGAGTCAGCGCGCAGAATCCAATTCTGCTCAATCGGCTTACCGTCACGATGCGCGCTGTCAACGTACATATAGCCGAGACTGAAAGGCCCGAGCAGCCACTTGTAGCCGGCCGTCACAAGAAAATCAGGGCGCAATTCTTCCACATCCGTCGGCATCGCGCCCAGAGACTGAGTGGCGTCAACGACGAAAGTCGCGCCGACCTCACGCGCGCGTTGGCCAATGCGTTTCAAGTCTATAAGCGCGCCGTTCGTCCAATGCACGTTAGGAACTGAAACTACCTTCACGCGCTCATCAAACCTCTTCAGAATCGCGTCCGTCCAACTTTCGCCCTTGCCTCGCTCGGCCGTCACAATCTCCGCGCCACTTTGTTTCGCAAAGGCTCTCCATGTGTACACGGTTGAAGGGAAATCCTCGGCGATCAACAGGATGCGGTCATGCGGCTTCGCTTCGACGTTAACAGCCGCGACCGAAAGCCCATAGCTTGTCGCCGGAATCAACGCCACGCCTTCGGCATCCGCCTTGATAATTTGCGCAAACAAGGCGCGGAGTTCTTCGACCTGCGTAAACCAATCCCTCGCCTGAATCTTCCAAGGTTGAGCGTTACGCGACATCGCGGCTTCGCCTGCGGCGCGCACGGATAACATTTGCGGGGCGAGGCTGGCGCAGTTGAGATATACAACATCGTCAGGGATTTCAAAAAGATGGCGCTGATTTGGAAGCGTTAAGTCGACTTCCGGTTCTATTTTATGTTCACTCATTCGCTCAGTTTACTCCATCGCATGTAAGCGATGTAATCGGTATAGGCGGGCGCGCCGCCTTCGGCTCGTACTGCTGACGCTATTTGACCGCGATGGTAAGCGGAATGCAGAAGCACATGCGTCAACATCTGCCGAAACGTATTACAGTATTCTTCGCCTCTGCTGTTTTTGTACCTCGCCACGCGCTCAAGGTCACTCTCCGTCAGATCTCTGAAGAAATTTGAGTAAGCCACTTTATTGTCGGCGAGCAACATTTCGCACTCATCGAGTCGCGAACACCGCCAAAAGTCGAAGCCCGTTGTATCTTCACCGCGCAGAATACGCAGAAGATACATTTTCTCGGTAAGCAGTAGGTGAGCAAACACTCGTATAGCGTTCTGACTCTGGCTTGATGAATCTTTAAGCATGACAAACCATTGCCGGTTTGCCCACTCGTTATAATCAAATTGATGGCGCAGACTTTCTATCGACTCCATATTAGCGATTGACCAACCTCATCATCTTTTCGGTATAACGCGCGCCCGCCGCCGCGTCGGGCGGGATGATTTCCACATCGCGCGTCCATAAGCTGTACTCGCTTTGCTGGGCGGTAATCGGATGCGAACGTTGAGCGCGGCGCAACGTGGAAGCAGAGACCTCCGAAAGGCCAAGAAAACGCACTTTGCCCTGCGAGACCAGTTCGCTCATCGCGCCGACGCTCTCTTCGACGGAGACTCGTGGGTCAACGCGATGCAGGTAATAGAGGTCGATCACCTCGACCCCCAGACGACGCAGGCTCGCCTCGCAAGCTTCATATATATGTCTAGGGCTGCCATCAAGGCCTATGGTTTTTCCGTTCTCGTCCCAGATGAATCCACACTTGGTTGCAAGGACGATCTCTTGTCGCCAGTCGGCGATAGCTCGCCCCACGATCTCTTCATTGTGCCCGGCCCCATACACGTCTGCGGTGTCAAGAAAGTTGACGCCGAGTTCGCGCGCTCGATTGATCGTGGCTAGCGACTCTGAATCATCGCGCCGGCCATAAGCCTGCGAGATGCCCATACAGCCCAAGCCCATCGCCGAAACTGCCAACCCGCCCTTTCCCAACCGTCGTATCCGCATCATCACCTTTCCTTCATAGACATGAACAAATTTTGTCGTATTCCGTATGTTAAAATGCGCTGCGAGCAAAATACATGGCATTATTAAGGCGTGAGGATCACGATGCGTCAAAGTTTAATGCACAAACAGGTCTTTACTTACGCTCCCGCGGATAGTCTGGCTGACCCGGTCAACACGCGGATCTTGACCGAGCTACAAAAGAATCCGCGCCTGACGATGACCGAGCTCGGTCGCCGCGTCGGCCTTTCCTCGCCTGCAGTTTCCGAGCGCGTTCGGCGTTTGGAGGAGATGGAGGTCATCCAAGGCTACCGCCTTGATATCAATCCTGCGGCATTAGGGTTACCGATTGCGGCCTATGTTCGCATTCGCCCCAATCCGGGACAATTGCCCAAGATAGCAGATCTTGCGGAGCGCATTCCCGAGATAGTGGAATGCCATCGTGTGACGGGTGAGGATTGCTTCATCCTAAAGGTATATCTCCCAAGTATCGATCAACTTGATCGGATCCTCGATACTTTTCTCTTGTATGGGACAACAACGACGTCACTTATTCAGTCATCGCCCGTGCCACTTCGCCCGCCGCCACTTCCAGATATCTAGCGCTCACCTGGGCCGTTTAAGCGGAAATTCCGACTGGTGGACGCCACTCTTCAACCGCCTGAAAAAAATTCACGAGTGCGGCTAATACATGCTCAATATTTATAAATCAGGCGTTTTGCGTTTAGCTGGCCCGTTCGAAGACAACACAGGTGGCGCGGCTGTGTTTGAGGTGTCAGGAGAAGACGAAGCGAAAAATCTCGCCAATTAAGACCCGGCGGTAAGTAATCGTGTCTTCATTTACGGATTGCACCGTCTGACTGACCGACCCACCGGCCGCCAGTTGTTCCGCGGCCTCGTGAAGCCGGTAACGCTGAATCACCCACTTGGGACTCACCCCGACGTACCTTCCTGACTGGCGTTTGCTTGTCATATGTCGAACGGTACCAGACGATACCGGACTTTGTTCTTGTACTGCGTATACCCCGCCAAGTTCTTGGAAAGAAATCTCTCTTCATCAAGGAGTCGCCATATGATCCCCGCGACGCCAGATATAAACAGGAGGAGGCCCCACCAAGAGCCGAGCGCAAGCGGAATCCCGAGCGCCAGGATAAGCGCTCCGGAGTACATAGGGTGGCGTACTAGCGCGTAGGGGCCTGTCGAGATGACTCTCTGATTCTCTTCCACTTGAATGGTGGCGGCGCCGTAGGTGTTTTCCCTGAAGACGAAGTAAAAGGCGAGATACGAAAGCGCGATGAGAATATCGCCGAGGATCACGACGGACGTCGGGACGTCAGACCACCCGAAGCGATGGTCGAGCGCCGGGAGAATGCCCGCTCCGGCAAAAGACAGCAGCGCAAACACCACGATGATCTTTTGCGTCGTCTCTTTTTCGGCGGTGGGCCCTACATTCATGCGGCGCTCAAGGAGCTTCGGGTCTTTGATCATGAGCCATATTCCGATTGCGGCCGAACACGCAAAAAAGACGGCGACAAAAACCCACGCTTCCCAATAATCAAGCGTCCCTGCGGGGAGAAAGAGCAGCGCTCCCATGACGATCGGAAACAGAAGAAGCTGTGCTGCAACTTTGATGTAGAGATTTTTGTTCATAATTAACGTTAAGTTGATTCGAACTTTGCCTGAATTTTAATGCTGCGGTTTAACGTTCGCTTTTCAACAAAAACACATTTCTATAAACCAAAACACTCCAAGTCATCAACCTTTGGGAGGGGGAATCGAGTATGTTCACCGGGAATAACGACCCTCAGCATAACCCGCAATGGATATGCGCTCTGTGGTTTAGTATATTGCTACCGCTTATGTTATTGATGCTATTGATGCCAGCGCATGGGCAATCCACTTTCGGCTCAGTGCTTGGCACGGTCAAAGACGCTTCAGGCAGCGTCGTGCAGAAAGCTACGGTTAAGCTCATCAACATTGACGAAAACACCAGCCGCACCCTGACTACCAACGACAATGGCGATTACGAAGCGGTCAACACCAAGCCGGGCCGTTATCGCGTCGAAATTTCCGCCACGGGGTTTCAAACTTTCACGACCTCGGAAATCCTGCTGGCGGCGCGGCAAACCATCCGCGTGGACGCCGCGTTGCGCTCCGGGCAAGTGACCGAACAGGTCAGCATTACGACGACAGCGGGCGCGATCACGACCGAGACGCAAACTATCTCATCGTCTTTCGAGTCGCAAAAAATTATCAATCTGCCCGCGAACTATCGCGGCGCGGGCGGCAGCACCAGTCCTTACGCGCTGATTGCCGCGCTGCCCGGCGTGCAATCCGAATGAATATCACGCGACGGCGTTCTGGTTTCATCAGAACCGCGCGTTGGACGCGAAGGTTTACGGCGCGCTGACCAAGCCGCAAAAGATCAGCAATGACTTTGGCGTCAGTGGCGGTGGCCCGGTGCGCGTCCCGTGGCTTTACAACGGCAAGGACAAAACGTTTTTCTTCGGCGCTTACGAAGGTTTGCGTTTCCCGCGCGGCCAGACGATTCAAAACACGGCGCCGACTCAGGCGATGCGCAACGGCGATTTCAGCGGTTTGGCAAACGTCACGGTGCGCGACCCACTGACCGGCGCGGCCTTTCAGGGCAATCGCATTCCCGACAATCGCATCAGTTCGATTTCCAAGCAGATTCTCTCGCTTTATCCGCTGCCAAACGTCTCCAATCCTGATCAGTTTCGCGTTGCGAATTACATTCGCAACGCCTCAAATAACTTTCCGTTCAACGGGTTGCCAAATATTGATTTTGAATCAATCGCGCACCTTGCAATTCAACAACAACTTGACATGGACACAAGGCAGCCACACGATGAAATACGGCATCGACTTGCGCTGGATTCGCGCCGTCTCGCCGCTGGGTTTCATCGGCGCGGACAATTATGGCAATTCGAGTTTCAACAATACTTTTAGCGGGTACGATTTCGGCGACTTCCTGCTGGGCATTCCGATTCGCACCTCGTTTGCGATCATTCAGCAGGACAACGACGGGCGCACGACGCATTACCATTTCTTCGGGCAAGACAGCTTCCGCGTCAATCAAAGGCTGACGCTCGAATTCGGTCTGCGTTACGAATTCCATCCGGCTTACACCGACGCGGGCGGCAACATAGGCAACTTCGATACGAGCGTGCCGAAATCGGGCCGCGTGGTCTATCCGACCGGCAAACGCAATCTGCTCGCGCCCGGCTTTCTTGCCACCTTCAACGCCTGCCCTGTGATCCGTCTGGCAGCGGCTCTGGCCTGTCGCGCAACCAGCATCCAGACCGCATCGGCAACAGCAACCTTTCGAACCCGACGCCCGATCTGTGGTTTGACGTGAATGCGTTTGTTTGTCCCGGTTTGAACACGCGCGTGGCGGCAAATTGCCGCATCGGCCTCAATCCGGCGCGCGACGCCGCCCCCATCGGACGTTTCGGCAACGCGGGTGTAGGCATCATCACCGGTCCCGGCACGATCAACCTTTCGCTCGGCTTGAACAAAGCGTTCTATCTGACCGAAAAGATCAAGCTCGAAGCGGGCGCGTCATTCACCAACGTCGCCAATCACGTTAACTTCGCCGACCCGCAACTGAATGTCACCAGTACGGCGTTTGGTCGCATCACCAGCGCGCGCAACCTCTGAATTGGGCGGCAGTCGAACCGGGCAGGTGAGTATGCGACTGACGTTCTAAAGCCGCTGGCAAACCATTGTTTGAAGCGCCGGAGCGATCTTGCCACTGCTCCGGCGCCTTTACCCGCAGCGTCAAATGCGCCTGTTTGAACTACGGGGAAGCCGAAGCGTTGCAGCTGAAGGCGGCCCTCCTGTTGTTTCGAACGACAGCGGATCTTAATCCCTCCTCACATTTGCCGTTTTTCTGGCAGCTGCGTCCACAAATGTCTTCAACAGTGGTTTGGGTCTGCCGTCATATCCAGTCACACGTATCCAAGTCTCTATGTCTTGTAACTTTGGATGAAGTCGTCGGCAGAATTCCATATCGCGGGCGCACACATCGTCCTCGAAAAGCTTCCACCAAGCGCGGAAATTATCTGCGAACGACATTCCAGTTGGGTCCTCCACCGCCGCAGGCGCATCCTTCCATGGGTGTGCAGCTAACCACTGCGGATAACTGACGGGTTGATAGATAGCTGGAAGCCCGGTGACTTTGGTGAAAGCCGCCACCAGATCAGCCCATGCGAGGTAGTCGGACGCTACTTCGAGATTCTTACCAGCGGTCTCGGCGGGGTGGTCGAAAATGTAGCGGGCGAAATAGCCGAGGTCTGGCAGGGTGATAATCGGGACATGTCCCTTGCCGAGTGGCGCTGCAAAGACGCGCGTGCCATCGTCGAGAATGTTGGGCAAGAAGTTGCCACCATAGAGCATTTCGGCGTAGGGCCCGTTGGTGAAAACGGTCCACTTGAAGCCGTCTGCCCTAGTAGTGAAAGCCTTGGTTGTGAGCCAGTCGCCGATTCTACCCTTGCCATCGTAGTGCCCGCAGTGGTATTCAGGACGATAGCCGCCTTTCTTGAGGCCGTAGTCCAAATTCGACCAAACATAGTGCTTCAATGTGGGAACATAGGCAGCAAGCTCGAAGATGCGGAGGCCATAGTAGGTCTCCGCTTTCTCGCCGACGGTGAAGCCGTCTGTGTTAATGTATGCGCCCCATACGCCTTCGAGCGCGCGCTCAACCTTAGCGAGGTCGGTGAATGACCCTTGCGCCAATTCGATATTCGGATGATTGAATTCGGCTTTGACTTTGGGATGGTCGGGGTTTCGAGTGAGGATGCGCACGGTGTAAGGTGAAGGCGCCCCATCAGAGCTTGGTTCGACAAGCGCCTTCACTACCGCCTGGCCTTGGGCGCCAGTACCCCCGATGACCAAAATAAGTTTGTCGTTAATGAGCTTCATGTATTAACCCGTTTTATGCACTAACATTTTCGTAATTACCCACAGGTTTCCGGGCTTTTCTCATTGCGCTGAACCCCAGTATTCATGCGGGTCTCAGCGTCACACGAGAAGCAGTTACAAGTGGGGAGAAAAACATGACGTTGTTGTACCTACTTCGTATTGTGGCCTTTTTGAAACTGCTGTCATATTTTGTGCTTTGAATCTCAAAAGCCATGAGTAATTACATCTGAAGTTGATCCTTACATCCGCCAAAACTCTAGCAGATGGCCAGATCACTGTATGTACGGCGCCGGACAGTCATTCATCCCGGAATAGTTCGCTGCTGTGGGGAGTCGGGCAGTTCGGCGATTGGGGCAATATCAAGCACCGCACGCCAATTCTTCCAGAGTCGGGAGAGAATCACCCAGAAGAATCGATCACTCCGATGCAGTTGCGGCCGGTGAATTTTCCGGTTGATGACGGCCAGTTGCTGACGCATCGCGAGATTCTCTGCCGCAAGCGCTGTTCGGGAGACGATCAGGCTCCGGACGAGCAAAAAGAGAAAGGATGAGTCGGACGAACGAGCAGAATGGCTGATGATCTCTCTAACTGCAAGCAGTTCAATGCGGGATGGGGTTTTCAGGAGAGACAGCCGCTTTGATTACTTACTCGTGGAGTCGACGGGGAGCTCGGAGTCGCTGCGAGTCGCGGAGCCTCGCTTGGGTCGGCGGACGGCCCTCACCTTCCCGCTCCGTTCGCCTCCGCAGAAGAACTGATCGCCGCCATCGGACTCGAGCCCCGAAACCTTCACTCCGGGCGGCATCTCGAGCTTGTCCAGAACCTCTCCCGTTCGAGGATCGACTCGCCGCAAATCGCTCTCGTCACCTTCCCAGGTGGCGTGCCAGAGCTCTCCGTCGATCCAGGTGACCCCGGTGACGAAGCGGTTGGACTCGATCGTGCGAAGAATCGCCCCTGTCTGGGGATCGATTTGATGGATCTTCCGGTCCCGATACTGCCCTACCCATAATGTCCCTTCGGCCCAAGTGAGCCCCGAGTCACCCCCGCCGCCGGGCGCCGGGATCGTGGCGAGCACACGGCCGGTCTTCGGATCAATCTTCTGGATGCGATCCTCTGCGAGCTGAAACAGGTACTGGCCGTCGAAGGCCGTGCCTGCATGCGCGGCGACGTCGATCGAGCGCAGCGTCTTCCCGCTGGCGGGATCGAAAGCGATCAGCTTGTCTCCAGCAGCAAACCAGACGTTCTGACCGTCATACGTGACTCCATGCACGTGGTCGACACCCGAAAAGGCATACTCACGGACGATCTCGGCGGTTGATCGGCTCATGCTTCCATCTTAGTCAATCGGCCATCTTAGTCAATCGGCAAAGGAGCGGGGAGTAACAAGATCGTCGTGAATCCCGGCACGGGCGGGGTCATCCAACGACGAGCTCGCCCGCGACCAAACGACTGCGCCTTGCCTGCTGCCGCAAGCGAGTCGAGCGCCCGCTGCACGGTGCGCTGGCTCGTTCCAAGCGCAAGCGCGAGGGCCGTGCTCGACCACGATTCACCGTCGGCGAGGAAGGCCAGCACCGCCGCATGCTCCTCTTCGACGGGCGGCGCCAGTACGACGACCTCGCGCGCGCGGCGCGGCGCCAGCGCAAACCCTCGCTTCGTCGCGCTCACGTCTGCCAGCGTCCGGAGCATCGCACGAAGCCGCCCGATTTCGACCCGCAACCGCGCGCGATGCGATTCATCAGCGAGCTTCGCTCCGAATGCCTGCGCAAGGAGCATGTCCCTCGGTACGTCTCCGGGCCATGCTTCGCCCAGTGCGCGTGCTAGCGCGAACAACACCGGACGCCTTGCGAGCGAGACCACCATGGGCGCCTTACGCACGACATAACGGCACGCGTCCACGACGAGCGCTTTCGACGCCAGCAATGTTTCGACCTCATCGAGCAGGAGGAGTCGCTCCTCGCCACTCGCAATCAGGCGTGCCGCGGGCGTGCTCAGGACCAGGAATGCGCTTTCGACCTCCGCAGTCAGCGCAGGGATACCTGCCTGGCGCGCGGCGCCCTCGGCCCGAGCGAGCGCAGCGCGCGCTGCCTTCGTCCGGAGGCGCCGCATCGCGATTCCCGCAGCTACCAGCGCGTGAGCTGTCCTCGACGCGGGCGGGAAGGGCGCCGGGTCGATCTCGGCGAGCGTACGCTCGGCCTCGCCGAGGCGCCCGATCAGGAGGAGGCGCCTGACCTCGAGATACCGCGCGTACGCGGCGTTCGCCCGGTCGCCGTGCTCTTCGAGCGTCGCCCGCGCCGCGGCGAGCGCCTTCTCAGGCCAGCCCAAGTCGCGCGAGACGAGCGCGACCTCGGCCTCGGCGACGACGCACCTTGCTCGTGCCACAGCCTCTTTCGGACCGAAGGCACGCGCAGCACGTCGCAGAAGCGCCTTCGCTCGAGCGAGATCGCCGAGCTGCGCCATCGCGATGCCTCGAAGCGCGATGGCCGGCGCGTCGTCGCGCAGGGCGACCCGGTTCAATGCGCCGAGGGGATCGCCCTCCGCGAGCGCACGCGCCGCAGCAGTGATCAGTGAGTCCATCGGAATCCCGTCACACTTGTTACTCCCACCATTCGGATACCTGTCGCTAAGATTATCCCATGACTAACACCCGCAAGTCGCATCGAGGAGCGTTGGCAAGGCAGAAGTAGGCCGCGTCGTCGACCGAACGTGTGACTGACGGGAATGAACGATGAAGGAAACCCGAAGGAAGGAGCGACGAGCGATGACGAAACACATAACCGGGACACGTAAAGAGTGGCTCGAAGCGCGGATGGATCTGCTCAAGGAGGAGAAGGAGCTGACGCAGCGCAGCGACGAGCTGGCGCGGCGGCGGCAGGAACTGCCGTGGGCGCCGGTCGACAAGGAGTATCGATTCGAGACCGACGAGGGGAGCGCCTCGCTGGCGGACCTCTTCCGAGGACGCTCGCAGCTCCTCGTCTACCACTTCATGTTCGGGCCCGACTGGAAGGCGGGCTGCCCCTCCTGCTCGATGATCGCGGACGCCTTCAATGGCTCCGCAGTTCACTTGGCCAACCACGACGTGATGCTTTGGGCGGTATCGCGGGCGCCGCTCGCGAAGCTGCAAGCGTACAAGCGGCGGATGGGCTGGACGTTCCCCTGGGCGTCGTCCTTCGGCAGCGACTTCAATTTTGATTTCAAGGTCTCCTTCACCGAAGAGCAACAGCGCAAGGGCGACTTCGAATACAACTTCCGGCGCGACGACCCCGTTATGAAGGTCGGGGCGGGCGAGATCACGTTCCCTGGGCCAGCCGAGTTCGCGGCGATGACCGGAACCAACGTTGCCACCTACACGCGTGAGAGAGAAGGCATGAGCGCGTTCGCGCTCGAGGATGGCGTCGTCTACCACACCTACTCCACCTATGCGCGCGGCGTGGACCCGTTCTTCGGCATCTACCATTGGCTCGACCGAGCCCCCAAAGGACGCAACGAAACCGGCCCCTGGTTTCGCCGCCACGACGAGTACGACAAGCGCTGAAAATTCGAGCCGGATGGAGGGAGCGATGATTGACCTGAATTACTGGCCGATGGAGGCGTAACGATGATAAACACCATGAGAAATGAAATTGGAGTACCTGCGGTGGTCGATCGGAGCATTTTCCAGGCCGAGCTGGACGCACTGCGGGTTCGAGAGAAAGCTCACACACGAGAAGGCGACGCGATTGCATCCGCCCGCCGGCGGCTGCCCATGGTCGAGGTGGAAGGCACGACACCACTTATCGGCGAGATCGGGATGTAAATGCGCTTGAGCGGCTGCGGTTTGTAATCTTCTGTGCTGAGCATTTCAACGGCTGACGCTTTCTGTTGTGGCGTGTCAAACTTTATTCCGTCCACACCAGGAGTTCGTTTGCCGGCGTTTTCAGTCACTCGTCGTACGGCCAAACAGCGTCCGCTGAACGAGCGGGTGAGGATAAATTGCAATGCGCGGACTTTGCGCTTCTTGCCCTGTTGTTGCGCCTGCACGATTCGTCTTTGCAAACAACGCACGTTGCGGTTGGCTTGCCTCCAATTGATGAAGTGCCAATCAATCGCTGGACGCAGGCTCGCGCCGACAGATTTATCATCTGCCTCAAGTTCTCGACGAATTCCTGTTTGTTGCGGCATCGTCAAAGTGTTTCGTGCTGAAAGACCACGCGGAAGTCAGCGCGGTTACCCGTGCCGTAGAACGGCTATCCTGATCGTTACAATCAGGCATTCGCTTTCTCCGCAATCCTTTACCTGGCCTCCTTTGCGTTCGGCTTTCCGCCTGGCGCGGGAAGGTCAGGCTTACCACGTTTCGGATCAATCACAGAATCGGTTAGGTCTCGCCTAGGCGCCGGTGACTCAGAATGTCCACGATACAGGAACCATGAACTTGTATGCCGGTCACTTACCTTTTGGTTACAGCGTAGCAGCCTCTTGCGCTGTTTATACGATGACGGCGTGTGAGCGGCGATTCAGATGTCTTGACCATACGATCCGTTCCTAGCTCCCGACCGCCTTGGGGCTGGCAGTCGCAATCAAATCCTCACAGTTTGGTTGCCATCGAAAATGATGAGGCTACATTGTCTCGGCAGCTTCGCACTAGATCGTCGCCAATCCAGCACGTGCCGGTAGGAAACCGCTGGTGGAACAGCGGGTGAAGTCCTCGCTTAGACGCGCTTCACAGTGATTGATTCAACTTCGTGTCGCACCATTGCCTCGTACCCACTGATTGTCCGCCGCGCCGTGTTGAAACTGGAAAACCCGAGTCCGGGATTAACTCGTCGTTTGATGAACCGATGATCCTGCTCGATGAGGTTGTTGAGGTATCTGCACTGTCTGAGTTGAGAGGTCACGGGGAACACACCTTCCTTCTTCAACTCTTCGACGGCAGGCGGATAGGCGTTGCTCCGATCGACGTTGATGACCCGTGGAGATTGATGCCTGGGAGCCTTCAGCATCTTGCGAAAGAACCGTTTGGCGGCCCTTGCGTCCCTTCTGGCGCTGAGCATGAAGTCGATTGTTTGGCCGGTGGAATCGACCGCGCGGTAGAGGTAAGACCATTTCCCTTTGATTTTTACATCGCATATCTATCCGCCGGACTCTATACTGCGGGCGGTTCATTTAGTAGTCCCGCCTGGATACCCCGAATGAAAGCCGTTGAAATTGCGGGACTTGGAATTCGCCAACAGTATCTCGCCCGCCGAAGGCTCACGTTGATTCAGCCACCTCGAACCCAAGAAGGTGGAGTTCAGCTTGAATCCGTGGCGATAGGAAAGCGGGCAGAAGCGATCCAGGTCATCAAAGAACTGGAAGCGATGTCAGGCGCGAGCCTGGATCAGGCGCAATGGATCGCCAAAATCTATGCGGCCTTGAACGAGAATGATCGCGCCTTGACGTGGCTGGAACGCGGCCTGGCGGCGGGAGCGCTCGGAGCTTTATATAAAGACGACCCGGTCTGGGATGCGATCAGCGGCGACTCGCGATTTGGAGAATTGCTGCGACGGAGGGGCATCCAGCAATGAGTCTGATCGAAGGAATAGGAAAGGAGCGCACTGATGAGTACGCAACGAAAAATCTGTTGGCTGGCGTTGCTCTTAATGCTGGCCGGTTATGGGATGCCGCAGGTTCACGCCCAAGATAAAACGAAAAAGCCGGCGGACCGGCAAACCGGCTTCAAGTCCATCTTCAATGGCAAAGATCTGACGGGTTGGGAAGGCGATCCGGCATATTGGACAGTCGAAGACGGCGCGATCACGGGCATGACGGACGGCAAGCTTAAAGCGAACAGCTTTATCGTCTGGCGCGGCGGGACGGTCAAAAATTTCGAGTTGCGCGTGAAAGTCAAAATCACGCAAAGTGGCAATTCCGGGCTGCAATATCGCAGCGTGCCGTTCCCGAACGCCGGGCCGTACGTGTTGACCGGGTATCAGTGCGACATCGTGACGACGAACGATGAGTATGATGGGATGCTCTATGACGAACGAGGCCGCCGCATCCTCGCGCAAGCGGGCACGCGCGTTGTGATTGATCCGAGCAACGAGAAATGGATTGTCGGTACGGTTGGGGAGATCAAACATTTTCCTGCCGGAGAGTGGCACGAATACCAGGTCATAGTGCGCGGCAATCATCATATCCATCGCATTGACGGGCATACGACCGTCGAAGTCTTTGACCACGATCCGAAAGGGCGGAGGCTCGAAGGCTTGCTCGGCGTGCAAGTCCACGTCGGGCCGGCGATGAAAGTGCAATTCAAAGATTGGCGTTTGAAAGATCTGCCGGATGCGCCGCTGATCCCGCCAGAAAAAACGCCAATTCCGCCCAACGCGCCGAAAGTGCCTGTGCAAGGCGCGCCGCAGAGAAAGCCATGAAAAACGGTCTCAGCAGCGTTGCTGCGATGCGCTTCATCATGGAGTGAAAGGCGCCGCCTGAGCGATTGAAAAAACTGGATGCCTTGTTCCCGAGGCTGTCCTTCGCCAAAACTCCATTCGGCGGCGTAGGTAACCTCGCTCCGTTTCCGTCTGCTCGAAGTCTGGGTTCTTCGCCCAGTATCCCGGCGTGTGTGAGCGTCTCGCGCCCAACATCAAGACGATCGCGAATGTATTCCAGACGCCACGCCATTGACCGTCTTGAAGAGAGGCCCTATCCTGGATGTCATGAAGACAGTGCTCATTACAGGTTGCTCCTCTGGCTATGGTCTCGAGACCGCGCGCCACTTTCACGCGCAGGGCTGGAACGTGGTCGCCACCATGCGAACGCCGCGCGAAGACATTCTGCCCCGATCGGAACGACTCCGCGTGCTGGCGCTCGACGTGACGAAGCCTGAGAGCATTGCGGCCGCGGTCGAGGCGATTGGGCCGGTCGAGGCGCTCGTCAACAACGCGGGCATCGGAGTCGTCGGAGCCTTCGAGGCCACGCCGATGGCTACGACGCGCGAGGTGTTCGAGACCAACACCTTCGGCGTGATGGCGATGACGCAGGCGGTCGTTCCCCAGTTCCGCGCGCGGAGGTCGGGCGTGGTGGTCAACGTTACGTCGAGCGTGACGCTGACGGCGATGCCGCTTGCGGCCGTGTACACCGCCAGCAAAATGGCTATCGAAGGGTTCACCGCGTCGCTCGCGCTCGAACTCGAGTTCTTCAACGTGCGGGTCAAACTGGTTGAGCCGGGCTACGGCCCGACCACGCGCTTTACGAGCAACGGGGGACGGCGCATGGAAGGGCTGATTCCCGAGGTGTACGCGCCTTTCGCGGAGCCCATATTCGCTGCATTTGCGCAGCCGGCCGGGGTGACGACCGAGTCCGACGTGGCCGAGGCGGTGTACCGCGCCGCGAACGATGCGTCAGGTCAGCTCCGATTTCCAGCGGGCGCCGACGCGGTGGCGCTGGCGCTGGCTCAGTCGAAATAGGCGGCCGTGGCACTGCGCCCTCCGGCGGCTAGGATAGTTTATCTGAAATGCACCTCCGATCCTCTGGAGCCATTCTGCAGCCGACAACCGTTGACACGTCAGATCCGCTCGCATCCATCATCTCCCTCCTCCGCCCGCAGACCGTCCTCTCAAAGATCGTGAGTGGAGCAGGAAAGTGGAGCATCCGGAAACCGCGGTATGAGGATCCGACCTTCTGCCTCCTTCTCGATGGGTCATGCTTCCTTGACCCTGACGGGGTCGGCGCGCTTGAGCTCAAGGAGGGCGACTTCGTTCTCCTTCCTGAGACGCCAAGTTTCACGCTTGCGAGCGACCTCAGCATCAGCCCGACGCTCCTAGCCTTCGATCATTCGCGTGAAACTCATTATGGTCCCGAGTCAGGTCCCGTGACGATGCGCATGCTTGGGGGGTATTTCCGCTTCGATCGTGCCAATGCGCAACTCCTCGTGAGACTCTTGCCGTCGGTAATCCACATTCGGCGCGAAGAGCCAGGGGCCATGCGCCTGCGTCGAGTCGTGGAATTGATTGGTGAGGAAGCGGACGCACACCGTCCCGGCCGGGATCTCATTCTCGAGCGCCTCGTCGAGGTGCTGCTCGTCGAGGCAATCCGTTTTCGCTCAGCGTCTGCAGCAAGAGAGGAGCAGGGCTTGCTCGCTGGTCTTTCGGATCCCGCGTTGGCCCGCACACTTCGTGAAATCCACGTTGACGTGGCGCGACGTTGGACAGTCGAGCAACTCGCGCACACCGCAGGTATGTCACGTGCGGTATTTGCTGAACGCTTCGCGCGCAAGGTCGGGATGCCGCCCATGCAGTACCTTCTTGAATGGCGCGTGGCGCTTGCGAAAGACATGCTCCGTGGCGAGCGTCCTTCGCTGGCTGAGGTAGCAGAGAGAGTTGGGTATCAGTCCGCGAGTGCGTTCAGTACGGCGTTTGCGCGCCTGACTGGCCGCTCGCCAAGCGAATTTGCGCGCTCAACGGACTGAGCACGATCATTATCGTGCGACGAGACAACGAGTCTTGTCGTTGATGATCAAGGCGGTCCGGCCGGGGATGTACTCGGCGACCGACGTTGTCCTTCGCCAAAACCTCATCCTGACGCCAAGCGCCTCACATTGGTCTCATATAACTCCAGTTAACATGTTATATCCGGTTTTCCCAAGTTATTGAAACTAAAGGCGGATGAGGTTTTGGCGAAGGACAGGCGCGTTGCAACACTTCCGGCGCTGACTTGTCAGCGATGAGGCCGCCTGCGAATGCTGCCGGGCGATCAGCCGGACGATCAGTTGTTTCGTGGCGCTTCGGTTTTTTTCACTGCACGATAGTCGCCTCGATGCGGCGAGGATCTAGACGCCATACAGTGCCTGCTCGGATATTCGAGAGCCATACCGATCCGAGGCCAACCCGGATCGCATCGCCACCGGCGCCAGCGAACTGCTGCACAACTTTTCCAATGGATGGATCGATTCTAGAGATCGGAAATTCGAAGGACGTAACCCAGACTGAACCTTCACCGAAGGCGATCTCTCCACCAGGGCCGGGCACACCGACTTCAATGGTTTCCACAACCTTGTTCGTCTTCGGATCCACCTTCGATACATCGCCGTCTGTCTGATTCAGTGTCCAAATGAACCCGCCGCCGATTGTGAGGAAGCGCGGCGCCTTTCCGACCGGTATAGTCTCGACCACCAGGTTCGTTTCCGGTTGGATCCGCGTCAACACATTGGTCTCAGTACCCGTGACCCAAACAGCCCCTTCGCCGAACGCTACCGTGAATGAACCTGCCGGGACCTGGATTTCCGCGACTACTTTATTAGTCCCCGGATCGATCCGCGCCAGGGTTCCCTTTTTGTCAGTAATGAGCCAGACGCTGTCGGCGCCAGCCGCCAGTCCACCTTCAGAGTTGGCAATCCCGATCGGGATAGTGGCTGTCAGCTTTCCCTCTTTCAGATCGACGCGCGCAAGAATCTGATCGCCGCAGATGGGGACCCACAAGCTGCCGAAACCAGTCGCAAGGCCGGAACAGGGCTTGTTTCCGACAGGAACCGTTCCGATCACTTTGTTGGATTTTGGATCGATCCTCACCACGCTGTTCTTTGGGCCGTTGGAAACCCAGACGGACTCGTCGATGGCGATCCAATCCGGCGCCCCGGGCGCTTCAAAAACGGCCTCCGGCTTCAGTTCTGTTATAGGGATCCGAACACCGGAAGTTTTCACACCCGGCCTGGGCGCCTGCACGGGCTTGTGGGACTGAGTAAGAGTAGATATGAGAATCAGCGCAATCGTGATGAATAGTCGGTACATAGCACGCATCCTACAGCGTATTCCACCTGAATGGGTAGACTGGCTGCAACTCCTGACCTTCCTCTAATCGTCTATTCATGCAAATGGAAATCGTTGTATCAAAAACATCTAGCGGATAAGGATTAGAGATCGCGACTATTGCTCGCCTCTTTCAAGGAGCGGGCAGCCTGGATTGATCCGGCTATTGAGCGATGGTAATCTTTGCGCCATCGTCTAGCCCGAATTGTTTCGGGGGCGAAAGGAAGCCAGACGTAATCGCCCTGACCTTGAGCAGGGATGCAGTGACGCTAAGCGCAAACCTGGCCTTGCGCACTGAGTTTTCTTATTCATCGGAGCATCTTATGAAATGCCAGCGCATCTTCCTCTGTCTCGCGCTTTTGGTTGCGTCGGTGTGGCCTGTGTGGTCACAAAGCAAGGATGATTTTTTCGAGACCAGGGTTCGGCCGATCCTCGCTACGGAATGTTTTTCCTGTCACACCAATTCGCAATTAGGTGGTCTGCGCCTGGACTCCCGAGAGGCCATGTTACGAGGCGGCAAATCTGGACCCGCAATCGTGCCGGGCGATCCGGAGAAAAGCCTTCTGATTATCGCTATACGACAGACAGGCGATTTGAAGATGCCAAAAGGGGGCAAACTTCCACAAGATAAAATTGACGCGATCGCTCAATGGATCCGAACGGGCGCCGAGTGGCCGTCGAGCGGGAAATCTCTGACTGCTTCGAAGGCCGAGTTCATAATTGATCCTGAACGGCGCGCCTTCTGGTCCTTCAAGCCGTTGCATCTGATTCCGGCGCCCGCCGTAAAAAACCGCCGCTGGTCGAAAACCGAAATCGACCGATTTATTCTGTCTCGCCTGGAGAAAGAAGGGCTCGCCCCCGTCGGGACTGCCGATCGACGTACACTGCTGAGGCGCGCAACACTGGATCTAGCCGGAATCCCGCCGACGGCGGAAGAGATCGAGGCTTTCGAGAATGACAAATCGCCGGACGCTTTCGCCAAGGTAATAGATCGCCTGCTCTCCTCCCCGCAGTACGGAGAACGCTGGGGACGCCTCTGGCTCGACGTGGCGCGCTATGGAGAAGACGACTATCGCAGTCTAGATCCGATGGGGCGCGGATATGCGCCTTATCCCAACGCATACCTGTATCGTGACTGGGTCGTAAAAGCATTTAACGACGATCTGCCCTACGAGCAGTTTGTGAGGGCGCAACTCGCCGGCGATCAGATGGATGAAAAATTGCAGGTGAAAACGCTGCCGGCGCTCGGATTTCTCGGGCAGGGGCCCTGGTTCTACGACAATGGCGCTGTCGAGGTTACGAGAGCGGACGAGCGTCACGATCGGGTTGATGTTGTCAGTCGCGGGTTTCTTGGGCTGACCGTGGGTTGCGCCCGCTGTCATGATCACAAATACGACCCGATCCCCATCAAGGACTATTACGCGATGGCAGGGGTCTTCGCCAGCACGACCTATAAAGAATATCCTCAGGTCCCGCAGAGCGTCGTGGATCAATTCACCTTCCTGGAAAATAAACTTAAGAACAAGGAGAAGCTTCTTCAGGAAGTTCTTCGGACTGAAGGGAGTCAACTTTCGGAAAGCCTGAGCCTGCAAGCCTCGAAATACATGCAGGCCGTCTGGCGTGTGGGAGGCGAACCCAGGGAAGATCTCAACGATGTCATCGACAAGAATAAACTCGATTACGAGCTGATGCAGCGCTGGATCCGGTTTCTTGCGCGACCTCCACGCTATTACCCATACCTGAAGGACTGGCAGGCCATGATGCAAAAGGGAGGGACGGCGGCGGAAGCCAAAAAACTGGCGGACGAATTCCAGACCCTTCTGCTGGATGTGCTCTATGAGAGGAAAGACCTGAACCAGCAAAACGAGATAATTATCGCCAAATCACTCCCCGGCACTAAGAAGAAAGAGCCTTTGTTCAAGCCGAACGAATTCGTCACCAACGACGACTTCTGCCCAGGCTGCAACGTTGAGACTAAAGTGATGCCACTGGACCGAACGAATCTCTGGGTGGACGTCTTTTCGCGTGACCTTGACGATCCTATGCTTCCTGGAGTGATGCAGAAGCTCCGCCCAGGCCTTTTAGTATTCAGGGGATGGGGTCTTGAGCGGCAGTTGAGCGCCGAGCGGCGAGCGTATTTGGCCGCTTTGCGCGAGGATATCGAGAGTTTCAAGAAATCGATGCCTGCCCCATACCCCTACGTGCATGGGGTTGCAGATCAAGCTAAACAAGTGGATCTGCCCGTCAGCCTGCGAGGTAACCCCAATAACCTGGGCGAGGTGGTCCCGCGTGGTTTCCTGTCGGCGCTATCGAAAGACGGCCGATTGAGTTTCACCAAGGGGAGCGGGAGGCTCGAACTGGCGGACGCGATCCTGAGCCAACCACTGGCAATGCGCGTCATTGTGAACCGCGTCTGGAAAGGGCATTTCGGAACTGGAATTGTGGACACCACCAGCAATTTCGGTTTCAACGGGGAACGGCCCATTCATCCCGAGCTGCTCGAGTACCTGGCCGATTTTTTTGTCCGGAACGGGATGTCGATCAAGAAGCTGCACCGGGAGATCATGCTCAGTTCCGTGTATCAGCTCAGCAACGAATTCAGTCAGGCGAATTACGACAAGGACTCGGCAAACCGACTGTACTGGCGGGCCAATCGGCGCCGGATGGACGCCGAGCAGATCCGGGATTCGCTCCTTGCCGCTTCCGGCGCTCTCGATAAGAAAATTGGAGGGCCTTCTGAGACTTTGACGCCGCAGTCAACGCGGCGAACATTATATGGCAAAGTGAGCCGCTACAAACTGGATGATTTTCTCCAGCTCTTCGATTTTCCCAGCCCCAACATTTCCGCCGAGCAGCGCTACGCGACAAACGTGCCGTTGCAGCGCCTGTTTTTCATGAACAGCGATTTTGTTCAGCAACAGGCCGAATTGCTGGCCAGGCGGATCGAAGGAGAGTCAAACCAGACGGCGCGCATACAAAAGGCCTATCGTCTCGTGTTCGGCCGCGCGGCGACGCCCGAAGAAATACGGCTTGGTCTAGATTACATCCGAAATGAGCCGCTGAAAGAGTATGAAGAGCGGAAGAAAGCGGAAGAGGAAAAGGAAAAGAAAAAAGCGGAAAAGAAAGATATGACGGACAAGCAGGTAGAGGTTCCGGCCGTTGCGCAGGGTGGAGTAGCGGATATGCCGGACACTGCGGGAATGGACCCGAACGGGATGATGGCCGGCGTCGTCCCAGGCTCAAGCAAGCGCGATGAGAAGAAACCGCTCCTGCCCGTGACGCCCTGGGGACGTTACGTAAAGATCCTGCTCAGTTCGACTGAATTCATATTCATCAACTAGAGCTCTTTTCAATTCAGTGTACGGATTAGCCACAGAGCTGACCGCAGGACACAGAGCAGGAGAATCAGCCTCTGCGCTCGCCGTGATCTCCGTGGCTGACCATGCGCGCAAATGAAATCCGATCTAAACCACTTCGAGGGAAAAACGATGTCACAGAAAGCGCCCAGACCTATTACACGCCGTGAAGCGCTCTGCCGGATGGGGAGTGGATTCGGGATGATGGCATTTGCGGGATTGGTGGGAGAATCCCTGGCGCGCGCGCAAGCCGGATCTTCCGCCGGGTCTCCCAAGTGGCCCAAGGGCGGTATTCACCATGCCGCGCGCGCGAAGCATGTCATCTTCCTTTTCATGAACGGTGGACTTTCTCAGGTGGATAGCTTCGATCCCAAGCCGATGCTCGACAAGTATCACGGCAAGCCGCTGCCGGGCGGGACCATTCAGACTGAGCGGAAGACTGGCGCCTTGCTGCGCTCGCAGTTCACCTTCAAGAAATATGGCGAATGCGGCATGGAGGTGAGCGAACTGTTTCCGCATGTCGGCGAATGCGCGGACAATATCTGTTGGATCCGGTCCATGTACACCGACATTCCGAACCATGAGCCCTCGATGCTGATGATGAATACCGGCTTCAGCCAGGCTGGACGTCCGTCGCTCGGCTCATGGCTTACTTACGGCCTCGGCGTTGAGAATAAGAACCTGCCGGGTTTTGTCGTTCTCTGCCCGGATGTTCCGACAACGGTCGGCCCGCCGTTGTGGAACAGCTCCTTCCTGCCAGCCATCCACCAGGGGACCTATATCTCCGACAAGACGGGCGAGAAACAAACCGCCGACCTGTTGGTGGAGCCAGGTTTTGACCCGCAAAAATTGATTTCCTACACTCACAACCAGAAATTTGCGCTGCCCGAACAGCGCCGCGAACTCGATCTCCTCGCAAGGCTCAACCGGCTGCAAATGGAGCGCGAAAAATCGCAAGACCCTCAGATCGAGGCTACGATCCAGTCGATGGAGACGGCATACCGTATGCAGACCGAAGCCCCGGATGTCTTCGATATCCGCAAGGAAACGCCCGCCACCCTGAAACTCTATGGCCCCGGCAGCACAGCGCGAGGCTGCCTGCTCGCCGTTCGCTTAGTCGAACGAGGAGTGCGGATGGTTCAGGTCTATTACGCCAAGGGTGATCCATGGGATGCGCACACGGATATGCAGCAGCACAGGAAATGCGCAAAAGACTCCGACCAGCCCTTCGCCGCCGTGATCAAAGACCTCAAATCACGCGGCCTGCTTGACGACACGCTCGTGGTCTGCGGTTCCGAATTCGGCCGCACTCCCGTGGTCGAAACGGGTAGCAACGGCGGAGCAGGATTTCAGAACGGCCGCGATCACAACCCGTTCGCGTTCACAATGTGGATGGCCGGCGGAGGCGTTAAAGGAGGTCTGATCTACGGCTCGACTGACGATTTCGGCTTCAAGGTGGCCGACAAGCCGGTCCACGTTCACGACCTGCACGCGACCATTCTACACCTGCTTGGCATTGACCACACCAGGCTCACGTATCATTACAGCGGCCGTGATTTCCGACTTACCGATGTCTCCGGAAATGTAATCAACGAACTTATTGCTTGATGGCCTTGTCGCTCTTGCCTAGCGTCTGTAATAGACGCCTTCCTTTTAGTCGTTTCAACTGCCTGTTTATACTTTTCGGCAGATCAAGATGAGGAAAAGACGCGAGTCCTTTGGGAAGATTCTCACGCACTAACATTTGATCATCCTGGGATAATTTCTGCCGTGCTCGCGCACGCTCCGCGACAGCCCATAAATTATCAAGGTCCATATTAGCTCGCCTACTGTTTTGCAGGTTATTCATGCGCCAGCCTTGAAAACACGTCTGTCATTAAATATTGGCGATCGATCAGTACATCTTCGCCTCCCACATATCGGGTGTGTCCCACAAATCTAACCGCCGGAGGCGGTTAGATTTGTGGGATTGTGGATTGACCACCCTAAATATGTTACTGCTTGATAGATTTTCAATGCGTTCTGTCGGCCCTTTTCCGAGCGGAATCCATCGTGATTTCGTTCCAGCCGGCGCAAAACGCGCATTCCG
>WNGA01012027.1_pt1 | contig 26854 bp, 29 predicted proteins | sample 5400061 | NCBI WGS metagenome assembly WNGA01 (sample SAMN13153366, study PRJNA577476) | soil metagenome | isolation source: 100 cm soil or saprolite under grassland replicate 2 | place: USA:California | collected 2016-06-15 | reverse complement strand
CATCGCCGCGAGCATCGTCTCCCACAGCGGCACGCTGTTGCCGAGCACCAGCAGGATGCGGTCGGCACGTTTGACGCCCAGCGAGCGCAGATAATTGGCGACGCGGTTGGAGCGCGCAGTGAGCTCGCCGAACGTTGCGCGATCGTCGGAGCCATCGGCGTTGACCAGCCACAGTGCAGTCTGGTTGCGCGGCAGGGCATCGAAATAGTCGAGCGCCCAGTTGAACTCGCCGAGCTCCGGCCAGCGGAATTCCTCGGCGGCAGCGAGCTGATCGTCGCGCAGCGCGAAGAGTCGATCGCGCAAACTCAGGAAGGCCTGGACGCCGGGGCCAGAAAGCGTCGTCATGGCCCGACACTGTACTTCGCGTGTGCCCGCGCGAGTAGCCGGGCCGGGTCGACGATCGCGCGTTCGTGCGTGCCCTCGCCGATCTTCTCCGCCTGGTCGAACGCTTCGACCCTGAAGATCAACCGCCGACCATCCACTCCCGTCAACTCCGCGGTAGCCCGCACCTCGGTGCCGGGGCCGGTCGGCGCAATGTGGCGCACATCGATATGCGTGCCGACCGTCGTCTGACCCTGCGGCAGCTGCGACGCCACCGCCGCGCACGCCGCCCGCTCCATTAGCGCCACCAGCCCAGGTGTGCCAAACACGTCAATTGACCCCGAGCCGTAGGTAGTGGCCAGGTTGTGCGGTCCGACAAGCGCGCGCGACTCGCCAATTAGCCCCGGCCGGAGGACTTCGGTCACAGCCATTTCCGGAAGTAGATGACGCGCTCGCGCTCCTCGAAGCCCAGTGCGTGGTGAGCCTGATGGCCCAGCGTGTTGTCGAGCAGCGCGTCGCTGCCGAGCTCGGTGAAGCCCTGGGCGCGCGCCCACTCCTCGATGGCCGCGACCAGCGCCCGGCCGACGCCCGAGCGACGGACGTTTTCGTCGACCCACCAGCCTTCCAAGAAGGCGCACGGCGACTCGTCATTGCTGTTGGCGTAGCGGCGCACGCTGGCTTCGGCAAAGCCGCACAGACGACCATCGCCGCGCTCGGCGACGAATGCGATTTGGGTCGGATCCTCGAGCAGCGTGGCCAGGTCGTCCGCAAGCTCCTGCGGGTCCTCATCCGGCCACAACGCCGCGCGCATGCGCGCGTGTTCAGATCGATCGGCGGCCTGCGCGCGACGAACCGTCGTCATCAGCATTCGTAACACCCATTTAGGCCGATGGCGCGTCCGTGATCAACTCCCGCTCGATGCGGGCGCGAATGGCATCGCGGACCTGGCGGTACACACGCAGCTGCTCGGCGTCCGTGCCGGTGGCCGTGCTCGGATCGGGGAAGCTCCAGTGCAGGCGTTCCCGCGCGCCGAAGAACACCGGGCACGTCTCATTGGCCTGATCGCAGACAGTGATGACTTTGTCGAATGGCTGGTCAAGATAGCGGTCGAGCGTCTTGCTCTCGTGCCCTGCAATCTCGATGCCCAGCTCGGCCATCGCCTGAATGGCCAGCGGCCGAACGCGCGTCGCCTCGGTCCCCGCCGAAAACGCCTCGAAGCGGTCGCCGCCCAAACTGCGCAGCAACCCTTCCGCCATCTGGCTGCGCGCCGAGTTGTGGGTGCACAGGAACAGCACCCGCTCTCGGCTCACAACAGACTCCTGCGCATGGCCTGTGCATTGGGGCCGTTGACGCGCCAGAAGTCCGTTTCGGCGGCGGAGCCAATCGGATCGGCCAGGCGCTGGGCCTGAGCCAGAATGGCCGACTCGTCGACGGTTTGCACCACGCCGTGTTCGACCACCACCGCGCCGTCGACGATGACGGTGTCGACCTCGTCGCCGCGCGCGGCGTAGACCAGGTTGGGCACGAGATTGCGCATCGGCGTGACGTGGACCGGCGTCAGCGTCGGTCGCCGCAGGTCGACGAGCAGCACGTCGGCGCGCTTGCCGGCGCGTAATGAGCCGATCTCGTCGTCCCAGCCCAGCGCCGTGGCCCCTTCGATCGTCGCCATGCGCAGCACCCGCCAGGCCGGCATCGCCTCTGGATCACCCGCGCGGATCTTGTTGAACAAGGCGGTGAGCTTCATCTCGTTGAAGATGTTGTGGCAGTTGTTGCCGGGCGCCTGATCTGAGCCGAGCGCGACCATGCCACCGGCGGACTGGAAGGCGGCGGCGGGCGGCACGACGCCGTCGATGATGCCGATCGAGCCGGAGCACAGGACCATGCTCGCGCCACGGCTGGCCACCAGCGCCGCCTCTTCGTCTGAGGCATCAGTCAGGTGCACCGCGAGCAGCGTGGCATCCAGGTAGCCGAGTCGATCGAGCCAGGCAATCGAGCGCTCAGCGTAGCGCTGGACCATCTGGGCCGTCTCGCGATCGCCCTGGGCGGTGTGCATGTGGATCTTGGTGTTGCGTTCGCGTGCCGCGCGTTGGACCTCGAGCAGCAGCTCGCGACTGACGAAGTCCGGTCCTTGCGGACCGAACAGCACACGTAGGCGGCCGTTGGCGGCGCCATGCCAGCGGTCGAAGACACGCAGGTTCTCGGCGAGTTGTGCGCGGCCTACGTCGCCGTGGAATTCGTAGAGCTCGCCGGGATCGTACATGCGCGCGGCCGCCTCGCGAATCGTCACGGTAATGGCCGCGCGAGCACCGACCCGCTCGACGAATGAGCACACGTTGTGCATGGACCAGCCGAAGTCACCCAACGTGGTCGTGCCAGAGGTGAGGCCCTCGAGGATGGCCAGCCCGCTGCCCGCCGCCATCGTCTCGGACGACAGCTGTGCGCTGAATGGGCCGAGGCCGTACATCATCCAGTGCCGCGTGTCCTGGGCCAGGCCGCGCAGCAGGCACAGCGCGGTATGCATGTGCGCGTCGACCAACCCGGGCAGCAGCACGTGGTGGCTGCCGTCCAGCGTCCGCTCGGCTGCAAACTCGCGTGTGACGTCGCCGGCAGGCCCGAGAGCGACAATGCGCCCGCGGTCGATCGCCAGCGCCACGTCCGGCCGATAGCCGACGCCGTCCCCGTCCATCGTCAGCGCATGCGGCGCGCTGACCAGCAGATCGACCACCGGCATCGCGCCCAGGCTACCCCACGCGCACTCGCGATCAGGATCCGCGGCGCGGCCCTGGTCCAGAGACGCGTCAAGCCACGAGCGGCGTCGGCAGCGCGGCGCGAGCCGGCTCTGCTGGTCGCTCGAAGACCAGCAGCATGTCCAGGATCGTGAAGAACAGGCGCCTGTCCGTCAGCCGTGTCAGATCGGTGATCTTCCGCGACACGCGGCCGAGCGCCGGGTGGTATACGCCCAGCTTATCGGTGCAGAAGCCAAGCGTGCGCACGAATCCCCAGGGCCGCGCATCAACCAGCTGAAAGCCGGCCCGCTCGCCCAGCGCGCCGAGTGTCTGACGGTTGAAGTACCACAGGTGCTCAGGAACCTTGGTGTAGCCGTACCAGCGACTGCCGAGCAGCTTTGCGTCCCAAGACTCCGTGTCGGGCGTCGAGACGATCAGCCGACCACCCGGCTTGAGTGCATCGAACGCGGAGTGGAGTGCCTGGAGTGGATCGGGAAAGTGCTCGATGGCGTCCCACATCGTGACCACGTCAAAACGTTCGCGCCCGGCACCGCGGTTGGCAAAGTCGCCGACCTCGACGTCCACGCCGTACCGGGCGTGCGCGGCCGCGGCCGCCGCTGCCGAAAAGTCCATACCACGGGCATCCCAGCCCGCGCCGCGGGCGAGGGCGATGAACGTGCCGTAGCCGCAGCCGACGTCGAGGAGCCGGCCCGGGCCACCGAGATCGCGTACGTTCGGGATCGTGGTCAGCTGCGCCTCGGCCGCGGCGGTGAGCGCCACGTGCATCGCGCCGTAGCCGGCGTAGCCGGGCGAGCTGGGGTCGGCACTCTCAAAGTAGTGCTCACCGTAGAGCTGGTCGAGCTGCTGGGCGGTGGGCTGGGGACTGAGTCGCTCGAGTCGACAGGTCTGGCACTGCACGATCGTGAAGCGGCCGACGCGCCGGCGCGCGGTGCCGCGCAGCTGTCCGCACAGGCACGCGATCTGGACGTTGTGGAGAGAACGGGGGCGCGAGGAAACAAGCGACGGCATTGCCCCAGAACAACGCGCTCTGGGTCGCCGAGGGGACGGGCCCCTTTCTTTTTCGCTAGCTCTGCTTGGTGAAGTCCTCGTACCAGCGCACGGCTGCGGCGCGCCGCTGGCGCGGGCTAAGATGGTCCAGGCTGGCGCGCACGCTGAGCGCCGACGCAACCACGTCGATGAAGCGGCTGCTGATCGCGCCAACGGTACTGAGGAGTGACGGTCGCTCGGCGACGCGACTGGTGATAACGGTGGCGGCGGCGTCCATCGGTGTGCCTCGCATGGTCGGTGAGCGCACCGTAACCCGGCGCGGTTGCCGAAGGCTGTGAACTGGTTCACAAATCGGTTGTCACTCGGGTTAGTTGCCGCCGCGCCGACGTGGGGCTACCATCGCCAAAACTGGTCCGACCACAGGATGGTTGGACCCACGCGAGCCGGGCAGCAACGGGGAGTTAAGGCAACGGAGGTCCCGACGATGCGGGGTGGAGCACTTGCACATCGGCCACTGATAGGTCTGGTCAACGTGGTCGCCGTTCTGCTGGCGATCGTCGCCTGCACACCGCCGGCCCCGGCCGCCGGTGGCACAGCCGCGGCGCAGCAGCCGACCCGACCGGTCGAGTTCGTCATCAGCACCGCGCCGGGTGGCGGCTCCGACATCTACGCCCGCTTCATGCAGGGCGTCATGGAGAAGAACAAGCTGGCACCGCAGCCAGTCACGCCCGTCAACAAGGAAGGTGGCGCCGGCGCGGTCGCCTTCCAGTACGTCTTCGAGAAGAAGGGTGACATGCACTACATCATGATCACCCTCAACAGCTTCTTCACGACGCTGATCGTGCAGAAACTGCCATTCCAGGCCGCTGACTTCACGCCGATTGCCAATCTAGCGCTCGATCCATTCTATCTCTGGGTCAACGAAGAGAGCCCGTGGAAGACGGCCGGTGACTTCATCAAAGCGGCCAAAGAAACAGAATTGACCGTAGCCGGTACCGGTTCCAAGCAGGAAGACGAGATCCTGTTCTTGCGCATTCAGGAGCTAGGCGCGACCAAGGCGTTCAAGTACGTGCCCCAGTCCGGCGGCGGTACGGTCGCCTCGGCCCTGGCCGGCGGCCAGGTGCAGGCGACGGTGAACAACCCGAGTGAGGGCCTGCCCTTCTATACGGTCTCGCCGCGCAAACTGCGGCCACTGTGCGCCTTTACGCCAACCCGCCCAGCCGATGGCGCATTCAAGGATCTGGCGACGTGCAAAGAGCAGGGCCTCGATATCAGCGACTACTACGTCATGCGCGCGGTGATGGGCCCGCCCGGTCTGAACGCTGGCCAGACCAAGTTCTGGGTCGACCTGTTCAAGTCCGTATACGACTCTGCTGAGTGGAAGGATTTCGTGGTCAAGAACAACCTCGACCCCGACTTCCGCAGTGGCGACGAGTTCAAGAAGTTCGTCATGGACTACGACAAACTGCACCGCGACATCGCGACCAAGAACGGCTGGCTGCAGTAGCAACGTGGGGCGGCACGACCTGGCGACGGCGGCGGCACTGGTCGCCATTGCCGCCGTCGCAATGATCGACTCGCGCTCGAGCGCGCTCATCGATGTGACGGGCAAGTACCCGGGCGGGATCGGGCCTGGCTTCTACCCGTTCTGGGCGGCCGCGGTCATGGGCGGCGCGGGGTTGATCGTCATGTACCGCGCCATCCTGCGCCGCGGCGCGAGCAGCACGCCGGTCTTCGAGAACCGCGCCGCCGTTATGGCCGTGGCCAAGGTGGTCGGGCCGATGGTGCTGGCCACGGCGGCACTGACGTGGCTCGGGTTCTATGTCGCGAGCTGTTTGTACATGGGTTTCTTTGCCAGGTACATCGGCCGCTATCGCTGGTTGTGGGTGGCCGTGATTGCGGTGTCCTTCCCCGTGCTGACCTACCTGGCATTCGAGCTGGGCTTTCGGGTGCGGCTGCCCAAGAGCAGCCTGTACGAGCTCGGCTTCCTGTTCTGATGAGTCGATGTCATCCTGAGCTCGTGCCTCGCCTCAGGACGACAAGAGGCCACTAGCGCACATATGGGCGAAGTCCTGGGAGGTCTCGCCGGCGGCTTTGCCACCGCCGGCCAGCCGTACAACCTGTTCCTGCTGTTCGTCGCGTGCACGCTCGGGCTGATCATTGGGGTGCTGCCCGGGCTGGGCGGCACCAGCGGCGTGGCGATCCTGCTGCCGATCTCCGTCCTGATCGCGAGTGGCAGCCCGGGCGGCGCGACCAGCGCCATCATCTTCCTGGCCGGCATCTACTGGGGCGCGCTCTTCGGCGGCGTCATCACTTCGATCCTGTTCAACATTCCCGGCGAGCCCTGGGCGGTCGTGCTCCTGTTCGACGGCTTCCCATTAGCCAAACGTCTCGGCAAACCTGGCCTGGCGCTGACTTCCTCGTTCCTGGCCAGCTTCGTCGGCGCACTGATCGCCACCCTGTCGCTCACCTTCTTTGCCCGGCCGCTCGCGGACATCGCGCTCAGGTTCGGGCCGCCCGAGTTGTTTGCCGTCTTCGTGCTGTCGTTCGCGACGCTCGTCGGCCTGGACGCCGGCTCGCCGATCAAAAGCGTGATGATGATCGCGTTCGGCCTGCTGCTAGCCGCGATCGGCTTCGACACGCTGACCGGCGCACCACGCCTGACGTTCGGGCGCATCGAGATTCTGTCGGGCATCGGCTTCGTGCCCGTCACGATCGGTCTGTTCGGCATCGGCGAGATCATCGCCTCGGCCGAAGAGTCGGGCATTGGCTACGTCGAGCGCATCTCGGCCAAAGTCGGCTTCAAGGACTTGCTCGAAGCACTCCGCGAGATGCGCAAGCGCATCTGGCTCGTGCTGTCCAATTCGGTCATCGGGTTCTGGTTTGGCGTGCTGCCAGGGCACGGGGCCACGGCGGCGTCGTTCCTGGGCTATGGGCTGGCGCGCCAGTACTCGAGAGACAAGGCCAAGTTCGGCACGGGTGAGGTCTCGGGCATCATGGGCCCGCAGTGCGCCGCCGACGCGGCCGGCGTGGGCGCCCTGGTACCCATGCTTGCGCTGGGCGTGCCTGGGTCGCCGACGACAGCGGTCATGATGGCCGGCTTGTTCATCTGGGGGCTGACGCCCGGTCCGCTGCTCTTCGTCGAGCATCCCGAATTCGTGTGGGGGCTCATCGCCAGCGTCTACCTCGGGCACTTCATGACCTTCATGATCTGCCTGCTCGCGGTGCCGCTGCTCGCGGCGATCATGCGCGTGCCATACGCGATCATCACCCCGCTGATCGTGCTGATCTCGATCATTGGCTCGTACTCGCTCAACAACAGCCTGCTCGACGTGTTCATCACGATTGTCTTCGGCCTGATCGGCTTCTGGCTGCGCAAGCTCAAGTACCCACTTGCACCGCTGGTCGTGGCGCTGGTGCTCGGCGACTCGACCGAGCGCACCCTCCGCCAGAGTCTCATCGCCAGTGGCGGCAACCCGCTCACGTTCGTTAGCGGACCGATCGCGGCTAGCCTGCTGGTGCTGGCCGCGCTGCTGCTGTGTTACCCACTGTGCGCACGCTGGATCGCGGGGCGGCGGCGCTCGGGTCAACAGCCGTCGCCGACGCTCGCGCACTGACCGGACGCAATGCTCATCGCGGCCCTCTTGCTGGCCGCCTACGGCAATGTCACCTCGCTGTACTTGAAAGATGCAGCCCCCGCCGGGGCCTGGCCAGGGGTGCCGCTCGGTCTGGCGCCGGGGGTGTGCATGCTCGTCTGGGCTCTACGCCGGGGTCTCACGTGGTGCGACCTGGGGCTTGATCGCCAGGGGGCGCTGCGCAGCGCGGGTGTTGGGCTGCTGGTCGCACTGGTGGTGGCGTTGCCGGCGGTGGTGTTTCTGCGCATGCCGCCACTGGTCGGCGCCCCCGTGAGCTACTCCGCGCTGAACACGCTCTCAACCGAGGCGCTGGCGTGGCGAGCCCTGGTCTGGATGCCGCTGGATACCGCGCTGCCGGAGGAAGTGGCCTTCCGCGGCGCGCTGCTCGGCGCGCTGCTGCAGCGCTTCCCCGTCCGGCGCGCGGTCGTGCTGTCGGCACTCACGTTCACGCTGTGGCACGTGGTGATCGTGGTCCGCACGCTGGCTGCGACCAACCTGGCCGACGAGCCATTGCTGGCGGGTATCGGCTTCCTTGGTGCGCTTGGCAGCATCTTCGTCGGCGGCGTCGTGTTCGCGGCGCTGCGCATGCGCACCGGCCACCTGGCGGCGAGCGTGGTCATGCACTGGACGTTCAACGCCGCGCTGCTCTTCGGGCTGTACACTCCGCCGACCTGAAACCGACAGCGCGTTGGACGCCACGTTTCGTCCGCGTCGCGTGCTCGGCGTTCGCCGGCAGCTTCTCGGCACGCGGCTCGCTCGAGGCGGTCATGGGACCAGGCCCGGCTTGCGCGGCGCGGTCGGAAAGCGCGTACCGAAGTCGAGCACGACCACTACCTCGGGTCGGACGGCGATAGGCGCCATCGGAACATCAGCCGGCAGCGAGCGAATGTAGCGCGCGCCTTGCTCCTGGCCGAGGTAGCGCGCGGCGGATAGCGCGACTCGGGCACCACGCCGACCACGTCGGTGACCTGGGCCGGGCCGCGGATGGACAGCACGTGGTTGGGTGCAACCGTGGTCGAGCTCGAACGTGGCGGCCCGGCCCTGTGGGAGCAGGTCATGGACGATCTACGTGCCGCGCACCGGCCGCCGGCAGATTAGTCTGTAGGCGTTGCCCGGTCCGCGCTGGCTGGCACGCTTCAACAAGCGCGTCACCAATCGCATCAGCATGCCCCTGGCGCCGTGGCTGCCGGCCTTCGGCATCGTCAGCCACGTTGGGAGTCGCTCGGGGCGCCGCTATCGCACGCCGATCAACGTGTTCCGCTCGGGCGACCGGTTCGTCTTCGCGCTGACCTACGGGCCGCGCACGGAGTGGGTGCGCAACGTGCTCGCCAGTGGCGGCTGTGAGCTCCAGACGCGTCAGCGCACGTATCAGCTGACGCAGCCACGCGTGTTCCACGACTCGCGCAGGCAGGCCGTCCCGCCGCTCGTGCGCATTCCACTGACGCTGCTGGGCGTCGCGGACTTTCTGGAGCTACAGGTGGTGACTCAGCCGAGCCGGCCAGGCGAGCCGCCCAGTAGCCGCGCGATGTCGTCGGCGTAGCGCTGCTCGGAGTCGTCCTCAGGCCCATAGCCGATGACCTGGCGCGCGTTGGCGATGCTCCAGAAGGCACGCGTGTTGTTCGAGACGCCGTAAAAGATCTGGAACGGCACGCCCCACTCGTCCTCGAGCGGGCCAAGCTCGATCGAGCGCACGAACAATTGCACGAGGTCGCGGGCGCTGATATAGGCACCCAGGTCGCGTTTGTACCGCCCGGGCTGACCCTCGAAGTCGGCGGCGCTGATCTCGCGCGGGGCGCCGATGCGCACCTGGACGACCTCGAGCTGGCGCCCGAATGCGCCACATGCGTAGGTGAAACCGAGCGCCTCGTACGCGATCTTGGCCCAGCCGTAGTAATTGTCCGACTTCGGCAGATCCCGTGGACCGACGCCTTCGATGCGCCGCGTGTGGAGGATCTGCTCGTACCAGTCGGCGGCGTGGTTCGAGCTTGCGACGACGACCCGCCGGGTGCCAGCCTCCAGCGCCAATCGGTAGACGCGTTCGGCCATGTCGACGTTGGGTCGCTCGTCGAGGTAACCCTTGCCCGTGCCGGTCACCCCCAGGCCTGGCGGCCGGTAGTAGCCGAGGTGGACTACCGCGTCCGTGCCCTGGAAATGCTCGCGCAGGGACTCGGCGTCGTCTTCGAGCAGATTCGCCAGGCGCACGCCCTCGACCGTGTTGTTCCGGGCATCGGTGGTCCGGATATCGACGGCGACCAGGTCGTAGCGCTGGCGGAAGACCGGCAGCAGCTGGCTAGCGATGTAGCCAGTAGCGCCGGTCAGCAGGACGCGCGGCCGCCTGGCCGGCGCCGGCGGCAGGTTGTTCGAGTGGGTCGGAGCCTGGATGAGCCTAGCCGCCCGCGGTCACGCGCGGGCCGCACGCGCGGTGATAGAAGATCGTGTGCCGGCGCGGCACCATTGACAGCACCGGGTACAGCTCGCCCATCAGGATCGGCTTCCCCGGCGTCGGGCAGCTCGGCGAGGCACACATATGCGAGGACGCGACCGCGCCAAAGATCTCCTTGGTGCGCGCCCGCTCGGCCGCGGTCTGGTTCTTGTTCTTGCCTGACATGACTGCATGGTCCCCCTGGAGTCAGGATCGTTCGACGGTGCGAGGATACCGCCCGCCGCGCGCGCCGCACAGTCGCCACGGACTGGTGTCCGCGCCCACCGCAAGGCGCTCCCGTCCACAGTCCCAGACATCGCACCCACCCCAAAGTTATCTGGCGCAGCCAGCCGAAGGCGCCGCTGAGGACGCCTCCCGTGCCCGGCCCGCTGCGTCCGCAAAGCAGCCAGCCGAAGGCGCCGCTGAGGATGGCTCGGGCGGCCGGCTCCCGTGCCCGGCCCGCTGCGTCCGCAGAGCAGCCAGCCGAAGGCGCCGCTGAGCATGGCTCGGGCGGCCGGCGGCTCGGCGGCGTGAAAGCCGCACTATGGTGGAAAATGAACGCGCTATGCCGATCACGCTCAATCACACCATCGTGCCGTCGCACGACAAAGAGGCCTCGGCTCGGTTTTTCGCGCGGCTGCTTGGTCTGCAGTACACGGGCATGGACGGGCATTTCGCGCCGGTCCACGTCAATGACTCACTGACGCTGGACTGGGACAATCGCGACCAGTTCGACAGCCATCACTACGCGTTCCTGGTCGATGAGGAGCAGTTCGACGCCATCTTCGCGCGCATCGAGTCAGAGGGCGTGCGCTATGGCAGCGGGCCCGGCTCGCACACCGACGGTCAGATCAATCACCGCCTCGGCGGCCGAGGCCTCTACTTCGCCGATCCGGACGGCCATCTGATGGAGATCATGACGCGCGCCTAGTTCAAATGGTCGCGGTACACGCGACCAGCCTTCATGACCAGTTTCAGGTTCCGCTCGGCATCGACTAGCACGCCGATGTCGTCGAGCCCAGTGTGGCCGAGCGCAGGATGTCGGCCGCCGGCTGCACCTGGGCACGGATCGCGAATTCGTGCAACTGCTGCACGTGCATGCCACCGAGCAGATCGGTGCCGTAGGCGATCGGCACGCCTGCGCGATAGGCCATTTCGAGCGCGCGCAGGCCGGCGTCGAGCACGTCGAACACTTTGCGATAGCTGTCCTCAGGCAGGCCGAACTCGCGGCCGTGCTCGGACAGCGCCGAGTACGTCACCAGCGTCGGGACGTAAAACGCCTGGTGCTCCAGGAAGAGCGGCGGCGTTGAGGCATCCATGAGGTTGCCGTGCTCGATCGTGCGTACGCCGCACTGGAGGCCACGATTGATCGCCCGCGCGGCGACGCCGCCGCTGAGCATGAGCTTGATGTGCGCGGCGCCGCGCTTGATCTCTTCGCGTACCGCCTTACGGACCTCAGGCACGCCGTCGCAGATCGTGCTCAGGGCGGTGTACGAGTAGCCCGGCTCGTGCGCGGTACGGCCGCGACCGCGATCGTCGCCGTGACCGCCGGTCTGTGACAGCGCCCTCCCGCCGAAGATTACCCGTGGGCCCTCGAACAACCCTTCTGCGATGGCCTGGGCGAAGCCGAAGTCGCAGCCGCCGGCGTCGCGAACGGTGGTGAAGCCACGCTGCAGCATGGCCCTGGCAATCTGCTGCGCGTGGGCGGCCAGGTAGGTGGGCGACCATTCCGCGATCTGCGCCAGGTGGGCGCTCGCGGCCGTGACGTGGACATGGCAGTCGATCAGGCCAGGCATCAGGGTCATGCCGTGCACGTCGATCACCCGCGCCTCCGCCGCGCTGTCCAGCCCGACACCAACGCCTGCGATGCGTTCTCCGTCGACGAGCACTGCCTGGCCAGGCACGAGCACCCCGCGCTCGGTGTCGAGCACAGAAGCATTGGCGAACAACGTCTGCGATGCCACGGCCCGCCCCATCGTACCCGGCCGCCAATGGCCAAGCTGGCGCAGCAGCGCCGCTCGTTGCTCGACGCTCGCAAAACCATCCACGGACCTCGGTGCCAGCCAACGCACCTCCAGGTACCGCTTACACGCCACGAGCATGGTCTGCCCCTGTGGTTTGCCGAGCCGCGCGCGGGCGAGCAGCGGACGGAGGCGCGCAGCAGCCGACGGACGCGGTTGAGCGAAAAGCGCGCGGCAGCCACACAGCGGACGAATTTTTCCAAATCAAAATGGGCCCGTACGATGCTTAGCCAGAGATGGCGACCTTGGCCAGCGCGAGCGCGACCGCCACGGCGCCGTTGCGTCGCCTATGGCGCGTTGTGCCGTACCTGGGTCCGGCGTTCCTGGTCAGTGTCGGCTACATGGATCCGGGCAACTGGGCCACCGACATCGAAGGCGGCGCCCGCTTTGGCTACAGCTTGTTGTGGGTGCTGCTGCTGGCCAACTTGATGGCGCTCCTGCTCCAGTACCTCTCGGCCAAGCTCGGCCTGGCCACAGGCCAGACCTACCCGCAAGTGTGCCGGGCCACGTTCCCCAGGCCGCTCAACCTGTTTCTGTGGGTCACGGCCGAAGCCGCCGCCCTGGCCACCGATCTCGCGGAGTTTCTGGGCGCCGCGCTCGGCTTCTACCTGCTGCTGCACATACCGATGCTGGTCGCGGCGTTGATCACCGCGCTCGCAGTCCTGGGCATCCTGGCCCTGTACCGCTTCGGCTTCCGACCGGTCGAGTTCGTGATCCTGGGCCTGGTCGGCATCATCGGCCTGGCCTACGTGTTCGAGGTGTACCTGGTCCGACCCGACTGGCTCGCGGTTGCCGAAGGCGTCTTCGTGCCCCGACTCAACCCCGACAGCCTGCTCATCGCGATGGGCATGCTCGGGGCGACCGTCATGCCGCACAACCTTTATCTGCACTCAGGTGTCGTGCTCAGCCGCCGCCACCGTGACCCACGCGCGAACGATCGCGTCAGGCGCGCCGCCCTGCTCGACTCGATCATCGCGCTCAATCTGGCCTGGCTGGTCAATTCGGCGATGGTGGTGATGGCCGCGGGCACCTTCTTCCTGCGCGGACTGGAGGTCGATTCGATCGAGGCGGCGCACGAAACGCTCGAGCCGCTACTCGGCCCGGGCGCCGCGGTCGCCTTCGCCGTGGCGCTGCTGGCGGCGGGCCTGTCGAGCTCGACCACGGCCACGCTGGCTGGCCAGATGATCATCGAGGGCTTCCTGCACATCAAGTTCAGCCTGCTGTTGCGCAGGCTGATTACGGTCATTCCGGCGCTGGTGGTGATCGGGCTTGGCCTCGACGCCTACTGGATCCTGATCCTGAGTCAGGTGGCGCTGTCGATTCAGCTGCCATTCGCGATCGCGCCGCTGGTGTGGCTGACCAGCCGGCGCAGCGTCATGGGTGTGCAGGTGAATCGTCGGCTCACAACGACCCTGGCGGCGGTGGCGGCGGTATTCGTGGTCTGTTTGAACGTGTTGCTGCTGGTGCGCCTGGCTAGCGGCGCGGCGAGCTGAGCTCAGGAGCGCGGGTCGAGCGCGTCGCGCACTGCGTCGCCGACGAAATTCAGGCCGAGCACCGTCACGAACAACGCCGCGCCCGGGCCGAACACGATCCACGGCGCCTGCTGGAGATAGCCTCGCCCAGCGTTGATCATGCCGCCCCACGATGGCTCGGGCGGCCGCACGCCGAGCCCGAGGAAGGACAGCGACGCCTCGGCTAGAATCGCGAACGCCACGCTCAGCGACGCCTGGACCACGATCGGCGTCGCCGCGTTGGGCAGCACGTGGCGCTGCAGGATGCGCCAATCGGGCGCGCCCAGCAGGCGCGCGGCCTGGACATATTCGCGCATCCGAATGGTCAGCACCTGGCCGCGCATGAGTCGCGCGAAGGTAGGTGCGTAGACGACGACCAGCGCTGGAAACGACAACACCGCGTCCATGATGCGCATCACCAGGTCGTCGACCGGTCCGCGCCAGTAGCCGGCGAGCAGTCCGAGCAGGCAGCCGGCCAGCGCGGCAATCGCGACAGAGCCCGCGCCGGCGATGAGCGAGACACGCGCGCCCCAGATCACGCGCGCCAGGATGTCGCGTCCAACATTGTCGGTGCCAAGGACATGGCTAGCGCTCGGCGGCGCCAGCAGATTGGCCAGGTCTTGTTTGAGCGGATCGTACGGCGCGACGAACGGCGCGAAAACTGCGACGCCGACTGCCCCCACGAGCACGATCATGCCGACGATGGCCATACGCGCGCTGGCCGCTCGGCGCAGGACGAGCCAGCGCCGACTCTTGACCTGTGGGCCCGCGGCGGGGACAGGAAACGTTCGTGCTTGCGCGGTCGCGTGCATCACGCGCTGTAGCGAATCCGCGGATCGAGCCAGCCGTATGTGATGTCGACGAGCAAGTTGCTGGCGATAAAACCCAGCGCGATGAGCAGCACGACGCCCTGGACGAGCGGATAGTCGCGGGCGAAGACGGCGTCGACGACGAGGCGGCCCACGCCGGGTAAGGCGAAGACGTACTCGGTGATGACGGCGCCGCCAATGAGCGTGCCGAACTGAAGGCCCAGGACCGTCACCACTGGGATGAGTGCGTTCTTCAGCGCGTGCTTGTTGACGATGGCGTTTTCCGTGAGCCCTTTGGCTCTGGCGGTTCTTACGTAGTCTTCGTTGAGCATCTCGAGCAGGCTCGATCTGAGCGTGCGGGTGACGACGGCGGCCAGCGCCAGGCCGAGCGTGATCGCCGGCAGGGTGAGCGAGCGAATGCCGTTGATCGGGTCTTCGACGGGGTCGACGAAGCTGGCGATGGGCAGCCAGTGGAGCTTGACCCCGAAGACGAAAATCAACAGCAACGCCAGTAGGAAATTCGGCATGCAGATGCCGAACAGGGCGAACGTCGTGCCGCCGGTGTCGATGGACGTATTGCGGTTGATCGCCGACAGAATGCCCAGGGGCACGGCGACGCTGAGTGAGATGACCATCGCGAAGACGGCTAGCTCCAGGGAAGGCCTGATCCTTCTGGCAACGTCTTCGATGACGGGCGCTCCACTCCGCACGGACTTGCCGAGATCGCCCCGCACCAGCTTCGACGCCCAGGTCGCGTATTGCACAGGCAGCGGCTGGTCGAACCCCAACTCTTTGCGCAGCGTCTGCTTCGCGGTCTCGTCTTGCGACTCGCCCAGCATGGCCTCCACAGGATCCCCCGGCACCAGGTGGATCAACAGAAACACGCCCAGCGTGACCAGCACCAACACCGGCACCGTAGCCACAAGCCGCCGCGCGATCAGCTGGCCCACAACAACCTCACGGCGCCGACCCGCCAAAACCCATCAGCGTTCCTCGGCGCTGCGCGCCGCCTTCCGGCGAGAGCGTAAAGGAGAATGAGCGAGTGTTGGGGCCATGCCGAAGGGCGCCGCGGCAGGAACCCCCAACGCCGTCCTCGGCGCTGGCGCGCCACCGCCTGGCAGTTGCCCGGAGGCTGACGTGCCGGTCTGATGGCGTCGCTGTCCCCTCGCGTCCCATCCATCGCGCCGGGAAGGCGGCGCGGAGCGCCGAGGACGGCCCCGGCTCGTCGCGCCCTGGCGTAAGCAGCCTGCGGCAGCTACTTCAGCCACACGCTCTTGAAGCGCATCATGCCGTCGGGTATGGCGGGATAGCCCTGCACTTTGGGGCTGAAGGCTTTGGGCTCGATCGGGTGGATGATGAACACGGCCGGGGCTTCTTCGCGCAAGACCTGGATGATCTGCGAATAGAGCTTCTTGCGCTCGGCGTGATCCGAGACGATGCGCGTCTGCTCGAGCAGCTCGTCCACCTGGGCATTTGAAAAGCCGGACCAGTTCAGCGACGTCCCAGGCGTCGTGTGGAAAAACTGGTACGTATTGCCATCCGGGTCCGGGCGGCCACTCCAGGCGTACGAGGAAGCCTGGAACGTCTTGCCATTGCCCTCGGCCAGCAGACGCGCGCCGTCGACCACGTTCACGTTCATCGTGATGCCAGCTTCGGCCAACTGCGCCTTCACGACCTCAGCCTCCTGAATGCCGATCGGCGTGTTGTCAATGTTGAAGCTGAAGGTGAAGCCACCCGGCATACCCGCCTCGGCGAGCTTCGCCTTAGCTTTATCGAGGTCGCGCTTGATCGGCTTGATGGTGTCGTCGTATGCCCAGCTGGAGGGCGAAATCGGCCCATTGGACGGCACGCCGACCCCAAGCCACACCCCGCGCACAATGGCCTCGTTGTCGATTGCAGAGAGCACTGCCTGACGCAGCGCCTTGTTGTCGAAGGGCGGCCGCGTCGTGTTCAGCATGTACCAGAACGCCGCCAGGGACGGCACGTCGACGACGACCAGCGAGCTGTCGCCCTTGGCCAGCGCGACGTTGCGCGGCGCCAGGTAGTCCATGACGTCGATCTCGCCGGCCTGCAGGCTCTGCAGCTTGACCGTGTCATCTGGAAGGGGCCGATAGCGGATCTGGTCCAGGTACGGCACGTCCTTGTTCCAGTAGCCGTCGAAGCGCTTCAAGGTCAGGTGATCGTCCTTGATCCATTCGACGAACTCGAACGGACCCGTGCCGGCGCCAGCGGCGTTGCGCTCGAGATCCGGGCCAAGCTTCTTCAATGCCGCCGGCGAGATCATCATCCCGGCGCGATCGGTCAGCGCCGCCATTAACGTCGAGTCCGGCTGCTTCAGGTTCAGTCGAACCGTCAGGGCATCGACGACGTCGGTCGAGGCGACATTGGCCACCTCGCCTTTGCGCACCGACTTCGGCTCGCCGCCAGCCATGCGATCGAAGTTGACTTTGACCGCCTCGCCGTTGAGCTCGGTTCCATCGTGGAATTTGACCCCGGATCGAAGCTTCAGGATCAGCGTCTTGGGATCCGGGTTCTGCCACGACTCGGCCAGGTTCGGCTGGATGCCCAGCTTGTCGTCCAGGATGACCAGCGGGTCGTACAGGTTGTGGTAGACCTGGCGATCGACCTTGCTGCCCGACAGGTGCGGGTCGAGCGTGGCCACGTCGACGATGAGCCCGACCCGCAGCGTGCCGCCGCGTTTCGGCGCGCCCGCGGCAGCTTCAGCCGGCTTCGCCGCCGTCGTGGCGACGGGCGCGCCAGCCGCCGCGGGCGGCGCGGTCGAAGCCGGCCCGGCAGGCGGCGCGGCCGGTGGCCCACAGGCGGCCAGCAGGGCCAGGCCCGCGGATGTCAGTCCGAGATGTCGAAGGAAGGAGCGACGTGTTGTTACCATGGCAGCCCCTCTGATCGGAAAGCCCACGCCCCCTTGGGTCCAACCAGTAGTCCAGTCTACAGTTACCCAGCGCCATGATCGACTGCGACATTCACAACGACGTGCCGCGGCCCGAAGCGCTGTTCCCGTACTTACCCGAGTACTGGGTCGAGCACATCACGAACACGCTCTTCAAGGGGCCGACCGAGCCGCCCTACCCGCCGGATGCGCCGATCGCGGCGCGGCCCGGTGCCCGGCCTGACAACGCCCCGCCCGGCTCGAATCTCGATCTGCTGTGCGAGCAGGCGCTCGACGCTCCGCGCGCTGACCTGGCGATCCTGAACTGCCTGTACGCGATCGACAGTCTGCACAACCCGGACGCCGCGATCGCCCTGGCGAGCGCTGTCAACGACTGGCAGCGCGCCGAATGGCTCGAGAAGGATGCCCGCTTGCGCGCATCGATTGTCGTGCCCAGCCAACTGCCGGCGCAGGCCGCACGAGAGATCGACCGCGTCGCCGAACAATATGCTGGGTTCGTCCAGGTGCTGCTGCCGGCGCGATCGCAGCATCCGTATGGCAATCGGCTGTTCCATCCGCTCTGGGAGGCGGCCGCGCGGCACGACCTGGTGATCGGCATCCACTTCGGCGGCTCGCCGGGCAATCCGCCGACGCCGTCAGGCTGGCCCTCGTATTTCTTCGAGGAGTACGCCGGCATGGCCACCGTATTTGCCTCGCAAGTGACGAGCATGGTGTGCGAGGGCGTGTTCGATCAGTTCCCGACGCTGCGCGTGGCGCTCCTCGAATCTGGCTTTACCTGGTTGCCCGCGCACATGTGGCGCTTCGACAAGGAGTGGCGCAACTTGCGGCGGCTGGTGCCGTGGGTCAAACAAGCGCCATCGGAGTACATCCGCCGACATTTCCGATTGAGTATCCAGCCACTCGACGCCCCCGCGGACAACCCGCGTCAACTGCTGCAGATCGTTGACCAGCTTGGCTCCGAAGACATGCTCATGTACGCGAGCGACTATCCGCACGTGCACGCGTACGATCCTGAGACGGTGCTCCTGCAGCATGTGCCTGAGTCACTCGCGCGTAAGATCAGGCACGACAACGCGCGCGCGCTTTACAACTTGTAGAACAGAGGGAGGCCACGGTATGGTCGTCACGGCTCCAGCTCGAGAAACGCGCGCGACGCGCACGCGGCGGGCACTCATCGATTGTGATTTTCACAATGAGCTCGATTCGATCAAAGATCTCTATCCCTACCTGCCGCAGCGCTGGCGCGACCACATCGACAGCCTTCAGGCAGGCGCAGCGGTTCAGAAGTCGCGCATTCGCGCAAGGACTTCCTCGACCCGTACAACATCGCGCACGCCACGCTCATCCCGCTGACAGCAGCGGGGCGCCAGCAGAATGGCGACCTCGACGCCGCGCTCGCCACTGCCGTCAACGATTGGCAGGTGGCCGAATGGCTCGATCCCGAACCGCGCCTGCGCGCGTCGATGATCGTGCCGTTCGAGGATCCGCCGGCCGCCGTCGCCGAGATCGAGCGGCGCGCTCACGACAAGCGCTTCGTCCAGGTCCAATTCTCGGGCCGACCACACGAGCCGATGGGCCGGCGCAAGTACTGGCCGATCTACGAAGCCTGCGTCAAGCACGGTTTGCACGTCATGTCGCATGCGTTCGGCTCGAATGGCAACCCGATCCTCGGTACGGGCTGGGCGTCGTTCTATCTCGAGGACCACGTCGGCCCGGCCCAGGCGATGCAGGCGAACGTGATCAGCATGGTCGCCGAAGGCGTGTTCGAGCGCTTCCCGACGCTGAAGCTGGTCTCAGTCGAAAACGGCTTTGCCTGGGTGCCGTCGCTGATGTGGCGTATGGACAACGCCTGGACACTGCTGCGCAGCGAAGTACCGCACCTGGCGCACGAGCCGTCCGAGTACATCCGCAAGCATCTCTATCTGACGACGCAGCCGGTCGAGGAGCCGCACAAGCCTGAGTTCTTCACCCAACTGATCGAGCAGTATGGCGACATGGTCAGCCATATCCTGTTCGCGAGCGACTATCCGCACTGGGATTCCGACAATCCCGACATGGCGCTGCCGTCGTTCCTGCCCGAGCGGATCATGCAGATGATCTACTTCGACAACGCGAAGGCCCTCTTCGGATTGTGAAGTATGTCGTCGGCCCGGCCGACGAGGTGCCGCCCGGTTCACGCAAGATCGTTACGCTCGGTGGCCGCTCGGTCGGCGTGTTCAACATCGACGGCGAGTACTTCGCGCTGAACAACCGCTGCCCACACCAGGGTGGCGCGCTGTGCGAAGGCAAGCTGTGGGGGACGCTCACGGCGTCGGTGCCCGGCGCCTTCGAATACGCGCCGCGGCGAGAGATCCTGACCTGTCCGTGGCACGGCTGGGAGTTCCACGTGCGGACCGGCCAGTCGTGGTGCGACCCGGCGCGCTTGCGCGTGCGGCGCTACGAGGTGAGGGTCGAAGAGGCCGGTCCCGCACCCGGGCTGGTCAAGGGGCCGTACCTGGTCGAGACGTACCCGGTCTCGGTGGAGGGCAGCTACCTGGTGGTGGACATTCCCAGCCGCCGTTTGTCCTGACGGCGCCGCGTGTCCCTTCGCTGGGCATACGCGGCGGCCGTCGCGGCATTGGCGCTGGCCACGCTCGTCCTGCTGCCCGAGGCGCGACCCAGCACTGAGCTCGCGTATCCAGCGCTCGGCCTTGGCCTGATCATCGGCGCCGTCCTGTCCGTGCGGCTGCGTCCGCACGAAGCGGGTGTGTCGGTCCTGCTCTTGCCTGCACTGGTCGCCGACGCCCGCTTCGGGCTTGGCGTGCTGCCCGCGGTCGCCCTGGCCAGCCTGACTGGCGCGCTGATCCGTCGCGTGCGTGGCCCGGCGCTGGTGGCGGTCGCGGCTCATGACACGCTCGCCGTCGCCGCCGCCCACATCGCGGCGCGCGCGTTCAGCACGGAGCCTGTCGTGCTGTTCGTGATCTTCGCCGTGGTCTTCGCGCTCGGCCAGTTTGCGCTGTGGCTTGTCGCGAGCAGGTTCAGCGTTGCCGAGCAGCACGTGGCGCGGCCAGACGCGATCGTCTCGCTCGCGCTGGTGCCACTGGCGGTGCTGCCGCTGCTGGCCTGGGCGCGTTTCGGCGACGGCGGGCTCGTCCTCGGCCTGGCCGCGCTCGTGGCGATCCTCGGCGTGGTCGCCGAGGCGCGCACGCTCGCGAGCACGCGCGCCGAAGCCGAGGCAGAACGCGACCGCCTCGCGCGGGCCAATGTTCTCCAGCAGGAGCTGGTCAACCTCATCACCCACGAGCTCAAGACGCCGCTGACGACGGTCATTGTCTATACGCAGCTGATCGAGCGCGCGCTGGACCAGGGCTCGACGGAGCGCGTGCCCGGCCAACTCGTGCGGATCCTCGACGCGGCCAAGGGGCTGCAGCGGCTCATCGACACCCTGCTCCAGATGAGTCAGCTCGAGTCCGAAAACCTGCCGGATGCCGAGCTGATCGACCTCGTCGTGCTGGCGCACGAAGTCACCTCAGAGCTGGAGCCGTTGGCGGACCAGAAGCACGTGCGGCTGCACGTCGATGTGGACGACGCGGTGCCGGCGGTGCTCGCGCCGACGTTTCTGCTCAAAGAAGCGCTGAGCAATCTGGTGAGCAATGCCATCAAGTACACACCCGAAGGCGGCGCGGTGCGCATCTGGGCCGCCGACGCCGACGGCGCCGATGGCACGCTGGTGCTCGGCGTCACCGACACCGGCATTGGGCTGAGCGAGGCCGACGTGGCGCGACTCTTTACGCGCTTCTTTCGGAGTGCCGACCCGCGCGCGCGGGCTGAGCGTGGCTCGGGTTTGGGTTTGGCGCTGACGCAGGCGATAATCTCGCGCATTGGGGGCCGAATAGAAGTGGTGAGCGAGCTCGATCGCGGCACGACGTTTCGGATGGTGCTGCCGCGCGCGCTGGCCTCTGATGCCGCTGATGCCTCCGATTCGTCGGGTGCGTCGCGTTCGTGAAGGCGTGGTCGGCAACTCAGGCGCGCTTGCACGCGATCGGCTCGGCCTATCTGGCGGCAGTCGGCGTGAGTGCCGCGGGCATCCTCGTGGCGTTGCTCTTTACGCCGGTGGGCGAGGTCGTCCAGGAGGTGTTGCGGGCGCCGCTGGCGCAGCTGCTGCCCTCGGATCACCTGGTGCCGACGCCCATGGCGCTCGTGACGCCGACCGCGCCGCCTATCGCGACGCCGACGCTTGTACCCGTGCCCGCCGCCGCTGCCGCTGTGCCTACGCCGGTCGTCGTAATTCCGACCGCCATTGCCATCGCTGTGGTCGTGGCACCCGCGCCAACCGCAACACCCGAACCGACAGCCGCGCCTGAAGCGGCGCAGCCCGACGTTGCGGCTGAGCCCGAACCAGCCGGCGAACCAACGCCCGAGCCGCCAGCCCCATTGCCTGTCACGCGCCCAGCGCCCGCCGCTGTGGTCGTTCCACGCCGCCCGCCCACACCGACGCCCGAACCAGCGCCCACTGATGAAGCGGACATGGAGCCGTCCGCCGAAGCGTCGCTAGTGCCGGACGCACCCGAAGTCCCCGAAGTCCCCGCACCCGAGGTCCCCGAACCCGACGTTCCCGCACCAGCAGAAGCCACACCCCCGGCGTTGCCAATCGACCCTTCTACGCTCGTGCCCGCCACGCTGGTGCCCGCCACCCCAACCCCGAGGCCGATCCTGCCGCCGCCGACCCTCCCGCCAATGGTCGCCACGACGGTGCCCGCCCTACCGCCCGTCACCGACACCTCGGTCCCCGCAATAGCCACGGCCATCCCCCCGCCACCGCCCGTCGTCGCCACCGCAATCGCGCCCCTGCCGCAAGTGGTGGCCACAACCATCCCCATCATCCGACGCTGCGCCGGACCTCACCACGCACCAGCGCCTCGTACGCCTCATTCAGGTCTTCGAGCGCCACCTGGCGGCTGATCAATTCACGCAATTTGTAGCGGCCGGCCATGAACAGATCGACGATCATCGGCAGGTCGACTTTCTGCCGAGACGAGCCAAACGACGTGCCAGTCAAGACACGTTCCTGGAGCAGCATCTGCGGATCGATCGAAATCCGCGTGCCGTCCGGCGATACGCCAATCACTACGACGGTGCCACCACGGTGCACGCTCATAAACGCCTGCTCGATCGTCGCGGAGCCGCCGATGGCCTCGATGGCGTAATCAGCTCCACCGCGGCCACAGATCTCCCGGATTCGGGCAACAGCATCAACGGAGCGGGCATTGACCGTGTGCGTAGCGCCGAACTCGCGTGACCACTCCAGCTTGTGGTCGAACACGTCAACGGCAATGACCTTGCCCGCGCCCATCAACGCGGCAGCCTGGATCGCATTCAGTCCGACGCCGCCACAGCCAAAGACCACCACGTTCGATCCCGGAGTCACGCGCGCGCGATTGATCACCGCACCGGCGCCGGTCATCACGCCGCAGCTAACCAGGCACACCACCTCGAGCGGCGCGTCCTTGCGAATCGGGACGACGTTCTGCTCCGGCAAGACCGCCTTTTCGGCATATGAGGACACCTGCAGGAAGTGGAAGACTTCCTCACTGCCGTGACGAAAACGCGCGCTGCCGTCATGCATCAGGTGGCGCGGCTGATCGCGCAGATCGCACAGATTCGGCCGACCGACAACGCACCACGGGCAGCGGCCGCAACTCGGCACGTACGACGTCAGCACATGATCGCCGACCTGCACTCCGCTGACGCCCGGCCCAACGGCCTCGACGACACCTGCGCCTTCGTGGCCCAGCACAACCGGCAATGGATGCGCCATCAGCCCCTGCATCACGTGCAGGTCGCTGTGGCAAACCCCACTGGCAACGTAGCGCACCAACACCTCGCCCGCGCGCGGTGGCAGCACCTCGAGGTCGTCGAGCTCGAGCGGTTGGCCGCTCGCGTACATGACCGCGGCTCTGGCGTGCATCCGCGCTCTCCTATTCAGGGGTGTGGCTGACGGCCTCGACGTTGTTGCCGTCGGGGTCGCGCACGAAGCCGCCGAAGTAGCCGGGGTGATATTCGGGCCATTCGCGTGGCTGATGCAGCACCTCGGCGCCGGTGGCCACGGCAGCGTCGAAGAACGCGCGCACGGCCGCTCGATCGGGCGCCTGGAAGGCGATGTGGATTTCGCGGTTTGGCTCGCCCGTGGTCAGCGGACCCAGCCAGAAGGTGGGCCGCGTGGTGCCGTAGCCGATCGTATCGCCGAATTCCATCTTGCGTGCGCCGTCCAATGGGGCGAGCACCGCGTCGTAGAACGCGGCGCTTGTGCGCGCGTCCGCGCACTGAATGGACAGATGGTCGAGCATCGGCCCTGATGCTACCGATCTGGCGCGCTGGCCAGGCGACCGTACAGCAGCAAAATCCGATCGATCGTTGCCTTCGCCTCGTCGTCGCTTAGCTTTGCGGCCGCGGCCTCGAACGGATCCTCGTCATCCTGCGCGTCGCCTCCGTTGAGCTGCGCTTCGAGCTCGCCAAAGATCGACTGTAAGTCTTGCGGCAGGTCGTGCTGCGTCACCACGAGCAGGTGGTCGGCATAGGCATCCGCCAGTCGCTCCTGCAGCGTGCCGCGATGCGTGGCCAGCATGCGCGCGGCCGCGAAAAACTGCGCAGCGACGTCCACGACTCAGGGTCCCCACACATGCGGCGCGCGCCGCTTTTCCTCGACTACGCTCAGCTGCAGCTGGAGCGGAGCTGCGGTGTTGAAAAGCGGCGGCAACGACTATGGTCCCCCTGACGGCGTGCGCGGGATCGCGACGGGTGCTCGTGCACCATCGCGCGGTTGGGCGCGCAGCGTCGACTCATTGTTGATCGCACTGACCACGGCTTTCAATGATGCCGACAGGATGCTGTGGTCGATCCCGACACCCCAGCGTACGCTGCGCGCGCCATCGGTGAGCTCGACATATGCCGCGGCGTTGGCCTCGTGGCCCGCGCTCAGCGCGTGCTCGGCATAGTCGACCACGTCCACGGCCAGGCCGAGATTACGCTCGAGCGCGTCGACGAACGCCGCGATGGGGCCGTTGCCGGTGCCCGTGACCGTGACCGGCGCGCCCTCGAACAAGAGGTGCGCGGTGATCTTGGCTTCTTCGCCGCCTTCGGTCGACTCATGATGCAGCAACTGCAGGCGCGGGTTCTCGGGCATATAAACCGAGCGGAACGTCTGCCACAGGTGTTCGGACGAGATCTCGGTACCGGTGTCTTCGGTGATTGTCTGAATCGTCTTCGAAAATTCGATCTGCAGCCGGCGCGGCAGGTCGAGCCCATGCTCGGCGTGCATGATGTAAGCGACCCCGCCTTTGCCGGACTGGCTGTTGATGCGGATGATCGCCTCATACGTGCGTCCGACGTGTTTGGGGTCGATCGGCAGGTACGGCACTTCCCAGGTGTGGTAGTCGGGCGGCAGAGCCGCCATACCTTTCTTGATCGCGTCCTGGTGCGACCCTGAGAACGCGGTGTAGACCAGATCGCCGACGTACGGGTGGCGTGGATGCACGGGCAGGCGGTTGCAGTACTCCGTGGCTCTCCGCAGCTCGTCGATGTCCGAAATGTCGAGGCCGGGCGCCACGCCCTGGCTGAACAGGTTCATGGCCAGCGTGATGACGTCCACGTTGCCGGTCCGCTCGCCATTGCCGAACAGCGTGCCCTCGACCCGGTCTGCGCCGGCCATGACGCCGAACTCGGCCGCGGCGATGGCGCAGCCGCGATCGTTGTGCGGGTGCAGGCTGAGCACGAGCTTGTCGCGATCTTGGACGTGGCGATGGAACCACTCGATGACGTCGCCGTAGATGTTGGGCGTGTACATCTCCACGGTCGCTGGCAAATTCACGATGAGCTTGTTCTGCGTCGTCGGCTGGATCACGTCCATGACCGCTTCACAGATCTCGAGCGCGAACTCCGGCTCGGTACCGGTGAAGCTCTCGGGTGAGTACTCGTAGCGGATCTCGGTGCCGGGCAGGGTCCGTTCGAGCTCGCGGCACCAGCGCGCGGCGTCGGTCGCGATCTGCACGATGCCGGGCTTGCCCAAGCCGAAGACAACTCTGCGTTGCAGCTCGGACGTGGAGTTGTAGAAGTGGACGATCACCCGTTGTGCGCCGCGCAGGCACGCGAAGGTGCGCTCGACAAGCTCGCGACGGCACTGCGTGAGCACCTGGATCGTGACGTCGTCCGGGATCAGGTCCTGCTCGATGAGTGCACGGATGAAGTCGTAGTCGGGCTGCGAAGCTGATGGAAAGCCGACTTCGATCTCCTTGAAGCCAACCTGCAGCAGCACGTCCCACAGGCGCAGCTTGCGCTCGGGGTCCATCGGGTCGATGAGCGCCTGGTTGCCGTCTCGCAAGTCCACGCTGCACCACAGCGGCGCCCGGTCGAGCCTCTTGTCCGGCCAGGTGCGATCGGTGAGCGATAGGGGCACAAAGGGCCGGTATTTCTCGAAGGGCATGGTCTCGGGCGCGGCGGTGCGAGGCGGCATGCCGGCAATAATGCCATGCGCGCCAGGGTGCGCCTGAAGCCAGCGTCGTAGCGCTCGGGGGGGCAGGTGCTACAACCACGCGCGTGAGCTGGACCGAGGCCGATTCGCGGGCTTCGTGGTCGTCGACTTGCTTCTGGCTGCGGGCGGCGCACGCCATCTCCGGCGGCTACCGTGCGGCTGCCCGAGCGGCCGCTGGAGTTCGACACGGCGCTCGAGGTCGCGCAGCGCGCCGTGGCCTGATTGCGCACTAGGGCAATTAAGGGTAGGCTTAATCGCGTGACAGTTGACCCAGCCTTGCGCGCGCTCGCCCATCCCGCGCGGCGGACCATGCTCAGCCTGGTCTGGGACGGCGAGCAGCCATCGTCCGCTATCGCCGACGCGACCGGCCTGTCGCGGCCGGCCACCTCACAGCACCTCAAGATCCTGCGCGAGGCCGGCCTGGTGCACGTCCGCGTCGATGGCAATCAGCGCCTCTATCGCGTCGATGTGACCCTGCTCGGCCAGGTGCGCGCCCAACTCGAGGCGTTCTGGGGCGATCGCCTCGCTACCTTGGCTGACGCGATCAAGCCATGATCGGCGCAACACATGTCAGCTGCCAGACGTTCGTCGCGGCGCCGCCGCGGGTCGTCTATCGCTGGTTCACCGAGCCGGACAAGCTCGTCCAATGGATCGGCGTCTCAGCCACCCTGGAACCACGCCCCGGCGGCTTATTTCGCTTCGAGATCCTGCCCGGCGAGTTCTGCACCGGCCGCTACGTCGAGTTGGTGCCCGATCGGCGGGTCGTTTTCACGTGGGGCTGGGAAAGCGGTGCTATCCCCGTCCCGCCCGGGTCGTCGACCGTCGAGGTCACCCTCGAGGCCACACGTGACGGCACGCAGGTCAACTTGATCCACCGCGACCTGGCGCCCGAGGCGCGCGCGCTGCACGCAGATGGCTGGGCGCGCTTCCTGCCGCGCCTGGCGGCGGCGGTCGTCGGCCGCGACCCAGGCCCAGATCCCGCCCGAG
>WNGA01005500.1_pt1 | contig 26858 bp, 24 predicted proteins | sample 5400061 | NCBI WGS metagenome assembly WNGA01 (sample SAMN13153366, study PRJNA577476) | soil metagenome | isolation source: 100 cm soil or saprolite under grassland replicate 2 | place: USA:California | collected 2016-06-15 | reverse complement strand
CCCTGCGCTCTGAAATTCGCCTGACTGCCGCCGAGGCCCAACATCGGCTGACCGACTTCGCGAAGGAACTCGATGACCGCCGCGGCACCGATACCGCCTCGTACGTCGCCGCCCTGAGGCAGATCGACACGCAGCGCCGCGCCGAAATTGCCCGCCTGCGCCGTGACCTTGGCACAGTGGCCATCTACGCCGACGCCCGGTTGTCCGGCGCTGAGGAGCAGCTTTATCAACTCAACGGTTACACGCCGCCCGCCGATCCCGATCCCGATGACGAATAACCCTTAGCCCGACACTCCATGAAAACGATTCTCGCCCTTCTTATTGTTACCAGCCTGACATCGGCACGCGCGCAACAGGAGCCGCCAATCACGCCTGCCCAACCGCTGCCTCCTATGGCGCCGAAGCGGATTGAAAAGACCGTCAACGACACTCTCCGTGGCGCCCTCGGCATTGCCGAGGAGGCGGTCGCCAACAGCGCCAGGCTTGCCCAACGCGCCGCGACCGCCGCGGCTCAAAACGCGGAGGTGCAGCTTCAGGACCTCAACAACTTCACTGTCTACTCCACCGGATCCGGCACCAGCCGCGGCAATCGATCCCTCGTCATCCAATCCTCGGAGCCGGACCCCGTCGCGAACGCCAATGCCGAGGATGACCTCGCCATAATGTCTCGCATCCTCCGAAAGGCGGTGGGCAGCAGCCAGGAGGATGGACGACGCATGGTGATGAACATCCCCGTTGATGGCTCCGTTTTCGGCTCAGCCAGCGGCGCGCGGAATATTTACCTCGACGGCTACGGCGCGCTGTTCCTCCTGACCGTGCGTTATCCACTCATCGCGCCGACGGAAAAAACTGATGAGCCGAAAGCCAAGGACACAACTAGCGACGAATGGAAAGCAGCTTGGGAGGAGGAGATGGAGAGCCGTGGCCGTCCCGGCGGCTATGGAAGTGCCTCGGGAACTTTCAGCCAGTCGTGGAGCTTGAGTTCGGGACGCGGCCCGGCCGAGGACTTCGACGCGGACAAAGTCGAGAAGCTCAAGAGTTCGCTGCTCGAATCCCTCAAGAACGCCACGAATATCCGCGCGCTCAAGCCGAACGACTTCGTCACCGTCGTCGTCCAGGGCGCAGAGGCCACACGCGCTGAGGTCATGAAGCGAAAGCCGTCCACCACGGCGGTGGGGAAACCGTCTGCTTCGCCTGCGGATTCGGACGGCAAGGGGGGCGGGACGGGAGGCGGGGCTGGAGTTGGCCGCGGTTCCGGCACGGTCGTCACGAAGTCCGTCCGCAGCCGGAGCGGCCTGGGCGAAACGGTGATGACGATTCGCGTAAAGAAATCCGACGCGGACGCCTTCGCCCAAGGCAAGCTCGACCTCGACGCCTTTCGAAAGAAAGCCGCCATCCAGACCTATTTCCGCAGAACCGATTCCACCAGTGCGTCGGCTTTCGTTCCGCCAGCACGCTAGTCTCGGCGGAGAATTTTTTCACACCGCGCAACGATTCCGGATCCGCGGTGTCTAACTGATGTGACCATGAATGGACACAGCACACGAAGTTGGTCGGCGGCGGACCTGTTCCCTCTGATGCTCCTCGGCTTGATGGGCCTGAACATGATTCTCGCGGCCCCCGTCAAGCCGCCGTCTTCAAAAACAGTTCCCCAAACGCCGCGAAAGTCCCCCTCCAGGCCGCCACCGGCCAACACCGTGATGCTTGCTCTGGCGTGGGAGCGCTAGGCTGCTCCCTCGTTCAAAGTTCGACGTTCAGCGTTCAAAGTTGGAAGTTCAAAGTTGAACGTTCAACTTGGTGTACCTCCCTCGAGCTTTGAACTTCGAACTTCGAACTTTTTCATCCAGATCCCCATTGCCTTTTCCGCAGGCCTTTGCTGAATTCTCCGGCATGTCCAAAACGCACCTGACTCTCTCACTCGTTTGTTCACTGGTCGCCGCCGTCAACGCCGACGCCGCCGACGCCAAGAACCTCGGTTACACCAACACGCCGTTCATCCCGGGCACGCCCTGGCACGTTCACGACGGCACACGGCCGCAGCCGCGCATCGTCACGCCCGCGGAGACGTTCAGCCACCTGGCGCCGCCGCCGGGTGACGCCATCGTCTTGTTTGACGGGAAGGACCTCGCCCAATGGCAGCTCGGCAGTGGCGCCGCGGCACCCTGGAAGGTCGAGAACGGCTACATGGAAGTCGCGCCCAAAAGCGGCAGCATTCGCACGAAGGACCAGTTCGCCGACTTCCAGTTGCACCTCGAGTTCGCCACGCCCGCCAAGGTCGAGGGCAGCAGCCAGGGCCGCGGCAACAGCGGGATTCTTTTCAACGGCATCTACGAAGTGCAGGTGCTCGATTCCTACGACAACAAAACGTATCCCGACGGCCAGTGCGGCGCCCTTTACGGCCAAACCCCGCCACTCCTCAATGCCAGCAAGAAACCCGGCGAATGGCAGAGCTACGACATCATCTTCGAGTCCCCGCGCTGGGGCGACGACCGCAAGATCGCCAAGAAGGCGAACGTGACCGTCATCCACAACGGCGTCGTGCTGCACCACAAGCGGGAGTACCAGGGCAACACGCCGCACCAGAACAACGGCAATTACGACCAGCCGCACGTTCCCGAGGTTTACATCGAGTTGCAGGACCACAATAACCCGATGCGCTTCCGAAACATCTGGCTCCGCAAGCTCGGCGAGTACGACCGACCCTGACCACTGCCTGTTTCTGCCCTTCAACGGAGTTGGACACGCAAAGTTTCTTTGGCTATTTTGGCCCGATACTGCATGAGCATCGCCATGCCCAACTCGGAAGCCGCCATCTGGAGCCGCGCGCTCCATCCCGATCAGGGAGACCTGTCGCCGGAGGCGGCCCGCTCCATTCTACGCATTCACCTTTCGGCGACCGACCATTCGCGACTGAATGAACTGGCTGCAAAGGCCGCGGAAGGCACTCTGACAGAGGCTGAGGAACGGGAGTTGGACAGTTATCGTAATGTGGGCCGGCTGCTTGAACTCATGAAGTCGAAGGCTCGACGTTCGCTTCCACGTGACGGGACCGTCTCCTAAGTCCCGATGGATCGGCTGCTTCAGGACACGATCGAAGTGTTGCGCATTAGCCATCCTGACGCCATCACTCTGCGAGAATCGCTCATTGCAGAAGGCGCATTCCCGGGTCCCACGCCTCCGCGTATCTCCGGCTAACGAGTCGCGTTGCGGTTGCGCTCTTCCGAGAATTCCGGTAATCGTGGCGCGACCATGAAACCGCAGTTCCTTGCAATTGGTGTCATTGCGTTCCTTGCGACTCGATTCGAGTTGGCCGCGGACCAATGGCCCCAGTTCCGCGGCCCGCGCGGGGATGGCTCGTCCGACGCCCGAGGCCTGCCGCTGACCTGGAGCGAAACGAATCACATCAAATGGAAGACGCCCATTCACGGGCGCGCCTGGTCTTCGCCGGTGATTTGGGACCGGCAGGTCTGGCTCACCACCGCAACCGAGGACGGCCTTCAGCTATTTGCAATTTGCATTGATCGCGACACCGGAAACGCAGTCCACGACCTGAAGCTGTTCGATGTTGCCAGGCAAACGGACATCCGCAAATACAACACTTACGCCTCGCCCACGCCGGTCATCGAGCCAGGGCGCCTCTACGTCACGTTCGGCGCGGCGGCGACCGCGTGTCTGGACACGAAAACCGGCGGGGTGCTCTGGGCGCGGCGCGACCTGGAGTGCAACCATTACCGCGGGCCCGGCTCGTCGCCGATTCTGTTCGAGGACCTGCTCATCATGAATTTCGACGGGAGCGATCATCACTTCGTCATCGCGCTGAACAAGGAGACCGGCAAGACCGCGTGGCGCAAGGAACGGTCGATCGACTACAAGGACCTCGATGCGAACGGCAAGCCGCAGACCGAGGGCGATTTGCGGAAGGCGTTTTCGACGCCGCACGTGGCCACGCTCGAAGGCACGCCGATGCTGCTCAGCCAGGGCGCCAAGGCCGCTTACGGTTACGACCCGCGCACGGGCACGGAGCTTTGGCGCGTTGAGGAACGGACGAGTCATTCGGCGGCCGGCCGGCCACTCGTCGGACACGGACTGGTGTTCCTGACGACTGGCTTCTCGAAAGGCGAATTGCTGGCGATCCGGCCCGGCCGGAACGGGGAAGTGATCGATGCCCGGGGCGACGCCGTCTCGGATGCCAACACGCGGCTCGCGATCGCCTGGAAATCCCGGCGCAACGTTCCGCGCAAACCCTCGCTCATCCTCTCGGGCGATTTGCTTTTCGGAGTGGAGGACGACGGCGGCATGGCCAGTTGCTACGAGGCCAAGACCGGCGCCGAAGTCTGGCGCGAGCGGCTGGGAGGGAATTACACGGCGTCGCCGCTATTAGCGGCGGGCCGCATCTATTGCTTGAGCGAGGAGGGCAAGGCGGTGGTCATCGAAGCCGGCCGCGCGTTCCGAAAGGTGGCGGAAAACTCGCTGGCTGACGGCTGCAAAGCCTCTCCCGCCGTGAGCGGGAATGCGCTCTTCGTCCGCACGTTCACGCATCTCTACCGGATTGAGGAATGATCTCTCAGCTTATTTCGGCGGCGCAGTGGGCGCGGCGTTGGTCGCGGCTTTCATGATGTTTGTGCCGGAGCTGAGAAGCAAATGCGCGTTGGTCCCAAGCAGGTTCGTGTTGGCAGTGTTTGTCGAGGCCCCGGTGGTGGATGCTGGATTCTGCGGCGTAAGCTCGGCCCTTTCGGCGGGGGTCAGGCTGGACCGCGGATCCACGATCTTCGGGCGGGCGGCCTGCCCGTGAAGGATCCAGACCAGCAGGGTCAGGGCGAAGAAGATCCCGGCGACCCACTTGGTCATGTTCGTGAGCATGTTGCCGCTGCCGGGACCGAAGAGCGCGTCGGTGGCGCCGCTGCCGAAGGCCTGGCCCAGACCGGCCTCCTTTTTGGGCAGTTGCACGAGCACCAGCAGGCAGAGAAACAAACAAGTCAGGACCAGCAGGAAGGTCAACAACATGATCACGATGTTCATAGTTTTCTATCTTTCGTCAGTCGGGGACGGGTTTCAAATCGAGTTTTTGATGATGTCGGCAAAGCTCCGGTCTTCGAGCGAGGCACCGCCGACGAGGGCGCCGTCGACATCGGGCTGGCTCATGAGTTCGCGGGCGTTGGAAGCCTTGACGCTGCCGCCGTATTGGATGCGGACTTTGCGGGCCGTGGCGTCGTCGAAGAGCTTGGCGAGCAAGCCGCGAACGTAGGCCTGGGCTTCCTGTGCCTGCCCGGCGGTGGCCGTCTTGCCCGTGCCGATGGCCCAGACCGGCTCGTAGGCCAGGATTGTCTCTTCCATCTGGGCCTTCGAAAGATTCGCCAGGCTGCCGCGCACCTGTGTCTGGAGGACTTTCTCGGTCTGGCCGGACTCGCGCTCGGCGAGTGTTTCGCCGACGCACACAATCGGCTTCAGTGACGCCGCGTGGGCAGCGAGGGCCTTCTTGTTGACTAATTCGTCACTCTCTTTCTGGTACTGGCGGCGTTCCGAGTGGCCGAGAATGACGTAACGAACGGAGAATTCCTTGAGCATGCCGGCGGCGATCTCGCCTGTGTAAGCGCCGTAGTTGTGCTCGCTCATGTTCTGGGCGCCGAGGCGGACATTGGTGTTGAGGACCGCCTTGGAAACCTCGCTCAGCGCGGTGAAGGGCGGGCAGACGACGATGTCGACTTCCTTCACGTCCCGGCACTCGCGCCGGATGCCACCGACGAGGTCGAGGGCCTCGGCGACGGTTTTGTTCATCTTCCAGTTGCCGGCGATAATGAGTTTTCGTTCTTTGTCCATGTGTCAGAACGTTGTTCAGGAAGGAAAGAATATCATCGGTCATTGAGCGCCGCCACGCCGGGAAGCTCCTTGCCTTCGAGGAATTCCAGGCTGGCGCCGCCGCCGGTGCTCATGAAGGTGACCTTGCCGCCGAGGCCGGCCTGCTTCAGCGCCTTCACGCTGTCACCGCCGCCGATGATGCTGGTGGCGCCGGCCTGGGTCGCGCCGGCCACCGCTCGCGCAACGGCGTCGGTGCCGGCGGCAAATCGCTTGTCCTCGAACATGCCCATCGGGCCGTTCCAAAGGATCGTCTTGCCTCCTTGGATGGCCTCGGCGAAACGCCTGGCCGTCGCCTGACCAATGTCCAGGATTTGCGAGTCGTCAGGAATGTCGCCGCTCACCATGCGGGGGTTCGTGTAGTCGAAGCGGGGCCTGCCCTTGGAATCCAACTTGCCCGTATCGACCGGCGTGGCAATGACGGCGTCGGCCGGCAAGAGGAACTGGACGTTGCGTTTCCTGGCCTTGGCTTCGGCGTCGAGCGCGGTCTGCTTGTGCTCGGATTCGACGAGTGATTTGCCCAATTTCTGGCCGTGGGCCAACATGAACGTACAGGCCATCGCGCCGCCAATGAGCAGCGTGTCCGCCTTGTCGAGCAGACGGTCAATGACTCTGATTTTGTCGGACACCTTCGCGCCGCCGAGGATGACGGCGAAAGGCCTGGCGGGGTTTTCAAGCACTTCGCCGAGGAACTTGAGTTCGCGCTCCATCAGCAGGCCGGCCGCGCACGGGCGACCGCGGGCCGCGAGGACTTTTGCGACCGTTGCTGTCGACGCGTGCGCGCGATGGGCCGCGCCGAACGCATCGTTCACGTAAACGTCGGCCAGCCGCGCCAGATTTTCGGCGAACGGCAGCCGAACCGCTTCGTCCTTCGCCTCTTCCTCGGGGTGAAAACGGACGTTTTCCAAAAGCAGAATGCCCCCGTCCGGAAGCGCTTTCGCCATTTGCTCGACCTTCTCTCCGATGCAATCGTCCGCGAAGTTTACGTCGCAGCCCAGCAAGTCCGCCAGCTTCGCTGCGACGGGTCGCAAGGAGAAGACGTCCTCGCGCTTGCCTTTGGGACGGCCGAGATGAGCGGCCAGGATGATTCGGGCGCCGTTGTGGATGAGCAGGTCGAGCGTCGGCAGGGTTTCCTGGATTCGGGTGGCATCGGTGATCACCATCTGGCCGCCCCTCGCCTCCATGGGCACGTTGAAATCCACGCGCGTGAGCACGCGTTTGCCGCGGACATCGATCTCTCGGACGGTCAGCTTAGCCATAAGTCGACAAGGGGCGCGAGAATAGCCAAGTGCAGCGGTGAGTCAAAGGGATTTGCTGGCCAGGAGCGAGTGACTTTGCGGCTTGAAGTTCCGGGGACGGAAAAATAGAGTAATTTCATGCCATCGCCGGGCAAACAGGCCGCCAAAGCGAAGTTCGTGGGCTTTCTCGCGGGCAAACGCCTGCGCATGACCAGCCAGCGCCAGGCCATCATCGAAACGGTTTTCAACACCGAAGAGCATTTCACCGCGGAGCAACTGCTGGAGTGGGCGCGGCAGCGGGACAAAACCGTGTCCCGGGCGACAGTCTACCGCACGCTGCCGCTGCTGACCGAAAGTGGCCTGGTGCGCGCGATGGATTTTGGCAAGGACCAGACCTATTACGACCCCAACTACGCCGATCATCCCAACCACAGCCACATCATATGCAACGACTGCGACCGCATCGTCGAGTTCGACGACGAAAAGATCGCGGCGCTTGAATCGGAGATTAGCCACAAGCTCGGCTTCAGCATCAAAAGCCAGCGCCTGCAAATCAACGCCGCGTGCGACCAGATGAAGCGACTGGGGGTCTGCAAGAACAAAGGCCGCTGAACGCTCACCTGGTTCCCACCCGTTTTCGACTGGCACGGGCCTCTTCCAGGTATCGTGAGAGCAAATCGAATTGCTCGGGCTTCAGCTTCGACTTGCGGCGCATTTTTTCAATCCACTCGGCCCAGTCCGCCTGGCTGTAGTCGGCCGGCTCGTAGAACTTGTGGCATTTGGAGCACTTGACTGCGCTGAGCTTGCGCGCGGCGGCCAACTCTGCTGCGGAAAGCCTCTCCTCCGCGGCCAGCCCTCTGGCGGCCAGCATCGAGATCAGAAAGCAGACGGCGGCGGCACGCATTAGAAATCAAAGCCGAAGAGCAGCCGGATGTGGACGCGCTCGTTGTGCGCCAAATCCAGGTTATCGTAGCCGTCGCCGGAGTGGTCCCAGTCCCGGCCCCAGATTTGGGGCAGGACACTCAGCGCCGCCCACCAGTTCTCCTGCCGATAGCGGACCGTGGGACCGAGGTAGAGCGCGGTCGTCTCGAACTCCTCGTAACGAGGGATCCTGCTGATGCTGCGCAGCTCGATCGCGGCGGACCAACGCTTGCCCAAATCACGCCCCACGCCGAAGGTCGCCTCCAGTTCGCCCTCGATTTCGCTCAAGTTGTCCTCCCATTCGGTGGCATGGACCAGATTCAGCGCCCACTTCCAGTCACCGTGCCGTTGGCCAAGGATGAGCTTCTGCTCGATCTCCGCCGCTTCGCCCGAGTACGTCCCCTCCAGATAAAGTGAAAGGCCGATTGGCTTTGTCGCGGGGTTGAGCACGTTGTAAATGTTCTCGAGTGAGAGGCCCTCGAAGGTGAACTCCGAGACGTCGCCATCGACTTTCGATCGATAGCTGGTGTTGCGGCCGTTCAGATAGAGCGCCACCTGGTAATTGTCCGTCACGCCATACTCGAACTCTTCGCGGAAGTCCCATTGGTTGAAGTTTTCCTGGTCGACGTTTTTGGTGCGCTGCGTTCGGAGCGTGATCCATTGCTCAAACTCTTTCTCCCCTTGCGGCATCGTCTCTGGTTCGTAGGTGAAGGTGAATCGCCGGTCGGTGGCGCCCGCCGAAACAGCCAGGAGACCCGTGACCACGATGGCCAGCATGACGCGCGCCGGACGGACAATCCATTTGTGCTGGGTCGAGTTTTTCATGCGCGCGGAAGGCTTATTGAGATTGCGTCTCAATGTCAACAAGGTTTTTCTGCTCAAGGTTTTTCCGTTCGTCCGGCGGCTCCCCATTGTTGACGATTGAAATGACTTGCGGGTGCCTTCGCATGGCGCACATTCTGTGCGGCGCTCGATGAGCGTACCGCTTTCGGGCCCATAGCTCAGCGGTTAGAGCAGGCGACTCATAATCGCTTGGTCACAGGTTCAAATCCTGTTGGGCCCACCAAATCGGCAAGTCGCTCAGTCCTCGACGAAGCGGTAGCCGACGCCGCGGACGGTATCGAGGTGCTTGGCGGCCGGGCCGAGCTTTTCGCGAAGGCGGCGCATGTGGGTATCGACGGTGCGGCTGTCGATGATGGTGTCGTATTCCCACACGTCGCGCAGGAGGAGTTCGCGGGTCAGGACACGGCCACGGCGCTGGGCGAGCATGGTGAGAAGCTTGAATTCGGTCGCGGTGAGGTCGATGGGGCGGTTCTGGACACGGACGGAGTGACGCGCAATGTCGATGAGCATCGCGCCGATGCGGATTTGTTCGGCGGAGTCATCCCCGCCCTTGCCGCGGCGGAGGAGGGCCTTGACGCGCAGCACCAGTTCGCGCGGGCTGAACGGCTTGGTCACATAATCGTCGGCGCCGAGTTCGAGGCCGAGGACGCGGTCAATTTCTGCGGTTCTGGCCGTGAGCATGATAATGGGGATGTCCCGGGTGGCGTCGTCGCGCCGGAGGATTTTGCAAACTTCCAGGCCATCCACCTGCGGGAGCATGACGTCGAGCAGGATGAGGTCGGGGGAAAGGCTGCGGGCTTTCTTGAGGGCTTCGTCGCCATTTTCGGCCGTGGCGACGAAGAAGCCGGCGTTGCTGAGGTTGACTTTGACGAGTTCGAGCGCGTCCGGCTCGTCGTCGACGACCAGGATTTTGGTTTTCATGGAAATGGACCGCCGCACGGCGCCTGGACGACTATGGTGTTGGGCCTTCAACCGGGATCGTGCCCGCCCACGGCCCAACGGCTGCCCACAGGAGCGCGCAGGCCGTGAGAAGTTGAGTCGGGATGCGGAACGATTTCACCGCTCATGTCAGTTGCGTCGTTGAACCCTCAGACTGAGGCAAGACCGTTACGAACCGAGGACGGACCCGTAACATTTGAGCAACGATTGCGGATCAGCTGGCCGATTCCCCCTGAATGGCCGAGAGCGCGGGTGCCTTCGTCGTTCTGGCGGGGAATTCGAAGTCATTGGTCTCGCATTTCACGAGGCCGACGGATGCTTCGCGAAGGTAACCCGCAAGGAGAGGTTTATCCAGAACCGCCGGTTGCCGTGGGACGGAAGGGGCAAAATGCCTTGGCACTCAACCGGGCGGTGACCGATGATCGATGGGGTGACACGCGCCCGGCTGGCAGCAGGAGCCGGCCGGAGCGGGCTCAGAAATCCACCTGCGCGCGCATCTGGAAGATGTGCGAGCCCCCGGAGACAGCGCCGCGGTCGAGGTCGGCGTAGGTGTAGTTGAAGGTGACGCGCGTGTTCGGATTCAGGTACCAGCCCAGGCCCGCGGTGTAATCGGTGAGCCGTCCGCCGCGCACCGTGCCGCCATTCAGGTCGAGGGAGGAGACGCGCGCGAGGAGTTCCCATGCCCCCAACCCGCCACCGCTGAAGGACAAGTTCTTCCTGGGCCTGACGCGGTCCACGGTGCCGTTGGCGTTCCTGTAGGGCCGGTAATCGTCCGTCAGAAAGTAGCTGGCAAAGATGTAGAACCCATCGAACTCCGGATCGGACGCAGCCGAAGCATCCGCCCAGTTGTGGAAGTACTCGGCCTGGAGCGAGAGACGGTCGTAGGTGAAGAGCGCTTCGGCGTTGGCGACGTACGCCATGTCGGCCGGAAAAACGCCGGTGTCCACATATCGCGGCGCCAGATGGGCCTCGGGTCGCGAGCGATACTGCACCATGTCGGCTTGAGGGTTGACAACGCTCCCGCCCGCGCCCAGGTGGAAGTAACGGCGCCCGCCCGAGTTTTGGTCATACCACGGCAGGCCCGTGATGCGGCCGGTGAACCGCACGTTCTCCTCGAACGGAACTTCGTTCGCCTTGTCCGTCTTGTCGTCCGCGAACACGCCGAAGGTGTAGGTCATGCGCTCTTTGAACAGGACGTTCTGAATCTGTCCGCCGACGTTGCGCGCCGGCGAAAAAGCCTCGATTGGCAGCGCCCGCTCCAGGAACGTGATGTAGTTGTCGCTCGTCAACTGCTCCAGGCTGATCGGCTCGTACATCTGGCCCAGTTGCAGGCTGCCGACGTACGGGATGTCCTTCACCCCGAGGTAGGCATCGGCGAACCTGGTGTCGCCGCCGGCAAACTCCATCTGGAGAATGTAATACACGGGCACCCCTTCATTGATCTCGCCGCTGGTGTAGAGGCGCGCCCGGCGGAACTCGGTCGAGAACGGCGTATTGCCCACCAGCGATCGCACCGCATCGCTTTCCTCGAAGCCGGCGACATCGTACTGGAGCCGCCCGCCGAGCTTTCCCTTGAACGTCTTGCCGTCGCCGGACTGGAAATTCAGCCCGTCCTTCCAGAAGAACCTTACGTCCTTGTCGGATGCGGCTTTTGGCTTTTCGGTGGAGGAGGCGGACGCGGCCTTATTCGTGGCGCCGGGCGAGGCGGAGGCTTTCGCCTTCTCGAGGTCCGCGATGGCCTGCTTCGCTTCCTGCTCGGTGATAAGGCCCTTCTTGATAAGGATGTTCAGCGCCGGGTCCGAAGTCTGCGCGGGCGCCGAGTTGGCGGCCAGCACCACGAACGATAAGGCGGCCGCGAGTCTGGTCCAGACGATGTTTCTTTTCTTCATGATTTCTCCAGTTGAATTTCCAGGCAAGAGTCTCGCCACGAGCGCGGACGATGCCGGGAAGCCGGCAGGAACGCTACGCTGAAAAGTGAGGATGCGGACCGGTGGGATGCGAAATAGCGTATGAACCCGACAAAGCCGGCTGCGTCCAGCCCTGACAGAAAAACAGCGCGGTCCCATGCACGGGAGCCGCGCTGTCGGATGGCGCCGCGTCGGAGCGGCGCCGATGCAGGAGGAATCAGAATTTCCAGATCAGGTCCACGAGCAAGTGGTGAACACCGCTGTGCGAGCCCGCCGGATTCTCGTCGATCAGCGTGCCATTGTAGTACGTGACAGCGAAGACGAGCGAGTCAAAGGGGGAATAACTCAACTTGCCCACGTGCCCACGCACGTTGGTGCCCCCGCCGTAGCCCGCGCCCAGCGGATTGGCCCCGCTGGTGAACCCGGCGTTGGCCTGCTGGGCCTGGTAAAATCCGACGAAATCGTCATCCGGCAGTTCTTCGTACCAGGAGTTGGCACCCAGAAAGCGGTATTGGTAGGAGAGTTCCCACAGGCCCTTCTTGCCAGCCTTGCCGAAAACGACGCCGGCCATGTACGCCTCGTTCTTCGAACTGGTCGCCGGGTTGTTCAGGTATTCGCCGAGCAGCTTGATCGGGAAGGCCCCTTTGTAGCCGGGAAAACTGTCCAGCATGTAAGTCACCGAAGCGTCGCCGACGATGGGGTTGAAGAAAGTCGCCGGCGCCCCGGCTGCGTTGCGTGTATTGCCGCGGTTGATGTTCGGAACGGCGCTGTTGACGAGGTTCGTCGGAGTGGTGATCGCCAGCACGCCCCCGCTCAGGGAACTGGACCAGTGCTTGTTCCACGTCGAGTCGAGGCCCATTTGCGCGCCGAGCAGATACGGATCGCTCGTGTCCACGATCAGTTCATCCAGCACGAACCCGCCCACTGTGGTCTTCAAGGCGTGCTGGGAATTGAAGCGGTAAGTGAATTGGCCCGCGAACCCCTCGGGATTGTAGTCGGGGTCAAAGACGTTGTAGGAGACGGCAAACGGATTCTCCATTTTGCCGAGGGTCATGGTCGCGTCCATCGAATCGGAGTGCAGCGGGTGCCACTTCGCGTACGCGAGATCCACGAAGATGCCCTTGCGTGTGCCGTTGTCCTGGGCGGTGCTGCTGGCGGACACGGGGTTGCCCTGGGTGAAGCCACCGGCGCCATCGGCCGACGCCAACCGCACACCGATCTCGAAATCGTCTTTGAGCGTGGCCACCGCGCCGAGCCGCACTCGGTAGCGGAACCGGTCCCGCTGCACCGCAAAGGGGCCTTCGTCGCTTTGGAAGTAGTGACCCTCGTAGCGCCCGCGGAAGTCGCCATTGATTTTGAGCGACGTCACCCAGTCGGGCATACCACTCTTGGCGGAATAGGCCTTCGAGAAGTCATTTTTCGCGTCTTGTTTCAGCTCTTCGGCCTCCTTGGCGGTGAGGATGCCTTTATCGACAAGCTTGTTCAGGAGCGCGTCGGGAGTCTGTGCCAGGCTGGTCGTCGCGCACGCCGCGGAGGCCAGCGCGAGAGCTGCCAAAGGTGACCATTTGTGCTTGGTTCGTTTCATGGTTGTGACGTGATTGGGATGAGTGTTCGGTCGGGAGGCTAGGTGCGGAAGGTTACAGACAAAGGGCATATTGGTTACAATTTGGTAACAACTCGGGTTAACGAGGGCACGCTGCGAAGGAACTGTAACGGCAATGGTTGAAGCGTAGAAGCGTTGCAGCCTTGAAGCGTTAAAGCGTTGGACCCGGATATCTCACAAGTCGCAAGAAACAGTCACATCCTGTAGCCGCCGACGTGAGGAGGCGGATTCGTTCCCTCGTTTGATTCAACCGCCTCCTCACGTCGGCGGCTACGTCGCGTGTGAAATATTCGGATGGGGCGCCCGCGCGCCGCCCCGCTTCAACGCTTCAACGCTTCAGCGGCGTCACTCAATCGTCACGGGTTTTTCGCTGTGCCGTCGCGAGCGTGTAACGTCTCCTTGGCAAGTTTGCGCCTTATGAAATGTCCGGCGCACCTTTGCATGGAAACCCTCGAACTCGCCCCCTCGGCCGAATGGTCCCCGTCGTTTGCGGGTTGGTGCGTGCTCGGCGCCGCGGCGGGCCAGGGTTACTGGATGGGCGAAGCCGGGCCGCGGGTGCTGGGCGCCGGGGACATGGCCATCCTCTCCCCGCTGCGCGAGGGAATGTTCCGCGCCAGCCAGATTGGCCCGGTCTCCTTGAGGTTCTTTCGCTTCTCGCCGGAGCTTCTCGACGGCCTGCTGACTCCGACCGAGCGCGAAAAATTCCACAAGCTGGCGCTTCAGCCCCGGTACGCGACGAACATCCTGGGCGCCGACGGCCAGGCCGCGCAGGCCTTTTTCGCCGTCGCGCCGCCCGTGCGCAACGGCAATGCGCTGCTGGCGCGCACCGAACTGACTCGCATCCTTGCCCTGGCGTTTGCGCGGGAGCTGACCCACAACGTCCCGTTGCCGACCACCGTGCTCTCCTCCCGCCTGCGCCTGAAAGCGTTGATGAACCAGGTGCCTGAGGCGGAGTTTCTCCAACTCGCGGCCCGTGACCTCGCCAGCCGCTGCGGTTGCAGTCTGACCCACCTCAATCGGTCGTTCCACCGGCTCTTCGGCACGTCTCTCAGCAGGAAGCAGCAGGAGATTCGACTCCTTCGCGCGCGCGCGGCTGCGGTAAGCCGCATTGAGGAGCTGAACGGCCAAAAAGTCTGTCCGTTGATGTTCAACGACTTGCAAATACGGTTCGGGCGCTGACGCGGCAAAAAACAATGCGGGAATATCCGGGAATATCCGGGAGGACTTGCAAGCAGCCGAAACGCGCGGCGGGGCGATCTGCCGGTCCGAGTGAGCATCACTGCCTGGCCTAGCGCAGCCGTCAGGGCTGCGAGTTTGCGGGGCGTCTCGCCGCGTTCCGCGACGGGCGACGAGACGTCGCCCGAACTCGCAGGCGAGGACGCCCGCGCTACTCAGGCACGGGCCGCCGGACGTCTTCATACCGTTCACGACTCTATTCATCGTGCGGCCATTGTCTCACGAGGGTAGGACAACGACGGTCCAACTGGGTCAACTTCAGCCAAAAAGTTGCTTCTGTGACGTCGTCAACCAACCGGCCAGCGAGTAATAGGCGGAGGAAGCTCGGCGTTTCAACCTCGAGTGCAAAAAGTGAGGACTGACCCCTTTTCCGAATCAATGGATACGACCCAAATTTATCTTCACGCCAATCTCGAACTCAAAGAAAAGGCGCTCGCGAAAACAGAGCCGTTCCAAGTCCAGCGAGGCCGCTATCGTCCGCCCGACCAGCTTCTGGCCTTTCTGCAAGCGCTCTGAAAATGCCAGATTAACACGACGTTTCGACAGCGAACGTTTACCGCCGTGATGGTTTAGTTCGGTGGACTGGCAAGCGGATTCCAAACGCGGTGGTCTGGGTAATGGATGTGATTTAGCGCTGCACCAGCCGGTAATAAGCGGTGCCGGGTGGCGCGTTGGTGTCGGTGAAACTGAATGAGCCATCAGCGGCGGGTGAAAGGGGGCTCGCAGTCAACGGAGTCCACGTCATGGGTGAAGTGAGGCTGTCGGTTCGTTGGACGTGATATTCGTAGCCGACGACACCGGAAAATTGGATGGTGGCTGAAGAGCCGGATGCGGTGATGGACCTGGCGGCACTGGCGATGCGCGCTTTGGCGATGCCAGCCGAAACCTTGCCACCGGCCGTCGTGAAGCTGCCCCCCGCATACAGGCTGCTGCCCGACACGGCCAGCGCGTACACATACGGAGTGGACCCACCACTCATCCCTGAGCCGAGGGGGTACCAAAAGGTACCGTCCCATTTGGCGATATAGTTGGCCGGGCCGCCATCCGCCGTCGTGAAGTTGCCCCCCGCATACAGATCGTTGCCCGAGACCGCCAGCGCTGACACAGATGGCGTGAAATTGTCGGTTCTTCCTAGTCCCGAGCCCAGCGCGCTCCAAGCGTTGCCGTTCCATTTGGCGATCAGATTGGCCGTGGTCCCGCCCGCTGTCGTGAAGTATCCTCCCGCATACAAATCAGTGCCCGCCGCCGCCAGCGCCAGCACATAAAAGTTCATCCCCGAGCCGAGCGCGCTCCAACTGCTTCCATCCCATTTGGCGACCCGATTGGAGGTATATCCCGGCGAGGCGTCGCCCGCCGCGTACAGGTCGCTGCCCGACACCGCCAGCGCTCGCACAATACTGTTTATCCCCGAGCCGGGTACGGCGCTCCAACTGCTTCCGTCCCATTTGGCAATGCCGGAGTAGCCCCCCGCATAGAGGTTACTGCCCGACACGGCGAGCGCAAATACACGACTGTCCACCCCCGTGCCGAGCGCACTCCAATTGGTTCCATTCCATCTGGCAATGTTCGCAACCGGGGTCCCACCGGCTCTCGCGAACCAGCCCCCCGCATACAGGTCGGTGCCGGAAACCGCCAGCGCATAGACATTGGTCATGCCCGAGCCGAGGGCGCTCCAACCGTTCCCGTTCCATTTGGCGATATTGGTCGCGACTCCGGATATCGTGAAGGCCCCGCCAACGTACAGGTTGCTCGAGCCATCTACGACTGCTGCCCGAATGTATACGTATGGACCGTCAATGCCCCCGATGCTGCTCCAGTTGGCATCGCTGAAGACGGGATGGGGATCGCGAATGACCACGACAGCGTTGGAGTTGCCCGAAACATCGTAGCCGGGCCCGGGCACAAGCCGCAGAATCACATTCTCCTGGACTTCGACCAACTCGTCATGTTTCGGAACGACCTGCACGCGCGTGAAGAACTGCACCTCGGGAATGGTTACGGAGGAAGTGATTTCGAAGTAATCCACACCATTGCTGGCCGTGCCGCCAAGGGTGAAGTACACAGTCAATGGCGCATTTGTGGGCCCCTGGCGCGTGATGGTAAAGATGCCCGTGTCCACGAAGTTCGTGGGCTCAGGGCCCGGCTCCGTCGCAATGGCATAGGTCGTCACGACCGAGACGGCCGTGTTGTTGAAGGTTTGCGCGGTTAGATTCGCTGCGAGGAGCAGCCCGATGAACAAGCCAAAAACAGTTTTTTTCATAAGACACCCATGCTGCTCCAGTTGGCATCGCTGAAGGTGGGATCGATGCGCAACGGATATACCGCACCGGCATCTTCGACGACGACCGCGAGGTTCGTTGGGGAAATGAGTTCCATCCAGGCTGCGAGTTCGCGGCCGGTGGCGTCGGTAACGCGGAGGCGGTTGTAATTGAGTTTGCGGCCGCTCTCATTCAGCACCAATTGGGCGCCGTCAGGCGAAACTTCGGCACGGGCGCCCGGCAAAGCCAATTCGAGACGAAGTGGACCGGTTCCAGCCGGCGGGTCTGTCACGAGGAAATCCTGGCGGATGCCGTCAACGCTCACGCTGTATTCTTCGATCAGTCGCGACCGTATGTAACGGGCGTGGCCGGTGGCAAGGTCAACGCCCCCTCGTCGTTCCAGTAAGAGGGTTGCCCCGGCATCGCGCCTGAGGCGAGCCGCTACGACCTGCGCGCGATCGGCCGCTCCGGGTGCGGTCGAACGCAACCACAACCCGGCGGCGGTGACTTCGGCTTCGAGCTTCTGGAAAACGCATCGGAGTCGCGCGCCATCGGCGGTCGCGTTCACGGCCAGGCCATCGCCCGTAAAGGGGTCAGTCCTCACTTTTGCACTCCTCCTTCCTTGCGGCGGACAGGAGAATCGAGACGTGGCCCATGGACTTTATTCTAATCCGCTCCTGGTCTCACTTCAACTGCCGGCTTAACTTGCTCCAGCGTGCGCGCAGTTCGGCGAGGCTTTTCTCTTGGGGCCGTAGGGCGGCGCGCAAATCGTATGGAGTGCGGAGGCCAGCGCAGCGCGACTCCGCTTTGGCTCACCCGTCCAAGCCGCCGCGCGCGTCCGACCTCCGCGGCGCCCAGCCAAAGCGCCGTCGCCGCTGCGCTCTGCCGGTGGGCTACGTCTCCCGCAACGGGATGCCCTCGCGGAGCGAGGCGGTGATGGTAGCCGTGGCTTTTCAAGCCACGGAACGCCGGCCCAAACACCGCCCGCGTCGCGGAGCGACGCCTGAACGAGTCGGACCCGCCACCCTTCAAGCGTCGCTCCGCGACGCGCTCTTCGCGACCTTCCCGTGGACTGAAGTCCACGGCTACCATCGTGGCATCGCTCTGCGATGCGCCGGAATCCCGTTGGGATTCACCGACAGCAGCGTCGCTGTTCAGCCAGCTTTCTGGACACGGCGGGCATGGAGATGCTGGCGAATGCGTTCCACCGTGCCTTCCCACGGCTCGGCGCTGGACGGGTCGGCGAGAAACGACCCCATCATCTTCACTGCAGAGGCGGATGACGTTCTCGATCCCGAGGATCTGAGTATTTACCAGCGGGGACTGTGGGGCGGCGTCATCCTGATGGGCCGGGCGGTGCTCAACAGCGCCGCCGATTCGGCGGGCAACACCAGCACCCCCATCTACGATCAGTTCGAGGGCCTGCCCCCCACCATGGTCATCAACGGCCAGAACGTCCATCGCTTCGGCGGCACCGACGACGACGACAACTCCGGCGTGATGCGCTACGTCTCCATCCGTCACGGCGGCGCTGTCATCGAGTTGAACAAGGAAATCAACGGCCTGTCGCTCTGCGCCGTGGGCCGGGGCACCACCATCGAGTTCGTCGAAGCCTACGGCACCGCCGATGACGGCTTCGAGTTCTTCGGCGGCACCGTCAACACCCGATACCTGGTCAGCGCCTTCAACGACGACGATGCCTTCGACACCGACCAGGGCCACAGCGGCAAGCACCAGTTCTGGTTTGCCATCCAGCCGCCGGACAAGCGCAACTACGGCCTGGAACTCAATGGCGAGGTCAACGGCACCACGGGCACGACCCCGCGCAATCCCATCTCCAACTTCCAGGTCTATAACCTGACCATCATCGGCGCGGGGGTGGGCACTTCGGGCGCGGGAGGCGACAACACGACGATGCTGGTGCGCGAATACTCGGCGCCGCGCATCTACAACAGCATCTTCACCGACTTCGCCAAGCGGGGCATCGAGTTCGGCCCCAAGGCCGACCTGATGCTGACCAACGGCTCGTCGCCATCGCCAACGCCCGGGAAGTCAAAATCCGCTTCAAAGGGGTCAACAACGTCGTCGAGCGCACCATGAATTCCAGCAGCCGCCAGAATTTCCGCAAGTTCGTCACCAAATATTTTGCCCCGGCTCCGCCGCCAGTGGCGCCTGACACCGTCGCCTCGCTGAACGAAACCACTCACAACGCCAACCGCTGAGACTTATGCCTGAAGAATCCTCTGTCCCCAACCCGCCCGCCGGCCGCCGAAGGAACGCCCCCGAGGAATCGGGCGGCGGCGGTGGCAAGGTCCTTGCCATTCTTCTCGGCCTGCTCGTGCTGGCTCTTGGCTTCGCGCTGTTCAAGCGCAACAGCGGCGCCGCCGCGCAGACTGAGAAGTACACGACCGAAATTGCCACGCAGAAAAGCAACGTCCTCGAACTCACTGCCAGGCTGGCAAAGGAGACGAACAGCGCATTCGTCACCCATTCCAATCTCCAGGCCCTGCTCGACCGTCGCGCAGCCGAATCGACGTCGTTCTCGAACCGCCTGGTCCAGGCCAGGCAGCAGCTTGAACGCACGGAGGCGGAGTTGCTTGCCGCTCGCAATGAACTCGTCGCCAAAACCACCGGCCTCGGCGCGCTGGAGGCGCAGCGGGATGAATGGCAACGCCAGGCCGGCATCATCCCCGGCCTGGAACGCGAGATTGCAGCGCAAAAGGAAAAGCTCAACAAGGGGCAGATCGACTACGTTTCCTTGAAGGAAACTTTGGGACTCGTCAGCGCCGAAAAAGCCGACCTTGAACGGAAACTGCAGGATCCGCTTTTCCTCCGCCGGCAGGCACAGCGCGTCGAGCAAGCCGCCGAAGTGCGTCAGCGTGCCGCCGCAAAACAGCCCATCAATTTGTACGACCCGCGCGTTTTGCTCGACCTCCAGCCCGACGGGACCGTCCGTCCCGCCATTGCCACCAGCACGCCGCCAGCGACGCCGAGGTAACAGCCGCGGCAGTGCGGTCCTTGTTGGCGGCCTTGGATAACGCAGAATCGCTTGGCCCGCGGCCCAAACTCGCCTGGCGGTTCCTCCTGTAGCGGCGCTCTGTGAGCGCCACAAGCCGTCCAAGCTCCTCACGGTCTCACGGCGGTCATAGACCGCCGCTACAGTGCAACCAGATTATTGAATCGCCGGTCAGCGCCGCGGCTCAGTCCGCCTTCGGGCTGCCCTCCGGCGCAAACGAACCTTTCACCGGGCTTTCCGCGGAAAGCTTGCGAAGGGTCAGTTGCCCTCGCAGGAAATTGTCCGGAGGGGCGTGGCGCCGGGCGGTGAGCCACAGGTCGCCGAGCATCTGTCCCGCAACGAGCAGCCGGTCCGTGAGGAACTGATAGCCTTCCGGCGACGCAGGTTGGCGGTCGGAAAGCTTCCCGTCCCGTTCCAGCCGATAGACCGGCTCCACCTGCCGGAAGCTCTCTTGAAGGTATTCGATGACCACTGGAAAAAGGTTCGTGCTCGAACCCCCGACGTCCGGTGCGGTGAGCAGCCGGGCGGGGCGCACCTTTGAGAACAATTCCCGGGGCTTGAGACCGACCTTGTTGAGGTAACCGCCGTCGATCCATGAATGAAACTTGTTCGTTGTGGTGTAGCGGTTCGGATTGTCCCCCACCCATCCGTTGTAATGCCGGGTCGTGTGCAGCGGCTGCGAGCCGTCGCCCACGAAGTGGCCCATCACGCCCATGAGGTAGATAATATTCGCCTGGGCGTTGGCGATCTCCTCCGCCGTGCCGGCTTGCTCCAGCTCGCGCAAATACGAAAACGCCGACTTCAACTTCCCGGCATACTCGGTGATCGTCCAGGGCAGGAAGCCCGGCAATGATTTCGTTTGGTCCGAGTCCTTGGAGGCGTCAAAGGGGGCGAAAGCGCCCGGGTTCCTCTGTCGCGCCAGGGCGAGCTGCGCCGTGAAGACGTAGCGCAGCGGACTGACGTTGGACGGTTTCAAGCCCATCGGCGCCAAATCCTCGATGTCCAGGTAGTGGTCCGGCCCGTTGCAGTGCTTGAGCGCGAGGTCCGGCGTATTGCGCCAGCGGTCCGGTTCGCCGGAGAGAAACGCGATGCGTTCCCTGGCGGCCGGCGTGAAGACAAACGCCGGGAAGTTCGTGGGCAAGGAGGCCAGCGCGAGTTGATTGACCAGCCGGTGCCCTTCGTAGTCCCAGGCCCGCGCGTCGCGGAGTCCGGAAAGTGGTGAGGCAGCGAGGACGACGAGGAGACAGCGGAACGAGATGAAATTCATGTTTGGCGATGAATTGACGGCCAGTTAAGACTTGATTGCTTGGTCTGTAAACGTCCAAGCGCGGCAGCCTGCGATTGGACGCATCCGGACACTGTCCCCATTCGTCCCCTGCGGACTCCCACTTCTCCCTGAGAGGCCGGAAGCTGGAGTTTGGCCATTTTTCAAACCTCCGTCACTCAAACTGGAACGGCTATTCGTCCGCCTTCTCCCTCCGGGAGAGAACTCCCCGGTCCTCCTCGCTCGTGCGTCGCGGAAAGAGGACGAAATCGGTGGTACTGTCAAGGTGCGCCCTCCACGCTCACAACGACTGGTACAGTTCCGCGACGCGCTCCAGGTTCACGTCGTCGGGTTGCCGGTCGAGAATCCACTTCAAATCCTCCTTGGCCCCCGACCCGTCCCGCGTCTGGATTCGCAATCGCGCCCGCAGCAGCCTGTCGGCCGCCGAGTCCGGAACCAGCGCGACGATCACGTCCAGGTAACGCAACACGTCGGCCGCCGACCCGTTCCGCTCCGCGATGCCCTGCAGGTTGCGCAACATCCGGGCGATGATGTCGCGCTTGGTCGCCGGCCTGAAATGTTCCTCGCGAAAACCCTCGCCGGTGGCCGACATCACGAGGTCCTGAGCTTCGCCGCGAGACACGGGCTTGCCGCCATTGAAGACGTCGAGGATCTGTTCCGGCCCGTCGCCAGGGCTGTACCGCACCATGAAGTGCCCCGGCAACGGCAGGCCCACAATCTTCTCCAGGCCGATCTCTTGCGCCAGCTCCAGGAACAGCACCGACAGCGTGATCGGCAGCCCTTCGCGGTCGTCGAGCACCTGGTTCACGTAGCTGTTGGCGCGGTTGTAATAATCGGACCGGCTGCCGTGAAAGCCGCGCTCGGTGAACAGGAACTTGCGAAGCGCCTCCAGCCTGGCCGCGCCGCCGCTGCCTTCGGGCAAACGCGCCGCGAGTTCGCGGGCCATCTGCTTCATCTGGGCCCGATACGGCTCCAGATCCAACTCGGCGTTGTCGTACTTCGCGACGAGCAGCGCGGCGTGGAACAAGTCAATCTGCCCTTCCGGACCCTCCAACGCCTTCACCAGTTCTGCCTGCACCGAGCGCTGGTGGACCCGGGAGGCCAGCTCCCGCAAGCGCGATGCGTCCCGGTCGAGCCGCCGCGCCCGCTCCGCCAGCCACTCCCGGCTCGCCTGCGGATGAGCCCTCAGTGCTTCGATCAGTTCGGCGTCCCCTCCGGCGGGCGGCTTCTCCAGCCGCGCGGCCAGTTCCTCCGGCAGCGGTGCGACTCGCGGCAACGTGTCGGCAAGGTTCGTCCCGATGACAAAATTCCGGAACTCCGCCCGCGTGTCGCGGAACTTCGCCAGACCGGCCTTCGTCCCGGCAAATTCCTCCGGCTTGACCTCGCACACGAATGCTCCGTTCACGAAGCACTGAATCTTTTCCTCCTCGATTCGCACCCGAAGGTGGTTCCACTCACCGCGCTTGTAGGCCGGGCTGGGGGTCTCTTTCAGGACCTGCCAGGAAAAGAGGTTTGGCCCTTCGAAGCGTGTCAGCCGCAATTGGCCCATGCTCGGATAAAAGCCGTAGTGGCGGTCGGCACCGTCCGCCCCGAAGACCAGCCCGGCGGCGCCGCTTTCGTCATCGAGCTTTACACTGACCGCCAGCTCGAACGGCCGGTCGGGCACGGCTTGGTGCGACAGGCAGAGGGAGCGCCCGCCGAACCCCTCCCCGGCGCCTTCGACGGCGATGCGCCCGGCTTTCTGGCTCCAGCGCGCGCCCCACAGCGGCGTCCACTCGCGCGGGTCGAGCGCCCCGAGGGTAAGCCACCGAACCATCGGCACCGGGTTGGGCTGGTCGATGAGCGACTGCAGCAGGTTCACCGGCATTGCGAAGCCCAGGTTCGGAGTCAGCGCGGACTTGAGCGTGAGGATGCCCTGCACGCGCCCCTTCATGTCGAGCAGCGGCCCGCCGCTGTTGCCCGGCTCGATCGGCATCGCCAGTTGGATCATCCCGATGCCCTCCACCTCGCGCCGCGCCGACACCACGCCTTGCACGACGCTGTGTTCCAGCCCGAGCGGATTGCCAATCGCAATGACCGGCGCGCCCTGCTTCAGCGAATCGGAATCGCCGAGCTTCAACGGAGCCAATCGCCCGGCGTCCACGCGCAGGATCGCCAGGTCGAAGCGCCGGTCCGACGCGTGGACCTCCGTGACCTCCGCCCGCCGGCCGTTGGCGAACTGAACGCGAATCGGCCGCCCCTCGCCGATGACGTGCAGGCTCGTCGCGATCAGACCGTCGGCCGAGATGACAAAACCAGCCCCCACGCCCTCGTCGCGCCCGTCGCGGCCCCGGTGGGTGATGACGACAGTCGACTCGCGCACGGCGGCCGTGAGTTGCTCGACGGAGTTCGTCCCGGCGGCCGACTTCTGCTTGTCCTTGGGCTTGCGCGCTGCCGGTCCCGGCGCCGCAGCCGCACACCCAAGCAGCAGGAGCAGTCCGAGCCAAAGGCCGATTGAGCGGAACAAAATCGACATCGTCCCGTTATGCGCCGAGACCTGTGGAGTTTCAAATCGAAACAATTTGAACTGATCCGGCCAAGGCGGCCTCGGCGCCGCTGGGAGCGCCGGCATCCTGCCGGCGAGTATCCTTAGGTGGGTGGGGCGAGCGTCCTCGCGAGCCGTCCCTCTTCGATGGCCGGCGGCTCGCGAGGACGCTCGCCCCACCGATCCGGATTTGATTGCGGCGTCAGCCGCTCTGGGTTGATCTGTGGGCCTAAGTGTCGCCGAAACGATGAAACGCAGAGCCGCCCTCGTCCTCGCGCTGATCGCGGTTTGCGCCGTTGTCGCGGGCTTCCTGCTGTCGCCTCGCCCGGCAGCGCAATCGCGGCAAAAGATCCATTTGCCGGACGGCAATATCGTGACCCTCGAGAAAGTCACGTTCAGCACCGGCGGCCAGCACGATTTTTCATTCGATGACTCCACACTGGCCCGCTTCCGGCGGGTCCTGCCACGATTCCTGCGCCGCTACTTCCCATCGCCGGGAAGGATGACCATGCTGACTGCCTCCAACTCGCTCGTACTCTGGTTCACCCTGGCGGACGGTCGAACCGGCGCGCCGCTCAACTTTCACAGCTTGTTGACCGCCGAGGTCGCCGACGAACATGGCTGCTCATCCGCTGACCAGAGCTATGCTTCGATGACATCGGGCACCGACCCGACGGTCCACACGGCCACGTTCACGTGGTTTCCACGGCGACAGGCCACAATCCGGGTCCGGCTGCGCGCCAGCCGATTCTCCGGCGGCGACACGAACAAGGTCGTCGCGGAGCTTGACGTGCCGAACCCTGCGCGCGGCCCGTTCCCGGTCTGGACGCCCGAGCCGTTGCCCGTCGCCCGGACGAACGGCGACCTTGTCTTCGTCCTGAAAGACGCCGGCAATCCCGTGGAAGGCGCCGCGTGGACTGGCCCGCACATCGACATTCTCCGCGGCGCCCGCCCCGCCGGGGATTGGGAACGGGACGCGCTCTACGTAGCCGACGCGACCGGGAACCGCGATTCGCGCTCCTTCTGCACGAACGAACCCGCATGGAAGCTCGAAGCGGAGTTCTTGCGCAGCGTCCAGGCGACGTTTCTGCCGTCCGAAATGTTCACCGTCACCAACCTCACCGTGCCTGTCGACGGTGTTGCGATCCAATTCACGAACGCATTCACCCTCCAGGGAAAGCAGTTCGCATTGTGCGCGATCGCCGGCCCCGGCCACTACGTTTACTCGAACACCGTCGTCACCCTCGACAAGCCTTGGGTCATCACCCTCGCCGAACGGCCGGACCCCAGCCAGGGCGAAACGACAGGCAGCGACTACACGATTCACACGGTCGATGCGCGTCGCAAAACGCCCCATGTCACCCTTGCCGTCCCCGCCCTCGCGGCAGAGGAGCGACTCCTGCTCCGGGCGCGCGGACCGGACGGCGTCGCCTTCAAACTTGCGCTCGGTCCCTCATCGGACCGCGTGTGGTTCTTCAACTTGTCCAGCGTCACGAACGCGGGGCCGTTCGACTTGGATGTAATCGTTCACCGTGTCCGCCGCGCCGAATTCATCGTGAAACCGCCCGGCAAATAGCCGGCTGGCATTTCGCGCCCCGCCGGCCTACGCTTCGCTTATGACTATGAAAGCACACTCGCTTTTCCTCGCGGCGCTGTGCGGCCTGGTCGCCGGCTGCGCCTCATCGCCCAAATCTGAAAAGCCCGATCCAAAAACCGTCAACTGGAGCGAGCGCATTGGCGCCTACACTTACGAACAGGCTGTCGCCGACCTGGGCAAGCCGGCGGTCGTCGGCGAATCGAACGACGGGCGCATGGCCGAGTGGATCCTGCGCCGCAGCCCGCGCATGTCGTTCGGCTTTGGCGTCGGCACCGGCTCATTCGGCTCGCACAGTGCTGTGGGCGTGGGCGTCGGCTCGAGTGTGTCCCCGCCTCCCAGCGGCGAATACCTTCAGCTTAAGTTCGGCCCCGACGGCAAGCTCAAGGATTGGAGCAAGGTCCGTTATTGACCGCGATGGGCGCCTGCCTCCAACGGAGTTCGCAGGTTCTACCCGTGATCCGGAGCGCCGAGCTCCCGCTCGGCACGTTCCCATTGTCGGACCGCGCCGAGCGGGAGTATCCGTTTAGCGGCGGGCGACCATCCCCGCATGGAGTCCCGGCTTTAGCCGGAAGTGCGACCGAAGGTATGCGGGCTGGGCCTAGGCGGACGCGCAACCGGCTAAAGCCGGGACTCCGTGCTTGCAGCGCCGCGGACACGCTAAACACATACGAGCGGGAACTCGGCGCTCCTTCCCGGTTCGGGGGCGCGCTGCACGAAAAAACTTGGGGAGTCCTACCGGTGCTGTTGGCGATGGCGCTCGCCGGTTCCGTCGCCAACGGGGCGGCGCCCAGGCCCGCCGCGGCGTCCACGAACGATTGGGCGTTCCAGCCGGTCGTGCGCCCCTCGATTCCAGCTGTGCGGAACAAATCCTGGCCGCGCACGCCGATCGATTTCTTCATCCTCGCGAAACTCGAAGAAAAGGGTCTGGCCCCGTCGCCGCCGGCCGACAAAGCCACGCTGTTGCGCCGCGTCACGTTCGACCTGCACGGCCTTCCGCCCACGCCCGCGGAGCTTGACGCATTTCTTGCGGGCTCTGCTCCCGACGCCTTCGCGAAGGTGGTTGACCGCCTGCTCGCCTCGCCTCGCTATGGCGAGCGCTGGGCACGGCATTGGCTCGACCTGGCCCGCTTCTCCGAGAGCGACGGCTTCGAATACGACAAAATGCGCGAGCACGCCTGGCGCTACCGCGACTACGTCATCCGCAGCCTCAACGAAGACAAGCCCTATGCCCGGTTCGTCGCCGAGCAAATCGCCGGCGACGCGCTCGAACCGTTGACGCTTGAAGGCATCGCGGCCACGGGCTTTCTCGTCGCCGGCCCGTACGACGAAGCGGGCAACTCGTCGGTCAGCCTTTCGCTCAAGGCGCGCATCCGGGAGGAGGAGATGGAGGACATCGTCGCCGCCGTCGGGCAGACGTTCCTGGGGGTGACGGTCAATTGCGCCCGCTGTCACGACCACAAGTTCGATCCGATTTCGCAGACCGACTATTACCGCCTTCGAGCCGCCCTGGATGGCGTGCGCCACGGCAACCGGCCATTCGTCACGCCGGCTGAAACCCGCGCGCGCAACGAGCGGCTTGCCAGCCTGAAGGCCAGCATCGCCGAGTTGGAATCCAAGATCACCGCTCTCGAATCCGCC
>WNGA01002699.1_pt1 | contig 26860 bp, 21 predicted proteins | sample 5400061 | NCBI WGS metagenome assembly WNGA01 (sample SAMN13153366, study PRJNA577476) | soil metagenome | isolation source: 100 cm soil or saprolite under grassland replicate 2 | place: USA:California | collected 2016-06-15 | reverse complement strand
GAAATGGTAAAGCGATTGACGGGCGGCGGCGCCGACGTGGCGATTGAAGCTCTAGGCACGCAGGAGACATTTGAGAATGCGCTCCGCTGCCTGAGGCCCGGCGGTACGCTGTCCAGTCTCGGGGTCTATTCGGGCAAACTCCAGGTTCCATACGACGCCTTTGCCGCAGGGCTCGGCGATTACCGAATCACGACTACGCTCTGCCCCGGCGGCAAGGAGCGTATGCGACGGCTGATGGAAGTGGTCAAAGGCGGGCGAGTGGATTTCACGCCGCTGCTGACCCACACCTTCTCGCTCGACGAGATCAAGGAAGGGTATCGGGTCTTTGGCGAACGGATTGACGGAGCGCTCAAAGTAGCCATCAAGCCGTAAAGGCCGATAGCGCGAAATGTCTACTTCAGCATTCTTCATCGTAGTCTACGTGGCGGCGACGCGCGATCTCGACGGAACACTTGGCCTGCGTGGCGACTGCCTGCGAGACCGAACCCAACAGCGCGCGCTCAGGTCCCCGGTAACCGTGCGAGCCGACGACGATCAAGTCCGCGCCCCATCGCTCGGCCTCCTCGACAATGGCGTCCTTGGGCGAATCTACTACGACAGTCGAGCTGATCGGCAAAAACCGGGCGTCGCTGTCGCGTAGCCTGGCTATCGCGCGCCCGACGATTGTCTCAGCCCTATGCCGCGCCGCTCTCTCAATGTCTTCGCGGTAGCGCGGCGGCAACGGCAGTACCTCCAGCGGTAAGGTCTCAGCCACGGAAATAATTCGCGCCACGCTGTCCGCGGGCCAGGGCCGCTTCGCCACTTCCTCCACGGCGACGTCGCTGCATTCTGAACCGTCTACGGCTATCAAGATTTTCATCGCTCTCACTCCTTCATGATTTCGCCAGCGCCGCGCGATTGATAATCAGGCGGATCAGGTGGTCGCGACCGATTATGCCCAGCAGCCGCCCGTCGAGCATCACAGGAACCTGGGCGACATTCTTTTCATCCATCAACCTCAGCGCGTCTTCAAGCCCCGCGTCGGGCGAGACCGAATAGATCTGATCCGCCCGTCGCATCGCAGCCTGCACTGACGTTTGGCTCCATTCATCGCGTGGGACGGAGAGCACGTCGTTGAGCGTGATAATTCCGCGCGGGGCTTCGCTCTCGCCCACCACGTAACACCGCCGACCGCTGCGGAGCAGGAAATGCTCGACGAACTCGGTGAGGCTCGTGTCGCCCGGTACGGATGGACAGTCACGGCTCATCACCTCGGAAGCTGTGACGCCGGCGATCGCATGATCGACAGCCGTCCGCCGCCATTCCATCTCGGCGGCGTGGACCAGGAACCATCCGAGAAAGCCCAGCCATACGCCGTTGAACAAATGGTTCAAACGAAAAGCCATGAAGACGCCGCCGATGATCATCAGATAGCCTATTGTGCGGCCTGCGCCGACCGCCAATCGCGTCGCCCGGTCTTTATCTCCAGTAACGCTCCAGGCGATCCCGCGCAGCACACGCCCTCCGTCGAGAGGAATGCCGGGCAACAGGTTGAAGGTGCCGAGAATCAGATTGACGGTCGCCAGCCATTGGCTCACCTCTCCGATGACCGGCGCGCGCCCCCGGCTCAGTAGCCATATGCCGCCGAAGACCACAGCGAGAAAGTAGCTCGAAACCGGCCCGATCAACGCGATCCTGATCTCTTCGCCGGGCCGATCCGCCTCTTTCCCGATCTCCGACACTCCGCCGAAGATGAAGAGCGTGATCGAGCGTACGGGCTTCCCGCTGCGAATGGCCATCAGCGAGTGCGCCATCTCGTGGAAGAGCACCGAGCCGAAAAACAAGAGGCTCGCGGCGACGCCTATCAAGAAATGGGCCGCCGGAGGCAGTCCCGGAAAGCTCGCGGCGAACGTCCCAGTCATTGAGAAGGTGATCAACGCGAAGATCACGAACCACGTGAAGTGGACCGCGATCGTGACGCCGAAAACCGATCCGAGTCGAAATGTGTTTGTCGCAGTGTTTCGTTCCATTGTTTTCACTTCCATAATCGGGCAGCGGCAGCTTGAGCTTGCGCCGCCTCTACTTTGGCGATGACGAGGGCAGTCTTGATCGCCGTGTCGGGGTTGAGCGAGATCGAGTTGATCCCCTGCCTGACCAGCCAGGCGGCGAAGTCCGGGTAATCGGACGGCGCCTGGCCGCAAATGCCGATCGGCTTGCCGGCGCCGTGAGCCGCCTCGATCGCGCGCGCGATCATCTGCCGCACCGCCGTGTTACGTTCGTCGAACAGGTGAGCGACCGTTCCAGAATCCCGGTCGAGTCCGAGCACGAGCTGCGTCAGGTCGTTCGAGCCGATGGAATATCCGTCGAATACCTTCAGGAACTCGTCCGCGGACACGACGTTCGACGGCAGCTCGCACATCGCATAGACTTCGAGGCCGTCCTCGCCCTGCTTCAAGCCGTTGGCCGCCATCACTTCGATCACGCGTTTGCCCTCTTCAACCGTGCGGCAGAAGGGAATCATCACTTTGACGTTCCCCAGCCCCATCTCGCGCCGCACTCGCGCGAGCGCCGCGCATTCCAGGGCGAAGCCTTCGGCGTAGCGCTGGTCGTAGTAGCGTGACGCGCCCCGGAAGCCGAGCATCGGGTTCTCTTCTTCAGGCTCGAACTCGCGCCCGCCGAGAAGCCGGGCATATTCGTTGGTCTTGAAATCGCTGGTTCGGACGATGACGGGCTTGGGGTAGAAAGCGGCGGCAATGCGGCCGACGCCTTCGCTGAGACGCCGGATGAAGAACTCGCGCGGTTCCTCTTCGCCGATGCGCGCGGCGATCTCTTTGACCGCCCGCGGGTCTTTCAGTTTCGGATAGCGCGCGAGCGCCATCGGGTGAACGCCGATGTGGTTGTTGATAATAAATTCGAGACGAGCCAGGCCGACGCCCGCATTGGGGATCGCGGCGACGGAGAAAGCGCGGCTTGGATCGCCGACGTTGAGCATCACTCGTGTGCGCGTTGTAGGTACGCCGGCGGCGTCAACACGTTCGACCTCGTAGGGGATGCGCCCGGCATAGACATTGCCCTTCGATCCTTCGGCGCAGCAGACCGTCACTTCATCGCCGTCCCGCAGGACGCCGGTCGCGTCGCCCGCGCCCACGATGCAGGGCAGCCCGAGCTCACGTGAGACGATGGCCGCGTGCGCGGTACGACCGCCCTGGTCGGTGACGAGGGCCGCGACACGCTTCATCACCGGCTCCCAATCCGGATCGGTCATCTCGGTGACAAGCACGTCGCCCGCCTCGACCGTCTTCAACGCCTCCGCGTCGCGCACGACGCGTACGCGCCCGGCGCCGATCTTCTCGCCGACAGCCTGCCCGGTCACGAGCGGCGCGCCCGCCTCGCCTTTCAAGCGATAGATCTCGGTGGTTACCGTACGCGGCGTTGACGAATGAACCGTCTCCGGTCGCGCCTGCAGAATGAACATCTCTCCGGTCAGGCCGTCCTTAGCCCATTCGAGGTCCATCGGCTGCGGATGTCCCGCCAACTCGGAGTAATGACCTTCGACCAGGCAGGCCCAGCACGCAAGCTTCAGGACTTCGTCGTCGCTGAGCGATAGGCGGCGGCGCTCTTCGTCTGGGGTCGGCTCGCTGCGCGTGGCGCGGCTGCCGTCGGCGTAAACCAATCGCACCTCCTTGGAGCCGGTTCGTCGCCCGATGATCGCGCTATAGCCTTTCGCGAGCGCCGGCTTGAAGACTGTCCACTCGTCAGGCGTGACGACGCCCTGCACGACAAACTCGCCAAGCCCGTAAGAGCCGGTCACGACGACCACGTCGCGGAAGCCCGATTCCGTGTCGAGAGTGAAGATCACGCCCGCGCCGGCCTTATCGGATCGTACCATTGGCTGCACGCCGACCGAGAGGGCGACCTGCAGATGGTCGAAGCCGTGACGGGCGCGATAGCTGATGGCGCGGTCGGTAAAGAGCGAGGCGAAGCAGGCTTGAGTCGCCCGCAGCAGCGCTTCGCGTCCGCGGACGTTTAGGAAGGTCTCCTGCTGACCGGCGAACGAGGCTTCGGGCAGATCCTCCGCGGTGGCGGACGAGCGGACCGCCAACTCCGGCTCACGCCCCAGCCGGGCGCAGAGCCGGTCGTAAGCGGTCAGGATCGCCGACCGCAGGTCCTCGGGCAGCGGCGTCTCCAGCACAGCCGCGCGCGCGGCGTGTCCGCGCGCTGCGAGTTCGTCGACGTCTTCGGGGTCGAAGTCGGAGAGCAGAGAGCGCAACTGGAATTCGAGGTTGCGTTCGATGAGCAACCGATGATAAGCGTCGGCCGTGGTGGCGAAGCCGTCAAGCGCGCCGACGCCTATCGGTTTCAATGCATTGAACAGTTGACCGAGCGAGGCGTTCTTGCCGCCCACGCGGGGGACGTCTTTCAGACCGATCTCGTCGAAGTCAAACGTATAAGCTGGTGTGGTCGCCATAATAGCACCTCTTCAATCTTCCTTGCGCCGATTTGATGGCCGCGCCTCTTTATTCTCCGGACGCGCCGTCAACAATCGCCTTCCTGACTCGCCTGTTTCTGGGCCGCCTCTTCGGCGCGTTCGGTCTCAAATTGTTCGAGCGCCTCGAAGGCGTGGCAGCCGTACATCGTCGCCGGCCCGCCGCCCATCATCATCGCGACGCCGATGGTTTCGACGATCTCCTGTCTCGTCGCCCCAGCGCGCAAAGCGTCGTGAACGTGATAGGCGATGCAGGCGTCGCAGCGAGCGGCGATCGCGACGCCAAGCGCGATCAATTCCTTGCTCTTCCGGCTCAACGCGCCCTCGGCCATCGACTCGCGGCGCAGTTGCGCGAAGCCTGACACGGGGCCTGCCAGCTCTTTCGACAACCTCTTCATTAGCAGATTGAGGCGCTGGCGATATTTCGGAAAGTTTTGTTCAGACATCTTTCGCCTCTCCATGAATACTTCTGAGCAATGAGCGTGCCTCAGTAAAAGGTGGGTTTAAGGCTCGGAAAGGGATCGAATTGGGGAATCTTACGAATCGGCCAGCGGAAAATTCCGCAATCAATGGGTAGCTTCGGCTTGGCTGATAAGGTCGTCAGGTGCTGACGATGGGGAGCGGATAAACGTAAGCGATCCGGCCGCAGCGGCCACTGAATCATTGCTGCGGCCGGATCGGCGGCGCCAGACGTATCAATTCCGTCTGCGCCCGCTTATCCGAATTGGTTATTTGACTTTGACTTCGATCTGCTTCGGCTTGGACTCTTCACACTTCGCCAATTTCACCCACAGCACCCCGTCCTTGAATTCGGCGTTGACCTTGTTGGCGTCAACGAAGCTGGGAATAGTAAAGCTGCGCATGAATTCACCGTAGCTGCGCTCGACGCGATGGTAATTCTCCTTCTTCGTTTCCTCGGAGAATTTGCGCTCGCCGCGAATCGTCAGCAGGTTGTTATCGATCGAGACGTAAACGTTTTCCTTCTTCACTTCCGGCAGTTCGGCCTTGACCACGATATCGTTGTCGGTCTCGTAGATGTCGCAGGCCGGCGCCCAGGTGGCGAGCGACCAGTTTTCCTCGCCTGAGGTACTGAACGGTTCGAAGCCTTCGAATAAACGTCTGAGCCTCTCCTCGAACGAAGGGAAAGGGTCGAAGCCCATCAATTCGCGAGCGCCCCTCGTTGGAGCCAAGCCCGCGCCACTCTTGTTTGCCATAACATTACCTCCATTATTAATTATTTGGTGGACGTGTAATTCGATTGCTGAACTCGAATTGAGCAAGCGGTGTGCCGTTGAAATGCGGTTGGAGTTACAAGGAGATACGGAGGGCGCCTGGTCCCCGCTGCGGGTTTTCCCGCGAACAGGCGGGCGACTTTACGCAATGTTTGCGGCATTATCCTTTACTTTGCCAGCACTCTGGCCAGTTCAAATAAGACTGGATCAAGATGTTTTCTGTTGGCCACGACTTCGTCGAGCAGCGTCGCCGCGATCTCGCCCTTGATCAAACCTATCAACACTCCGTGCTCGCCGCGCGCCAGACATTCAGTCGCCGCCGCGCCAAACTTCGTTGCGAGCAAGCGATCGAAGACGCCCGGCGCGCCGCCCCGCTGAATATGGCCGAGGATCGTCACTCGCAGATCGAAGCCTAACCGCTCGCGGTGTTCCTTGAAGTAACGCGCCAGCCTCTGGGCGTTGTACTCCGCCCCTTCGGCCACCACGACAATCGCGTGCGCCTTGCCGCGATCGTAAGCCCCGCGCAACTCGGCGGCGATGAGTTCCGGATCGGTCTCGACCTCTGGGATCACAATGGCTTCAGCGCCGCCGGCGATCCCGGTCATCAGCGCCAGGTAACCGCAATCGCGTCCCATCGTCTCGACGAGAAAAGCCCTCTGGTGCGACGAGGCGGTGACTTTCAACCGGTCAATCGCTTCGAGCGCTATGTTGAGCGCGGTGTCGACGCCGATAGTGATCTCCGAGCCGTACAGATCGTTGTCAATCGTCGAGGCTACTCCAACGACCGGGAAACCCATCTGCGAGAGCGCATGCGATCCCTTCTGTGAGCCGTCGCCACCGATCACCACCAGTGCGGAAACATTGCGCCGTTGAAGCTGATCGAGCGCCTTCTTCCTCGCCTCTTCCGTTTTGAACTCCGGAAACCGCGCGCTCCCGAGCGCGGTTCCGCCATGCTGGATTATGCCGCCGACATCTCGCGCGCCGAGCGGCGCGAAATCTCCGGCGGCCAATCCCGCAAAGCCGTGCCGGACGCCGAAGACTTCCCACCCGCGATCCAGCCCCGTGCGCACGGCGGCCCTGATGGCCGCATTCATCCCCGCGGCGTCCCCGCCGCTCGTCAATACCGCGATTCGTTTCATTTCAACCGCCTCTCCGAACTGACCTATCTTCGTTAATATGAGTCCGATTGATTGCGCGCTGCAACTCACAGGCCAATTTAAACAAATACCGCTCAGCTTAAGGTCTCAACTGGCGGATAGGGATTCCCGCTATGAAATATCGCCCAGCCATTGCGGAAATATCCCAATCGCGCGAGTGAGAATCCATGTCTCATCGCGCTCGGACCGCCCCGAATCCACCTGTTCTCGGATAAATCGGCCTGCGGCGGCCTCAGGCACGCCCATTGCTGTTCCGACAAGCAGGAGGTGTCGGGCTGGCCCCGACTTGAATTATATGATTGGCATCAAACACATTCTTTGTCCTACCGACCTCACGCCGGAATCCGACGCGGCGCTGCGCTATGCGGTCGCCCTGGCCGGCGCATACGAGGCGAAGTTGACCGTCTGTCATTGCGCGGAAGCGCCATCGCCTGTTGATGAGGCCGCGCCCGGGAAATTCAGAAAGCGCGTGGAGTCCTGCGTCAGGCGATGGACGGGCGTCGGCCATTGTCCGCCCGCCGATTACGAGGGGATCGTCATCGAAGGCAATCCCGTCGAGGCGATCGCCAAGACGGCGGCGGAGCGCCGCGTCGACCTGATCGTGATGCGCTCGCGGCGGCGTCCTGTGGCGGCGGCGCTTCTCGGTTCCGTCACGGAAGCCGTCTGTCGTACTGCCCCGTGCCCCGTCCTCGTCACTCACCCCGACGAACGCGAGTGGGCTGGATTGACCTCATGTGACATCGACTTGCGCAAGATTTTGGTCGCGCAAGACTTTTCAATCGAGTCAGAGCTGGCCCTGCAACTGGCGCTTTCACTGGCCCAGGAATATCAAACGGAACTGCATCTGCTGCACGTTTTGCCGGTCGCGCTTGCGCCGGCCGTCGCCGATCTGCCGCCGGGCGTTGAACTCGATTTCCATCGCGCGGCGCGGGCGCTACAGCGCTCGATCCCCGACGAAGTCCATCTGTGGTGCAAAGTCGTTCAGGAGGTCAGGAGCGGACAGCCCTACCGCGAGATTCTAAGCTATGCCGAAGAGAACGAGATTGATCTTATCTGCATGGGCGTTCACGGCGCGGGCTTCGCGATGCGGGCCCTGTTCGGGTCGAACACCGACAGGGTGTTGCGTCAGGCCCCGTGCCCGGCGCTGATCGCGCGCCCGCTCAAGCCGGCGTATGTCAACAACGGGCGGAAGAATGATTTGTCGCGCGAGCGAACCGCCGCCTGACCACAAGGAGGAATATATGACTTACAAATCGGACGAAGAGATCCAGATAGAAGCGCTATTTCAACTCGACTGGGATTCGCGACTCAAACAGAGCGAAATCGGCGTGACTGTAAAGAAGGGAGTGGTCACGCTAACCGGGACGGTGGACAGTTATGCGAAGAAACTGGCCGCGCAGAAGGCCGCGCATAGAGTTCCCGGCGTGCTCGATGTCGCAAATGACATCCAGGTGAAAGTGACGGGAAGCCTGCGGCGAACTGACTCGGAGATTGCGCGAGCCGTTCGTCTCGCGCTCGAATGGGACGTGCTCGTCCCCTCCGATCAAATTCATTCGACCGTAGCGAACGGCCTGGTGACGCTCGAAGGCGAAGTCGATTATTACAGCGAGCGGGCTGACGCCGAGCGTGCGATCGCGCATCTGCCAGGTGTGCGCGGGGTGACTAATAAGATCCAGGTCTGCGCCACTCTGATCGAACCCGAGCGAGTGAAGTTACTGATCGAAGACGTGCTCGAAAGGCGCGCCGACCGCGAAGCCAATCGGATCCGAGTGAGTGTCGACGAAGGAGACGTAACTCTGACAGGAGCGGTCAAATCATGGGATGAAAAGAAAGCGATTCTCGGCGCCGTCGGTCACGCCCCAGGCGTGAAGCTGATCCACGACCATCTTTTCATCGACCCGTACGACGCGCGCTTCGCATCGGCGTGAGCTGTCAGGCTCCGGAATTGAAACCGGGAACATAGACGGAGGATCTACTTATGTCAGCTCAGGACCAGAGCTTTTACAGTGATGTGCTACGGTATTTTGATCGAGCCGCAGCCTTCACCCAACACCCAGCGGGGTTGCTGGATCAGATCAAGCGCTGCAACAGCGTCTACCGGTTTGAATTTCCGCTGTCTCGGCCCGGGGGCGATGTCGAGGTAATTCAGGCCTGGCGCGTCGAGCATAGCCATCACAAACTGCCGGTGAAAGGCGGCATCCGCTATAGCCCTGACGCCAACGAAGACGAAGTCAAGGCCCTGGCCGCGCTCATGACCATCAAATGCGCCATCGTGGATGTGCCCTTCGGCGGCGCCAAGGGAGCGGTGCGGATCGATGCGCGCAACTGTAGCGCAGAGCAGTTAGAGCGGCTGACGCGGCGTTACACGCACGAGCTGGTCAAAAAGAATTTCATCGGGCTGGGCATTGACGTGCCGGCGCCCGATTACGGCACGGGCGAGCGGGAGATGGCATGGATCTTCGACACTTACCAGGCGCTCAATCCAGGAAACCTGGACGCCGCGGCGTGTGTCACCGGAAAGCCAGTAACGCAAGGGGGCGTAAGTGGCCGGCGCGAGGCCACCGGACGAGGGTTGTTCTATGTACTTAGGGAGGCCTGCGCCCAAGGGGAAGAAATGCGGGCGCTGGGACTCGCTCCCGGAGTCGAGGGGAAGCGCATAGTGATTCAAGGGCTGGGCAACGTAGGGTCTCACGTGGCGAAGTTTTGCCGCGAGGGCGGAGCCGTCATCATCGCTATTGCCGAGCGCGAAGGGGCGATTATGAACCCCAGAGGACTGGACGAGGAGAAGGTTCTTCATCATCGCCGGGAGCATGGCTCGATCCTGGATTATCCCGGCGCCACGAACATCTCTCGGTCAACGGACGCTCTGGAATTGGATTGCGACGTGTTAATTCCGGCGGCGCTGGAAAACCAACTGACGAAGGAAAACGCGCCCCGGATCAAAGCCAGGATCCTTCTGGAAGGCGCCAACGGCCCGACCACGCCTGAGGCGGAAGAGATTTTCCAGGAGAAGGGAATACTGGTCATCCCTGACGTCTATGCCAATGCGGGCGGCGTAACCGTCTCATATTTCGAATGGTTGAAGAACCTTTCTCACGTCCGCTTCGGGCGAATGGGGAAACGCTACGAGGAAGCCGCCTACCGCCGGATGCTGAAGGCGGTGGAATTGTCCACAGGCCATCGGTTTACGGAGCCTGAACTGAATTTGATCGCGCGCGGAGCGAACGAACTGGACATCGTCAATTCCGGTTTGGAGGAGACTATGGTGGCCGCTTATCACGAAATCCTGGAGACGCGGAGACGATACCAGGGGATGCAAAACCTGCGCACCGCCGCGTTCTTCAACGCCATCGAGAAAGTAGCCCGAACGTACATGGAACTTGGCATCTTTCCCTGATCATTGCTGCTGACGGCAAACTCGACATCACGGGTGGGGTGTGTCGTTGCGCTTCCACCTGTCACGCCCAAATTGCCTCGCCGCGCCTGGCCGCTACTCAGAAATTGCGGTCTTTCACTTAGGGAGCCAGCCCCGCGCTCATTAGGCGCGCACAACAGTGGATCGATTATTGCAAAAGCCTGAAAAGTTATGACCGAGGACGAGATTAAAAATACGGTCTTGCGCATCCTCGGCGGGATCGCGCCGGAAGCCGATCTGACTCAGATCAAGCCGCAGGTCAGCTTCCGCGAACAGCTCGATATTGACTCGATGGACTTTTTGAATTCTGCCATCGGGCTGAACAAGGAACTTGGCGTCGAGGTTCCTGAATCCGATTACCCGAAAGTGGCTTCCCCGAATGGCTGCGTTGAATATGTAATGGAGAAATATGCAAGATAAAGCGACGGAGGTCGGAACGTCGGTAATTGTCGAGCGCGGGGATCTTCAGCGTCTAATTGACGCATTACTCGAAAAGGGCTACCGCGTTATCGGTCCGATTTTGCGTGATGGCGCGATTATCTATGATGAGATGACTTCTGTCGCCGATTTGCCGGTGGGCTGGACTGATGAACAGGATGGCGGGAAGTACCGGTAGATTGTTTACCGCGGTTTTACCTGGCTGCGTGGCTTCCGTTGCGCGTCGTGGACATCTCATCGATGAGCAGGAGTATCGCGTTCGTATGTTCCAGTATCCACTTCGGACTCGGACAGGCCGCGCCGGTCTCGCGTTCCAGTTCGATCAGATGCGCGCTCAGTCGCATCAGGCAGACATCCATCCGCCGCATCATATCCGTCATTTGATTGCCTTCAACAGCCGGCGCCGGCGGGGTTAGTGGCCCTCGTTCTGCGCCGATCTCGCGAAGCGCCAGAAACTCGCTCGGCGCGTTCGCCGCCATGGCCGCCATGGACGAATGATCTCTCATTGGCGCCGTCCGCATCCCGCCTTGCGCCATTTGCTCCCGCCGATAGCGATCCAACCGATCGAAGTTGCGCCAAATCTCAGCCGTCACGTCGCGCGCGAAGTCGCCGTCTACCGAACCGCACTGCTGAACTCGATCGCGAAGTAGCCTGGCATATGTGGCTATGTTTTGCAGGTATGACATCGCCAGCAGATAGTTCAGCGTCGTCATGGACATTGTCATCTGCCCGCCCTGACGCCGCATCTCCAGCTGCCGCAGGCTGTCCTGCGCCGGCGGTTTTTGCTCACCGCAAGCTTCGCGCCGGGCCGGCCTCGCTATACCCACAACGGCCCAACAGAGCCAACAGAGAAGGACTGCGGCTGTCATGATCACGGAATTGTATTTCTTCATAGCCGTCATCCCGACAGGTTTTCATGGCCGTTCGGTCCGGTGCGCCAGACGGTATCCGCGCGCTTTCAAACCTTATATTTCGGGGAGGTTGATGACTTTCGGGAGTAGAACGTGGAGACGTCGAAAAGCTAGCATACCGATAGAGGGTATACAAACTAAGCTCTCAATCGGCTTATAAGCGCGGCGATTACCCGCCATGCTTATGAGCCGGTTGCGCTTGCGGCGGCTTCTCCCGACGCCCCTCTCTCACCTTGGCCATTACTTCCTCGTACTTGTCGGACGGCAGCACGCGCACAAGAGTCATCATGCCTACCACCGCGCCCGACCAGCCCGGCGCCAGCCCATACGTCTCCGGCTTGGCGACGGCCTCGTCCATCACCATTGCCATATCCTGCGGATAGCCGGGGACTCGTCGTCTATCCGCTTCGCCCACGGTCATCGCGCCGTGCTGATGACCGCCCTGTGGCGCCGAGGTTGGCGAGTGGCCGGTGTGGGGCTGGGCGCCTTGCGGCGGCTGTTGCTGCCCAACCATGTTGGAGAGTTGCCTTTCGCGGTCGACCGTCGGGCCTAGGCCGCGCCCGAGGCCCGGAGCTAGGTCTCTGGACAGCGCGTTACTATCCCGGATGATACCCATGCCCTCCTCCATCCCCTTGCCGGTTTGCGCGCCAAATCCCGCCGTCGCCGTCGGCCCGACCATCGAGACCATTTGGTTCATCATGTGGTGAGGCAGGTGGCAGTGCAGCATCCAGTCGCCAGGGTTGACGGCGTTGAATTCGATGTCGCGCGCCTGCGCCACGCCCACTAACACTGTGTTATTAGGGAACCAGGCCGTCTCCGGGACGCGGCCGCCTTCAGTGCCGGTGACGTAGAATTGTGTCCCGTGAATGTGCATAGGGTGATGATCCATGCCGAGATTGACCATGCGAATCCGCACGCGCTCGCCGAGTTTGACGATCATCGGCGTCGTCGCCGGTCCGGCCTTGCCGTTGATTGTCAGCCAGTTGAACTCCATCGCCATCGAGTTCGGCACCGAGTTGTTAGGCAGAATGGCCCACTCCTGCAGAATCAGGCCGAAATCCTTGTCAACGCGCGGCTCATGCGGCGTCTTCGGGTGCATGATGAATAACCCGATCAGCCCCATCATCTCCTGCATGGCCATGTGCGAGTGATAAAAGAAGGTGCCGTTCTGCCTGATCGTGAACTCATATGTGTACATCCCGCACGGCTCGACAATGGGCTGGCTGATAAATGGCGTGCCGTCCATCTCGATCGGCACCTCGACACCATGCCAGTGAATGGTGATGCCCTCCGGTAGATTGTTGTGAAGGATGATGCGCACGCGGTCTCCTTCGTTCACCTCTATGGTCGGGCCGGGCATGCTTCCGTTGAAGCCCCAAACATCAGCGACTCTTGCCGACCCCATCTCTGAGGCGGGAAGAAATTCGCGCTTCACAACTTCCGCCGTCAGGTGAAAGACCTTCACGCCGTCCTCCATCGTCCAGGGGAGTTTGGGAATGTCGGGTGTCTCGACCGGAACGACGGCAGGCTCGGAAGGCGGCTGCTTAATTTTCGGGGCTGTCACCGGTTGAGAAGGAGCCTTCGGAGGCGCAGCCTTCTGTTTCTGTGGTTGACTGCGCTGTTGATGATGTTCGTGTTGAGTCGACACCACGCGGCTCGCCAGCATCTCCGTTCCGAGCCCGGCCCCCAGCAATGTCGAGCCGCGCAGAAAATTACGTCTATTCAAGTTCACCTCTTACCTCCTCCCGTTTCCATTGAAAGTAATTGCGGAAAGAAAAATTCCGCCGACGTTACTGATTGCGCCTCCCGGCAGAGAGGGGTTCGCTCACGCCGACGCCCTGCGCCCCGGCCCTGATTCCAGGCGACTGGCCCGTCTCGATGCCTCCATCGGGCCGCGTCAGTTCCGGACCTCCTTCGGGCCGCGCACCGGCAGGCGCATTCAGCCCGCCGGTGAGTAGGAAGCATTGAATCTGAATCGCGCTCTGCCAGGCCTCAACCAAAGCGTCAATATAGGTGTCTTGCGCTTGAAAGAGCGTGCGTTGGGCGATGAGCATTTGCGGGTACGCGGCGGCCATCTGTTTGAAGCCGGCGAGGTAGAGTTGATATCCGCGCTTCGCGCGTGGCAGCACCTGCCGCTCGTACTGCGTGACCACGCGCAGCGCGTTCCGATAATTGCGGAACACCGCAGCCATCTGCGCCCGCAGCACGAGTTCGACGCGGCGAGCTTCCCGCTCGGCGATCTCCAATTCGGCGTATGCCGTGGTGATGTTGCCCTGGTTGCGGTTGAAGATCGGCAATCGAACCCCAATTTCGAGGAAGCCCTCCGGCCCTGTCTTCCGCCCCGCCAGGCGCGGATTGCGCGTCTCCAGAAGTTCGGTGCTGTATCCGAATCCGCCGCGCAGAAAAAGATCGGGGACCCGTTCGGCCTTGGCTCGCGCGATGGCCGCGCTGGCGCGCCCGACAGCGGCTTGCGCGCGCTTCAATTCAGGGCTCCCGCCGAGCAGTGTGGCGAGGGCCGTCTCCTGATCGAGCGCGGGGAGACCTTTTTCCAGGTCGCCGACCAGGCAAGTCGGCTTGAGGAATGGATCGCCGAGAACCGCGCCCAGTTGCTGCCACACCTGATCCTGGCGGTTCTCGGCCATGATCAAATCCAATTGCGCCCGCTGCGCCTCGATCTCGATCTCATACGCGTCCGGTCGGTCGGCCTGTCCGACGTTGAAGAGTTGTTCAGTGACCCCGACGGCTTCGCGGGCAATGCGGACTAGTTCGGCCCGCGTCTCGACGCGCCGCTGCGCTCCCAGCGCTTCGTAAAAGAGCATCCGCACATTGTTCAAAATTCGATAGCGTTGCGCGATCGCCTCTTGTTCGGCCAGAACTTTCTCCTGGGCGAAGATGCGCCGGCTCTTGCCGAGCTTCCCGCCGAGAAGGATGGTCTGCTCGATGAAGGCGAAGTGTTCGCTCTTCTCGCTGAAAGCGCGCGTGCTGAACTCTTCTCCCGTGTAGCCGACGACCGGATTCGGCCACAGACCCGCCTGCACGCGCCGGCCCTCGGCGGCGCGGATGGCCGCTTGCGCCTGAGCCGACGTCGGGTTGGCTTGCAGCGCCATTCGCTCCAGGTCGGCTAACGTCAAGACCTGTTCGCATCCCGTGGTTTGTGCGGCTGCCGGAGCGAGCGTGAAAATCAGCAGCAGCCCTGCCCACACGCGAACCAGAACCGTCGCGTTCGTATTCGACATTGATTTCCTTCCTGTGCTTACGCTCGTTTCATCTCACGCGCGGCGCTTACGGCGCGCTATCAAGCAGCCATCTGGCCGCCGTCTTCTGATTGGGGAGATTTGAGCGGGGAGAAAATCGAGTGGAGTGATGAAGGGATCACAAAAACAATAGCATCCCCCCCTAACAGGTATGCTTGTTGAAGGCCAAAAGACAGAAGTTTGTTGCGCCGGACCTTCTACCTATTAGCACATTCTCCGAAACAGGTTAGTGCGATACCGAACGCAAGGCGGTCGGCGCTATGTGGCGATCGCATGGCTGGCCCCGTCATAACCATACCTACTCGCGTAAGCGCCGTCCTGCCCATTTGGGAAAATTTTCCTAGGGCGGCGCGGAATTTTCCGCATAAGTGGGTTCACTGACGGGCTAAATCCAGGTTTTTTCCACTATCGCCGATTGGAATGCTGGTTGCAGTGGATGAGGTGTAAACATGTTGCGGCTCCACTGACACGATCGCAGTCGGATGTGATCGATGTCAGCGGCGCCCTGAAGGCAAACTTTTACCCTGTTCTTGCGAAAGGGAGAAAACATTGGCGCGGCGAGTGACAACACCGAATTACACGTCAAGCAAGGCCTCCCGCCAAGCTCTTTGGGCCGGGCTGATGCGGGGAATTTTGCTCTCGCTACTGTTTACCCACCAAGCCTGGGCGGGAATCATTTGCCATTGCGCGCTTAAGAGCGAGTCGCAACATGTCTGCTGTCAGACTGCCCATCATTCTCCGTCCCTCGCAGGAGCGGATGCGGACATGCGCCATTCGACTCCTTGCTCAGACGAGGGCGAGCCGTTACCTGACGATCAGCGGAAGGGCGCCCCACAAGGCGAAGAAGCTTGCTGCTACTTGTCGCCGCAAGCTGAGCTGCGAACGATCGAAGTCTCATTGTCGAACCACGCGCCGGTCGTGGACGTCTCACAGGTTTTTGATATTACCGGGTTGAAGATTTCCACAACTGAATGCGTCCCCATCTTGAAGCCGCCCCTCTCGCGCCCGCTTTATCTGACTCATTCCTCTTTACTGATCTAATCAATCCATCAACGCGCTCCTAGACTGACCTTTTATCGTCGGCCCTTTTCGCGGTCTCAAATCGCGACTTAAAGGGCATAGGACTAGGACTTTTACCGCAACGAATCATCGCGGAAAAAGGAGGCTGTGATGAGATTGAGACGAACTCATCGATTGATGGCGTGTTCGCTGCTTGCCGTTTATCTGCTTGGCGGCAAGGTTGCGGCGCAGCAGGCGGGCGCCGGGTCTGCTTTGACCTCGAACGCCAATCCCGGAGCGGAAAACGTGCGCGCGAATGAAGTGAAACCCGCGGCTCTCGGCACAGTCTCACTTCAATCGCTGGTCGCAGAGGCTCTGGAACAAAATCCGGAGATCAGAGCCATGCGGCGCGGCTTCGATATGATGCGCGCGCGCATTCCGCAAGCCAAAGCCCTGCCTGAGCCGACGCTCAGTTACGGCTACGCGGGCAACGCGGCTTTTGTCCCGCCGTTCGACATCCAGAAGGGCGATCCGGCGAGCGCGCGTATTCTCAGCTTCACGCAAGAGGTCCCCTATCCTGGCAAACTGGCGATCAAAGGCAAGATGGCGAACGTCGAGGCCGAAGTCGAGTGGTGGAATTACGAGCAGGCTCGGCTGAACGTCGTCGCCGAGGTCAAGGACGCCTACTTCGACCTATTCTACCTTTACAAGGCTATCGAGACGGTCACGAAGAACAGGGAACTGGTTGAGAAGTTCGCCAGGATCGCCGAGGCCGGTTACTCAGCGGGTAAAGGCGTTCAGCAGGACGCGCTCAAAGCGCAGGTCGAAATCTCCAAACTCACCGATCAACTGACCGTCCTAGAACAGCGGAGGCAGACGGCCGAGGCGAGGATCAACAGTTTGCTCTTCCGCGAACCCGAGACGCCGGTCGGCATGCCGGAAGAGATTAAGCCGCGCGAATTCACACACAGCCTGGCGGAGCTGAACGAAGCGGCGCTGGCGAATTATCCGGAGCTCAAAGCGCAGCGTCGCAAGATTGACCGCGAGCAATACGGCGTTGAACTCGCCCGTAAGGACTTCTATCCCGACTTCACCGTCGGTCTGACCTATTTCAACCGTCCCGGCATGCCGGAGATGTATGGCGTCAACGTCGGCGTGAAGATTCCGCTCTACTTCTGGCAGAGGCAGCGGCCCGCCGTGGCCGAAGCGACGGCGAGCGCGCGCGCCGAGAGGGAACTGTTGGAGAACGCGACGTCGCTGCTCTTCTTCCGCGTCAAGGATCGCTACCTGGCCGTAACGACGGCGCAGCGGCTCCTCAAGCTCTACGGCACGACGATCATCCCGCAGTCGTCGCTCTCGCTCGAATCGGCGATTGCCGGGTATGAAGTGGGCAAAGTGGATTTTCTGACGCTGCTCGACAACCTGATGACGCTGCTCAATTACGAGCTGGGTTACTACGAGCAACTTAGCAATCAAGAAAAAGCAATTGCGGCGCTCGAGCCGTTCGTCGGGGTCAATCTGAGGCCGTGACGGGTCGGCGCATGCAAAGGAGTTCATTAAGTGAGCGATTCATCAATCAACAATTCAAACTCGACTCAGGAGAAAAAATGAAAAACACAAGCCTAACAACCAATACGACAACCATGCGGCTGCTGATCGGCGTGGTCGCTCTGATGCTAACTGCAGGCCTTTCGATCTGGGGGGTGGCGCAGGACGCCAAACAGGATCATTCCGCGCACGCGCAGGAGATGAAGGCTCCGCAGACTGCGCAGGAACACCGGGAGCGCGCCGAGCAGTACCGGAAGAAGGCCGCCGAATACCGCAAGGAGGCCGAAGCTCATAAGAAGATGCTGGCCGATTACAGCAAAACGGTCGCCCGGAACCCGAAGGACACCGGCGAGAACGCCTACATCAAGAAGATGCGGCTGCATTGTGAGAAATACATCAATGCCGCCGAAGCCCTGGCGCAGGAAGCCGACGAGATGGCGAAGTATCACACGATGCGAGCCAAGGAGATGGAAGGCAAGTAAGGCGTCTGCGACGCTGGCGCTGACTTTTTTGAAGTCAGCGCCGGCAATCTTCGTCAAGGAAAGGAGCCAACCATGCCGATCACAAACAAGCAAGAGGGAGAGAATCAACCTGGCTCAAATGACTCGACGTCCGATCTTGAGCAAGCCGGTATTGATGTAGAAGCCGAATCGTATCTCACGGAGAAAGAGAAGCCAGGCGGTGGGATTAACCAGTCGCCAAAGAAACGACGGATATTCCGTTGGGTCGTATTGCTGATGGTCATTGGCTTGGTGGGCGCGGGCTATGTCTACAGGGAGCGATTGCTCAAGCTGGTCTCGAAGGACGCCGCTCATAGCGCGCAGACCGCCGAGAGAAAAACCCTCTACTGGGTAGACCCGATGCACCCGGCCTATAAATCCGACAAGCCCGGTAAAGCGCCGGACTGCGGCATGGATTTAGTTCCTGTTTATGCGGAAGAAGGCTCTGTAGCCAGAACATCCATGCCCGAAGGGGCTTTTCAGATTACGCCTGAAAAGCAGCAGTTGATCGGCGTGCGGTACGGCGCGGCGGAGTTCAAAGCCGTCGGCAGAACCCTGCGCGCGGTGGGGCGTCTGGCCTGGGACGAGACGAAGGTCATGCGCGTTCACCCGCGCGTCGAAGGCTGGATTGAAGAAGTCTTCGTGGACTTCACCGGCAAACGGGTTGTTAAGGGGCAGCCTCTCATCAGCGTCTACAGCCCGGAACTCTGGCAGACGCAGCAGGAGTACCTGCTCGCGCTCAAAGGGCGCGACGAACTGGCGAACAGCCCGTTCCGCGAAGCCGTGACGGGGAGCGCCTCGCTGCTTGCGGCGACGCGCAAGAGGCTGGAGTTGTGGGACATCGAGATGACGCAACTCGAACACCTGGAACACACCGGCAAGCCGTTCAAGGCGCTCAAGCTGTATGCGCCGTCCGACGGCTTCGTCCTCACGCGCAACGCCTTCCCGAAACAGCGTGTGACGCCGGAAACCGAGCTTTATACGATCGCCGATCTTTCGACGATCTGGGTGATCGCCGACATCTACGAATACGAAGCGCCCGAAATAAAAATCGGGCAGCCGGCCATGGTCACCCTCTCGTATTTTCCCGGCCGTTCCTATCGGGGCAAGGTCACTTACGTTTATCCGCAGCTCGACAACGCGACACGCACCCTGAAAGCGCGGATCGAGATCGCCAACCCGGGCTTCGCGCTCAAGCCAGATATGTTCGCCAACGTGGAGTTGGCGATCGGTTACGGCAAGCAGGTGGTCGTGCCACAGGAGGCTGTGATGGACTCGGGCGCGGAGCAACTAGTCTTTGTCGCGCACGAAGGCGGTTATTTCGAGCCGCGCAATGTGCGACTTGGCGCGAAAGTGGATAACGAATTCATCGTGCTCGGCGGGTTGAAAGCGGGGGAGCGCGTCGTGACCTCGGCCAACTTCCTGATCGATTCAGAAAGCAAGTTGAAATCGGCGGCGAACGGGATGGGCATGCCCGGCATGAGTCACGGCGACGGTCATGACGGCGGAAGCAAAGCCCCTGCCGCAAGCAAGCCATCATTGCCGTCCGATCCGGCGGACCATCCACAACATCAGCCTGGCGCGCCGACAACGCCTCAGACCGGGGTTGAGGATCATTCGCGGCATCGGCCGAAGAAGCAGGAGTGAAATTATGATGGGCAAACTGATTGAATTCTGCGCGCGCAACCGCTTCATCGTTCTCCTCTTCGTCGGAATGGCGACGCTCGTCGGGCTGTGGTCGATGAAGAACATCAAGCTCGACGCCCTCCCCGACATTTCCGACACGCAGGTCATCATCTATTCGCGCTGGGACCGCAGTCCCGACATCATGGAAGACCAGGTGACCTACCCGATCATCTCCGCGCTGCTCGGCGCGCCGAAGGTGAAGGACATTCGCGGGTTTTCCGATTTCGGGTTCTCCTACGTCTATGTCATCTTCGAGGACGGCACGGACATCTACTGGGCGCGCTCGCGCACGCTCGAATACTTGAGCAACATCACGCCCAAGCTGCCGCAGGGGGCGAGCGTCGAACTGGGGCGGGATGAGACCGCCGTCGGCTGGGTCTTTCAGTACGCGCTGGTTGACACATCGGGCAAGCACAGCCTCGCGGAGCTGCGTTCGCTCCAGGACTGGCGGCTAAGGTACGAGCTGCAATCGCTGCCCGGCGTCGCCGAGGTCGCGCCCGTCGGCGGCTTCGTCCGGCAGTACCAGGTCAATCTCGATCCCAACAAATTGTCAGCTTATAAGATTCCGCTTGATAAAGTCGTGGATGCGGTCAGGGCGGGCAACAACGACGTGGGCGGGCGGTTGGTCGAGTTCACCGGGCGCGAATACATGGTGCGCGGGCGCGGCTACATCCGTTCGATTGATGACGTCGAGAACATCGTCGTAGCCACGAACGAAAACGGCACGCCGGCGCTCGTGAAACACCTGGGCGCGGTCACGCTCGGGCCCGACCTGCGGCGCGGTATTGCGGAACTCGACGGACAGGGCGAGACGGTCGGCGCGATCGTCATTATGCGTTCCGGCGAGAACGCGCAGCGGGTCATCGAACGGGTGAGGGGCAAGCTCGCCGAGATCGAGCCGACGCTGCCCGAAGGCGTGAAAGTCGTGACCACCTACGACCGTGGTGAATTGATCGAGGCAGCTATCGCCACCTTGTCGGACTCGCTGATCGAGGAACTGACGGTCGTCAGCCTGGTCATCATCGTCTTCCTCTGGCATCTGACGAGCGCTGGCATCCCGATCATCACGATCACGATCGCGGTCATTCTCTCCTTCATTCCGCTGCTGGGAATGAACGTTACAGCCAACATCATGTCGCTCGGGGGCATCGCGATCGCGATCGGCTCGATGGTGGATTCGTCCATCGTGATCGTCGAGCAGACGCATAAGAAACTGGAGGATTGGCTGGCGCAAGGCTCGCCGGGCGATTTCAAAGACGTGGTCATCAGCGCGACGAAAGAGGTCGGCCCGCCGAGTTTCTATTCGCTGCTCGTGATCGCCATCGCATTCACGCCGGTCTTCGCATTAGAAGCGCAGGAAGGCAGGCTCTTCAAGCCGCTCGCGTTCACCAAAATCTCCGCCATCGCAATCGCGGCGGCCCTGTCCGTCACACTCGTTCCGGCCCTCGTAATTCTCTTCATTCGCCCGAAGAAGTTCGACTTTCGTCCGCAATGGCTGTGCTGGCTCGCCAACAAAATCATCGTCGGCAAAATCTATCCCGAAGAGAAACACCCCCTGAGCAGATTCCTGCACCGGCTTTATCAGCCGGTGGTCGAATTCGCGCTGCGGTTCCGCTACGCAATGGTTATCGGCGCGGCGCTGATTGTGCTGGCCACGATCCCGGTCTACCTGCGGCTCGGGACGGAGTTCATGCCGCCGCTCGACGAGGGCGTACTGCTTTACATGCCGACGACGATGCCAGGAATTTCTGTGACCGAAGCGCAGCGGCTGCTGCAAACGCAGGACAAGCTCATCAAGTCCTTCCCGGAGGTCGAGCGCGTCTTCGGCAAGGCGGGACGCGCCGAGACGGCGACCGATCCGGCGCCATTCTCGATGTTGGAGACGGTAGTCGTACTCAAGCCGAAGGAGCAGTGGCCGAAGGTCCCGCGCTGGTATTCGAGCTGGTCGCCTGAATGGCTGCAAAAGCCGCTCCGGCTAGGCTGGCCCGACCACCAGAGCACGGAAGAGCTGATATACGGCCCCGGCGGGCTGAACGACAGATTGCGACTGCCCGGTGTGGTCAACGCCTGGACGATGCCGATCAAGGCGCGCGTGGACATGCTGACAACCGGCGTGCGAACGCCCGTCGGCATCAAAGTGCTAGGCCCAGACCTCAACAAGATTCAGGAGATCGGCCAGCATCTCGAAATGGCGCTCAGAGACGTGCCGGGCACGACCAGCGTGTTCGCCGAGCGCACCGCCGGAGGCTACTTCCTCGACTTCAACCTCAAACGAGAGGAGCTGGCCCGCTACGGCCTGACTATTGATCAGGCCAACATGGTGATCATGTCGGCTGTGGGCGGCGAGGGCGTGACGACGACTGTCGAGGGACGTGAACGTTACCCGGTCAACGTGCGTTACCTGCGCGATTATCGCAGCGCGGTTGACCGGCTAGACCGCACGCTCGTACCGGCGATGAACGGCGCGCAGATTCCCATCAGCCAGCTTGCAGACATCAAGCTGTTTTCTGGCCCCGGCATGATCCGCGATGAAAACGGACGGCTGAGCGGGTACGTCTACGTGGACGTGGGCGGGCGCGACATCGGCGGCTATGTGAACGACGCCAAGCAGGCCGTCAAGGAGAAGCTGCAACTACCGGTCGGTTACACGCTGGTCTGGAGCGGGCAATACGAAAACATGGAGCGCGTGGCCGAGAAGCTGATGATCGTTTTGCCAGTCGCGCTCTTCATCATCTTTCTGCTGATGTACTTCAACACGAAATCAGTGGCTTATACGCTGATTGTCCTGCTCTCGCTGCCATTCTCTGCGGCGGGCGCGATGTGGCTGCTCTACCTGCTCGGTTACAACCTGAGCATCCCGGTCTGGGTCGGGCTGATCGCATTCCTCGGCGTGGACGCGGAGACGAGCATTTTTATGCTGCTCTATCTGGACATGGCTTATGACAGGAGGAAGGCTCAGGGCCGGATGAGTACGATGGCGCATTTGCGCGAGGCGATCCTGGAAGGATCGGTCGAGCGCCTGCGCCCGAAGTTCATGACCGTGGCGGTGGATTTCATCGGCCTGCTGCCAATTATGTTGGCGGCGGGCGCGGGCGCGGACCTGACCAAGCGCATCGCCGCGCCGATGATCGCCGGGATGTTCTTCTCCTTCGCGCTCGAACTGTTCGTCTACCCGGCGATCTATGCGATCTGGAAATGGCATGCGGAGGTGAAACGCCAACCGGCGCTCTTGCCGGAGGCGATGTAAAAGAGGAATAGAGATGCGGACTACTGTAGCTAAATTCGTCGCACGCGTTTGCGGGCTGAGCCTCTCGGCAGTCCTGCTGGTTTGCCCGCCGAACTCGGCGCAAGCGCAGACGCAGACCGACGACCCCGCCGCCCGCGCGATGGCGCGAATCCAGACGACGGTTAACGAACGCGTCACCGCCGCCGAGCGCGCTCTGGCCGCGTCAGGACTCGTCGATAAAGGCGTTGAAGCGCGAAAGCAGGGGAAGATCGCCGAGGCGCGCGCGACGTTGCAACAGGCCGAATTGATGATCGCTGTGTCGGCGCCCTCCGGGCGAGGACTGCTAACCGAAGAATTGCTGCGCCGCATCGCCGCAGAACAGGCGGCGCTCAACCCGGGGCCCTCGCCGCCGGAGGCGAAACGCGGCTGGCCGGGCTTGATGTCAACCCGCGCCGCTCCGCGCATCGCGCTCGCCCGTTACAACTCATACCGCGACATCCTGACGCGAATTTTGATCGAGGAGAAACTTCCGCTTGAAGTCTTGTCCGTCGCGCTTGTCGAGAGCGGTTTCAATCCGCTGGCGCTCTCTCCGAAAGGCGCGCGCGGCATCTGGCAACTGATGCCGGACACGGCGAGGCGCTACGGTCTAACGGTCGCTCCCGGCGACGATCACCGCACTCACCCGGAGCGTGCGACGCGCGCGGCGGCGCGCTACCTGCAAGACCTTCACCGAATGTTCGGCGACTGGGAGCTTGCGCTCGCGGCCTATAACGCGGGTGAGGGCCGCGTGCAGCGCGCCATCGAGCTGGCCGGCGCGCGTGACTTCAACGAGCTGGCGCGGCGCAAATTGCTGCCGCTCGAAACCCGCAATTACGTGCCTGCCGTACTCGCGGCCTGGTCACAAATGAGCCTGGCTCCGGTGGCAAACAGGAACGAGGCTCACGTAGAAAGAGAGTGAGAGATGAAACGCTGGATAACATTGATTGCCTTAACGCTCCTGCTCGCGACGGCGCCCGCCGCGGCGCAGAGCTACGAATTTCCGGTGGAGCATGATCACACGCTGCGAAGCTGTCGCGGCTCGCTCGTCATCACGCCGGAGAAGATCGAATATAAGACCGCGCACGAGAAACACGCGCGAACGTGGCGGTACGTCGAGCTTCAGCAGGTCAAAGTCGAATCAAAGACCAGGATTGAACTGCTGACTTACGAAGACGAAAAGCGGCTGGCCTGGCGCGACAGGGAGTGGAGCTTCAAAATCCTCGAAGGCGAGATCACGCCCGAAATCAGCGCGCTCTTGCTGGCGCAATCCGCGCGGCCGCTCGTCACGAGCGTGCCGCCCGTGACGCAAGGCTCGCCTCGGTTTGAAATCCTAGTCAAGCATCTGCACAAGCTCGGCGGCTGTTCCGGCGAGCTCAGAATCTACGCCGATCGCGTGGCGTTCGAGTCGGCTGAGCGCCCGGATCACTCGCGCTTCTGGCGCTACACTGACATTCAGAACTTCAGCCAGTCGGAGCGCTTCCGCTTTGAGATCGCCACGTTCGAGGCGGGGTTCGTCGGGTCTAAGTCATACAGTTTTCAATTGAAGCAGGAACTATCTGAGCAGGCTTACGACTATGTGTGGGCGCGTGTTTACCCGTCGAAGTTCCGCCGCGACGACGGAGCCGCCACGACGATCGTGAATCCTGTTCGGTCAGACGGGCGGCAAGCAAAGCAGGAGTAAGCAGGCGGGCAATGAGGTGGCATTATGATCCAATCAAGTCAAATTCATAATCGTCTGAAGAGGGCTGAACTTCTGGGAAGTGTCGCCGGAGTTGTCAATTTGAGCGATTGAGGGCTAAATTCACGCTTACCGCGATTGATCGGCAGTGTTTCATTCATTCATCCCACTATCAATACCGCGCTCACCTGCCATCTCGTTTTTTACAACAACCTTGAAAAATCCAAGCGAGCAGTCGACAGCGTAAGCTTGACTGAAAAGTAGGTTTACAAGGCTTATGAAGTTTATAAGCCCAAACTAGCTGTTGACCGCGCTCCCGCCGGTTATCTATGAACGATTGGCGCCACACCTTCAAAGAGTCCGCCTCGAAGCAGGCAGTGTCCTTTTTGATGTCGGCTCCACGATTGATTACACCTGGTTTATCACCGGCGGTATTGTTTCATTGCTTGGTGTCACAAAGGATGGCGGCTCTGTTGAACTCGCGATGGCGGGGCGTGACAGTGTGATCGGGTTTACGGGAATCGTGAGGAAAAACAGGGCCGCATTCCGCGCTCAGGTACAGGTCGCAGGTGAAGCATTCCGTGTTGGCGCGAGAGTTTTGCAAGTGGCGCTAAAGCAGGAGAGCGAGATTTACATTCCGCTACTCGATCATACCCACACCCTGAGCGAGCAGATTGCGCAGGCGGCCGTTTGCAACCAGTTCCACACAGCAGATCAAAGGCTGGCCCGTTGGCTACTACTCGCGCCATGCGACACCGAGCGCTCCCCCGAACCGCGTGAAAGTGAAACGTTGACAGATTGCCTTTGCCAGGTAGTGATGGCAATTTATGAGCGGGAGCAGGCCCGATTAGGAAGTCATTCGGCGGCGGCTCTTCGGCTAGGTATACGCCGCACAACGCTCTATGATTGGCTAGAATGGGCGCGACAACACATGACAAAGTGAGCAAAGTATTTGATGTCAATTTCGTTCCGCAATGGGGTTTCGTTCCGGCTCGGGTTTTCGCGCCCGCTCTTCTCGATCAGGCGCCGCTCGCCGATCGAGAACTGCTTGTCGCTCGCCGATGAGGTTTTGGCGGACGACAAGCGAGTTTGATCCTGACCCTATTCACCGACAGGCCAGTCACTGGCAAAGAACTCGTCTTGTTCATTCCCAGAAGATCAACTCCGGCGCAATTGCGATGTGGTTTTCCACTCTGGAAACTCCCGGCGCTGACCACGCAGCTCGTTCAGCTTCCTCTTTCTCCGCCCACGAATCCACAGTGCCCGATAATGTAACCACTCCATCGCGGGCTTCGACTTTGATCCGGCTGGCCTCAATCTGAGCGTGCCGGCCGAGCGCTTCTTCGATCTTTTCGCGAACTTCGACTGGAGAGACTTTCGATATCACCGTTATCTGGTTGGCAATTTCTCTCACTCCTCCCAGATACTGCACTGCGTTCTCAGCGGCCTTTTTCTGAAACATCCAGTCAACGCTCCCTTCGAGAGTGACGCAGCCGTCTCTGACCGTGACCGTGATCTGATCGTCCGGCACGTTCACATGCGCAGCAAGCGCGCGGACTGCGTCCGCTCCAATCTCAGTGTCCGTGCGAACGCTCGTAGGTCTTACCTGAAGATCGTTGGCTATCGCCTTGACGCCATAGACCCGCTTGACCGCTCTTTCGGCCGCAATTTTCTCCGCGTAGGTATCTACCTGTCCTGTGAGTGTCACCACGCCTTCCACCACAGCCACACTGATACGTTCGTGGGGGACCTCGGGATCCCATTCGAGTTGGCGCAGTACGGCAGGACGAATCTGAACGCTCGGAAGTTTTTGTGTGTTGGCTTGCATCGGTTGACTCCCCTTTCTTCTAAACTCGATTTGGATTTGAATATGAACAGAGTGAAATAAGCAACCGGCGTGCCTGAGGTCCACGTGACCGCGACGATCCAACTTTATCGACCGCGAGTTGATCTGGCCCTATTACGCAAAGTTCCCCAATCATCTGGGCGAAAACGCGCAATGCCGATCACATAGTCCTGCGCCTACCCTCGGCATACCGAGATCATGAATATGGATCGATATGGAGCTGATCATAGACGAAGCGGACTCCTGGCGTGTGACTGACCGCGCTGAGGGCTGTAAGCTTGTCTGTCCAGGAACTGACTTGTCCGGATAGGGTAATCGACCCGTCCTCCACCGTCACCTGAATCCGTTCAGGGAAACTGACGTCGCTTCGCGCCAGCGCCTCCCGGATCGCATCGCTGATTTCACTCGCGCTTGCCTCTTGCGGCACGACCTGAAGCTTATTGATCACACCGCGAACTCCGGTTAC
>WNGA01002698.1_pt1 | contig 26861 bp, 22 predicted proteins | sample 5400061 | NCBI WGS metagenome assembly WNGA01 (sample SAMN13153366, study PRJNA577476) | soil metagenome | isolation source: 100 cm soil or saprolite under grassland replicate 2 | place: USA:California | collected 2016-06-15 | reverse complement strand
CGGCGCATCAGTGCTGGGGACCAGCCTCAAGGACAGCGTACACCAGAAACAGTTCATCGCCGACGCGTTTCATCGACTTCAACCCGAGCCGCGCTGCGTCGGTCAATTTCGCCACTCCTGGTCCGTCGGCGATCGTCGGCGCACGCCGGCCGCCGAAAATTTTCGGACAGAGGGTCAGGTGCAGTTCGTTCACCAACCCCGCGCGGAACAGCGCGCCATTCAGTTCGCCGCCGCCTTCGCAAAGCAACCGGTTGACCTGCCATTTCGCCCGCAGCCATTCAAAGAGCCGGGGAAAGTCGATTTCATTTTCGCCGCACACTTTGACTTCGTCCGCCACAGACCGCAGGAGCTTCAGTTTTCGTTCGGAAGCGCGTTCGCTGGTCACCACGATGACGGGCGAGAACCGGTGACGAAAAATTTCGGCGCCCGGGTGGAGGGACCCGGAGCCGGTCGCCACGATGCGAAGATTGTATTCGGCCAGACCGTTCCTGAGGCGCAAGCGGCGAAATCGCGCCGGACCCGGGCCCAGATTGACTCCCTCCTGGTCCACCGTCCGCGCCCCCGACATGACTGCGTCGGCCGTCGCGCGCAATTCCAACAGGTGTTCGAAGTCGCGCCGGCTGCTGAAAGTGGATACGGCGCGGTTGGCCGTGGCGATTTTGCCATCGGCGGTGATGGCCATGTTCACGAAAACGAACGGGAGCGGCGATTGAACCCACCCCTGACCCCTCCCTGGAGGGGAACTCCGTTGGGGATGGGTTCGACCTCCGGTGTTTGCGGGAACGGGAACGGCTTTCTTCATAAAATCAGCATGGCATCACCGTAGCTGTAGAACCGGTAGCGTTCGCGGATCGCCTCGGCGTACGCCGCCAGAATGACGTCGCGTCCGCGCGTTTGGCCGGGCGCGGCGAAGGCGCTGACCAGCATCAAGAGTGTGGACCGCGGCAGATGAAAGTTGGTCAACAGCGCGTCCACAATTTTGAAATGGTACGGCGGATAAATGAATATCCCCGTGCGCCGCTCACACTTGACCAGGCGCCCCTGATTGGCGGCGGCCACGCTTTCCAGCACGCGCACGGTGGTTGTGCCAACCGCAATGACGCGACGCCCGGCCTGTCGGGCGTCGTTGACGGTTTGCGCAGTCGGCGCGCCGAGTTGGAACGGTTCCGTGTGCAGGACGTGTTGTTCCAGCCTTTCGCTTTTCACCGGAGCGAACGTTCCCAAACCCACGTGCAGTGTGACGAAGCATATCTCGGCGCCGCGCGCGCGGATTTCTGCCAGCAGTTTTTCCGTGAAGTGAAGACCCGCGGTCGGCGCCGCCACGGAACCGACTGGCCGGGCGTACACGGTTTGATAACGCTCCCGGTCATCAACCGGCAGCTTCGGCTCATCGCGTCTGAGGTAGGGAGGCAGGGGCACTTCGCCGATCGAATCGAGGACTTCAGTGAGATCGTGCGCGCCGGAAAACTGCAGGCGGCAAAGTCCTTCTTCATTTTTTTCAACCACCAGGGCGCGCACGCCGCCGGGCCGCCCTTCACGATCCGGGAAAAAAATGGTTGTGCCTGCGCGCGCGCGTTTGCCGGGACGCAGCATCACCCACCAATCGTTCACTCCGTTCTCTTCGACCAGCAGCACTTCAATTTGGCCGCCGCTTCCCGCTTTGGTTCCGCGCAGCCGGGCGGGGATCACTCGCGAATCATTCAAAACCAAAACGTCGCCGGCGCGCAGGTGCCCGGGAAGGTCGGAAAATCTTCCGTGCCGGATGCGGCCATCCGAACGTTGCAGCGTCAGCAGACGCGATTGGTCGCGTTCGGCAGCCGGCGTCTGGGCGATCAATTCAGGCGGCAGGGAATAATCGAATTCGGCAGTCAGCACGGGGCACTTTAATGACGAATGCCGAATGACGAAACTCGAAAGAATGACGAATGCCGAATGACGATTCACGAGAGTATGACGAAGCACGAATGACAAAACCGCCGCTGCACGTTTCCGGCGCAATTCGTCATTCGGATTTGCGGGTTCAGTCGTGTCAAAGCGTTCAACGGCAGATCAACAGCTACCGACGAAGTCCGCGTGACGGAACGCGAAAGAAACCGGCCCCCTTCGTCATTTGAGCTTCGGTTTTCTTTCGTCATTCGTCATTCGTCATTCGTCATTCGTGTTTTTGGTCCCTGCGGTCGGCCCTGTGAATAACCTGTGAAGAAATTAATGTGAGATAAAAGTTGACCTTGGTGGGCCAAAGTGTATAGAAATGGGTCGTTGTGGGGCGAAAGGCCAATATGGCTCGTGCTCAACAAATGATCGATGCCATCACAGCAGCCCAGCGAGCTGATTTATTACAACTCGATCTATCGCCACGGTGTGGACGAGAAGCGGCGGGTGCAGATACCCGCAAAGTGGCGTCCCACCGAACCCGAAGTCCTGACCCTGGTGCTCTGGCCGAAGGGGACGTTGCCCGAGGCGTGTTTGTTGGTGTTGCCGCCCAAGGAATGGGAAGCGTTGGTCCAGAAGCTCAAAGCGATGCCCTTCGCCGACCCGAAAGCGGAAGCGCTGCGGCGGTTGCTCGGAAAGAAATCGGACCGGGTCACGCTGGACAAGGGCGGGCGGATTTGTTTGCCGGAAGGGATGGCCAAAGCCGCGGCCATCGACAAGGAAGCGGTTCTGGTCGGGTTACTGGACCGGTTCGAGATTTGGAACCCCGACCGGTACGGGACGGCGAGCGCGGTGGACGACGAATTGTTGCCTGAAGCATTCAAACTGATTTGAAGCGTATGAGCCTGATCAAAATGCTTAGCGTCAGCAAGAGTTTCATGGGTGGCCGGAACCCGCCCGGGCGATACCGGATGGTGGAGCAAGCTGCGCTGCCAAAATTCGCGCCGGTGGGACGACCGATTTCGCTGGCGCCAAAAAGAACATCAGAAGACTCGCGCGGGCCGGAGAATCGGGAAAAATCTCAATCCAGCGTCTCCTCATTGGGCAACGCCGCCCCGGGCCTGGCGCTGGATCCGTCGCCGGGCGGAACTTCGCCTTTCACCGGATCGGTTGCCGCCGCGGCGCCGGCTCCGCCCGTCGCTGTTTGCGCGAACACCGTTCCGTCCTCCACGAATTGGTTTCGGTTGGGCAAAAATCCCTTCATGCATCGGCCGGTGGAGCCGCTCCGTCCGCCGGCGACGGTGCAAACCGAGTTGTCGCTCGACGCGGTAAAGCCGGTGCGAAACGATCTAAGCGATGCCGATTTGGAAGTGGTGCCGGCGAAACACGAAACAAAACACGAGACAAACCGGTCGGGTGCGCAAACGCCGCCCCGACGGCGGGCGTTCAAGGCCGAATTGACCGGTTTCGCGTGGAGCCGTTTGACGGCCCGCTTGTTCCATTCCGAGCGGGCGCGAACCTGATCAACGGTCCATGCGTGGTGCCAGACTACGTCCACAATCCGGTGATGATGGCGGAAGTATTGACCGCCCTCGATCCGCAGCCGGGCGGCCGTTACGCCGACGGCACCGTCGGTGGGGGTGGACACGCGGCGGCCATTTTGGAAGCGAGCGCGCCGACTGGATGGTTGTTTGGATGCGATCGCGATGGCGCCGCGCTTGAGGCGGCCGCGGCGCGGCTGTCGGAGTTTGCGGGGCGTTTCGAGTTGAAGCGCGGAAATTTTGCCGAATTGGCGGACTGGGTCGAGGCGGGCGGTTGCGACGGCGTTTTGCTGGATCTGGGCGTGAGCTCGCCGCAGCTCGATTGGGCGGAGCGCGGATTCAGTTTTCAGCAGGATGGTCCGCTCGACATGCGGATGGACCGGCGGCAGGCCCTGACGGCGGCCCAAGTGGTCAATGACACCGGGGCGGATGAATTGACGCGGATTTTTCGGGACCTGGGCGAGGAACCCGAGGCACGCCGGTTGGCGCGCGCGATTGAATATGAACGGCGTTTTCGCCGGTTCGAGACGACGCGCCAACTGGCGGAGCTCATCGAAAAAATTTCACCTCGCCGCGGCAAACGGGCGCATCCGGCGACCCGTGTTTTTCAGGCGTTGCGCATGGCCGTGAACGAGGAGATCGGCTCTCTGCGCCTCGGCCTCGAAGCGGCGGTACGGATTTTGAAGCCCGGCGGGCGCCTGGCAGTGATAACGTTTCACTCGGTCGAGCACCGCGTGATCAAAGAATTCGGTCGGGAACGTTCGCGGGGCTACCGTGTGCCCGGTGAAGTGGACGTTCCGGAACTGCGGCAGCCAGCGGCGCCGCAATTGAGATGCCTCAACCGGAGAGCGATCCGGCCCGGCCCGGACGAGGTCGCGGCCAATCCGCGGGCGCGCAGCGCGCAACTGCGGGTGATGGAAAAAATCTGACATGGCGCGAAATCGAAAGAACCAGTCGGCGGCGGTTCGATTCGGGCCGGCGCTGAAGGCATTGCTGATCTGCCTGCTGATCGGCGGTTCGGGCGTGGGTTACGTCTGGCAACAGAATCAACTGCTCGAATTAGGGCGCCAGAAAATCGAAAAAGAGAAACACTTGAACACCTTGCGCGTGCAGAACAGTCAGCTCGCCCGGTATCTGGCGGAACTGCAGTCGCCCAAGTCGCTGGAAGCGCGCGTGAAGGAATTGAATCTGGGGTTGACCCTGGCGCAGCCGACCCAGATCGTGCGGTTGACCGACGCTGCGCCGACGCCGCCGGCCAAAGCGCCGCCGGCGATGAATCAAGTCGAACGCCAATACGCGAAGCGGCCGAGTGTGGCTTCGCCCATACCCTAAAATTGAAACGAGAGAGACAAAGACTGCTGGCCGCCATGGTTCAACCGGCTCAATATCGCCGGCTGACGTTGATGGCGCTGTTGCTGATCGTTGCCTTCGCGGGCCTGGGATACCGACTGGTGGACTTGCAGGTGGTGCGGCATGACGATTTGAGCCGCGAGGCCGTGGGCAGAAGAGAGAGCACGATCATTCATCCTTCGCGCCGCGGCGACATCCTCGACGCGCGCGGAAACGTGCTGGCGACCAGTCTCTTTGTCAAAACCGTCTGCGCGGATCCCAGTTTAATCGGCACCAATCAGGCCGTGGTTGCGCGCGCCCTCGCGCCCGTGCTCAAGATCAACCAGGCCGAGTTGGCGCAGAAACTCCAGGTGCGCCTCTACCGGGACAAAACCGGCAAGGAACAGGTTGACAAATACGTCCTCCTCAAACGCAAAGTCACGCTCGACGAATGGGAAAAAATTCAAGTGGCGATGAAGAATATTTCCTTTGGTGTGGATGAGAAGAAACTGTCCCGGCGCGACCGCGCGTTTTTCCGGAACCTGCGTCTGCGGTCCGTATTCACCGAGCCGGTGGACGACCAGTTGCGGGTTTATCCCGCCGGCACGCTGGCCGCGCATGTCCTGGGATTTACCGGCGCGGTGGAGAAAGTCGTCGAGGGCAACACGGTGGTGGAACTGGTCGGCAAAGACGGCCTCGAGGCGGCCTTCAATTCGGCCCTCAGCGGCGCGGTGGGCTGGCGGCAGACGGAGAATGACCGGGGCAGTCATGAACTGGTCCTCTTTCGCGAGGAAGACGTCGCGCCCCGTCCGGGTCTAAACGTCGTCCTGACGCTCGACGCCGGGGTGCAGGACATCCTCGAGACTGAACTCGCCCGGGGGATGGAAAAGAACGCTCCGGCAAGCATTTCGGGCATCGTCCTGCGTCCCAAATCCGGCGCCGTTGTGGCCCTCAGCGTGCTGCCCAATTTCGACCCGAATCAGATCGGGAACAAAACGCCCATCGCCAACCTCCGCAACCGCGTCATCACCGACTCGTTCGAACCCGGTTCGACTTTCAAGGCGGTCGTGATTTCGGCGGCGCTGAATGAACAGGTCGTATCGCTCAACGACGTGTTTTATTGCGAGAACGGTCTCTTTTCGTTTGCCGGATACACATTGCATGACGCCGGCCATCATTTCGGCAATCTCTCGGTTGAAGACATCATCGCCAAATCCTCCAACATCGGCGCGGCCAAGATCGGCATGAAACTGGGTGAGGCGCGGCTCTACAAATACATTCGCGATTTCGGATTTGGAGACCTCACCGGCATCACGCTGCCGGGCGAAGTGCGCGGCACGGTGCATCCGGTGAAGAACTGGTATAAGGTTTCCCTCGCCCAGATTCCGATGGGCCAGGGCCTCACGGTCACGCCGCTGCAAATGGCGATGGCGATCAGCACGGTGGCGAACCACGGCCGCCTCATGCGCCCGATGCTGGTGGACCATCTGGAGGACGAGCACAAACAGGAAGAGTTGCGCTGTCAGCCGCAGGAACTCCGTCAGGTGATCAGCGAAGACACGGCCCGTCTCATGGTGCAGGCCATGAAAAAGGTCGTGCTGGCCGGCGGGACGGCGCCCAAGGCCGCCCTGGAGCATTACACCGTCGCGGGCAAGACCGGCACGGGACAGAAAGCGCCCTACGGATCGCACAAATATTTTTCTTCGTTTGTCGGTTTCTTTCCCGCCGACGACCCGGAAATTTGCATCGCCGTGTTTCTCGATGAACCGGACCCGAAGCGTTACTACGGCGGCGAAACGGCCGGGCCCGTGTTCCGGGCGATTGCCGAGCGCGCGGCGGCCTACCTCGGCATCCGCCCGGATGCGCCGCCATCGGAACAATCGCCGAAACAACCCACGAACCAGGCCGAGGTGATTGCCGGAAACGTGGGCTCCAACCCGTTGACGGCGGCCCAAACCGGGCGAAATTTTTGACGTGCCGATGCAGTTGAAACAATTGATCAATGAGCTGGCTCCTCTTCGCGTCGAAGGTCCGCTCGACCGTGAGGTGGCGGGCATCTCCTATGACTCGCGTCGGGTGACGCCGGGCATGGTCTTTGTCGCCATTCCGGGGCAGAAAACGGACGGCCACGAGTTCATCAGCACCGCCATCGACCGGGGCGCGACGGCGATCATCTGCGAGAAGAACGGGTTCGTTTCGCAGCGCGCCACCCGGATCAAGGTCGCCAACGCGCGCGCGGCCCTGGCGGCGGCGGCGGCGGCCTACTACCAGCACCCGGCCAGCAAGCTGAGGGTCATCGGCGTTACCGGCACGAACGGCAAGACGACCGTGGCATTCATGGTGAAACAGATTCTGGAGGCGGCGGGCGTCAACTGCGGCCTGATCGGCACCGTGCGTTACGAGATTGGCGAACGGGTGATTCCCGCGCAGCGCACCACGCCCGAGGCGCTGGAAATCCAGCAGTTGATGGCCCAGATGCTCCGCGCCGATTGCCAGGCCTGCGTGATGGAGGTCAGTTCGCACGCGCTGGAACAGCAGCGGATCTGTGGCGTCGAGTTCGACGTCGGCATTTTCACCAACCTCACGCAGGACCACCTCGATTACCACGGCACGATGGAGAATTATTTCGCGGCGAAAAAAAAGCTCTTTGCCGCGCTGTCGGGCGGGACGAAAAAGGCGGGCGCAGTCATCAATATCGACGATGCATTCGGGGCGCGGCTCTCGAGAGAAACCAATCTCGAGGTGCAGTTGACTTACGGCCTGAACCCGGCGGCGAAAATTCGCGCCACCCGGGTCCAACTCGGCAAGCACGCCACACAGATGGTCCTCGAGACGCCGCAGGACAGGATTCCCTGCCGGTTGCCGTTGATCGGCCGGCACAATGTCTATAACGCGCTCGCGGCCGCGGGCGCCGGCCTCGTCCTGAAAGTCGGCGCGCATCCGATCCAAACCGCGCTCAACTCGATGAAACCCGTGCCCGGCCGCCTTGAAAGCATCGTGCTCGGCCAGCCGTTCGGCGTGTTCGTGGATTACGCGCACACCGACGACGCGCTGCGCAACGTGCTGATGACGCTGCGCGAAATCACCTCCGGTCGATTGTTGGTGACGTTCGGCTGCGGCGGCAATCGCGACGCCGGCAAACGCCTGAAAATGGGCAAGGTCGCCGCCGAACTGGCCGATTTCACCTTGATCACGAGCGATAATCCGCGCCGGGAATCGCCGGCGAAAATCGCGGCGGCGATTGAAGAAGGCTTTCGCAGCGTTCGCCGCGACGGTTATCGCGTCGAACTGGACCGGCGGCGTGCCGTTGACGAGCTGCTGCGCGGGGCAGGGGCGGGCGACACGGTGCTGATCGCGGGCAAAGGCCATGAGACCTACCAGGAGTTTGAAGACACGGTGATCCCGTTTGACGATCGCGTCTATGCGCGTGAAACCCTGGAAACGCTGGGATGGCGGAGCGACGAGGTGATTCAGCCAACCGAATGAACAGCGCGACCCAACCCCATCCGCTCGGATTTTTTCCTTGAAATAAAGTGGAACCGCGTTCTTTGAAATACGTCGCGGAAAGTTGCGGCGGCGAGCTGCGGCGCGGTTCGCCCGCCGCCACGATCACCCGGGTGTGCACCGACTCGCGTCAGGCGCGGCCGGGCGATCTGTTCATCGCGTTGGCCGGGGAAAAATTCGACGGTCACAATTATCTGGCGGAAGCGGCGCGGAAGGGGGTGGCGGCCGTGGTCGGCGAAAAGAAAAAACTGGAGGGCCAGGCGCCGGATTGCGCGTTGATTGCGGTGGAGAACACGCGCCAGGCGCTGGGCGAACTGGCGGCGCGTTATCGGCGAGACTTCGCCCTGCCCGTCATTGCGGTGGGCGGGTCGAACGGCAAAACGACAACCAAAGAGTTGATCGCGGCGGTGTTGGGGCAGCGATTCACCGCTCTCGGGAGCCAGGCCAGCTTCAACAACGACATTGGCGTGCCGATCACCTTGTTGAGCCTGGACCGGACGCACGAGGCGGCGGTGCTGGAAGTCGGGACGAACCATCCGGGTGAATTGGCCCCGCTGGTCCGCATGAGTGGACCGAAATATGGCGTGATCACCAGCATCGGGCGCGAACACCTGGAATTTTTTGGCGACCTGAACGGCGCGGCGGAGGAAGAAGGGTGGCTGGCGGAGCTGTTGCCGGCCGAGGGAACGCTCTTTGTCAACGGCGACAGTCCGGAAATGGAAAAGATCCTTCGGCGCACGCCGGCAAAAGTGACGCGGGTCGGATTCGGACCGGGAAATGACTGGCGCGCGGTCGGGGTGGGCCCGGACGAGACCGGCGTGACGTTTCACGTGGAGACGGCGAACGGGGCGTTGGACGGCGAATATCGGGTCAATTTGCTGGGGCGCCACCAGGTGGTCAACGCCCTGTTGGCGGCGGCAGTGGGAAAGGAACTGGGTATGATACGCGAAGAAATTCATCGGGGCCTGGCCGAATGCCGGGGCCCGAAAATGCGCCTGCAAATGTGGACGGCCAATGGCGTCCGCGTGCTGGATGACGCTTACAACGCGAACGTCGATTCCATGTTGGCAGCGCTGGAGACGTTAAGGGATTATCCGTGCGCGGGCCGCCGGGTGGCGGTGCTGGGCGACATGGCGGAGCTGGGGCTGCGCAGCGCCGAGGCGCACGCGGAGGTGGGGCGGCGCGCCGCGGAGTCGAAGGTGGATCAGTTGTTTGCGGTGGGCAAAATGGCGGGCGTGATGGGGGCAGCCGCCCGCGCCGCCGGCTTGATGCGGGTCATCGAGTTGGGCGAAGTCGAAACCGTAGCCAATGCCGTCAAGCATTTCGTGAGGACCGGCGACGTGGTGCTGGTCAAGGCCTCGCGGGCCTCGCGTTTGGAACGCGTGAGCGAAACGCTGCGCGGCGACGAGCCGCAACCGTAACATGAGCAAATCAAACGTGAATTCAAAAGCAACGCGCGGACGGCCTCGGCGTCGATCCGCCGCGGAGGGGCGGAACTCCAAAATTGTCGTTTCGGGGCTTCCCAATTTCCTGATAAAACTGGTCGGCTGGCGGCGGATTAAACCGGCGCTGACGGAGTCGCCGCCCCATTACCGGCACGACTGAACGATGTTCTATTACCTCAGCCAATTCCTGCAACAGCAGGCGGCGGGCACAGCCTGGGCCGATTACGTGTCGCCGTTGCGCGTCTTTCGTTACATCACGTTCCGCAGCGCGGGCGCGGCGGTGACGGCGTTGCTGTTGAGTTTGTGGCTGGGGCCCAGGGTGATTGTCTGGCTCAAACAACTCAAGTTCGGTCAGCAGTACGCCGACAAGGCGGAAGAAGGCGGCGGCCTGGCCGCCCGTGTGTTGAGCAAAAAAGGGACGCCGACGATGGGCGGCATTCTGATCGTGCTGGTGCTCGACCTGGCCGCGTTATTGTGGGCGCAATGGAATGCCCTGATCCTGCTGACGCTGCTGTCTTTGATCGTGCTCGCCGGGCTCGGTTTCTACGACGATTACATGAAAATCACCCAGCAGAACAACCGCGGCACGGCTTCGCACGTCAAACTCTGGGTGCAGTTCGCGCTGGCGTTGTTCATCGGCATCTATCTCTGGAGGCTGCCGGGCACGAAACATCTGATTACCGACGTGATGGTGCCCTTTTTCAAACGGCCGGTCCTGGTCGGCGCGGGACCGGCCGGACTGGTGTTGACGGTGCTGACGATCATGGGCAGCTCGAACGCGGTCAATCTGACCGACGGCCTCGACGGCCTGGCCATCGGCTGCACGCTGATTGTCGCCGCGGTGTTTCTGGTGTTCACCTACATCGCCGGCAATTTTAAGTTCGCCGAATATCTCCAGGTCCCCTTCGTCAGTGGCGCCGGCGAGTTGACGGTTTTTTGCGCGGCGATGATCGGCGCGGGCCTCGGCTTTCTCTGGTTCAACTGTCATCCGGCGCAAATGTTCATGGGCGACACCGGGTCGCTCGCTTTGGGCGGCGTGCTGGGCATCATTGCGGTGTTGATCCATCAGCCGCTGGTGCTGGTGATCGCCGGCGGCGTGTTTGTCGCCGAAGCCGTTTCCGTGTTGCTGCAAACCTCCTGGTTCAAATACACCCGCCATCGCACCGGCGAGGGCCGGCGGATCTTTCTGATGGCCCCGTTGCATCATCATTTTGAGAAGCAGGGCTGGTATGAATCGCAAGTGGTCATGCGCTTTTACATTCTGTGCATCCTCTGCGCCGTCGTCGCCCTGAGCACGTTGAAACTGCGATGAATATGCAGGCACTGGCAAACAAACGAACGTTGGTCATCGGCCTGGGCGCCAGCGGCCGCGCGGCGAGTGAACTGCTGCGCCGACGCGAAGCGACGGTGCTGGCGATCGACAGCGCCGATACGCCGTCTTTGCGCCGCGCGGCCGATGCGCTGCGTGCGCTGGGCGCGGAAGTCCGTTTGGGAGTCAAAACCGCGCCGGCCGACGCGCTGGACCTGGCGGTGATCAGTCCCGGCGTGCCGCCCCAATCGGCCCTGGTGCAGGAACTCGTCCGCCGCCGCATTCCGCTCATCGGCGAACTGGAGCTGGGCTACCAGCAATCGCTCTGTCTGAACATTTCCATCACCGGCACCAACGGCAAAACCACCACCACGGAACTGGTCGAACGAATCCTCAAACACGCCCATCGCAACACCGTCGCCGCGGGCAACATCGGGTTGCCCCTCAGCGCGGTGGTGGACCGGACCAAAGACCTCGATTTTCTCACGCTCGAAGTCAGTTCCTTTCAGTTGGAGACGATTCAGTTTTTCCGTCCGGCCGTGGCGGTGTTGCTGAATATCACGCCCGACCATCTCGACCGTTATCCGGCCATGTCCGATTACGCCCGCGCCAAGGCCCGCCTGTTCCGCAATCAACAGGCGTTCGACTGGGCGATCGTGCAGAGCGAAGCGCTGGCCCAATTGCGGTCGCTGCGGATCGACATCCCCTCCAAAGTCATCACCTTCAGCGCCAACAATCGCCGCGCCGACATCTCCCTTGACCGCGGCCTGCTGGTCAGCCGTTTGGCCGATTGGACCGGACCTTTGCTGGACATGGACAAATGCCGGTTGCGCGGACCGCACAACGCCGAGAACCTGATGGCTGCGCTGGCCGTGGGACACGTCCTCCGCATCCCCTTGGAGGAAATGGCGGCGGCGCTCATGACTTACGAACCGGCGCCGCATCGTTGCGAACTGGTGGCGGAAATTAACGGCGTCCGGTTCATCAACGATTCGAAGGCGACGAACCTCGACGCGGTTCACAAGGCTCTGCTCGCCATGCCGGCGGGCAAAACCGGCGAACCGAACGTGCTGCTGATCGCCGGCGGGCAGGACAAAGGCTTTGAATTTCACGACATCGGCCCGCTGTTGTCCCGTCGGGTGAAGCGGGCCTATCTGCTGGGCGAGACGCGCGAAAAAATTCGCGCCGCGTGGAGCCTTTTTACTCCTTGCACAGTGGTGAGTTCATTGTTAGAAGCAGTTCAGCAGTCCGCTGCGAACGCTGTTCCTGGCGACGTCGTGTTGCTGTCACCAGCCTGTTCCAGCTTTGACATGTTTCAAAATTACCAGCACCGGGGTGAGGTGTTTCGCCAGGCGATCGGGCAGTTGCGGCAAACCACCGGTAGTGGCGCCGGCACCAGGAACACCAGCGCTGGCGGACGCGAAACCGGCGTCCCTGAACCCGTTCACCCGGGAATTTGAAAAAAAACGATTTGCGCCGGGGTTTTTTGAGGAAAAACGCCGGCGCGAAAAAAAAACATTACCATCGCCTCAGTGGAAAACGAAACGTCGCCATAACCAGCGCCAACCAAAAGCTATGAATACTCCGAACCTGAACCCGCTCATTCCCCAAGGCTCGCTGCTCGAGCAGAAGGCCAAAGCCAAACCGCATCTCCGCGTCGCCTACATTATCGTGGCCATTCATCTGGTCTTCCTCGGCGGCCTGCTCATTCAGGGTTGCAAAAAGGAAGACCCCACCGCCCGGATCGGCCAGCAGACCAACGAAACCGCGTTGCCGCCGCTGGGCCAGGCCAATCTCTACCCCAGTAACGCCGCGGCGCAACCGGCCAACCCACTGCCGCAGGACCTGTCAACCACTCTCCCGCCCGCGAACCCGGCGACCCAGAACGTCGCGCTGGCGCCCACGCCGGAATCCCCTGCCGCCGCCCACGAATACATCGTGGTCAGAGGCGACGTCTTGACCACCATCGGCAAAAAATTCGGCGTGTCGGCCAACGCGATCGCCCGGGCGAATCCGGGCGTTGATCCCAACCGTTTGAAAGTCGGCCAGAAACTGGTCATCCCCGCCCCGGCCCCACCATCGGTCGCTACGACGCTCGCGAGTAACGGCAGCGAAAATCTTTACGTGGTCAAAAGCGGCGATACGTTGTCGAAAATCGCCACCAACCACGGCACCACGGTGAACCAGATCAAGGCGCTCAATGGCCTGAAGACCGACCGCATCACGGCAGGTGAAAAACTGAAACTGCCTGCCGCGAAGAGCGCGCCCGCTCCCGCGACGGTGACGAACCTGGGAACGCCGTTGGCGCCTCCGCAGGGCGGCACGGGTAATCTGTAAAGCCAGTCCGGCGGTAGCCGGGTGACCTCAGCCCGGCGGCCGGCCCCCAATCTCAGTTTGAACGATGAAATTCGCCACCACCATCCTGGTTTTCTGCGTCGCGGCGCTGCTTTCACTGGGACTGGTGATGCTCTACAGCTCCAGCATGAGCCAGCCGGGCGCCAATTATCCGGTCGCCCAGGTCATCTGGTGCGGCCTGGGCCTTGTCGCCGCGGGCCTCGTCGCCTGCCTGGACTATCGTTATCTGAAGAAGATCTCCTTGCCGCTGTTCCTCGTCGCGATCGCGCTGCTTGTGGTGGTCCTGGTTCCCAGCAGCGTCAGCGTCAAAGCCGGGGGCGCCCGCCGCTGGCTGAATGTCGCCCACCAGAGTTTCCAGCCCTCCGAACTGGCCAAGCTGGCGCTCGTGGTGCTGCTGGCCCATTATGCGGAACGCTATCAGCGGTTCATGCCGACCTTCGGGCGCGGACTGGTCGCGCCCGCCCTGTTCATCGGCCTGACCCTTGGTTTGATTTTTCTTGAACCGGACTGGGGAACGACTTTGCTCCTCGCCGCAGTCAGCGGCATCATCCTGCTGGTCGCCGGCGTCCGCTGGCGGTACTTTTTCCCGCCGCTCATCGCCGGCACGATCACCTTTGTCGTTTTTCTGCTCAACAATCCCGTGCGGATGAAGCGGATTTTGAGCTGGATTTATCCCGACGAAACCAAGGACGGCGTCGGCTACCAGGCGTGGCAGGCGATGCTCGCGCTCGGCTCCGGCGGCTGGAGCGGTCTGGGCCTGGGCAATGGCCGGCAAAAATTCGGCTTTCTGCCGGAGCACCAGACCGATTTTATTTTCGCCAACATCGGGGAGGAACTCGGCCTGGTCGCGACGCTCGGCGTGGTGGCCGCTTTCGTCGTCCTGCTGCTCTGCGGCATCTATATCGCCTGGCATTCGCGCGACACGTTCGGACTGCTGCTGGCGACCGGTCTGACGTTTCTGATCGGATTGCAGGCCTTCATCAACATCGGCGTCGTCACCAGCGCGTTGCCGAACAAGGGTCTGCCGCTGCCGTTCATCAGCCGCGGCGGCTCGAATCTTTTTCTGATGCTGGTGTGCGTCGGCCTCTTGCTCAGTGTCGCGCGGCGCGCCTCTGAAAACCGCGCGACTGCGCCCAACTCACTCGATCTCGAAGAAACAGCGATGCCGCAGACGGCGTGATTTTTTTGGTTATGAAACCGGCAACCACCAATGAACGCGAATAAACACGAATGCGGCAGACACGGATTTCACGAATTGTCACGAATGGTTTCGGACAAGAATCAACCCGTGTCGGTCCGTGAAATCCGTGTCTCCCGATTCAGGATTCCTGATCGCTTTTAATGCAGTCTCCCCAGACAGCTCCTCTGGTAGCCATCGCCTGTGGTGGCACGGGCGGGCATCTGTTCCCCGGACTGGCGGTGGCGGAAGTGCTCGCGCGCAGCGGCTGCGCCCTCTCGCTCCTCATCTCGCCCAAGGAAGTGGACCAGCACGCGGTCACGTCGGCGGTCGGCACGGAAGTCGTGACGTTGCCCGCCGTGGGACTGGTCAACGGACAAATCGGCGCGTTCGTGCGCGGCTTCTGGCAATCGTATCGCGCGACCCGACTACGGTTCCAGGCGCGCCCGCCGCAGGCCGTGCTGGCCATGGGAAGCTTCACCAGCGCGCCGCCGATTGTGGCGGGACGCCAGCTCGGCGCGGCCACGTTTCTGCACGAATCAAATTCCATTCCCGGCCGGGCCAATCGCTGGCTGGCGCCGTTGGTCGATGCGGCGTTCATTGGGTTTCCCAACGCCGCGCGCCGTTTGCGTTGCGAGACCGTGGAAGTCACCGGCACTCCCGTGCGCCCGCAGTTCCATTCGATGGATGCCGCCGCCTGCCGCGTGGCGCTCGGGCTTGAAGCGAATTCTCCCGTGTTGCTGGTGATGGGCGGCAGCCAGGGCGCGCGCGCCGTCAACCATCTGGTGAGCCAATCGCTGCCGCTGTTTTCCGCGCAATTGCCCGGCCTGCAATTCCTCCATCTGACCGGCGCCGGTGATTTCGAAAAGATCCGCGCTGCCTACGCCGCGCACCGGCTCAAAGCGATGGTCAGTCCCTTCCTCAGCGAAATGGAACTGGCGCTGGGCGCGGCCACGGCGGCCGTCAGCCGCGCCGGCGCGTCGTCGCTGGCGGAACTGGCGGCGATGCGCGTGCCCGCTGTCCTGGTTCCGTACCCTTCCGCAGCGGACAACCACCAGTTTTACAACGCCTGGGCCATGGTCGAGAGAGGCGCCGTCCGGATGCTCGAACAGGAGAAAGCGACGCCGGAGATGCTGGTGGAGATGGTCAGGGGATTGATTGAAAAACCGGAACCCAGGGCGACGATGAAAGAGGCCCTGGCCCAATGGCACCGGCCCGACGCCGCCGAACGCATCGCCGCTCAAATACTGGAAGCGATGGCGCGCAAGGGCGTTCGCGTCGCGCCGCCCGCCAAACCGGGCCAACCCTCCCCCGTCCGGCCGGTCCGCCCGGATCGCCTGGAGATGCAGACGGCCCACCGCGCGTGAGTCCACTGAATCCACTACAAGTGAGCGACCTGCTGCAAGCCGCCGAGGCGGGCGGTTGCGTTTATCTCATCGGCGCGGGCGGCTGCGGTATGAGCGGTCTGGGCCATCTGTTGCTCGACCTCGGCTACTCGGTCGCCGGCTCCGACCTCATATTGAACGAGGAAATCCTGCAACTTCGCGCGCGGGGCGCCCTGATCCACACCGGTCACGAAGCCGGACAGCTTTGCGCGGCGCAGCCGGTATTGGTCGTTTTCTCCTCGGCCATTCGCTCGGACAATCCCGAAGGGCTGGCGGCCCGGGAATTGAAAGTGCCCCTCGTGCGGCGCGGGACCTTGCTGGCGGCGTTGCTGCAACGGCAGCGGGGCATCTGCGTAGCCGGCATGCACGGTAAAACAACGACCAGCGCGTTGCTCAGCTTTGCGCTCGAAAAATTACGAGCCCGGCCCAGCTATGCCGTCGGCGCGCTGGTACCGCAACTCGAACCTCACGCCCGCTTCAGTGGGGCAGCCGTCCCGGCTGCCTGCGCGGGTGTCCCGCCCGCGGGCGCTGCAGCAGCGCGAGCCCCGGACGACAGTCGAGACGCCTGCGCCAATCCGGCGCCCCGGGCGGATTGCCAGCCTTATTTCGTCGTCGAAGCCGACGAAAGCGACGGCACGCTGTGCGAGTTCCGTGCCGAACACGCCATCGTGTTGAATGTGGACGCCGAGCATCTCGACTACTACGCGAACCTCGAATCGGTCGGCCGCGAATTCCAGGCCTTCGCCGAGCAGACGCGCGGCCTGCTGATTTTCTGCGCCGATGACGCGTGCCTGGCCGAGCTGTTCGCCAGACGTCCCGGCGCGATTTCCTACGGTTTTAATCCGCTGGCATCCTATCGAATTGAAACGAAGATGCATCCCGCGGCCGACCCGACCCGCGACCCGCGACCCGCAACCCGCTTTGACATCTGGCACAACGGCCGGCGCCTGGGCGGGTTCAGCACCAGCCTGCTGGGCGAAAAAAACGTTTCCAACTGCGCGGCCGTGATAGCGCTGCTGCATCAACTGGGGTTTCAACCGGCCGACATTGCCGGAGGAATCGCCCCCTTCCGCGGCGCCGCGCGACGGCAGGAGGAATTGTTTTCGGACGCATGTTACCGGTTGTTCGACGACTACGGCCATCATCCGAACGAGATCGCCGCGACGCTGAAGGCGTTGAAGGGTCTCGGCTGCCGCCGTCTGCTCGTCGCGTTTCAGCCGCATCGTTACACGCGGACGCGGCATTTGTTGAAAGAGTTCGCGACGTGTTTTGCCGGCGCGGATAAGCTCTGGCTCGCCGAAATCTACGCGGCGAGCGAGCCGGAGATTCCCGGCGTGAACGGCGCCCTGCTGGCCGAGGTGGTGCGGGCGCAGGGCCAGCCGGCGGAATTCATCGGCGCGCTGAACGACCTGCGCAAAGCCGTGCGCGCGGCGATGCAGCCCGGTGACCTGGTGCTGTTTCTCGGCGCCGGCGACATCACGAAAACAGCGCACGAACTCGCGGCACAATTGCGTGAAGAAATGCCGACCGATCAGGAAGAACTCTTTGCCGCGCTGTCCCCGGCGCTGTCGCCGGCGACAGTCCTCCGCCGCAACGAGCCGCTGGCGAAGAAAACCACGCTGCGCGTCGGAGGACCGGCGGATGTTTACGTCGAGCCCGCGTCGGAAGCCGAGCTGGCGGCGGTCTTGAAGATCTGCGCGGACCGCAGAGTTCCTTTCGTGATTCTGGGCCGCGGCTCGAATTTGCTGATCAAGGACGGCGGCATTCGAGGTGTGGTGATTTGTCTGGTCCATCCCAATTTCAGCCGCGTGGAAATAGCGGCCGACCGATTGCACTGCGGCGCCGGAGCGAAACTGAAAACCGTGGCGGTGGAGGCGAAGCGCAACGGATTGAGCAGCCTGGAATTCCTGGAGGGCATCCCCGGCAGCGTCGGCGGCGCCTTGCGCATGAATGCCGGCGCGATGGGATCGTGGATGTTCGACGTCGTCGAGATCATCCGGTTCATGGACTACTCCGGCCAGGTCCACGAGCGCCAGGCGGGCGAGGTGAACGTCGAGTATCGCGGCTGTCCCCTGTTCAAAGACCACATCGCCCTGGGCGCCGTGTTGAAGGGCGAACCGGCGGCGCGCGAAGCTGTCGAACAACGAATGCAGACGTTCAGCCAGAAACGTTGGACCAGCCAGCCCGCGGCGCCCAGCGCCGGGTGCATTTTCAAAAACCCGAAAGTCGTTCCGGCGGGCAAATTGATCGACGAGCTGGGATTGAAAGGCACGCGCGTCGGCGGCGCGGTCGTGTCCGATGCGCACGGCAATTTTATCGTGAACGAGGGCGACGCGACGGCGAAGGATGTGCTGGCTCTGATTGATATCGTCAGGCAACGGGCCCGGGCCGCGCGGGGAATCGAACTGGAAACGGAAGTGGAGATTATCGGCGAATGAAACGTCGTCATTCCCGTCCTCGCGTGTTCGGGAACGGGACCAAGTACGAACAACGACCGGAATGCGCGAAACGTTGAACATTACAGTCATGCTCGGCGGCCCGTCCGCCGAGCGCGAGGTGTCGCTCAAGTCCGGCGCGGCGGTCGTCAGGGCGTTGCGTTCGCTCGGGCACACGGTCCACGAACTCGACCCGCGCGATGATTCGTGGGCGTTGCCGCCGGGAACCGACGTTGTGTTTCTCGCGTTGCACGGAACGTATGGCGAGGACGGCACGGTGCAGCGCCATTTGGAGAGGTTGGGCGTCCCTTACACCGGGTGCGACTCCCGGGCGAGCCGAACGGCGTTCGACAAGGTTTTGACCAAGCAGCTTTGCCTCCAGGCGGGAGTACCGACTGCGCGCTTCGAGGTTTTTGCTTCGCCGACAGCGGAGTGGCCGTCGGGCTGGCAGCCGCCGGTGGTGCTCAAGCCGGTGCGGCAGGGTTCGAGCGTTGGATTGCAGTTTGTCGAGCGGGTCGAGGACTGGAAAGCGGCATTGGCGGAGGCGCTGCGTCATGGCTCGGAGGTTCTGATGGAAGAAAAGATTTTGGGCCGGGAAACCACGGTGGGCATTTTGGGCGGGGAGGCTTTGCCCATCGTGGAGGTCCGGCCCATCCAGGGCGGTTACGACTACCGAAACAAATACACCAGCGGCCGGACGGAGTACTTCTGTCCGGCGCCGTTCGACACCGCGGCGTCCCAGTGCATCCAGCAGGCGGCGCGGAGGGCGTTTCGCGTCGTCGGCGGACGCGACTACGGGCGCGTCGATGTGTTGGTGCGGCCGCACGGCGAACCGGTGGTGCTGGAAGTCAACACGCTGCCCGGAATGACGGAGACGAGTCTGTTGCCGAAGGCCGCGGCGGCGGCGGGAATCAGTTTTGCCGAATTGTGTCAGCGAATGATTGACCTGGCGATGCAACGACGGGCGCCGGTGACGACCGGCTGAAATCCGAATGACGAATGACAAAAGACTCCTTGGCGTGTTTCATTCGTCATTCGGGTTTCGTGCTTCGTTCGTCCTTCGTCCTTTGTCCTTCGTCATTGAAACATGTGGTTTAACCGCAAACCGAAGAACCGGCGAATCGAGCGGGGCCATGTGCTCGACGTGAAGCTGCGCACCAAGGAAGTGCGCGCGGCGCGTTTGCGCCTGGCCACCACCGCCGCCGGGCTTTCGCTCGGCACAGTCATCGGCCTTTACCTGCTCTGGCGCGCCGGCGATTGGGCGCTCGACCAGTTCGTGTTCAAGAACGATGCCTTCGCGATTCGCCAGTTGGATATTCAGACCGACGGCTCGATCCCGATCGAACAACTGCGCCGGTGGGCGGGTGTCAAACCCGGCGACAACCTGCTGGCGCTCGATTTGAATCGCGTCAAGAGCAACCTGGAACTGTCGCCGATGATTCAATCGGTCGCCGTCGAGCGCGTATTGCCGCGCGCCTTGAAGATTTCCGTCGTCGAGCGGGACCCGATCGCCCAGGTGAAAATGCTGCAATTTCAACCGGGCGGCGGCATTGGGCTGGTTTCCTATTACCTGGACGAGAGCGGCCATATCATTCAGCCGCCGCCGGTCCGGGGAAATCCGATCGGCCAGAACGCGGAGGCGTTGCCGGTCTTGACCGGTGTCAGCGCGGCCGAACTGAATCCGGGGCGGGCGGTCAATTCGCCGAAGATCAGCGCCGCGCTGCGGTTGGTCGCCGAATTTGAAAACTCGCCGATGGCCGGGCTGGTTGACCTGAAGAGCGTGGACATTTCCGGGACGGAGGTGTTGCAGGTCGCCACCGGGCAGGGCAGCCAGATCATTTTTGCGTTGGATCGCCCGGAGGAGCAACTGCGCTGCTGGCGGTTGGTGCATGATTATGGCAAAAAAATTGGCAAAACCCTCCGCGCGCTCGATCTGTCGGTGACCAACAACGCTCCCGCGCTTTGGCTCGAAGCCAGCGCCCTGCCGCCCTCGGCGCCCAAACCCCGCAAACCCTCATCCCACCAGAAGAAACATGTTTGATCAATCGTCCGTCATCGTCGGTCTGGAAGTGGGTACGTCGAAAATCTGCGCGGTGGTCGGCGAAGTCAACGACGCCGGCGCCCTGAGCATCATCGGCGTCGGCCAGTCCCGCTCGCGCGGTGTGCGCAAGGGAGAGATTGTCGATGCCACGCGCGCGAGCGAGGACATTCGCAACGCCATCGTCGAGGCCGAGCAGATGGCCGACGTGGAGGTCCGCAGCGTTTATCTCGGCGTGAGCGGCGGGCACCTGCGCGGCTTCAACAATCGCGGCGTGCATCCGGTGGTTTCCGCCGACCGCGAAATCACCGAGGAAGACGTGCAGGACGTGATCAAAAACGCCAAGGCCATCAATCTGCCGGCCGAAAATCACGTGGTGCACGTCATTCGTCAGCACTTCCGGGTGGACGGCCAGGATGGCATCCAGAATCCCGTCGGCATGCTCGGCGCCAAGGTCGAAGTGGATGTGCACGTCGTTCATGGCAGTTTCAACCGGCTGCAAAATCCGATTCGCGCGGTGAAAAGCCTGCAGTTGGAAGTCGAAGACATCGTTTTCAACGGTCTGGCCTCGGCGCTGGCGCTGTTGAGCAACGAACAAAAGGAACTCGGCGCCCTGGTCATCGACATCGGCGGTGGCACCACGGAATACGTCATCTGCGCGGACGGCATCGTGAAGCATACCGGTCTGCTCGCCGTGGGCGGCGATCATATCTCGAACGACCTGGCCTACGGGCTCAAGGTCCCGCTCAGTCGCGCCGAACAACTCAAGATCGAACACGGCGCCGCGCGGATGGACGACAGCGTGAAGGGCCGGACCGTCGCCCTGACGAACAGCCACGGTCTGGCGGAACGCTCGATCAACCTCGAACACCTGCGCCGCATCATGGCGCTGCGCGTCGAGGAGATTTTTCATCTCATCGCCCAGGAAATCGGCCCGACCGGTCTGCTCGATTATTTGCGCGCCGGAGTCTTTCTGTGCGGCGGCGGCGCGCGCATTCCGGAGATTCAAAAACTGGCCGAGCGGATGTTCGGTCTGCCGGTGTCGCTCGGCAAGACCAACTCCGTTAGCGGACTGAAGTCGGCCCTCGACCAGCCGGAATTTGCCGCCGCGATCGGCCTGGTGAAATTCGGCTCGTTCCAGACAAAGAAACGGACCAGTCGCGGCGGCCTGGGCGAAATAAGGAACAAGGTCAGCCAACTGCTGCGCGCGGTGAAAAAATAAAACCGGCGGCCTCCGGCAAAGGATGATTATGACCCGACCCATGAAAAAGCGCCCCGAGATCGTCCCGAGCGCGGACGGATTAACAAAAGAACTCACGTTGAAAGTTTTCGGCGTGGGCGGCGCCGGTTGCAACGCCGTCGAACACATCGCGCAAAGCCGGTTCGCAGGCGTCCAGTTCGCCGCGGTGAACACCGATATCCAGTCGCTGCTCGATTTGTCGGTCGAATGTGTGCTGCCCCTGGGTGCGACGATGACGCGCGGTCTCGGGGCCGGGGGCGATCCCGATGTTGGGAGGGCGGCGGCGGAAGAGGACGCGGAACTGTTGCGCAAGCTTTGCGCGGGTGCCGAGGTGGTCGTGATGATGACCGGGCTGGGCGGCGGCACGGGCACGGGCGCGAGTCCGGTGCTGGCGCGCGCGGCGAAGGAAGCCGGGGCGCTGGTGCTGGCCATCGTGACGCTGCCGTTCGAATGCGAAGGCGCGCGCCGCCAGTGTCAGGCGCAGGCCGGTCTGGAACAGCTCAAGGGAGCGGCCGATGCGGTGCTCTGCCTGCCGAACCAGCGCGTGCTCAAGATGATTGACGAAAACACCAGCCTGATTGAGACGTTCAAAATCACGAACGATCTGCTGGCGCAGGGATTGCGCGGGATCTGGCGATTGCTGACGCGCGCGGGAATCATCAACGTCGATTTTGCCGACCTCTGCGCGGTCGTGCGCGGCCAGCACGCGGAAAGTTCCTTCGCCTGCGCGGAGGCCCGCGGCCAACACCGCGCGCGCGAAGTCGTCGAAAAACTGCTCGCCAGTCCTTTGCTGGAAGGCGGGGCCATGTTGAACGAGGCCGAATCGGTGCTGGTCAGCATCGTGGCCGGGATGGATTTGACCATGGCCGAAGTGAACCGCGTCATGTCGCAGATCAATCGCGCCTGCGAAACCGCGCAACTCATCCTGGGTGCCGCCGTGGAAGCGGAGTTCGGTGATCGCCTCTCCGTCACGGTGATTGCCACGCGCCGCAGTCAGACCGAAACGGAGGCCGAGCGCGCCATTGCGATCGAACCGGCCATTGCCCGGGGAACTCAGGCCAGTCCGCCTGAATCGCTGACGACAGAGAAATCACCGGTGTTCGGCACCGAGTTTTTCGAGCAGAACCCGCCCGCGCGACCCGCCTCGCGTTTCGTTGCGCCCCCGCCCGACCTGACGACCGACAAGAAGGAACAACTGCTGGCCCAGCAGAACGGCAAGGCGTACCGCAAGCCCAGGTCGAAAATGCGTCAGGGGATGCTCCCGCTGGAGATCGTTTCCAAAGGCCGGTTCGAGAAGAGCGAACCGACCATTCACCACGGCGAAGACCTCGACGTGCCGACCTACATCCGCCGCGGCGTGCCGCTCAATTAACCCTCTTGTTGCATAATGATGAGCGTGGGATAGCACATGAGTATTGTTAATACTGGCCAGTGTCACACTTTGCAAAGTGTGGAACAAAGGTCACGGAGAGTGGGCTTTTCCCTTTTGCTCTCCTGACCCTGTGTAAAACGTGTGCGGTACAGCGACGCGGCGGGAAGGTCCGGATGATGCTCCATTAAATATTTTGCCTTTTTCCTCCCTCGTTATTCCTCAATACTCTTTTCATGCTGACGCCGCTGTGGGCCGTGTTGGGTGTGCTCCTTTTTGCCGGCGCGAGCTTTTTCTTCGCGGTGGCGGAGTCGGCCCTCTTTTCACTCGGCAAATGGCAGGCCCGCCAACTGGTGGAACGTTCGCCACAGACCGGCGGCAGGGTGGGACGGCTGCTGGCCGAGCCGCAGGATCTGCTGGCCACGATAGTTCTGGGGAACACCTTCGCCAACGCGGTCATCGTCGCGATTCCGTTGTGGCTGGCGTTGAGCGGCGGATGGTCGCTCGGCGTGATCCTCCTCCTGCTGGCGGCTGCGCTGGCGCTGATTCTGGTCGGCTGTGAAGTGGTTCCCAAAACGCTGGCCGTGCGCGCGCCGGAGCGGTGGTCGTTGTGGGTGGCGCGACCCATGTCTTATTTGCGGGGCGCGACCCGGCCCCTCCGCCAGGTGGCCCAATACCTCGACGCCGCCATCCTGAGCGCCGCGATTCCCGGGTCCCTCAAGTCCCAGACCGCTTTGTCCGATGAGGAATACCAGGAGTTGCTCGAACTGGCCTATCAACAAGGAACGCTCGCGCAGTCGGAAAAGGAAATCATCCTCCAGATCATCAGCCTGGATCGCCGCACCGCCCGCGAGGTGATGAGGCCGCGTTCGCAGATGGCCTCCATCCCGGACGATTTGTCGGTCGAGGAAATGATCGCCGCGGCGCGCAAATACAAGCATCGCCGACTCCCGTTGTATGACGAGACGCCCGACACCATCGTCGGCGTTCTCAACACACGGGCGCTGCTGCTCGATCCGCGGATGGACCTGGCCGACGCCATTGAGTTTCCCTCGTTCGTGCCGGAGAGCATGAACCTGTTGCAACTGCTCAAAAGTCTGCAACGCCAGCAGCGCGGCCTGGCCATTGTGCTGGACGAATTTGGCGGGACGGCCGGCATCGTGACGCTGGAGGACATTCTGCAGGAAATCATCGGCGAAATCCGCAGCGAGGGCGAAGCGCAGGGGTTCGTCATGGAGAAGCTGGGCGAGGGCCGCTGGCGGGTGAATGCGGCAATGCGACTGGAGGATTTTTGTCGCGAATACCCGGAACTGGGCGACGTGCCGGGCGTGGACACCCTGGGCGGTTTGCTCCTGACCCAACTCGAAGTCGTGCCTGGCGTGGGTCAATCCGTGGTGTTTCGCGGCCTGAAATTGACGGCCATGGCGGCGGACGACCGGCGGGTGCGCGAGGTGCTGGTCGAAACCGTGAACCGGAAAGGAGCGCATTGACGTGGAATATGGCCGGGTCATCGTTCTCGTGATGGCGCTGTCGTTTGCCTTTTCCTTTTTCCTGTCGGGCATGGAGGCCGGGGTGTTTGCGCTGAGCCGGCTGCGCATTCGGCAGTTGATGCGCGCGGGCAGCGCGCGCGCCAAAGTGCTGCACGGCTATTTGGAGCAACCGGAGGATTTTCTCTGGACGATCCTGGTCGGCAACACGCTGGCGAACTTTGTGGCCGTGAGCCTGGCCGTGATCGGACTGCATCACCGGTTCAGTTCGAGTCCCGCCGTGTTCTGGGCGATTTTTTTGGCCGGTGGCTTTTTCTTTTACGCGATCTGCGAGCTGTTGCCGAAGGTGCTTTTTCGCACGTTGCCGAACCGTCTGTGCGTGGCTTTGGTCGGACCGTTCCGCCTGGTGCACGCCGCTTTGTCGCCGCTGGTGGCCCTGCTGAGCAAGCTGGCCCGCGTGCTGTTGCGCTGGACGGGCGGGCGGACGTTCACGGGACATTTGTTTGGCACCCGCGAGGAGTTCCGTCTGGTGATGCAGGAGTCGGCGCAGGCCTTCACGTCGGAAGAGCGGGCGATGATCAATCGCGTGCTCGACCTGCAACATCTCACCGCAGGCCAGCTCACCACGCCGCTGTCCAGGGCGGTGTCCGTCGGCACCCGAACCGCCATGAACGACGTGCTCCGGCTCTGCCGCGAACACAACCTCACCCGCCTGCCGGTTTGGCGGGACGAAGGCAATCGCCGTCGCATCGTAGGGGTGGTGAGTTTGAAAACGTTGCTTTATCAGAGCGACTTCGACGCGGGCAAAACCGCGGGCGACTACGTGAAGCCGGCCCTCTATTTGGGCGAAGAGATGCGGTTGGAAGAGGCACTCCGGCGAATGCAACGGAGCGGCCAGCGACTGGCCATCGTTTTGGGCCGCGATCAACGCGAAGTGGGCCTCATCAGCCTGCAGGATGTCCTCAAATTCGTCTTTGGCGAAATCAGCCTGTAATATGCCTGGCGAAACGGTCACTTCTCTCCTGCTCAAGCTGCTCGCAGTCGGCGCGCTGGTGTTGCTCAACGGCTTCTTCGTCGCGGCGGAGTTTGCGCTCGTCAAGGTGCGCGAAACCCAGTTGGTGCCGCTGATTGCCAAAGGACATCGCCGCGCGAGAATCGCGAACCGGGTCCTCGGCAACCTGGATGCCTCATTGAGCGCCTGCCAACTTGGCATCACCCTGGCCAGTCTCGGCCTCGGCTGGGTGGGCGAACCGGTGTTTGCGGCTTTGTTGAACCCGCTGATGAATTTGCTGAATGTCGAATCGCAAGCTGCGCGCGAAACGATTGCCTTCGTTGTGGGCTTCTCGGCGTTGACTTTCCTTCATATCACCGCTGGCGAACAGGCGCCCAAATGGCTGGCTATTCAAAAACCGCTGGCCACCTCGCTCTGGGTGGTGGTGCCCTTGGTATGGTTTCATCGCGCTTCCTATCCGTTTATCTGGACGTTGAATCACGCCTCCCTTTGGCTGTTGCGCCGGCTGGGAATCGAGCCGATGGGAGAAGGTGAACACGCGCACACAGAAGAAGAACTGCGGCTGCTGTTCGCCTCCTTGCAGAAACAGACCGGACGTTCGACCCTGGGCCGCAGCATCGTTTTGAACGCGCTCGATCTGCGTCGCCGCATCGCGCGCGAGGTGATGCGCCCGCGCCAGGAAATCGTGGCTCTGGACACCGAAGCTTCCATTGCCGAATGCCTCCAACTGGCGGAGAAAACCCGCTACTCGCGCTTTCCGCTGTGCGACGGCGGCGATCTCGACAAAACGCTCGGCGTCGTTCACATCAAGGATTTATATGCGATGCGGGTCCAGGCGCGGACCGGCGCGGATTTGCGCCCCATCTGCCGCAAACTCATTTACGTGCCGGAAACGGCGCGCCTGGAAAAGCTGCTGCAACTTTTCCTCGAACGGAAGCTGCATTTCGCGATCGTCGTGGACGAATACGGCGGCACCGTCGGCATGGTAACGCTGGAAAATATTCTGGAAGAAGTTGTCGGCCAGATCCAGGACGAGTTCGACCAGGAAAAGCCGTTGCTGGTCAGGAAGGACGAACGAACCTGGGAAGTGGATGGCGCGCTGCCGTTGCACGAACTGGCGGACGTGGTCGGCGAACCCCTGCAGGAGGAAGGCGTCACCACCACCAGCGGCCTGGTGACACAGCGACTCGGCGGTTTCCCGAATGAAGGCGACACACTGATGCTGGGAGCGTATGAATTGCGCGTCCAGCAGATGGATGGAGCGCGCGTAGCAAGGCTGAAACTGACGCGGCGACCGCAATCAGCAGACGTGCTGGCCGCGGACGCTTCACATCTGGATTGAATGATCCGCAAAGTGGGAATC
>WNGA01002695.1_pt1 | contig 26875 bp, 13 predicted proteins | sample 5400061 | NCBI WGS metagenome assembly WNGA01 (sample SAMN13153366, study PRJNA577476) | soil metagenome | isolation source: 100 cm soil or saprolite under grassland replicate 2 | place: USA:California | collected 2016-06-15 | reverse complement strand
GGCGGCTTCCTCGGTGAATGTTCCGTTGCGCTGGTTGATGTAGAGCCGGTTCGGCCGCCCGTCGTCCGCGCAGAAAATGTCCGGCCAGCCATCGCCGTCGAAATCGGCGCAGACGATGCCCAGCGCATCGCCGGGCGCGCGGAACAGCCCGCTCGGCTCGGTGCGATCCTCGAAGCGGGGCGCCGCCCCGGCCGTGCCGGTCGTGTTGCGCCAGAGCCGGCTCGAGGTGTCGGCGAACGCCTTGGGGGAGCAGATGTCCTGCCGGCCTTGAATGTCGTGGCAGACGTGAGTCGGATCATAGTCCACGTAGTTGCCCACGACGATGTCCAGCCAGCCGTCGCGGTCGAAGTCCAGGAAGCTGGCCGGCGCGGCCCAATGGGGATTGTCGAGGCCCGCGTCCGTCGTGACCTCGCGGAACTTCCCGCCGCCAAGATTCTGGAACAGCCGCACCGCGCCGTACTCAGTCACCAACACATCGGCCAGCCCATCGTTGTTCACGTCGCCCGCGAAAGCGCCCATACCACGCCCGCTCACGTCGAGACCCGACGCCGCGCTGACGTCGTGGAACGTGCCGTCGGCCTCCTGGTGGAAGAGTTGGTTGCGCGCGGGAGAATTCGTCCCGCCATTTTGCACGAGATACACGTCCAGCCGCCCGTCATTATCGAAGTCGAACAGCGCGATGCCCGAGCCGACTTGATCGGGCATGAAGTAATTGGTGCCGGCGACGTGTTTGAATTTTAGTCCGCTGCGCTCCGTGATGTCCTCGAACCACTGCGCTCCGGAGCCGCCGACGTGAGGAGGCGGGCTCTTCGCCGGCTCCTGGCCGCACCCCGCGAGCAACAACCCCAGCAGAAGGAATGACAACACTCGAAGGAGGCAGGACGCAGCCTGACACCGCCCTCGATTTCTCCCTCTTCCCAAGCTGCAGAAGCGCGGAAGGCCGAGATGTTTTCTGCCGGAGGGAGAGTTGAGAATAGCCCGGCAGTTCACTGCCGGGTTCAGTGTCGCCAGTCCAAAAGTCCCGTAGGGACGGCTGAATCCACCGAATGTCATGGGCCTGATAGTATTCCGATTTTGGTGGCAGCGATTCAGCCGTCCCTTCGGGACTTGTTGCCTCGATTCCACTGTCCCACCCTTGAAAGGGTGGGCTACTCTCAAATCTCCCTCCGGGAGATGGCGGCCAAATCGCCGGCCCATGAATTTCCGAATCGCCACCGTGATCTTCAACCGCTTAACCTTGTCACCTTGCAACTTTGCAACACTGTAACTGTCTTCACCCCCACTTCATCCCCGGCTTGCGGATGGCTTCGAGGGATTGCTTCACGTCGAGCGCGCGCTGGGCTTCGTGCGCCCAGGTCAGGCAGCGGTCGCGCCAGATTTTCTGCTCGGCCGGCGTCGGCGTGTAAGGCTTGGCGTGCGGCACATCCTGGCCGACCAACAGCGCCAGGTAGCCGTCCATGCCGAAGGAATTAGACGGGTGAAGCAACTGCACGCCCGCGACGATGCTCGGGCCGTTTTCCTTGTAAAAATCCACCAGGAACTGGGCCCCGTGCAACGCGGTGTCATTGCGGCAGGCCCGCCAGAACGGCGTGTCGAGCCGCGTGTTGAATTTGTAATGGATGGCCAGGAAGTCGCGAATGTCGTCCCAGGCGCGGGCGTTGTAATCGTTGTAGAGTTGCACGAGCGTGGGCGTGGGCGCGCACAACGAGTCGATGAGCGAATCGGCCAGAGTCGAGGCTTCGACGCAGATCACCTGGAGCGCGGTGGCTTCGAGCGGCTCGACGAAGCCGACGGCGTTGCCGATGCCGACGACGTTGCCGACCCAGTTGCGGGCGTAACGGCCGCTGCGAAACTTCACCACGCGAGGTTCATTGGCCACCTTGGGATTCTTGCGAAGGAATTCCGCCAGCGCGGCCTCGTCCGCGATGAATTTCGAGGCGTAAACGTAGCCGCGGTTAATCCAGTTCTCGTGTTCGATCTGCCAGCACCAGCCGGCGTCCATCGTCTCGGCGGCGGTGTAGGGTTTGATCGGTTCGACGGTGCGGGGCCAGCCGCCGATGACGGCCCGGTCGCAGAACAGGGCGTCCTCGTAACTGAGGTACGGCTCGGCCAGCGCCCGGCTCAGCAGCTCGGAACGAAACCCCGAGGCGTCGATGAAGAGGTCCGCCGCGAGGCGTTCGCCCGTGCCGGTGATTAGCGCAGCAATGCCTTCGGGACCGCGCTCCGGAGTGACCGTGGCATCGACGACTTCGACGCCGAAATCGCGCGAAACCTTTTCGAGCCAGGCGACCAACTTCTTGTTCTCGATGTGGTAGGCGTGGTTGTTGTGGAACTCCGGCCCGCCGTCGGCCTTGCGCCCAAACACCTTGTCGTGCGCCATGTAAGCCGACGCCCGGCCCGCGTAGGCGAAGTCGTTGTTGAAGAAGAAGCCGTTGTTGCGCGGCAACTCGGGGAAGCGATGCTGAAATTCGTAGGAGAAGGTGTAGTAGAACTCGCGGCGCGGCCCCCAGAGGAATCGGATGCCGAGCTTCCAGGTCGGCTCGGCGTCCGTGTAGAACTGCTGGGGCTTGAGCCGGAGGTATTCGAAAAAGTGTTTCGGGAAGGCAATGGTGGTGCCTTCTCCCACGCCGATGACGCCGATGTCCGGACTGCGGACCACTCTCACGCGGAGCTGCGGCAGCTTGCGCTTGAGCGTGATGGCGGCCATGAAGCCGGCGCTGCCGCCGCCGAGGACCACAATGTTTCGGATGGGTGACATCCGGGCGCAGCCTACAGGAGCCGGGCGCGGCGGGGAAGTGTTCAGTGCTCGGTTCCAGGAACCCGGGCGCATCCCTGACACTGCCCCCCGAGATTCTCCCTCTCGCCGGCGACGCAGGAGTGGGGAGAGGACCGGGAGCCCCTCACCCCAACTTTCTCCCCCCGACGGGGGCGAGGGAGCCGGCTCGCGGGGACGCTCGCCCCACCGTTATGGTCCCAGCTTGATCTCCCGCGGGGCAGCTTCGCCGTGGACCGCGACGAGCACCGATTGTTCCCGCACTTCGACACAGCGGACGTTGACTTTTCCATCCAGCAGCTTCACGGGGAGAGTGTCTCCGGCGGCGAAGGTTTGATCATTCAGCAGGGCAAAGCGGCGATTGGGCGTCCCTGAAATGGTTTTCAAAACCAGGTTGGTGTAACGAATGGGCGGGTGCGTGGGGGCGCCTCCGAAGGGGAGCAATTCCGGCGGCTCCGCCGGGCGACTGGCCTGCGGCTGCGTTCCCGGTCTGGCGGTCATTTGGGCGACGCTCCGGGTAAAGGCGGCGACGCCGCCCGGCTGATAGCCGGATCGCCCGATTTGCATTCCGTTCGTGTTGAAAAAGAACAGGGCGGGATAACCGCCCACGTGCAATTTATTGGCGATCTCTCGATTGGCCTTCTTCAAAGCTTCCGACTGTGCTGTGCGCCTGGGAAAGTCAATCTTCACCAGGACGAGGTTGGTGCGCGCATAGGTTTCGAACTCGGGTTGGGAAAAAACCTCGGCGTTGAGCTTCGCGCACCAGGAGCACCAGTCGGACCCGGTGAAATAGAACATCGTGATCTTGTTCTCGCGTTTCGCCTGGGTGAGCGCGGCGCCCAGGGTGTTCTCTTCCGCGCCGTTGCGCCATTCTGCGGCGGGCGCGGCGGCGGCGGTGATGAGTCCAAAAACCAGGAGAGAATGCTTCAAGAGGTGCATCGGTTGTGATTCGTTCGCGGTCCGGCAAAGGGCTGGCATTTGCCTCGGGACGGCCCTCTTTAGGTATCGCCGTGACGGCGGTTTTCTTGAGGGGAAACGAACCCTCTCCCCCCAGCCGTTCCCAGCGATGAAGTTCCGAGTTCCGGGTTCCGAGTTCCGAGTTGAAACGACCCGGAACTCGGAACTGAGAAGGCGGCGACGGTGCCCGCGTAGGCGGGGTCGTCGTAAACGTTCTTCAACTCGTGCGGGTCATTGGCGAGATCGAACAGCTCCCACGCGCCGAGCTTGTCGAAGTGGATCAACTTGTGGCGCCGTGGGCTGCATCATCAGGCAAAACGGCTTGGCCGCGTCGCGCTGCTTCAGCCAGTCCAGCGAGATGTCGCCGATCAAATCGCTCGTGTAACCCTTGAGCTTGTTCGTGCGGCCGTTCTCGATCATCACGGGATCGTGATAAAGGCCTTGCCCCGGGAGCAAAACGGCGCCGCCCCAACGGATCGTAAGCCGCTAATGCGGTAAACGATTTGTGACGATACTGGAATCGGCAAGTGGCACGAATGAAAGCGGCGCCAACAATCAGCCTGAGCGAATGGCCTTCATAACGCGTTTCTTCATCAAGCCTGCCAAGCCGGCGCTCGTCCAGTTGCCGGCGGGCACCTTTACGATTAATCGCAAGGGCCAGATTTTGACCTCCACCCTTCCTCAATCCTTCCCCACGGAGGATGTGCTGGCCATCGGCGCGCAGGTGCTGGCCGCGTTTCGTTCCGCCCAACGGGCGCAACTGGCGCTGGGCGAAATCGTCATCCAATACTCGACGCTCACGCTGTCGGCGCGCGAACAGCGTGGCGGCGCCATCGTTTTTCTCAAGCCCCAGGCCTGAAAAGGGAAGGTTTGAGAATCCAGGGCGCCGCGCTTCAGGCGCTGGCCGGGCTGCGATGCAATAATCGAAAAAAAGGCTTCACTCTTCGGGCATTTCTGACGATTGGCCAAGTGTTGCCTGACGTACCCGGCAACGTTTGGCATCGCATTGGAAGCTATGAGTGAGAAAAAACAATCTCCCGGCGGCGGCCACGAAGTAGTGGCCGTTTCAACCACACCCGACGCAAAGAAGAAGCGCTTGTTGTTGATTGAGGATCAGAACACGGCGCGCCTTGTGCTCCTTCAGAAACTGCGAGCAGCGGGCTTTGACGTGGATGTCGCTCCGAACGGCCGTGTGGCGATTGAGAAACTGCGCAGCAGTCGGCCCGACGCGATTTTCATGGACCTGCTGCTGCCTCAAGTCAAAGGCGTGGACGTGATCAAGGAAGCGCGACGCGTGAAGGGGTTCGCTGACCGTCCGATTTACGTTTGCACCAGCGCGGCCAACATGGACGCCTGGACCAAGCGGGGGACGAAGGCGGGAGCCACGAAGATTTTTGACCGGGCTGCGACCTCGATCGATGCGGTCGTGGCAGCGGTGGCGACGGACTTGATGGGATCCGACGCCGGCAAAGACCCAACCGAATCGCAGCCACAAGGCAAAGCGGAGCCGGAGGCCGCGCCGGAAACACTCTCGATGGACAAACCAGCCGTGGCCGGGACGGAAACACTCCCGCAACCGCTCCCGCAACCGCCCGCGCAATCCACCGGCGACGAGCCGCCCGCCGCTCAACCCCTTATTCAGCCTGTTTCCCTGTTTCGGCGGGCATTGATAATGCTTGGCCTGTCCAGAAAACCCGGTCCGCCCAGTCAGCCGGCCGCACCCGCCAAACGGAAACCGGTTCCCGCCATGGAAAGGCCGAACGCGTTGGAAACAGCTCCCGTGGCGGCCCGGAAACCAGGGCCGTTCGGCGCTGTGACGCCGTTGCCGAGCCAGGGTGGCCCGTCCGGTGAGACAGCCTCCAATGGCCTTGACGGCATGATTGCGCCTGCTGGAGGCCACGGCGGCGGAGTCCTTACAATCGACCAGGCCGGCAAAATCATTTCGGCCGACGACGGCTGTGTTGCCATGTTCGGCTGGGAAGCCGCGATGTTGATCGACGTGGATCTAAAGGTGTTGCTCAAAGAGGGGCTCGCTCAAGGGGTTGAGGCATTCCTGCAAAAACACCGAGGGGGTGATCCAAGCAAGGCATCAGGCTCGTCGCCTGTGGTTGCCCGCAGAAGGGACGGCACAGAGTTTCCCGTATCGGTGACCACGCTGACGTGGAGCTCAGAGACAACGGTGCTTCGCAAATCGGAAGGTGCGCGCTCTTGCTGGACGGTCGTTTTTCGAGATTTGACGTGCGTCGCCACTCCTCCAGTCCCGGCAGCGACCGTGCCGCACCCGGTCAGTCCACGTGCAGCCGCCCCGTCGATGCCAGCGACCGCGGACTTGTCCCGGCTTCAGCAATCTCACGCCGCGCTGCAACAGACCAATGCGGAGCTACAAAAGCAGTTACAAGCCCTCTCGGCCGAGGCCGCGATGCACCGCGAGGCGCTGGCGAAGAGCCAAAAGGAGCGTGAGGAATGGGAGGAACGAATTCATTCCAAGGAACCTCAACTCAACCTGGCCCAATCTGTTTCGGAACGAGGGCCGCGAAAACGCAACCAGCTCGAACAAAAGCTCCAGCCACTGGCTGCTGCCGACCCCCTGTTGGAGCGGCAGGCGGCCGAACAGAGTCGGAACAGGGAGGAGTCGTCGAAGACGCCCGCTCCGTTGCGCGAGCAATTGGCCGGAGCACAAGCCGAAGCCGAAAGGACGAATGCGGTAACAGCCTTCCAACAAGAGGTCGCGAAAGCTCATCGAACCGGGGAAGAGCTGGCCAGGCTTCGCCGGAGCCACGACGAGCTGGCCGGCCAGTTGACGGCCGAGCAGCAGTCCTCCGCGGAATCCAAGCGGCGCGGCGAGGAGCTGGAGAACCGGTTGCGCGAGACCGTGGGCGACCTGGAATGTCTCCGGGCGGACGCGGCCACGCACTCGGAGGAAACGGAGTGTCTGGAGTCCGCACTACGCGAAGAACTCATCGCGGCGCGGAAAGCTGCCGAGCAGGCGGAAGCAGCCCTCAAAAAGGAAACCGCGCGCAACCAGGACCTGGAAAAGCGTCTCCAAATCCTTGGCAATAATCTGAGAGAGGAGCAAAACGATCGGAGCAAGCGATTTGAACAGGAATTGGCCGCCCTCCGGAGAGAACGCGACGATCTCAGTGGCAAGCTCACCGCCGAGCAACAGGCCGTGGCGGAGTCCAAACGGCGGGCCGAAGAACTGGATGGCCGCCTTCGCGACAACGCGGCCGAAGCGGCGCGGGCCAAAGAGGAATTGGACAAGCAGACCGCGGATCGGAAGCGTTCCGAGGCCGCATGGCGCGGACAACTCGAGACCGCCAAAGCGCTGACCCGCACCCTGGAGGCAGCCTGCGCGGAAGCCGTGGAGCGCAATTCACGCTTTGAAGGGGAACTGGCCGCGCTCCAATGTCAGCGCGACGAACTTCAACGGAAGCTGGCCGAGGAGCATCGCACCGTCTCGGAGCCCAAGCGGCGGGTCGAGGAGCTGGAGGTCCGCCTGCGCGAGAATGCGGCCGAATTGGAGCGGGTCAAAACGCAACTGCAAGGCGCCGGCCGCGATATGAGCGCCGAAATGGAACTGGTCAGCCTCGAGCAAGTGCGCGACGCGTTGAGCGCGAAGTTAACGGCCGAGCAATGGACGACGACTGAGGCCAGCAAGCGCAGCGAGGAACTTGAAACGAAGTTGCGCGTCAATTCGGCGGAGCTGGAACGCGTCATTGCCGACCGGGACAAACAGGCCGAGGCCCATGCCCGTCTGGAGGCCGATCTGCGCGGACAACTCGACGCGACGAAGACCGCGGTCGAGCAAGTGGCAGCCGCCCTCACGGCAAAGGCCGCAAAGTGCCACCAGTTGCAAACGGACCTGGCCGGCTTCCAGCGGTCGCGCGATGAACTGAGCGGCAAGCTGGCGGCGGAGCAGCAGGCGGCTGCCGAGTCGCGGCAGCGCAGCCAGGAACTCGAAGGCCGGCTGCGCGAAAGCGCCGCCGAGTTGGAACGCTTCAAGGCGGAGCGCGACAAGCAGGCAGAGCAGCAAGCCCGCCTGGATTCCGAACTGCAGGCCCAACTGGCCGCGGCGAAGGCAGCGACGGAACAGGTTGAAGCCACTCTCAGGCAGGAATCGGCGCGTTGCAGTCGATTTGAAGAGGAGCTGGCCAGTCTTCAAAGAGAACGCCGCCAGCTTCGCGACGAGTGCGACGCCGCACAACAGGCGGAGACACGATCCAAACGCTGCATCCAGGATCTCGAAGAGCAAGTGCGTCAACGCGACGCCGGAGTGGCCAGCGTCAAACTCGAATTGCAGAACCTCGCCGCGGAACGCGGGCGGAGCGAATCCGACCTGCGGGCTCAATTGGAAGCGGCAAAAAGCGCGGCCCAAAAGGCCGAGGCGGCCCGCCAGGAGCAGACCGCGCAGCGCGGCCGGCTCGAGGAGGAACTGGACGGCCTGCGGAAAGGGCATGAGGAGGTGGGCGCCAAGTGGAAGTCCGAGCAGCGCGTGGTTGAGGAATCCAGGCGCCGCATCGCCGAGATCGAGAAAACCATGGTGCAAACGGCCACGGAATTTCAGCAAGCCAAAGCCGCCTTCGAGAACCAGTCCGCGGAGCGCGGGCGGATCGAATCCGATCTGCGCGCCCAACTGGAAGCGGCGAAAAACGCGGCCCAAAAAGCAGAGGCGGCCCGCCAGGAGCAGGCCACCCAGCGCGGCCAGCTCCAGGAGCAATTCAACACTCTTCGGAAGGATCGCGAGGACCTGGGCGCCAGGTGGAAGACCGAGCAAACCACGGCTCAAGAATCCAAGCGGCGCGTCGCCGAACTCGAAAAGGCGATGGGCGAAAGGGCGACGGAACTGCAACGCGCCAAATCCGCCTTCGACAACCAGTCGACGGAACGCACGCGAAGCGAATCTGAACTGCGCTCCCAATTGGAAGCGGCCAAAGCCGCTGCCCAAAAGGCGGACGCGGCCCAGAAGGAACTCGGCACGCAGCGCGGCCGGATCGAGCAGGAACTGAACGGCGTCCGCAAGGCTCATGAGGAACTTGGTGTCAAGTTGAAGACCGAGCAAACCGCGACGGAGCAATCCAGGCGGCGCATCGCCGAACTCGAGAAAGTCATGGGCGAAAAGGCGGCGGAACGCGGCCGGATCGAATCCGACCTGCGCGCCCAACTGGAAGCGGCCAAAGGCGCGGCCCAGAAAGCCGACGCGGGCCGCCAGGAGCAGACCGCCCTGCGGGGCAGGCTGGAGAAGGAACTGGCCGCTCTGCAGAAGAAGTTGGAGAAGGATTTGGCCGGGCTGAAGAAGCAGCATGAGGAACTCGGCGCCAGGTTGAAGACCGAGCAAAGCGCCACCGAGGAAACCCGGCGGCGCATCGCTGAACTCGAAAAGACCGCTCGCGAAAGCGCGGCCGAACTCCAACGCGCCAAATCGGAGTTGGAGAAGCAGACCGCGGAACGGGCCCGTCTGGCAGCGAATCCTCCCAGGGCATCCGGACAGACCGAAGGGCTGACGAAGGAAATGTGCCGGTTGCGCGAGGAGGAAGCGGTCCGGACGGCTGAACTTTCCGATCTGCGACGCCAGATGCGCGACGGCGTCGGGTCCGTGGCCCGTCTGACCGCCGATATGGAGAAGGAACGGGCCGAACGTCGCCGGGTCGAGCAACGCTCCGCCGCGCTGACGTCGCAGTTGCAGGAGTTGCACGAGGAACTCAAGCAACATCTCGAGTCGGCCAACGCCAGCCAGAAACGCATTACCGACATGGAGCAACAACTCCGGGAGCGCGAGGACTCGGTCGTGCGGGCCGGCGCCGACTTGCAGAAGGAAGCGGCCAGCCGGCAGTTGGCGGAGGAACAGTTGCGCAGCACCGCGGATTTCAACGGCCATTTGCGAAACTGCCTCTCCTCGTTTGAACAGGCCAAGAAGGGCTTCAAACGCATGCAGGAGGAACTGGAAACGAGGCAGCAAGCCAACCTGAATGCATTGAAGGAGAGCGAGGCGAAGTTGCAAGCCGAGGCCGGCGAACGCAAGCGGCTGGAAGAGGCTTTGGCCGCGGTCCAACGCGACCTCCAGGAACAAGCTCAAAAGACCTCGCTCGAGCTGACGAAGCTTCAGTCGGAGTTGCAAGTCGAGAAGTTTGAGCAGAAACGCCTGCAGGGCGAGGCCATGCAGTCGCGCTACTCGTCGCTGGATTCGGCTCGAGTGGGCCAGGCGATGGTGAACAGCTTCCGCAAGCAGATCGAGCAGCCGGTCGATCAATTGATGCAGACCAGCCGCCGGCTGTTGGAATCCCAACTGGAGGCGGAGCAAAAGAAACTGGTGGAATCCGTGCTCGAAAACGCTCTCTTGCTGCGCACAAACCTTCAGGAGAGCGGGCCGTCGAACCCCGGGGGCGACCGGGCCGGAAACCAGAGCCCGCCCAAATTGGCTCCCGTTCGGCCGCCTGGCCTGATGCCCGAGCGTGGCAAACCCGATTTCCAACCTTGAAAAGCGTGCGTCGACGTGAGATGATGCTTGCCTAATTGGTGTCCCGCGTTGACGGTAATCGGCAGGGCGTTGTCAAATAACCGGCTTGTTCCACTTCATTTTGGTAAATCGGCCACGTCGGTTTCGACTTTTTCAGGAGCGCTCCACTCATTCTCCCGGAAGTTTTGGCTGCGCGGCAGCGCAGCCCTGGTTCGGTGCGGGTGCCGAGGGGCGCCCGGTTAAGGGCGTATCCCATCTTTCTGCGCAGGTCAGGCCAGACGAACCGCGTCACCCCTCACCCCTGCCCTCTCCCCATCGGATTGGGAGAGGGCTGGGGTGAGGGGTTAGAGCGCACACGACTGCACAGATTTCGAGATGCACTCGATTCAGGGCGCCGACGGCGGGAATTCTTCCCCAAAGGGCGGGCATCCGGTAGCATCGCCGCCCGATGTCCGACCTCTTGCTCAAGCTCCTCGACCCGCGCGTCAGCGAAGCGGGCCGGATCACCGGCGCCTCGCTGGCGTTCCGCGGCGGGATGAGCGCCGGTTGGTTCGTGCTGTGGGTCCTGGCGGCGGCGGCGCTTATTTACTGGATGTATCGGGCGAGCCCGGTCACACTCACGTCGTGGCGGCGGCACACGCTGGCAGGGTTGCGCGCGCTGTTCGTCGCATTGTTGTTGGCACTGCTGATGCGGCCGGTGCTGGCGTTCACCGTGGAAGGCAGCGTCCGACGCGTGCTGGTGATGCTCTTCGATTCCAGTTCGTCGATGCAGATCAAAGACCCACGCCTCGAGGCCGATGACCAGAAACGGGCCGCCATCGCCCGGAACATCCTCGATCCGAAAGGCGGCCTGAAGCAGCCGCTGGACCGCTCGCGCGCTCGGGAGTTCGAGCAAGTTTCCAGGATTGAAATCGTGAAGAGCGCCCTCAAGAACGAGCGGCTCGACCTTCTCCCGCGGCTCGACAAGGAATTCGACCTTTCGGCGTTCAGTTTTGGCCAGGGCGTCGCGGAGTTGTCCACCCGCAAGGCCGGCCGGGAGACGAACGGGGCGGCGGCCGGCGAAGCCGGCGTCGATGCGTTCGACTGGGTGGACCGCCTGGAAGCCAGCGCGCCGACGACGGCCCTCGGCGACGCCATCCGCGAGGCGCTCAATCGCAAGCGAGGCCAGCCGCTGGCGGGCCTGGTGCTCGTCTCCGACGGTGTAAACAATTCGGGCAGCCAGCCGCGCGACGCGGCCGCGCTGGCGCGCCAGGAGAACGTGCCGCTGTTCATCTACGGCGTCGGCATCACCAGCCCGCGCGACATTATCCTCCAGAACCTGTTTGCGCCGGAGGTCACCTTCGTCAAGGACGAAGTGCCGGTGACGGTGCGTGTGCGCGGACAGGGCTTGAACGGCGAGACGGCCGAGGTGCAACTCAAACTGGGCGACCAGACCGTCGCGACAAAGACGATCACCTTCAGCGGAGACGGCGAGCAGGTCGTGCAGATGAGATTCACCCCACAAAGCACGGGCGAACACGAGCTGATGGCCAGCATCGACGCGCGTCCCGACGAAACCGTGAAGGACAACAACTCCCGCTCGCAGCGCCTCAAGATCATCGACGCGAAAATCAAGGTGCTGCTCGTCGACCAGTCGCCCCGCTGGGAGTTCCGTTATCTCCAGGCGATGCTGCTTCGGGACCGGCGCGTCGAGTTCAAATGCTTTCTCGTCGAGGGCGACAAGGCCATCGCGCGCCTGCCCGACACGCCGTATTTGCCCGAGTTCCCCACGCGCCGCGACGAGTTGTTCAAGTTCGATCTCGTCATCCTCGGCGACGTGGACCCGAAAGTCCTCAACGCCCAGCACCAGGACAACTTGAACAAGCTGGTGAGCGACTTCGGCGGCGGCCTGCTGGTGCTGGCGGGCAAACGGTTCATGCCGTCGAGCTACCGCCGCAGCGCCATCGATAAGCTGCTGCCCGTCGAGTTTGATCCGATCACGATCGAATCCAGCCAGGATCCCGTCGCCGAAAAGCCCGTGAAGCTTCAGCTCACCGCCGCCGGCCGGGCCAACGCGATGCTGCGCATCGCGGACCAGGAGGCGGAGAACGCGCAACTCTGGGCGCAGCTCCCGCCGGTTTACTGGGTCGCGAAAGTCGCGCGTCCCAAGCCCGCCGCCGAAGTGTTGCTCGTCGATCCCGATCCGGCCAAGGAATCGCGTTTCGGCAAGATGCCGGTGATCGCCGTGCAACAATATGGCCTGGGCCAGGTGATGTACATCGGCACCGACAACACGTGGCGCTGGCGCAAGAATGCGGGCGACTTCTACTACACGGCCGTTTGGGGCCAGATCGCCCAGCGCATTTCCATCCAGCGCCTGCTGGGTGTCTCCAAGCGCACCCAGCTCAGCACCGACCGGCAGAACTACATGACGGGCGACCGCGTGACGGTTTACGCGCGGCTCTACACCGGCGTCGGGTTCGACCCCGTGCAGGAGCCCTCCGTGAAGGCGGGCTTCGGCCTCAAGAATGGCGCCGGGCCGCGGCCCGAGGTGATCCTACGCCCGATTCCAGAACAACCCGCGATGTATCGCGGCGAGTTCGTCGCGCCCTCCGCCGGCGTCTACGGCTTTTGGGTCGAGAGCGACCCGCAAACGCTATTGGACTTCAACGTGACCGAGCCGAAATTCGAATTCGGCGAAACCGCCATGAACGAGCCGCTGCTCAAGGAGCTGGCCGCGAGCACCGGTGGCCACTACTTCCGCGAAGAGGATCTCCACAAGCTTCCCGAGCTGATCAGCGCGAAGACCGAGCGCGTGCGCTCGCCGATGGAAGTCGAACTATGGGCCAGCCCGCTTTACTTTCTGCTGATGCTGGGTGTGGTGAGCGCCGAGTGGGTGTTGCGGAAGCTGTCTCATCTCAAATAGAAGTTGAAGGATTGAAGCGTTGAAGCGTTAAATGAGTGGCATGAGTGCCGTGCGTTACAAGAATACATGGATGGGGTGCCGACTCTCGCCGCGCGGAGAACAGAGCGGATCAGCCGCAATTACGCCGAACGGGCAGGATGAATGAAACGCGCGGCAACACACCCAAACGATGGTCCTGTCTCCGCGTTGCACGACCGGCCGGCAACAGGTCCGGCGGTGGCCGCGACAAGCAAAAAGTACGGGGAGGTCTCCTGGGAAAGGATGATTCGAGCTGTGGAAAAGGTTCGTGAACGACTCCGTCGGGCAGTGGCTGCGCTGGAAGGGGCATCGGTGCCATACGCCGTGGCAGGTGGCAATGCGGTGGCCGCGTGGGTGTCCCGCGTGGATGAAGCGGCGGTGCGCACAACTCAGGACGTGGACATTCTCCTGCGCCGCGCCGATCTGCCGGCGGCCATTGCGGCAATGAGCCAGGCCGGGTTCGTGTATCGCCATGCCGCCAGCCTGGACATGTTCCTGGACGGCCCGACCGCCCGGGCCCGCGACGCGGTGCACGTGGTCTTCGCATCGGAAAAAGTCCGCCCGCACAATCCGTTGCCCGCCCCGGATGTTTCAGAATCGGAACAGACGGCCACCTTCCGCCTGCTCACGCTGGAGGCGCTGGTGCGGATGAAGCTTACCTCGTTCCGCGACAAGGACCGCATGCACACGCGCGACTTGATCGACGTTGGGTTGGTTGACGCTTCGTGGATGAGCCGACTGGATGCTCGACTGGGCGCTCGCCTCAAGCAGTTGCTCGATAACCCCGGAGGGTGAGCGCCGGGCGAGTGCCCAGGAAGCTGTCGCACCTGAAGTGAAAGGCGGTCGGTATGGAGTGCGCCGGCAGAGCGCAGCGGCGATGGCGTTTTGGCTAACCCGCTTCAACGGGATAGGCAAGCCAAAGCGGAGTCGCGCTGCGCTTGCCTCCGCACTCCATAGCCCAGGGTGAAGGGGCTGAAAGCCCACGATGTTACAGCCTGGGGTGAAGCCCCAGGTGTACGAAGCTCCATTACTTCCCGCCCTGTAAGGGCGGCACGGGCCACGCCATGAATCTGTTCCGGCCTTTCAGGCCTCAGGAGGATTCTCCGGACAGGTTACCTGGGCCTCCGCTCGCGATTCTCGCTCCAGCCCAGGCTGTAACAGGGCAGGCCTACGGCCCTCAAAGCCGCTGGCTCCGATCGGGGAACAAGTATCGTTGCGATCAAACTGCTCCCACGGAAACACGTCCGTCCCATAGATAAGGCAGCGCGGCTTGGCACACGCGCCACGGCTGCCCCCTCGGACTACGGCGCGACCACCCGCGCGCGGTAGAATCGCTGCGCGCGCGCAAGGGCATTGGTGTCCAGCACTTCGATCAGACTGCCGGTGCCCGGCAACAATGTGGCGCCAGGCAAAGCGATCCACGCGTTCGTGTTCGGGAGCATATCGGAGCGTTCCACACGGTAAGTCAGGCCCGTCACGCTGTTGAAGCGCAGCCGCGCGTGGGCGTTCAACAGGGTGGCGATGGAAAGGCGGACTTCGTCGTCCAGGATCACCGCTGTGGCGGTGGTGCGGGCCAGCGTGGCGTTGACGGGGGCACTGAGCAGGATTGAAAACGATTCGTTGCCCTCAAACAGCGTGTCACCCAACACGGCGACACGGAGGGTCTGGTTGGTCTGGCCCGCGCTGAACTGCGCCGTGCCGTTGGTCGGCGCAAAATCCAGTCCGCCAATCGCCGAGCCGCTGGCGGTGGCGAACGCCACGGTCACGATCTGCTGTGACGGACGAGAGAGCTGTAACGGGAATACCGCATCGGTCCGGCCGCTGTTGCCTTCCACGACGACCGTGTCGGCGATGGTCAGCGACGGCAAAGTCTGGTTCGAGCAGCAGAAGGGGCCGGATTGCGTGACCAGGGTCAGCCGCCAGCCGTTGGCGATGCTGCCGGAATCCCGCAGGGAATCGTCCCACACAAAGAGCCTCCATGTGCCGTTCGGGTTGGTGCCGTTGAACACTGAAAGGGCGGAGCTGTAGGGTTGCGCAGGCGCGGGCGACGAGAAAACCTCATCCACGCCTATATTGGTCGGCTTCCACACGCCCGTGGAGAGAGCGGATTCATCAGGCAGGAAGTTCGTCGCCGCATCATCGAAGGTGAGCGTCAGATTGGCTGACGAAGAGGGGCCGCCCACGTCGGACATGAGCAGCACGGACTGGCCGCCCGGCCCGACCAGCAGCGCATCCACGTCGTCGGTGAAGGTGTGTGAAAAATTGCTCAGCGTGGCTGTGACTTTGGTGATGGCGCCGGCCAGGCCGGACACGCTCAGCGTGGAAGGATACGGCGTGGCGGCGTTGCGCGAGGGGATGGAAATGGAAGAAGCGTTGGCGAAAGAATTCGTCACGGGGACAAATGCGCCGGTCACAAAACTGTTCGTCACGGCGGGCAGCACGGAGAGGCCGTTCTGAATCTGGAGCGCCGCCGCCACGCTGCCGCCGCAAGGCGAGGTGCATTGGAACGTAAACGGCCTGGCCACCGCCGCGCCTCCGACCGTCAGGACGCCGTAGCTTTGCGGGCCGCTGAGCGGGATGACGCCGCCGCCGGCACTCAGCGTGGCGACGACATTGCTCGTGTCCGCGGTTCCGATGTTCCGCAGCGCAAGGTTGACCGTCACCGTTTCGCCCGGATCGACGGCACCATTGGACGGAGTGCATTCCTCCATGAGGAGGGTCGAGCCGTCGAAGGCGACCTGCGGCGCCGGCACATAGGTCGCGATGGTGAAATTGGAGTCCGAGATGTCGAAAAAAATGTTCCCGGCGGCCTGGACCCGGATGCGCGCCTGGCTCGTCGAGATGTTGGGCAGCAGGACGGATTCCGAGCCATCATTGGCCGTAGTCGTGGCCAGCGCGACCGGAAACGTGACGCCGCCGTTCGTGGAGAGGAGGATGGTCACGCTCGCCGCGTTGATCGGCGAGGCCGTCGTGCCAGCCACGTCCCAGGTGACGGTGCGGAAGCCGGACCAGACCACCGGCGTGTTCGGCGCGGTGACCCTGAACGGCCCGGCCGTGCCGACGACGGTCACCGCCATGTCGTCCGTGGTGACGCCGCCGCCGCCCACGCGGTTGTCGCGCGCGGTGACGCGAAAATTCATCGTTCGCGAAGTAGTGGGAAGGGCTTCGCCGGCGGTCAGCGAATTGTTCAACAGATCGGACAGCCTCGGAAACGTGCGGACTGGGCCTACTGTGGGAGGGAAAGATCGAAAGCGAGGGCTGCTGCCGTTATCGGCGGCGCCCAAGTTCTGGGCGGGACCCAGATCGCGCTCTTCCCAGCAGTACGTGATCGGGTGGCCGTTTGGGTCGGTACCGAAGGCCGTCAGTGCGAACGGGGTGCGCGACGGAATCACGTAATTGGCCCCCGCTTCGATGGACGGTGCGCTGTTCCCTGTCGCGGTGACGACGGCACAGTCCCCGCCGAAGCCCACGGTGGTGTAGAACTGAATCTCCGCGACGCTGATAAAGTGAAAGAACGGATCCGAGTGCGGCTGCAAATCGTCCGTCGCGCAAATGCCCGCGTAGCACATGATGGTCGAGCCGCTGCCCGGCTCGTAGGCGGTGGAGGCGGTGCGTTGGCCGCCGCAGTTTCCGGCGATGCCGTTGTAGCTGTGGTGCGCGCCAAACTCGTGGCCGATCTCGTGGGCGACGAAGTCCACGTAAAACGCATCGCCCGTCGGCGACGGCAGGCCGGTTTCGCTTCGGGCTTTTGACCCATCGAGACAGACGATAGCCACCGACGACAACCCTCCGCCGCCCGTGCTGAAGACGTGGCCCACGTCGTAGTTCGCGTTGCCAATCCGTTGGTCGGTGATGGACTGGTTTTGCGTCAGGAGCGCGCTCGCATTGGCGTTCGAGAAGGGATCCGTCGACGGGTTGGTGAAGACCAGCAGGTCGTTATTCGCTACGAGCACGAGGCGGATGGCCAATTCAGTTTCGTAAATGCCGTCGACGCGGTTGATGGCCGTGACGATGGCGGCCAGCCCCTGGGCGACGGTGCCGCCGTGGAACTGCGTGTACTCGCCGGTCGCCGACACGGCGAGCCGGTAGGTGCGCAGCGAGGCGCCGGAGCGAATGGTGCCCGCCGCGGGCTGGAACAAGACCGCGCCGTCGTCCGGCGTGAGGCAGGCGAAGCCGTTCCTGTCACGGGCGAGATCGCGCTTGTGATAGGACAAGTGCAGGACCGAGTCACCGCGCCGGGCCGGGTCGATGTAGACCGCGCCGCTAGGGGAGAGGATTTGGGCGTGGAACCCTGACGGCGTGAAGTCGAGGCGGACGCTCGCCGCGGGATCGTCAATGCCCTGGCCGCACCAGGTCTTGATCTCCGGGTATTTCGCCGCAAGTTCCGGCGCCATGATCGGTGATTCGCAAACGGTGAATCGCGCCAGGGTGCCGTCGGGCATCGGCAGGGAAACTTCGGCCGGCGCTTGCGCGGCGGCCGGCGTGAATTCCCGTGGCGCACGGTTGAGTTGTTCCCGCAGCGCGGCCGTGTCGAGCCGGTAGGCGCGGGATTTGTTCGGGTGGACCCAGCGGCCGGCTTCGGGAATCGTTAGCGCCTCGGCATCCGCGGCCTGCCACGGCGAAACTGCGCCACGCGCGGAGACCGCAGCCAGCGCGAAGAGGATCACCGCGGCCCAGCGCGCGAAAGAGGATGTCACGACAAGAGGCTTCGAGTTCTTAGATGGCATTGAAGAATTCCAAAGTAGCCCAAATAAGGAAATCCTCCAGCACGAAGTCGATTGCACGATGGCAGCAGGGAGCATCCCATTTTCCGCGCGGGCCAGGCCAGACGAACCGCCTGACCCCTCACCCCGGCCCTCTCCCCATCGGATGGGGAGAGGGAGAATCGCTGGCCGTCAGTCCGCGCAGTTGGCGGCGCAAGTCGTCGAACGGCCAAGGGAGTTGCCAGTGCGCAACCAACGGCGCCACCGGACTCCCTCTCCCCCTCAGAGGGGGAGAGGGCCGGGGTGAGGGGGCAGCCCATGGCCCAACCGTGCCCTGCAACAAATCGGGATGCGCCCGAGTACAACCACACGGCCCGCCCGGGGCAAAACCGCCTTGTGCGACGACCATCCGATCGCTACGGTCTGCACGTGCCAGCCGCGACTTTTTCCCGATGACGCAAGCGCCGGAAGTCTCTCTCACCACGCCTCACGAACTCAGCGCGAGCGCCTTGATCCAACAGCGGATTGACGCCTTGCGCGCGCGGCACGTGCTTGTGGCCCTGTTGACCGGCGTGGCCATGGCGGTGATCGTCAGCCTGGAGTTCCTGGCGCTGGCAATGTTCGCGGACTGGTGGCTTGATTTGCCCTGGGCCGCGCGGCTGGCGTCGCTCATCGCGCAACTTGGCGCCCTCACTTACATTTTGCTGCGCTTTATTGCCGCGCCGGTTCTGCGGCAGCCGGACGACGACGAACTGGCGCTGATGGTCGAAAAAGTCCGGCCCGAGTTTCGCAGCCGGCTGATTGCATCGCTTCAACTCACCCGCCCGGCCGCCGTTCCGCCAGGGGCCTCCACGTCGCTAGTCAGCGCGCTGGTTGAGGAAACCGAGACGCTCGCAAGGCCCGGAGACTTCAGGAAGATCGTCCCGACGGATCGGTTGAAGCGGTTCGGGACCATGGCGATCTTCGTTCCGATCATCGCCGGGATGGGATTCGCCGCCGGGCGCGAGACGTGCACGGTGCTGCTCCAACGCGTTTTTCTCTCGGCCGTTCCCGTGCCCCGCAAGACACAAATCCTCGTCCCTGAAGGGGACCGCGTTGTCGGCCGCGGCGACACCGTGAGGCTGGAGGCCTTCGTGCAAGGCATCATCCCGGCCCACGGTCTGGTGGAAGTGAAATTTCGCAGCCGGCGCGGGCAGGAGTTTCCCCTGGAACAGAACCGGGACAATAAAATGAACTTCGCCCGCACGCTGGAAAACGTGCAGGACGACTTCACGTACCGTTTCCAACTGGGCGATGGCTTGAGCCCGACGTTCCATGTCAAAGCCATCCCGCGCCCGACCGTCGCGACGATCGAATGCCGGCAGGATTACCCGGCCTATACCGGCCTGCCTTCCCAGGAGCGCAACCTGGGCGACCTGTCGCTCCTTGCGGGCAGCGTGCTCAAACTGAAAGTGACTGCGACGAAAGATCTCCGGACTGCTGGCGTTCAGCTCACAGGCGCGGAGTCGCAAATTCCGATGGAGGGAAGTCCATCGAATCCGCGTGAATGGACCGGTCAGTTCAACGTCCCCGCCAAGGGCCTCACCGGGTTCCAAATCCAGATGCTCGACACCGAGCACATGGAAAGCCGCGACAGCGCCGTTTACCGCGTGGATGTGCTGCCCGACAAAGTTCCGACGGTCCGCATTCTGAAGCCCGACCGGAAGGAGGAGTTGGTCACCCGCATTGCGACGTTGCCAGTGCAGTTCGAGGCGCGCGACGATTTCGCCATTGCCCGGATCACGCTTCACTACAAGGTCGACAAGCTCAACGACGGCGCTGAGAAGACCGTTGAGCTCGATTTGGAAGACCAGCACCCACGGCAAATCCGGCCGACCTACCTCTGGAACATCGGCGGGATTTCGCCCGATCTCTCCGAGGGCCATCTCATCGAGTACTGGCTGACCGTGCAGGACAACAATGATGCCACAGGGCCAGGCATCGGCACAACGGACCATCAACTCGCGAAGGTCGTCAGCCAGGAGGAGAAACGAGACGACCTGTTGAGCCGCGCCGGCGATTACCTCGGCAGCATCAGCGACGTGGCCAGCGATCAGGAAAAGCTCAATAAGAGCCTGGGGCAGATCATCAAGGCGAAGGCCGGAATTCCGTAGCCGCCGACGGGAGGAGGCGGATGGGCGGGAGACGAGTCCGCCTATCCATGACGCTGGTAGGGCGAGGCTCCTGCCGAGCCGTGAACTATCCGGCCTACGGCGTGTGCTCGTAGCGGATCTCGTCGATCCACCGTTGGATTGCCTCCTTGTGAGGGGAAATGGTCTTGAGCGCCGTCAAATGCTCCAGCGCTCGGGCGTAGTTCCCTTGCTTTTCCTCGAGCGTGGCGAGGTAGCCGAGGAGTTGGGCGCGCAGAAAGACATTGGGCTCGGGCTTGCCTGACTCGCGCTGGCGCCAGTTCTTCAGCCCAAGCTCCCAAACATTTCGCGCGCGCACGGGATCGCCGCGATCCTCAAAGTAGATGCGGCCGAGTTCGAACAAGAGCTCGGCGTCCCCGGGATTGGCCCGCAGCCCCATCCGGAGGAACTGCTCGGCTTCGTCCACCTTTTTCAACGCGCCACGCAACCAGTACGCGCAAACGACGTAGGTCTCGACTCGTTCTGGATCCAGTTCTTCGGAAAAGCGCAGCCAGGGGAGAATCTCCCGCTCGTCGGATCGCTTCGCCCCGTGGTGGCCCTCCTCGTGGCCCTTGTGTTCACAGTCGTCGGCGTGACCCTGGCCGTCCTTCGCGCGCTGGCAGCAACTGTGTCCGCAGCCGGAGTCGCCCAGATGCGTGTGGCGCGCCGGATAGAAATGCCGGCTGAAGGCGTCAATCCAATCGCGCGGCTTGCCCAGGTAGTTTTCGGCCGCCTCGTCCTCCTCGCCCTCTTTGTGCATGTCCGCCGCGATATGGGCCTTGGCATAGCCGTCGCGGTTGTCGAAGACGGTCGGGTAATAGCCATTGTGGAAATACGCGTCGGCCTTGGCGTAGAAATGGCTGGCGAACAGCTTGCGACCGTCGCCCAGCGCGGTCTGGAGGAGACCGTCGGACTTCGTGCGGCTGCCCTTCCAGGATTGGAACCACGGTTCCAGGCACACCGCGAGGCTCAACGCGAGCGATGCGAGCAGCCCAACGGCAAGAGAATAGACGCGCATGGCAAACTCAGTGGATGGCCTTGCGCCGGAACCGAAGACAGGCCAGCGCGAGGAATAGCGCCGAATAGACCGCTGCATAGGCGAACGCCGCGGCCCAGATCAGCCAGGGAACCAGCCCCCAGTCGTGCACGATCAGGTCCCGCACATCGAACAACTCCAGGTGCGGCACCGCGAAATAGACCGCTTGCACGACCGTTTGCAGCGGTTCGCTCAGCTTGAGGGCGACCTTGTTGAGGTGCCGGCCGACCAGCAGGATCGACACGGAGACGACCAGTATGATGGTGCTGTTGGACGAAGGCGCGGCGAAGACCAGTGAGCCCAGCATCGTCATCGCGCACAACACGCCCAGCGCGAACCAGTGCAGGGTCGCCGCCTGGAGGTAATTCACGATAGGCCAGTCGTGCTCCCTCGCCGCGGCCACGAGACCGAAGAAGAGGTAGAACACGGCCAACGCGGCGCCCGAAGCCAGCCAGCAGCCCAGGAATTTGCCGATCACCACCTGATGGCGCGTGACCGGCTTGGCCAGCAGCGGGTACAACGTCCGGTTCTCCTGCTCGGCCGGGATTTGCCGCGCCGTCGTGGTGATGGCGATGACGAGCGACGACGCCCAGATGAGGAAGAGGCAAATTTCCTTGAGGTAGCGAAAGACGTTCTCCTGGTTGAACACGTTCACCGAGCCCATCACCAACGTGATGAGCGCCGTAAGCACGAAGAGCACGTAGAAGTCCTTGCGCCGGCAGAGCTCCTTGATGACGACGCCGGCGATGGCCCAAACATTGGTCCAGGTGCTGGCGCCGGTCGGCGCGGCCAATGCAAAATCACGCGGCGCGGCCGGCGAGGTTGGAAGAGTCGTGGAGTTCATGATAGCCAATGATTTTGAGAAAAACCTGTTCGAGATTGTTCTGTTTATAATGGCGGACCAATTCGCTCACGCGGCCCTCGGCCTTGAGCTCGCCCTGATGAAGAATCGCCACGCGATCGCACACCGTTTCGACCTCGCCCAGTTCGTGCGAACTGAAGAAAACGGTTTTCCCTTCGTTCCGGAGGCGCTGGATGATTTCACGCACTTTCATTCGTCCGAGCGGGTCGAGTCCGCTGGTCGGCTCGTCGAGGATGAGCAAGTCGGGATTGTTGATGAGCGCCTGGGCCAGGCCGACGCGCTGTTGCATGCCTTTGGAGTAGGTTTTGATGGGCCGGTGGCGCGCATGGTGCAGCTCGACCAGCTTCAGCACCGCCTCGATGCGCGAGTCCACTTCGCCCTTCGGGATGCGGAAAATCTTCGCATAAAAACGCAGGGTCTCCTCGGCGGTCAGGAACTTGTAGTAGTAAGTCATCTCCGGCAGATAGCCGATGCGCTGGCGGGCGATGGGCTGACGCACGTTCACGCCGAAGAGCCAGGCATCGCCAGCCGTCGCCGTGACGAACCCCAGCAGCACGTTCATCGTGGTCGTCTTGCCGGCGCCGTTGGGGCCGAGGAAACCGAAGACCTCGCCCCGGTGCACCGCCAGACTGAGTCCGTTGAGCGCCTGTTTGGTTTCCTGGCCGAGTTCTCTGGACCGATATTCGACCCGGAGGTTTTCCAACTTCAGAATGACATCGCTCATAGTTGCCGAAACTTCGCCGGGTCAGCTCAGGCGGACGCTTTGCCAATATCGCGACCGGCCTTCTGGGCAAGGCCCGTGCAAGAGAAGGAACGGCAGGATTCGGTATCCCTTGAGCCCAAAATTTTGCTTTGCGTTCCCTGTGTTCTTTCGCGGCTAATGGACCCATGTCTTTGCTCAACGAACTCGGTCCGCTGAAGCAATCAGCGCTCGCCGACCTCGCAGCCGCAGCCGATCTCGCGGCGCTCGAACACGCCAAAGGCGCCTGGATCGGACCGCACGGCAGGTTCACCGCCCTGATGAAACAGCTCGGCTCGCTGCCCAAAGAGGAAAAACCTGCCGCCGGAAAGGCCATCAACGCGGCCAAGGCCGAGCTCGAAGCTGCCCTCACCGGCCGCCGCGAGGAACTCGAACTCAAGGCCGCGCTGCCCAAGGAGCCGGCCGACTTCACCCTACCCGGCCGCCGCCGGGCCGTCGGCAAATTGCACCCGCTCACTCAGGTCACCGACGACATCGTGCGCGCGTTTCGCAAGATCGGCTTTGTCGTCGCTGACGGGCCGGAGGTCGAGGACGATTTCCACTGCTTCGACGCGCTGAACACGCCCGCCGACCATCCCGCGCGCGACTCGCAGGACACGTTTTATGTCGAACCGGCAAGGCGATTGGGAGATTCGTTGAGCGGCGTGACCGAGACCGACAATGCAAGTCGCCCGCCATCCACTGCGCTGCTCCGCACACACACCAGCACGGTACAGATCCGCGTGATGAAATCCCGGCCGCCGCCCATCCGCATCATCGCCCCCGGCCGCGTCTACCGGCGCGACAACGCCGACGCGACGCACAACCCGACGTTCCACCAGATCGAAGGGCTTTACGTCGACAAGGGCGTTACCGTCGGCGACCTGAAAGGCACCGTCGAATTCGTGTTCAAGGAACTGATGGGCCCCGAGGTCGCGCTGCGCTTCCGCCCGCATTACTTCAGCTACACTGAGCCGAGCCTGGAAATCGACTTCACCAACTCCCTGGTCAAGAAGCTCGGCAGGGACTGGCTGGAGATCGCCGGCTGCGGCATGGTGCACCCGCAGGTCTTCGAGAACGTTGGCTACGACCCCGAGGTCTGGACCGGCTGGGCGTTCGGCTTCGGCATCGAACGGATCGCCATGCTTCGTTACGGCATCAACGACATTCGCCTGTTCTACGAGAACGACGCTCGGTTTTTGAATCAGTTTTGATCTTCAGTTTAGAACTCACGTTTCCAACGCCCGAAGAAAACCTCGCGTGCGACGAGGCGTTGCTGGACGAGGCCGAATCCTGCGGCGGCCCCGGCGTGCTGCGCTTCTGGGAATCCGACCGGCACTTTGTCGTTTTGGGCTACGCCAATCGGGCGGCGGAGCAAGTCGATCTCGAAGCGTGCCGCGCGCAGGGTGTCCCGGTCCTGCGCCGGTGCAGCGGCGGAGGCACGGTGCTCCAGGGACCAGGCTGCCTGAATTACTCGCTCGTCCTGCCAATCGACGCCGCGCCGCCGCTGGCGAGCATCTCCGGCGCGAACCGGTTCATCCTTGAACGCCTCCGCGACGCGATTGGCGCCGCGACCGGATTGCCGATTACCATCGAAGGCCACACCGACCTTGCGCTGGCCGGGCGCAAATTCTCCGGCAACGCGCAGCGCCGCAAGCGCGCGCACTTGCTGTTCCACGGCGGCTTCCTGCTGGACTTCGACTTGCGCCTCCTGGCCGCGCTGCTCCTAATGCCGCCACGCCAGCCCGACTACCGGCGGGGCCGCGCGCACGCGGATTTTCTGACTCGGCTCGAAACGACGCGGGAAATCATCCATGCCGCCCTGCGCCAGGCTTGGAGCTCGAGCGCGCCTTCAGTCCCGCCACCCGCCAAAGCAATTGCGCGGCTGGTCTCCGAGAAGTATTCGCGCGCCGAATGGAACTTTAGAAGCTGACCCCGCCGCCTTGCTTCCAGACGGACTCAAGCCCAAACACCGTTGGATTTACGATTTATGATTTACGATTTACGCGGGTGAGCAGGTAACGCGTCGGTGATGGCGGGCGACGCTCCGGACTGATGGGGTTCGTTCTTTCCATCTCGAACCCGGAACCCGAAACTCGAAACTGCGACAGTTGAGCCGGCATCCGAACAGGAGGCCGCAGAGGTAACAGAGAACTGTGGAACCGACTTGCTCCGTTCCCTCCACACGCCGCTTCGCCGTCTCAGCACTCAACTTCCAATTCTCAACCAACTCACAGCGGCAGGGCTGAAAGCCCGCGATGTTACAGCCTGGGGTGGAGCCCCAGGTGCACGAGCCGATCAAACCTCCCCGCCCTGTAAGGGCCGCACAGACACTCGCTCGTCTCCATCGGGGGAGAGGGCCGGGGTGAGGGGGCTCGTTGAGCAAATTGTTCCGGCCTTTCAGGCTTCAGGAGATTTTGCGGGACACGCTACATGGGCCTCCGCTCGCGATGCTCGCGGTATTCCTGGATTGGTCCGACGGGACAGTTTGTCGGTCGTGTGCGGTTCCAGATTTTGATGAGCTTGTGGCGCGCGCTCTCGTGCCAGTAAACAATCAGGTCGCGTGCCTTCCGATCAATGGACCCTTTGAGAAGAGCGCAATCGTCGATCCTGAATGCGGCATCAATGTCAGAACTAACGACGTGAAAATGAGGCGGCGCGTGCTCGTCTGCGTAAATGTGAATCTTCAGGCCGTGTATCCGCTCGACAAGGACACGTCCTTGCACAAGCAGCCGTTCTCCGTTCGGTTGCTCCCAAACGCAGCTTCCTGAATTTAGGAGAAGCTCCAAATGCGCCGCCAAGTCTTGCAGGTTCTGGATTCTCTCAAGTCGTTGTTGGAGGAGGGTCTCGATCATGCGCCGAAGGCGAACCTGATGTTGGATTGCTGCTTACTGGCGGATTCAACCGGACGAGGTAATTAAGCACCGGAATGCATTCCCACTGCCATTAAAATCTCGCCTGCGATACGAGCGAGCGTAACGCATCTCCGTGTTGGAGCCAGCCGGGGAACTCTCATCCGCCTCGCGTAGCGAGGCAACGATGGTAGCCGTGGGCTTCAGCCCACGGAGCCAGACGCCCGAAACCCCGCGTCGCGTAGCGACGCATGACAAATTGCGTGGTTTATTCACGCGTCGCTACGCGACTCGCTCCCCGCTTGCGCTCGTTCCGCGGGCTAAAGCCCACGGCTACCGTCGTGAAGTCGCTCCGCGACTCTGAAAACCGTTCGTACGACACATGACCTCCCCAGTTGAACCCTCCCCACGTGTTCAGCCCGCTCTTCCCGCCAGCACCGCCACCGCCATCTGCTCCGTCCCCTCCTCCTCCCCCACCGGCGGAACGCAAGTAGCGATGCTCCAGTGGCCCGACGACAACACCACCCACCCACCGGGTTTGCTGGGGTCCAGCGCCAAAGGCGCGCCGACCATTGCGGCCGCCTTCTTCCGACACTCGCCTGCCGCCCACACTCAGCTGGCCGCCCGGTCGAAATCCGTTGAAATCATAAGCCGCTTCGACGAGACCATGCTGCGCTCACCTGAACGCGAATCCATTCGGCCGTCTTCGCCGGGAGTGGGATGCGACGCACGTCTCGCGCCTGGCCTTGCCATCCGCCGAGGCGAGGAGTAAAAGAAAGCTTATGAGCAGCGAAATGTCGTCCAACGGATCCTCCATCCCTTACGTCCCTGTCGCCGGTCAGCGCGAAGGCGCCGCCGAGAGAAGAAAGGTTTTCCCCTACCGTTTTCCACGCGACCCTCGCCTGCTCGGCGGAAAATTCACCGTCGCCGAAAACGCCCGGCGTCTGCTCCGCTTTTTCTACTTCGAACGCCGCCTCATGCACGCGCTGGGCGCGTGGACGCTGTCCATCCCGGAGTTCGAGGTAAAGCTGGAGACCGGCCGTCACATTTTCTGGCACGGCGACGCGGCCCGGCTGCTCCGCGAGCGGCTTGGCGAACAGGAAACGCGTCCAAAGGAGGTGGACGCTTTCCGCGACGCGGACATCGACCGCTTCATCGAGGAGATGCTCAGCGCGAACAGCGCCGCCGAACTCCTGGTGGGCGCGCATCAAGTCCTCGGCCGCGCGCTGGCCACGGCTTACAGGCATCATTGCGACGACACCGACCCCGTCACCGACGTGCCGACCATTCGCTGCCTGCGCCGCATCCTCACCGATTACGAACCGATGCTCGAGTGGGCCGACGCTGCGATTGCCGCCTACGTCGAAGGCGGCGCGGAGGAGCCGCGACTCGCCGCGTGGCGCTGGCA